>ERZ1106943.179-NODE-179-length-88979-cov-9.160137_pt1 | contig 88979 bp, 91 predicted proteins | sample MGYA00403671_ERZ1106943 | MGnify/ENA primary metagenome ERZ1106943 (study PRJEB35170, sample SAMEA104062427) | human gut metagenome | biome: human gut; feature: human-associated habitat; material: faeces | place: Denmark | collected 2012-06-14 ...
GCAAAGTTAGAACTTATACAGGCAGGCTTCAATACGCTATCGCGGACGGTTGTACCCTGATTTTCAACAAATCCAATCACCAAATCCACCAACCAAACCCACCAAAATTATGAAACACACCTCCACCACAACAATCCGACTCCACCCCCTAACCTCCCGACATCCCCCTCCGTCCGGCAATCAAAATCTGTTTATCCAAAGACTTGATATTTGGTTTCGTCAACTTCGGCACGGAAAAAGCGGTTTTTAATCGACTTGTTCACAACCATGTCAACCTTTCGGCCAATTACGGCTTCAATTTCATGGATGAAATTGAAAAAATTATCCGCGTAATCAAGCAGGTCGATATGTTTCTCATCGAAATCGACAAGAAAATCAACATCGCTGTCCTTGTTGAAACGCGGAGTGAGTATGGAACCGAACACCCACAGTTTCGCGACCTTGTACTTCCTGCACAGGTCCACAATCTTATCCATATTCAACTCAATTAGTTTCATACAGTCTAAAAATAGTTTTAATAGATAGCAGTTCTAATCAACAGGAGGGGCTTTCGCCCGCTTGTCAGACATCTTCTGACGATTCGAGGAGCCGAATCACTTCAGCCTTTAGCAAAGGCAAATGATTTATGACAATCGCCCAGATTAAATCCTCTCTCAGACTGTCATAACCATGTATGAGGTAATTGCGAGTGTTGACTATACGTCGTGCCGAGGTAATGGGAATGTCAGGACAAGCCTTCAGAATGCGATTCATCGCTTCGCCGATTATAGCAATCTCCCATTGTACTGCGCTTCGGAAACATATATCCTCACAAAAAGCCTTGAATTCTCTCGGTCGTGTCGAACAGAATAATTCGATGTGGGAGATGCTGTTCAGTATGTCCTTGAGTGACTTGTTGATCTGGTCATCCATAGATTTGATATTTGGTTCGGTCGAGTTCGGAGCGGAAATATGGATTTTTTACAGCCGTCTCGTCGATTAGGTCGACTTTGCGGCCTAACACCTGCTGTAATTCATCAATAAAGTCGAAGAAAGTCAAAAACAGGTCAGATATCTGATCGTAGTGAAAAATGACTGAAAAATCAACATCGCTCTCCTTGTTGAAACGCGGAGTGAGTATGGAACCGAACACCCACAGTTTCGCAACCTTGTACTTCTTGCACAGGGCCACAATCTTGTCCATATTTAATTCAATCAACTTCATACAGTCTAAAAGCGGTTTTAATGCAATTCCAGGTATCAGAAAACCTTCCTAATTCTGTTATCAAAAACTTCGGGATTAGCGGCACTTTCGGAAGGTTTGTCGAAAAAGCCGCCGAAGGACAGGTCTTCATCCAGTTCAGGCCAATGTAAGCCGAAATGCGAGACTGTGTAGTTCTCGCGTTGGTCAGCCGTAGCCTTGGCCAGACGGGGATAATCGGCGAACAGTTCCCGTGCCTGCCGCTTGTCCTTGAGTTGCAGCCAGATAGCTATATCAGTCAGCCAAATACGTATAATGTCGTTTCTGCTTATCATTTGACTTCTTAAGTCGCAAAAATAATCATTTATAATGATATAACAAACAAGCGAACTCAGATTTCGCTCTGAATTCGCTTTTCTTGTGGAGTATAGCGGACTCGAACCGCTTACCTCAACACTGCCAGTGTTGCGCTCTACCAGATGAGCTAATACCCCGTTTGTTATTTGCGTTGCAAAGGTAGGGCTTTTTTTTGAATAGCAAAGAACATAAACCTTGTTTTATATTTTGTTAATAATTGTAAGCACACGTTAACATTGACGTGTCGCTTTTTTGCCTAACTTTGACCTCTGCGGACCGTTGGCAGCGAATGTCCTGTCCGCTGAATTAACCAATCCTTATCATGAAAAAAGTCTTAGTATCTGTTATTGTTGTTTTTATGGCCCTGATGGCCTATGCTGACGACGTGCTCGTAGGTGCCGCTCAGACCGATGTCTGGGTGCCGATGCTCAAGGGCAAGCGTGTCGCCCTTTTCTCCAACCACACCGGCATGGTCGGCGACAGGCATACGCTCGACCTTATGCTCGACAACGGGCTGAACGTCGTGAACATCTTCTCGCCCGAGCATGGCTTCCGCGGGAACGCCGATGCAGGCGAGCATGTTAGTTCGGGTGTCGACCCCGTCACCGGCATTAAGATAGCCTCGCTCTACGACGGCGGCAAGCGCGGTCCGTCCGCCGAGGTCATGGACGGTCTCGACGTGATAGTCGTCGACATCCAGGACGTCGGCCTCCGCTACTATACATACTACTGCTCGATGATCGACCTGATGAACGCCGCCGCGCAGCATGGCAAGAGCGTCGTTGTCCTCGACCGCCCGAATCCCAACGGCATGTATGTCGACGGTCCTATCCTTGACATGAAGTATGCCAGCGGCGTCGGCCGTCTGCCTATCCCCGTGGTTCACGGCATGACCCTCGGCGAACTTGCCCGCATGGCTAACGGCGAGGGCTGGCTGAAAGACGGAGCCAAGGTGCCCCTCGAGGTCGTTCCCGTCAGGAATTACACCCATCAGACCCGCTACACGCTTCCCGTCGCCCCTTCGCCCAATCTGCGCGAGATGAAGGCCATCTATCTCTATCCCGCCACATGCTACTTCGAGGCCACGCCCGTCTCGTTGGGTCGCGGCACCGACTTCCCCTTCCTCTGCTACGGACACCCCGACATGCGCGACCGCAAATTCGAATTCACGCCCCAGAGCGTCCCCGGCGCCAAGAATCCTCCGCAACTCGGCAACCTGTGCCACGGTGTCGACCTGCGCACCGTCTCCGACGAGGAGGCAATCGCCAACGGCGTGAACCTCGCCTACCTCATCGATGCCTACCGCGACCTGACTGAATCGGGCGCCCTCGGCGACAAACCCTTCTTCCGCGACTTCTTCGAGAAACTCATCGGACGCGGCGACATCCGCGGAATGATCGAGCAGGGCCGCTCCGCCGACGAAATCAAGGCCACATGGGCCGGCGACGTCGAGCGCTTCAAGGCCCAGCGCCGTCCCTACCTTCTCTACGCCGAATAATCCCACCATCATAACACACTCCTCATCCAAGACATGACACCTACAATCGTAATCATCACCATCGTCGTATACTTCTGCATACTGATGGCCATAAGTTGGTTTGCCTCGCGGGGCAGCGACAACTCCACATTCTTCAACGGCAACCGCCAGGCGCCCTGGGGCCTCGTGGCATTCGCCATGATCGGCGCCACCATCTCGGGCGTGACCTTCATCTCCGTTCCCGGCATGGTCGTGGCCAAGGGCTACAGTTATCTGCAGATGGTGCTCGGCTTCATCGTCGGCTACTTCGTGATAGCCTGCGTGCTCGTCCCGCTGTTCTACAGGCGCAACCTCATCTCCATCTACGGCTACCTTGAGGAGCGCTTCGGCAAGTCGACCTACAGGACCGGCGCGTGGTTCTTCTTCGTCTCCAAGATTCTTGGCGCTGCGGTCCGCTTCTTCGTGGTGTGCGCCGTGCTCCAGATGATGGTCTTCGGACCGCTCGGCATACCCTTCGAGTTCAACGTCATCGTCACCATCGCCCTGATCTGGCTCTACACCGTGCAGGGCGGCGTCAAGACTCTGATATGGACCGACACGCTGAAGAGTTTCTGCCTGATAATGTCCGTCGTGCTGTGCATCTATTTCATCGCCACCAACCTCGGCTTCTCGGCCGGCGAGATGGTCTCGGCCATCGGCAGCCACGCCTCGTCGCGCATGTTCTTCTTCGACAACCCGATGGAGGGCACATACTTCTGGAAGCAGTTCCTTGCCGGTGTATTCATGGCCATAGCCACCAACGGCCTCGACCAGGACATGATGCAGCGCAACCTTGCCTGCAAGGACTCGCGCCAGAGCCAGAAGAACATGATTGTCAGCGGCATCGTCCAGTTCTTTGTCATCGCCCTCTTCCTCCTGCTCGGCACGCTGCTCGTGATTTTCTGCGACAGCAAGGGTGTGGCGCTTCCCGAGAAGAGCGACGAACTGTTCTCCACTGTGGTCAACCACGAGTCGATGCCCGTCATCGTCGGCGTGCTTTTCGTTGTCGGCCTCATCGCCGCCGCCTACTCGGCAGCCGGTTCGGCGCTGACCTCGCTCACCACCTCGTTCACCGTTGACGTCCTCGGCGCCCACAAGAAACAGGACGAGAAGCGACTCACCCGCACCCGCAAGGGCGTCCACGTCGCCATGTCCGTCGTCATGGGCCTCATCATCATTTTCTTCTACTATCTCAGCGAGGAGGATGCCATCTCGGCGGTCTACACCCTGGCCTCCTATACCTACGGTCCAATCCTCGGCCTCTTCGTGTTCGGCCTGTTCGGACGCCGTCCGGTGCGCGACCGCATGGTTCCCGTTGTCTGCGTACTCGCTCCGTGCCTTTCGTGGGTCACACAGTGGGCGCTGAAGACCTGGCTCGGCTACACCACATCGTTCGAACTCCTGCTGATAAACGCCGCCTTCACCATCGTCGGCCTCCTGCTGCTCTCCAGGCCCGCAATCAAGGCTCCCGAAGACACCCCGCTCGACGTGAAGGACGCTACGCTCTGATTCCTGTCCACCTCTTTCCCCGTCTAAACCTATGTCCCAGACCCTACTGAACCGCTACATCTGGATTCTTGACACCATCAAGCGTCACGGACGTATAACCCGCGCGGCCCTCGACGACCTGTGGGCGCGCTCTCCGCTGAGTGACGGCGAGACCATGTCGCGCCGCACGTTCTACAACTACCGCCAGGCCATTCAGGACCTGTTCAACATAAACATCGAGTGCGACGCGGCCACTTACGAGTACTACATCGCCGACGAGGACAAGCACAACCGCTCGGTGACCGACTGGCTGCTCAACTCCGCCGCCGTCAGCGACGTGCTCCAGAACTCCCGCGAGGTGTCCGGACGCATCTTCCTCGAGGACATTCCCTCGTCGCGCGAGCATCTCGCCACTGTCATCGACGCCATCAAGGCTTCGAAGATCATCACCTTCGACTACAACAACTTCACGCGCTCGCGTCCCGCCACAGGCTTGCGTTTCGAGCCGTATGTGCTGAAACTCTTCCGCCAGCGCTGGTACGTCGTGGGCATGAACGTCAAGGAGTCGCGCCTCAAGACCTACGCCCTCGACCGCATGAGCCGCGTGGCCATAGAGTCCGCGTCGTTCGCGCTGCCCGACGGCTTCGATCCCGACGCGTACTTCCGCGACTCGTTCGGCATCGTTGTCACCCGCCAGGCTCCGCGTCGCATAGTGCTTCGCGCCGAGCCGCTCCAGTCGAAATACCTCCGCGCCTTGCCCCTCCACGCCTCGCAGCGCGAGACCGTACACGACACCTACTCGCTCTTCACCTACCGCATGCGCGTCACCGAGGACCTGTGCGACGAACTGATGTCGTTTGGCCCGCGTGTCACCGTAATCTCGCCTCCCGAACTGCGCGCGATGATGATCGATCGCCTCAAGCGCGCCCTCGAGGGCTACACCACCGACCCGGCCCCAGTCTCCCGACCGGCCCTTACCGGCCTGGCGGCGGTGACAGACGCCGCGCTTGTGACCCGCCAGGGCAAGAACGAGTCCAAAAAATGATCTCACGTGACACTGTTTTTAAAGATTCCGGGACAAAAAAGCCCGAAAACAACAAATTTTTCTTAAATTTGGCCTCATAAAGAATAAACCATAAACTCCACAAACCACAAATTATGTTCAAGAACCAACCTAAAGGACTGATTCCCGCGGCGTTGAGTAACATGGGCGAGCGTTTTGGCTACTATATCATGAATGCCGTGCTCGTGCTGTTCCTCTGCTCGAAGTTCGGTCTGAAAGAGGAGACATCGACCCTCATCTATTCGTGCTTCTATGCAGGCATCTACATTCTGTCGCTTGTCGGCGGTATCATCGCCGACCGTACGCAGAACTACAAAGGCACCATCATCCGCGGCCTTATAATCATGACTTTGGGTTACGCCCTGCTCGCCATTCCCATTCTTGCCACTTCAGGCAACACCACATGGCTGCTGACCTTCACATGTGTCGCCCTTTTCCTCATCGCCTTCGGCAACGGCCTGTTCAAGGGCAACCTCCAGGCCATCGTCGGCCAGTTGTACGACAACCCCAAATACGAGGCTCAGCGTGACTCAGGCTTCCAGATTTTCTACGTCTTCATCAACATTGGCGGTCTTATCGCTCCCTTCGTCGCACCTATGCTCCGCTCGTGGTGGCTTGACGTGAACGGCATGGTCTATAATGCCGACTTCCCCGCTATGTGCCATCAGTTCCTCAGCGTAACAGGTACGGATGCCACCATCACCGCCGACCAGTTCTACGCCTTGGCCACCAAGGTAGGCGCCACCTCTGCCGCCGGCCTTCAGGAGTTCGCGACAAAGTACCTCGAGGTATTCAACACCGGCATCCACTACTCGTTCATCGCCTCCGTAGGCGCCATGCTCCTTTCGCTGGTAATCTTCATCTATTCCAAGAAGGGTCTGCCTTCGCCCGCCAAGCGCGAGGCTGTCAAGTCCGTCCAGTACACTGCCGCCGAGAAGGCCGCAATGGCAAAGGAAATCAAACAGCGCATGTACGCACTCTTCGCCGTGCTCGGCATCGCGGTATTCTTCTGGTTCTCGTTCCACCAGAACGGCACATCTATGTCGCTCTTCGCACGCGACTTCGTCGACACTTCGGCTGTCGCTCCCGAGATATGGCAGGCTGTCAATCCCTTCTTCGTGATTGTTCTCACGCCCGTCATCATGATGATTTTCGGCGCTCTCTCGTCCAAAGGCAAGGAAATCTCCACGCCTAAGAAAATCGCTATCGGTATGGGTATCGCCGGTCTTGGCTATCTCTTCCTTACCATCTACTCCGTCTATATGGACTATCCTTCGGGCACCGAGTTCCGCGATGCCATCAAGGCAGGTGTCAGTGTCATCAAGTCCGGCTGGTGGGTTCTGATTGTCTACTACTTCTTCATGACGGTCGCCGAACTCTTCATCTCGCCCCTCGGCCTGTCCTTCGTCTCGAAGGTCGCTCCCAAGCACCTGCAGGGTCTCTGCCAGGGTCTGTGGCTCGGCGCCACTGCCGTCGGCAACCTTCTGCTCTGGATTGGTCCCTGGATCTACAACAACTACCCCATATGGGTAGCCTGGGTAGTATTCCTTGTAGTCTGCTTCATCTCGATGGGCGTCATGCTCGGCATGCTCAAGTGGCTCGAGCGTGTCACAACCGACAAGCCCGTCCCCGCTGACGCTCAGGAATCTCTCTGAGACAGTTGAACGAAAGATATAAAATTAAGAATTAAGGATAATCCGTCACGGAGACATTCTTAATTCTTAATTTTTAAAATACATTGATTATAACCGAAACAGAACACTGATATGCTCCGCATAGCGTTTGATGCCAAAAGGGCGCTGAACAATGTCACCGGGCTCGGCAATTATTCCCGCCTCGTGATCGAGGCCATCGCCGGGTCGGGCATTGATGCCGAACTCCTGCTGATGACCGCGCCCGGCGCCACTCTCGAAAGGGTGTGGAAACTCCTCGCCATGCCTAATGTCCGCCTAGAGGAAGGCACGGGCTTCGCCGCCCGCCACATGCAGTGGCTATGGCGCTCGCGGAGCATGGTCGGCGATCTGCGCCGCCTGCGCCCTGACATATATCACGGCCTGTCGAACGAACTGCCGCTCGACATAGAGAAGTCGGGAATTCCTTCGGTCGTGACCATCCACGACCTGATATGGCGCCGTTTCCAATCGGACTACACCGCCATCGACCGGCGTCTCTACGATATGAAATACGGCCGCTCGGCACGCGCCGCCACCCGTGTCATCGCCATCTCCGAGTGTACTAAGCGTGACATAATCTCCGACTTCGGCGTCGACCCCGACAGAATCGATGTGATATACCAGGGCTGTGACAGCCAGTTCGCTTCCGCGTCGGTCGAGGAAATCGCCCGTGTCCGCTCTCGTTACGGCATCGGCGACAATCCTTATATCATCGCCGTCGGCACAGTCCAGGGCCGCAAGAACCAGTTGCTCGCCGTCAAGGGCCTGCGCGCGCTCCCTCAGGACGTGCGACTGGTGATTGTCGGACGCCGCACGGCCTATGCCCGCGACATCGACGCCTACGTCTCGGCGCATCCCGGTCTTGCCGAGCGCATACTGTGGCTCGAGGGAATACCTTTCGCCGATCTGCCCGCGCTCTATTCCGGAGCGCTGTTCTCCACCTACACCTCGTTCTACGAGGGTTTCGGCATTCCGCTTGTCGAGTCGCTGCGCTGCGGCGTCCCGGTTATCGCGGCCACGGGCTCCTGTCTCGAGGAGGCGGGTGGTCCGGGAGCGCTCTATGTCGACCCGCACGATGCCGACGCATGGGCTGACGCCGCCCAAATGCTGACGGAGGACAAGGCATTGCGCGGAAGAATGGTGCGCGAGGGGCAGGCTCACTGCGAGGCTTTCGACAACGCCTCGTTCGCCGACAATTTCATCAGAACTTACCGCAAGGCATTGACGTTATAAGACTAACCCCGATAAGATAAAACACGGAAAATGGAAGGAAAAAGCATACTTATAGTTGGCGCAGGCGGCTTCATCGGCGGCTTCATCGCACGCCGTGCCCTCGAACTTGGCTACGAGACATGGGCCGGAATCCGCGAGACCACCTCGCGGCGCTGGCTCGACGACCCGAGACTGAGATTCGCGGTCTTCGACTACGACAACCCCGACGCACTCCGCGAGCAGGTGGCGCGTTATGCCGCCGAGGTCCCCGGCGGATGCTGGACTCACATAATCTGGAATCTCGGCGCCACGAAAGCCGTCAACTACCGCGACTTCGACCGCGTGAACTTCGGATACGTCCGCACGTTCGTCAATGCCATGGCGGAACTGAATCTGCGCCCCGAGCGTTTCCTCTACATGAGTTCGCTATCGGCCCTCGGTCCCGGCGACGAGCGCAACTACACCCCTCTCGACGAGCACACCATAGCCATGCCGAACACCGCCTACGGCCTGTCGAAAATCAAGGCCGAGACCTTTCTCGAGACCCAGGCGTGGCTGCCGTGGATCATTTTCCGTCCGACCGGCGTCTACGGTCCCCACGAGAAGGACTACCTGATGATGATAAAGTCCATCGACTCCCACTTCGACTTCGGCGTCGGCTACCGCAAGCAGATGCTCACCTTCATCTATGTCGACGATCTGGTCGAGGCGATGTTCCGGGCGCTGAATGCCTCGGATGTCGTGGTACATAAGAAATACATCATCTCCGAGCCGCGCGCCTACACCCAGTCCGAGTTCAGCGACATGGTTACCGGACTGTTGGGCAACCGTTTCGTCATTCCCGTGCGCCTGCCCCTGTGGACCGCTAAGATAGCTTCGGCTGTCGCCGAGAAATTCGCCGCCGCACGCGGAAAGTCATCGACGCTCAACCGCGACAAGTACAAGATTATGCGTCAGCGCAACTGGTCGTGCGACATCACTCCCGCCCAACGCGACTTCGGCTTCAATCCCGAGCACAGCCTCCTCGACGGACTGCGCGCCACCGTGGCCGCATATCGCGCCGATCAGGCCCGCGCCCGCCTCGACAAGGCCAACCGCCTCGGCATAAGATAACGGGACCTCGGCCTGCCTGTACTGAGAGGCAGAGCAAACAGTGACATAACAGAAAAAGAAAAGATATGAGTTACGCGCTAATCGCTGCCATAATCGTCAGCATCCTGCCCATAGGCTTTTTCCCGCAGATGCTCGAGGCGCTTCCCCCCGACGCCTCGGGACAACTCCTCCTGCTTGTCAAACTCTATCCCGTGGCCGTGCTCGGCTACGCCCTGTGCGCGTTCCTCTGCGGACGTCAGCGCACATTGCTCGCGTGGATACTCGTCGTTCTGTCACTGCTGACCTCGGCGGCGCTTGTCGTTCCGCTCTTCCTCGGCCTGCCTCCCTACGCGGCCTGATTACCCCCTTAGCGCGGAAGGAAACTCGTAAAAAATAGTTTGTACAGAATCGACCGAGAGGTCGATTTTTTTACTAATTTTGCGGGCCAAAAAGATTGTTTTTATGAAAAAATCGTTGCTTTCGCTCGCTTTCGGCACATTCGCGCTGGGCATCGTCGAGTTCGGTATGATGGGAATCCTTAACGACATCGCCTCGGCCCTCGAAATAAGTGTCGTCAAGGCGGGTCATCTTATTTCCGCTTATTCGGCGGGTGTCGCCGTTGGCGCACCCATGTTGCTTTTCCTGCGCCGCATTCCACTCAGGCGGCTTATGATTCTGCTCGCGGCGGTGATTGCCATCGGCAACGCCATGGTCGCCGTGTCTCCCAACTTCGAGTGCATGCTTGTGGCCCGTTTCATCTCGGGCCTTCCTCACGGGGCCTTCTTCGGCGCGGGCGCCATTGTGTGCTCGCGGCTCGCCGACCCCGGCAAGGGAGCCTCGGCTGTCGCTGTCCTCGTCGGGGGCATGACAGTCGCCAACCTTGTCGGCGTCCCGGTCTTCACCTTCATCTGCAACACCATCTCGTGGCGCATTCCCTTCGGACTTGTCGCGATGATAGGTGTCGCCACGGTGATTGCCATACGCTTATGGGTTCCCGCGCTGCCGTCACTGCCCGACACCGGACTCAAGGGCCAGTTCCGTTTCCTCTCGCATCCCCAGCCCTGGCTGATTTATGCCGGAGTGTTCTTCGGACAGGCTAGTGTCTACTGCTGGCTCAGTTACATCTCGCCCATCATGACCGAGGTGGCAGGCTTCCCCGAGAACTCGATGACATGGATTATGGTGCTTGTCGGCTTCGGCATGGTTGCCGGCAACTATATCGCCGGACGCTTTTCCGACCGTCACTCGCCCTCGCTTGTGACAGCAATCATAGCCGCTCTCATCATCGTGCTGATGCCCCTGGCCTATTTCTTTGCGGCCTCGCGTCCTGCCGAACTGCTGTTCGCCTTCCTTGCTCCGGCGCTGCTGTTCGGTCTCGGTGGTCCGCTGCAGTATCTCATCGTGCGTTATGCGCGAGGCGGCGAGATGCTTGGCGGCGCCGGCATACAGATATCCTTCAACGTGTCGAATGCCCTGGCAGCCGCGATGGGCGGCGCCGTCATAAACATGGGCTACGGCCTCGCCTCACCCGCCCTTGCCGGCGTACCCTGCGCAATCATCGGTGCCCTCGCCCTCTTCCGCCTCCACGCCATCGAGCGACGCACCCCCTCCGCCTGACCGTCCACTCCTTCCCAAATTTCCAGCCTCTCTCTTCCAACCGGTTTTCTCCAACCACTCTCAAGACCATATGTTGAACTTTGAGGAGGGTATGGGCGAATTGACCGAGCCCTATCGAGATTCAGGCAAAGGGATTTCCAAAACGGGAAGTCCTTTTGAGGGAGTGCTTTACCCGATGATTTCAAACTGTGGCTAAGCCGCCATCCCGGACTTACCATAGAAGAGGCCCTTCACCGCTATCGCGAAGGACAAAAAGCCAAACGCCGCCGACAAGGTCCCAAACTACATTAAACCCAACGCCACCGAGAATCCTCATTTCTCGGTGGCGCTCTTTTATTTTGATAGCCTGTCGCAATTTTTATCCACGGATTGGAACCTTTATCATTCTTTGTCTGGAGCAGGAGCGGCAAAAGCCTCTTCTACAATGCCGACGATGGATGCCACAGGATGAATTGAGAATCGTATTGTATTCTCATCAGTATGAAAAGTCGTTGAAATCAGAACCTGACGGTTGTTTTCCTTAGGAAAATCACAATTAATATATTCTCCTTTATATCTCTCCAGCCTATATTCAAAGAAGTCCTTTTTCAATAATTCATCTGAATCATATGAATTATTGGCTTTAGCTTCCTCTCGGAGATCTTCGAATTGCTGGGACGTCAGAATCGTATTTATGATTTTCTCTAAATCATCATCTATCATACAGATTTTCCAACCTCTGCGTAATTTATATTGCGGCTGATTTCCAATGGCATCACGATGCAATACAAAAAGAGCAGGAAGTTGCTTGATCTTGGATAGTGTGAATCCTTTGGGCACAAAAATCAAATCCTTATCGTGGATACCACAGAATTGCATTGAGTTGCCATCGACCACGAATTTATAAAAATCCTCCGGATTAAGAATTTTGCCTGTCTTAGAACGAAATTCATTATAATCCACTGATGGAGCAGCCAATACCATAGGAGCGGAAGGATGATGGGATGAACCTGCGCATACAGTATTATAGGTCTCCGTCAACATCGCATCACGCTTTTTGCGCCTGTTGTTCGACGCACATACCACGGTGATTATAAACATGGCGAGAAAGATTATTATAAGGACACATCCTATAATAATCATTACTTCTGAAAACTGTGTGGACGAAGATTCCATCATATATGAGAGCTGTATGTCAGACCTTTGCTTTTGAAGAAACAAAGATTCAGATTATTAGACATAAACGCCATAACTGCTTTTGAAGCAATCATGGAGCAGATCATCGCACCTAAGGCGAGGATTTGATTATACTGTATAAACAACCATCCGAAGAAAGTGGCTGATATTAAGGTAAGGAAAACTGCCGATATAAAAATGAGGACATTAGAACCGAATTGCTTGTCGGCTTGATGAACACTCAAATCCATATAGTAGATAATCGTCTCCAAAAGGAATATGAAGTAAACAGTCCATCCTCCTATTACAAGCTGTGTTTGCCATGCACTTATTTTGGGCATAAAGCCAAAGATACCCATTGACAAGCCAATTGCCCATACCAATGTATTGAGAATGGGAATCAGGATATGATGAATTTTAGAGTCGTCAAGTGCCATAGCCATTTATAAGAATGGAGTTTTTAGTTTGCAAAGATACTGGTTCTCGGCGAGATGACAAAAGAAATGTTGAAAAAAGTGCTGATGTAGAGGGTGAAAGAGGTGTAACTCCGATGCAATCGTGCTCATTATTCAAGTGTGCAACAACGATATTCACTTACGTCACACGGCCAAATCGCATGCTTTTGCAATCATTTGGCACCGTCATGGATGATAGAAGTCGGATTAGTTTGGTTCGGGCTTTAGATATGCCCGACTAAACCTAAACCAATATAGAGGGCTGGGCAAAAGAAAAGCTGTTACGATTTGTTTCGTAACTGCTTGATTTATTAGGGTGGTCCCGCTTGGACTTGAAACAGCGAGCCCCGCCGGTGAGGCGGGGCTCGCGCTATCTTATATTATAAGGTGTGGGATCAGGCGTTCTCGTTGGCCTGCTCGAGGGGTTTGATCAGAGGATCGGCGCCCCACTGCTGCTGGCTCAGACGGAGGTAGTTGTTGTAGCGCCACTGTGCGTTGGCCTTTGCGGCGGCGAACATTTCCTCGGCTTCCTGGGGGAAGGACTTGAGCATGGAGGCGTAGCGTACCTCGCCTTTGAGGAAGTCCTCGAACTTGTCCCAGTCGGGAGTCTTCGAGTCTAGCGAGAAGGGGTTCTTGCCTTCTTCCTCGAGAGCGGGGTTGTAGCGCCAGAGGTGCCAGTAGCCGCATGCGACTGCCTTGGCTTCCTCGGCCTGGCTCTTGCCCATGCCTGACTTGAGGCCGTGGTTGATACAGGGTGCGTAGGCGATTATCAGCGAGGGACCGTCGTAAGCCTCAGCCTCGCGGAGGGCCTTGAGGGTCTGTGCGTTGTCGGCGCCCATGGCGATCTGTGCGCAGTAGACGTAGCCGTAGGTAGAGGCGATGAGGCCGAGGTCTTTCTTACGGATGCGCTTGCCTGCGGCGGCGAACTTGGCGATGGCGCCGATGGGGGTAGCCTTCGAGGCCTGGCCGCCGGTGTTCGAGTAAACCTCGGTGTCGACGACAAGGACGTTGACGTTCTTGCCCGAAGCGAGCACGTGGTCGAGACCGCCGAAGCCTATGTCGTAGGCGGCGCCGTCACCGGCGATGATCCACTGCGAGCGGGCGGCGATGAAGCCCTTGAGTTCGAGCAGGGCCTTGCAGTTGTCGCAGCCGCATGCCTGGCAGAGGGGAACGAGTTTGTCGGCGACCTCGCGTGTTACGGCGGGGTTCATCTTGTTGTCGAGCCACTGCTGGGCGAGGGCCTTGATTTCGTCGGAGCACTGTGCGCAGCCGAGCATGCTGGTCATGACGGCGGCGACGCGGTCGCGAATCTTGTCGGTGGCGATCTTCATGCCGAGGCCGAATTCGGCGAAGTCCTCGAACAGTGAGTTGGCCCATGCGGGACCGTTGCCCTTGGCGTTGGTGGTGTAGGGAGTCGAGGGAACCGAACCCGAGTAGATCGACGAGCAGCCTGTTGCGTTCGCAACCATTTCGTGGTCGCCGAAGAGTTGCGAGATGAGTTTGACGTATGGAGTCTCGCCGCAGCCGGAGCAAGCGCCGGAGAACTCGAAGAGGGGAGTCGCGAACTGGCTGTTCTTGGGCATGGCCTTGATGTCGACGAGGTCCTGCTTCGAGGTGACATTCTTGACGCAGTAGTCCCATTCCTTCTGGACGGGGAGCTGGCTTTCGAGGGGCTTCATGGCGAGAGCCTTCACGCCCTTCTTGCCGGGGCAGACGTCAACGCAGTTGCCGCAGCCGAGGCAGTCGAGTACGTCGACGGCCTGGAGGAAGCGCATGCCGGTGAATGTCTTGCCGATGGCGGGGATTGTGGCGTCTTCCGCGAAGGGAGCGGCCTGCATTTCCTTTGCGTCGAGGACGAAGGGACGGATGGCGGCGTGGGGGCAGACGAAGGCGCACTTGTTGCACTGGATACAGTTGGCTTCATCCCATTCGGGAACGAAGGCAGCCACGCCGCGTTTCTCGTATGCCGCTGTACCCTGTTCCCAGGTGCCGTCGGGGTTGGCTGTGAAGGCGCTGACCTTCAGCAGGTCGCCGTTCTGGGCGTTGATGGGACGGACAACGTCGTTGATGAATGCGGGATCGTTGTTGTCGGCGCACTCGTCGTCGGGGAGGCTGGCCCATGCGGGGTCGATCTCGAGTTTGTGGTACTCGTTGCCGCGGTCGACTGCTGCATAGTTCTTGTCGACTACGTCCTGACCCTTCTTGCCGTAGGACTTGACGATGAATTTCTTCATCTGCTCTACGGCCAGGTCGACGGGGATGACCTCGGTGATGCGGAAGAATGCCGACTGGAGGATGGTGTTGGTGCGGTTGCCAAGGCCGATCTCGACAGCGATGCGGGTTGCGTCGATGTAGTAGACGGTGATGTTGTGCTGGGCGAAGTAGCGCTTGACGTTGTTGGGGAGGTTCTTGGCGAGCTCGTCGCCGCTCCATATGGTGTTGAGCAGGAATGTGCCGCCGTCACGCAGACCGCGTGTCACGTCGTACATGTGGAGGTAGGCCTGTACGTGGCATGCCACGAAGTTGGGGGTGTTCACCAGATAGGTCGAGCGGATGGGCTTGTCGCCGAAGCGCAGGTGCGAGCAGGTGAAGCCGCCTGATTTCTTCGAGTCGTATGCGAAGTATGCCTGGCAGTATTTGTTGGTGTTGTCGCCGATGATCTTTACCGAGTTCTTGTTGGCGCCAACAGTGCCGTCGGCGCCGAGGCCGTAGAACTTGGCCTCGAAGGTCGAGGGATCGCCGAGGGCTACCTCAGCCTTCTCGGGCAGCGAGGTGAATGTGACGTCGTCGACGATGCCGACGGTGAAGCGGTCCTTGGGCTGGGGCAGGGCGAGGTTCTCGAATACTGCGAGCACCATTGCGGGAGTGGTGTCCTTCGAGGCCAGGCCGTAGCGTCCGCTGACAATCTCGGGAGCGTCGGCGACGCCGTAGAAGCATTCCTTGACGTCGAGGGCGAGGGGCTCGCCGTTGGCGCCGGGCTCCTTGGTGCGGTCGAGCACTGCGATGCGCTTTGCGGTCTTGGGGACTGCGGCGAGGAAGTGCTTGGCCGAGAAGGGACGGTAGAGGTGAACTGCAACCATACCTACTTTCTCGCCCTTGGCTACGAGCGAGTCGATGGCTTCCTGGGCGGCCTGGGTTACGGAACCCATGGCGATGATGACGCGCTCGGCGTCGGGTGCGCCGTAGTAGTTGAAGAGGTGGTATTCGCGGCCTGTGATCTTCGAGATCTCGGCCATGTAGTTCTCGACGATTTCGGGAACGGCCTCATAGTGCTTGTTGCATGCCTCGCGGTGCTGGAAGAAAACGTCGCCGTTCTCGGCCATGCCGCGTGCAACGGGAGCGTCGGGGGTGAGGGCGCGCTTGCGGAAGTCGGCGAGGGCCTTGCGGTCGAGCAGCGGCTCGAGGTCCTCGGCGTCGATCTGCTCGATTTTCTGTATCTCGTGCGAGGTGCGGAAGCCGTCGAAGAAGTTGACGAAGGGAACCGACGACTTGATGGTGGCGAGGTGTGCAACACCGGCCAGGTCCATGACCTCCTGTACCGAACCTTCGGCGAGCATGGCGAAGCCGGTCTGGCGGCAGGCCATCACGTCCTGGTGGTCACCGAAGATCGACAGAGCGTGGCTGGCGAGTGTACGGGCCGAAACATGGAAGACTGTGGGAAGAAGTTCGCCTGCGATCTTGTACATGTTGGGAATCATAAGCAGAAGGCCCTGCGATGCGGTGTAGGTGGTGGTCAGGGCGCCTGCCTGGAGCGAGCCGTGCACGGCACCTGCGGCACCGCCTTCCGACTGCATCTCCTGGACGAGGACTGTTTCGCCGAAAATGTTCTTGCGGCCGGCTGCTGCCCATTCGTCGACATACTCCGCCATAGTCGACGACGGGGTGATAGGATAGATGGCGGCAACCTCCGAGAACATGTAACTGACATGGGCGGCGGCCTGGTTGCCGTCGCAAGTCAAGAATTTTTTCTCTTTACTCATAATAGAACGTTTGAGTTAGTGTTAACCTGTTTATAATAGTTATTATGCTTTGCAAAAAGGTGAGTGAAAACTCGGTGCAAAATTACGAAAAAAATCGCAACTCTCGTTCTTGCGCGGCATTATTTCGTGCCAATAATGCGATTTATATTGCTCGCGCGCGTATTTATCGCTCCCGAAACTTGTTAATCCCGCAGGAAAAGGTTAATTTTGCGACTGGTAAAAACCTGTAAAACCTTAAAAAAGAATCCTGCGTTTATGGCACATGAACTCAATGTCGGCCATGTCCTTGACACCGGCAAGAACAAATATACCGTCCGCTCGGTGCTCGGCTCGGGCGGCTTCGGCATCACATATTCTGCCACATTCTCGACCCAGATTGGCAATCTGCCCGTCCAGGTTGTGGTGGCAATCAAGGAACACTTTCTGAAAAGCGACTGCGACCGCGACGACTCGCAGGCCATCACCTACTCGCAGCCTGTTGCCGAGCGCGTGAACAGTTCGCTGCGCACCTTCGTCTCCGAGGCCAGGCGCCTGCAGAAGATCTCGGGCGGACACCCCAACATCGTGCATGTCAGCGAGGTGTTCTCGGCGAACAACACCGCCTACTACGTCATGGAGTATCTCGAGGGGCGTTCGCTCGGCGACTACGTGAAGGAACACGGTGCGCTCTCGTGAGACGAGACCCTCGGGCTGCTGCTCCCGGTGATTGACGCCGTGGCCTATCTGCACCGCAACCGCATAACCCACCTCGACATAAAGCCCGCGAACATCATGCTCGCTCAGGAGAACGGCACCTACCGCCCCGTTCTCATCGACTTCGGGCTGTCCAAGCACTACAACGAGGACGGCTCGGCAACATCGACCATCGGCACCCAGGGCTTCTCCGAGGGCTTCGCCCCTGTCGAGCAGTATGTCGGCATCCGTGAGTTCTCGCCGGCCAGCGACGTCTACTCTCTCGGCGCCACCATGCTCTACTGCCTGACCGGCAAGATTCCGCCAAAGGCGCTCGACCTCGACGAGCAGGCGCTCGACAGCCTTATCCCCGCGTCGGTTCCCGCCGCAGGCCGCAAGGTGCTCAAGGAGGCGCTCGCCATGCGCACGGTCGACCGCCTGCCCGATGCCGGCGCGTTGCTCAATGCCCTGAAGAAAAACGATGACACCGTAGTGATAGACAACGGCAACGGCGGAAACAACGGCAACGGCGGAAATACAGGCAATAATGGCAATAATGGAGGAAATAAAAATGGCGGCAATAACGGAGATGGCAGTGTAAGCGATAACGGCAGCAATGGTCATGAAGGTGACAGACCGGCCTCGAAGAACTGGCTGAAGATTCTGCTTATCGTTATCGGTGTGCTCGCCGTCGGCGCGTGCGTCTGGTTCTTCGTCTCGAACAAGAGCAGCAACAGTTACGAGGACGAGGATGAAGCGGAGGAATACACCGGCCCTTCGGCTACGGAACTGGACAGCCTGTGTTTTGATGCCGCGACAATGATAAATGTATGTTCCGCAGGCGAGACAGACAGGGCGATTCTAAAGGGCCTCGATGTCTTCAAGTCCACATGCGTCTATATGCTTGACGTTGAGGAAAGCAGTGAGTTGCGTACTGCTGCCGCCAAACTCGTCGGAGCCATCTCGACCTACCTTTATGGCGAATTTGTCTCGGAATCGACAAGGGAGGTATGCACCAGTATCCTGAATGAAATCTCAGAACTTCCCGGTGGACGGAAGCTTCTGGACAAAATTGACGAGGAGGCCCGTGGCTACATCGGTGCCTCTGAGGTGGCGGTACCTGCCGAGGCGGTTGTTGTTGACAGCACGGTGGCGTACGACGATTACGCTGCCGTCGACAGCGTCGCCTACTATTGATGCCGCTCTCCGGCCATCCGGGCAGAAAATCCTTCGCACAGACCGAAAAAATTTGGTGGTGTAATGGATTTTACGTACCTTTGCGCAGTTTTTTCACCCTCGGGCTCTCGCGGGTCCGGTTTTCTCCTTTGTGTCTATGGGAAAATTCACAGCCTTCAATGTTCCCCTGAAGTCGCTTACCGAAGGTACCCACACTTTCAGGTATCACCTTGACAAGGAATTCTTTGTCAACATGGAGAGCACTGACATTCATGACGCTGATGTCAATGTCGTGCTGACGGTCAATGTGGTGCGCGACCTCTATGTTATGGACTTCAAGTTCAGCGGAACGGTGACCGTCCTGTGCGACCGTTGCCTCGACGACCTGATTTTCCCCATCGAGACCTCCTACGACATCAACGTCAGGTATGGCGACGAATACAAGGACGAGTCAGACACCCTGCTCGAGATACCCCGGACCGACAACGACCTCAATGTCTCGTACATGATCTACGACTCGGTGTCGCTTGCTATACCAATCAAGCATGTACACCCCGCAGGCAAGTGCAACCGGCAGATGAGCGCGGTGCTCCACAAGCATTCCGCCACTCTGGCCGACCCTCTGGAACAGGAACTGCTCGACTCCGTCGACGAGATCGACTCCGACTCCGGCGCAGCCACCGATCCCCGCTGGGATGTCCTCAAGTCTCTGGCCGGTAAGGCAGGCGGGGACAGCGATTCCGCCGAGGACAACGAAAACGACTGACAGACCGATTATAAACAAAAATCAGATAATATAAAGAACAATGGCACATCCTAAACGCAAACAATCGAAAACCCGCACAGCAAAACGTCGTACACACGACAAGGCTGTAGCCCCCACTCTGGCCCTCTGCCCCAACTGCGGCGCTTGGCATGTTTACCACACCGTATGCGGCGAATGTGGCTACTACCGTGGCCATCAGGCTATCGTCAAAGACGAGCAGCTCTGATAACATCAGGATGTAACCCGGGGCTTCCGTGCCCCGGTTGCACCGCCAAACGTCGCCGGTCGTCCGACATCAGGCAAAGCCTGCCTCGGACGTGCGGTGACCCTTTGTAACTCATTGTCATCAACAAAACGTCCCCTATCACTTTAATAAATATGATCAACGCCCGAATCTCAGGAATCGCATCCTACGTTCCCGACGACATACTCGACAATGAAATGCTGTCGCACATGGTCGACACCAACGATGAATGGATCACCACGCGCGTCGGCATCAAACAGCGCCGCATCCTCAAGAAAGACAACACAGGCTCATCATATCTCGGAATCAAGGCCGTAAACCGGCTCCTCGAATCCACAGGCCTTGCCCTCGACGAACTCGACCTGATGATCTGCGCTACATCGAACCCTGACTACCGTTTCCCCTCGACAGCGTCGATCATACACCACGGCGTCGGATTCACTTCCGGCTATGCCTACGACATACAGGCCGCCTGCGCCGGTTTCATCGTCGCTCTTCAGGACGCCGCATCATATGTCCGCGCCGGTGTCTACAAGAACGTCATCGTGGTATGCACCGAGAAGATGTCCTCGATGATCAACTACAAGGACCGCCAGACCTGTCCCCTGTTCGGCGACGGCGCCGCAGCAGTCCTCGTCCAGCCCACCGACGAAGAAGGTGTCGGTGTTCGCGATGCCGTGCTCCACGTCGACGGCTCGGGTCTCGACTATCTGGTAATGCGCGGTGGCGGCTCGGTTCATCCCTTCGATGAAAACACCATCGCCAACGGCTGGAACTACCTCTATCAGGACGGACGCCACGTCTACAAGCACGCCGTCACCGACATGCTCACGTCGTCGCTCGACGTCATGAAGCGCAACAAGCTCACCGGTGACGACATCAAGTATCTGGTTCCCCACCAGGCCAACCTCCGCATCATCGAGGCTGTCGCCGACAAGGCCGGCATACCGATGGACAAGGTGCTTGTCAACATACAGCACACCGGCAACACATCGGCCGCATCGATTCCCATCTGCCTTGACGAGAACAAGGACAAACTCCACAAAGGAGACAAGATTATCCTCACCGCCTTCGGCGCAGGATTCACATGGGGCGCCATGTATCTTGTCTGGGACATGTAATTTCTGAAAAATTCTCAAAAAAACCATAACTTTCACCCTCGGATAGCATCTTTTCAGGTGCTATCCGTGTTTTTAAAATATAGACCAGTCCATCAGAGGCCGGTATTAAATCTTTCCGATAATAAATTTAAAGACATAACAGCATGGAACAACACAAGGCAGGCTTTGTCAACATCGTTGGCAACCCGAACGTAGGCAAATCGACGCTCATGAACGACCTGGTCGGCGAGCGTGTGTCAATCATAACCTCCAAGGCCCAGACAACGCGCCACCGCATAATGGGCATAGTTAACACCTCGGAATATCAGATTGTATTCTCCGACACCCCTGGCGTGCTCGACCCGAAATACAAACTCCAGGAATCGATGCTCGCCTTCTCGCGCGAGGCGCTGACCGACGCAGACATCCTGCTCTACATCACCGATGTCGTCGAGGACCCCGAGAAGAACGCTGACTTCCTCGCCTCCGTGGCCAAGGAGACCATACCTGTGCTGCTGGTAATCAACAAGATCGACCTCGTCAAGAGCCAGCAGGAACTCGAGGCGCTTGTCGACCGCTGGAACAAGATTCTGCCCAACGCCGAAATCTTCCCCACCTCGGCCAAGGAACACTTCAACGTCGCCAACCTGCTGGCCCGCATAGTCGAACTCTTGCCCGAACACGCTCCCTACTTCGGCAAGGACGCCCTTACCGACAAGCCCGCCCGCTTCTTCGTCACTGAAATCATACGCGAGAAAATCCTCACCAACTACGAGAAGGAAATCCCGTACTCGGTCGAGGTCATCGTCGAGAAGTTCGAGGAAAAAGAGACGGCGATCCACATCATGGCCGTGATATATGTCGAGCGCGACTCCCAGAAGGGCATCATCATAGGCCACGGCGGCTCGATGCTGAAACGCGTGGGAACCGAGGCCCGCAAGGACATCGCCACATTCTTCGGCAAGAACGTATATCTCGAACTCTTCGTCAAGGTCGAGCCAAACTGGCGCAACCGCGAGAACAAACTCCGCCAGTTCGGCTACATCGAATAACGGGCGCCTTCAGTCCGGAAAAACTTCCGGACCGCATCGCCGCCTCTATGTCGCGGAAATATCGTATCTTTGCAGACGGATAGCGCGCAAGCCTCCTCCCTCTTACTAACCAACAAACACTAACTGACATAACCATGGGCCAACTCGTAGCCATAGTCGGACGTCCCAACGTCGGCAAATCAACCCTCTTCAACCGCCTCACCCAGACTCGGACCGCAATCGTCGACCCCACCGCCGGAACAACCCGCGACCGCCAGTACGGCAAGGTCTTCTGGAACGGCAGGGAATTCTCGATCGTCGACACCGGAGGCTGGGTAGTCGGCAGCGAGGACATCTTCGAGGGCGAGATCAACAAGCAGGTCCATCTCGCCATCGAGCAGGCCGACGTCATACTCTTTGTGGTCGACACCATGAACGGCGTCACCGACCTCGACGACCATGTGGCCGAGATACTGCGCAAGTCCAAGAAGCCCGTCCTTCTGGTCGCCAACAAGGTGGACAGCAACACGTGGATATATAACGTGGCGGAATTCTATTCCCTAGGGCTCGGCGACCCGTATCCCGTCTCCGGCATCAACGGTTCGGGTACAGGCGACCTTCTCGACGAGATAGTCAAGGACCTTCCCGTCGAGGATGACGACACGGAGCAACTCGACGACATTCCAAAGTTCGCAATCGTCGGCCGTCCCAATGCGGGCAAGTCATCGCTCATCAACGCCTTCATCGGCGAGGACCGCCACATCGTCACCGACATCGCGGGCACGACACGCGACTCCATCTACACGCGCTACAACAAGTTCGGCTTCGACTTCTACCTCGTCGACACAGCCGGCATCCGCAAGAAGAACAAGGTCAACGAGGACATCGAGTACTACTCGGTAATCCGCTCGATACGCGCCATCGAGGCCGCCGACGTCTGCATACTCATGATTGACGCCACACGCGGCATCGAGGCCCAGGACGTCAGCATCTTCTCGCTTATCCAGCGCAACAAGAAAGGGCTCGTCGTAGTTGTAAACAAATGGGACATCGCCGAGGACAAGAGCCAGCAGGCCATCAAGCATTTCGAGGATGCCATACGACGCCGCTTCGCTCCATTCGATGACTTTCCCATAATCTTCGGCTCGGCGCTGACAAAGCAGCGCATCTTCAAGGTCCTCGAGACCGCGAAGGACGTCTACGAGAACCGTCGCCGCGTCATTCCGACATCGCAACTCAACAACTACCTGCTCGAGGTCATCGGCGCCTATCCTCCACCCTCGAACAAGGGCAAGTACATCAAGATAAAATACGTAACCATGCTCAAGGGCGCGCAGATACCCACCTTCATCTTCTTCTGCAACCTGCCCCAGTGGGTCAAGGAACCCTACCGCCGCTACCTCGAGAACAAAATCCGTGAAAAGTGGAACTTCACCGGCACCCCCATCGCCATCTACATGCGCGAGAAATAACCCCACACCCTATAACAGCCCAATACAATAAAAGGAGATGCGTTTGCACCTCCTTTTTGTTTTATAAAGTATAAAGGCAATAACTGTATCTAAAATGCATTTATTCAAAATAATTTGTATATCTTTGCATGTATAGACCGCAAAACTCCAACATTGGAAGATGGCGGGACATAAGACATAGTGAATAGCGTTTATCCGCGCTGATTCTTGACTGCTTGAGATTCTCGCAAAATTTCTATCGATAGTCAGGGACAAAGCAACGGTAGATGTCCACTGATATGTAATTGTTTTGCATTCGACAAGTTATTCCGTGAGGAATAGAGTCGGTGTATTAATTACATATACAGGCGTAGGGCTTCTTCGTTGCCGTCCGACTATCGATGGGCAATGCGAGAAGCCTCAAGCAGTGGGACGGTAACAGATATAGATTCCTACGCCTTTTACACTCTTTTATTTTGCTGTTGCAAACTTAGAGTTTTTCTTTTATCTACATTTATCATTATCCAATAATCTTTTAATCTTACAACATGAAAAAAATCCTATCTTTTGTCACCGCTATCTTGCTCACTGGACAGAGTCTTTCTGCTCTTACAGTAACCCGTTTCGTGAGTCCTACAGGGACAGGGGACGGCATGACTGAACAAAATCCGACTTCCGATCTTGGCTCGGTGCTTGCTATCGGAGCGAAAGTTGATCTATTAGAATTAAAAGTGGCACCAGGCTTTTATTCCCTGAATTTACCAGATACTGGAGAGGGTGTTGCATTTAGTAATATAGTGCTTGACGGTACATGGCATAAAGAAGGCTCGTCCGACAAGGTGCGCATTAATTATCCAGGTATTGAGTTTATTAATAGCCAGATAACTAATGTGAGTTTTTCGGGAAGTGTTAGTGTAAAGGGGGGAGCCCTTGTAAATTGTGACGCCGACAGAATAATGACATTAGACCTCAATGGTGGAAACGGAATGTTAAAGAAATGCAATGCCAAAGGATTTCAAATTACTAACTGGGCTCACCGGTCCAACACAGAAGCCCAACTCATATCATGTAATACTACGGGAAATGGTGGTTATGGTCTGTCGGGTAAAAACATAGGAACGTTAGCAGTGATAGATTGCAACTTTAATAACAATGCAGAAGGAGGTGTGAATATTGACGGATGTAAAAGAGCAAGATTTGAAAATTGTCAGTTTAACTACAATTCCGGCGATGGGGCATTGCGGTTTGTAGAATTTGATAATTCAGGCATTGTATATTTTGATAAATGTACATTTCTTTACAATAAAGTTACTTCAAATCATTGCTACAACATATATGTTTATAGCAATGCTTCTTTCCGGGATTGTCTTTTCGTTGGAAATACAGAGAAAGATTACGACCGTAAGGGAATAGTCCATCTCGTCAGGCCTGATTTTAATGTGGTTAATTGTACATTTATTGACAATAAAGGAGCGCTTGAACTTGAAAGTTTTTATCCATCAAGATATCAGATTTCCAACTGTGCCTTCTGGAACAATGGACCAACTAATGTTTATACAGATGCCAGGGAAGATGTACCTTTGGAAAGATGTGCCATGGACCATGGTACAGGAGTGTCTGAACTTGATGCACAGAAAGGCATAATCAGGTTAACTGCAGAAAACAAGGGCTTTGAATTTACCGGAACAGAAGTTGTACTTCAACCAAATTCAATTCTTGTCAACAATGGAGAAAATCGAAGTGTATTAGATAAGGATATTTTTTATCACCCTCGTAATGCTTTTGGAGGGACTGACATTGGATGTGTAGAATATGTGACCGGCGAAGGCTTATGGAAACCAGACTCAATGACAGTAAGTACCTATGATTGCAATTATTATCTTGCAAAGGCAACCGTAGGGTCTAATGACTACTATTGTCTCTTCCCGGAATACCGCAAAGAAAGTGGTGATTACAATATCCAGAGTTATTTCACAGACTTTATTTATCTCGATTAGATGCCGGTCAAGCCCAAGACTCACTTTAAAAACATTATGATTGAGAGGCATACAGGCACCAACGGAGGTTATTTGGTTGATGTCCTTGCGTACCTTCCCGAGCGTGGAGACGGCCCCTGGGTTACTTTGACGGCCGAAGGTTACAGTTCGATTAAGGAACGACCTGTTGTAAAAGTTGTAGATGGGGATATTAAGTTCATAAAGCAACAGAAAGTAACGCCTAAGAAGAGTACGAAGAAAGTTGGCAAAACTGGATCTAAACCCTTGCCATCTCGTCGCAAACGTTCAGCCGGCAGATAATATTCAATCCAAAACAGATAGCATTTGAACTTTAAGGAGGATGTATCACATATAACGATGTGATACATCCTCCTTTTTCGATAGTTATGTGGGGAAGGAATTAGTCCTTGAACAGTTCGGAATGGGAACCGAGTCTGAACAGCGCAAGCGTATCGTTTTGTTCGTCATACCATATAAGCAAAAAGTCTCCCTCGATATGGCATTCCAAACACCCTGAATAATCTCCTTTCAGAGTATGCAGACGATATTTTTCGGGTAATGGCATATCATTCCGTAACATATTCAGGACTTGCTGTAGTTCCTTAAGTTTTTTAGGTTGGTTGAGGAATCTCTTTAAGTCCTTCTTGAATTGTCGCGTATAGCGAAGTTCTTTCATAAGTCCATGGATTTGAGCATCGCTTCGACGCTCGAGGTGTCAATCGGACCTTCGAGGTTGCCGGACTTGGCTTCGTTCATGGCTACGATTGTTTCTTCATTTGGTTCATGATATACTGCGTCGAGTAACAGGCCTTCAACATAATTGTTAAGGCTGCGACGGTCTTTCTGCGCAAGTTCCTTCAGTTTGTCCAAAAGATAGACAGGTAGACGGAACACGTGGGCTTTTTTTTCGAGTGCTATGTCCATGATGATATCATTTTGATTGCAAAGATAAGTCATTTTATAATCACGAACAAATCTTATTCGTAAAATGTTTTTCGAAATTTTATTTTTAGAACAAACAGATAAAAAGAAATCCCTCGAGTTGAAGCACTTCGAGGGATTTATATTGCGGTATGGATGGCTTATTTGTTGAGGAGGAAGGCGCGGGCGGTGGCGATGTCGCCCGCGTGATCGACGTCGACGATCTTGTCGAAGGCGTCGGCGCGGAGGCGCAGGCCGGCTTCGATGAGTGCGCGCTGGTAGTTGCGCATGCGGCTGACGCCGCGCGACATGCAGTCCTCGAGAACGGTGACGGCACGGCCTGTCAGTCCGTAGACGCCGCCCGAGATGTATTTCACTCCGGGGAAGGGAGCGTCGCGGAACGCTGTAATCCAGCCATCGGCGTCGACATCGATGTAGAGGGGCTTCTCGTCATCGATGAACGAGGTCACGGCCATGTGTCCGTCGGCCTGATCGTCATCGGCGAAGGCGCGTGCGTAGCGGCGGAACTCGTCTTCGCGGAAGATGGTGTCGACGGTGGTGAGGATGAATTTGTCATCGGGATTCTCGAATATGCGCGAGACCTCGTAGAACGAGTGCATCGACGAGGGTGTAGACTTGACAACGAGATGCAGGGGTACGGGCAGTTCGAGGGACTCGAGATACTCGCGGACGGCTGTCATCTGCTCGTTGACGATGATTGAGATGCGCTCGGCGTCGCAGGAGAGGAATATGTCGATGAGGCGGCGAATCATGGGACGTCCGTCAAGGTCGACCAGGGGCTTGGGAAGGGCCACGCCTTCCTGCACGAGACGCGAGCCTTCGCCGGCGGCTATTATTGCGTAGTTCATTGTTTATTGAGTTTGAAGGGGTGATGAACACAGAACGGCAGGTCCGTCGGGACTTGCCGTCTGTGTGTGAGGTTTAAAGGTCTTCCTCGATGGAGAACTCGTCGTCGATGTCGGAACTGAGGTTGAGTTTGCCGTCGGAGGTGACAATGTCTGCGTCGGGGTCGGCGAAGGTCTCGGCCTTTTCGTCGCTTTCGGCCTGGGACTTCTTGGGCGAGGGATGCATGCCGTTGGAGTTCTCGCGGAGCGCAGCGGCGATTTTCTCGGCGATCTCGTCGGCCAGTTCCGGGTTGTCGCTGAGCATTCGTTTTGCGGCGACTGCGCCCTGGGCGAGTTTGTTGCCGTCGTAGGAGAACCACGAGCCGGACTTCTTGATGATGTCGTACTCGACGCCGAGATCAAGGATTTCACCGGCGCGGGATATGCCCTGTCCGAACATGATGTCGAACTCGCACTTGCGGAAGGGGGGTGCGACCTTGTTCTTCACGACCTTGACCACGGCGCGGCGGCCAAGGATGTCGTCGCCGTCCTTGATGGTCGAGCGCGAGCGGATGTCGAGGCGCACCGAGGCGTAGAACTTCAGGGCGTTGCCGCCGGTGGTTGTCTCCGAGGGACCGAACATGACGCCGATTTTCTCGCGCAGCTGGTTGATGAATATGCAGGTGGTGTTGGTCTTCGCGATGATGGAGGTTAGTTTGCGCATGGCCTGAGACATCAGGCGGGCCTGCAGGCCGACGTTGCGGTCGCCCATCTCGCCCTCGATCTCGCCCTTGGGAGTCAGCGCGGCCACCGAGTCGACAACCAGCACGTCGATTGCCGACGAGCGTATGAGTTGTTCGGCGATTTCCAGGGCCTGCTCGCCGTTGTCGGGCTGGGAGATGAGGAGTTCGTTTATGTCTACGCCGAGCGACTGGGCGTAGAAGCGGTCGAAGGCGTGTTCGGCGTCGATGATGGCGCAGACGCCGCCCTGTTTCTGGGCCTCGGCGATGGCGTGGATGGCGAGTGTGGTCTTGCCGGACGATTCGGGACCGTAGATCTCGACGATGCGTCCGCGGGGATAACCGCCTACGCCGAGCGCATAGTCAAGGCCGATCGAGCCGGAGGGAATGACCTCGACATCCTCGACGCAGTCATCGCCAAGACGCATCACGGCGCCGCGGCCATAGTCTTTTTCGATTTTGCCGAGTGCGGCGTTCAAGGCTTCGAGCCTGACCTTCTTGGGGTCGGCTGCGGGAGCCGCCTTCTTGGCGGCGGTCTTTTTGGGTTTTTCCATATTGTATGATTTTTTTATTTGTTTCTTGTTTTGTGGAGTTTTGCTTATGTATTGCAAAGATACGAAATTTCACGGGAAATTCGGTTGCACACCTGTGTTAAACTTTATATAAAGAAATTTTATATTTTCGGGGTAGTTCTTTGCAAATTAAAGATTTAAGTGTTTTATGCGAGAAAACCTGAAAAATTTTTTTCAAATCTGTCGAACAAACAATCCTGCTTCGGCGCTAAATACAGAAAAGCGAAACAAAACGCTTTTTCCCATTGCAAGAAATGTGATAATGATTGGTTTATTATTAATTATGGAGACTCCGGGAGGCGTCTCCATAATTAATTTTAAACGCCTTGTATTTTTTAAGCGATCCCGCGGATTGTTGTCGCGGGGATTGGCTTATCAACGGACAAGCGCGGCAAGCGAGTCGATCTGTGACGGGTCGGTGGCGGCGTCTTCCGCGGCTGTCCAGCCGCGTCCTTTTATCCATGCGGTGTGACAGCCGATGGAACGTGCCGGGAGTATGTCCTTGCGAAGCGAGTCGCCGACTACGAGGACTTCTTCGGGCTTCATGCCCAGGGCAACCACTCCGAGCATGAATATGCGGGCGTCGGGCTTGCGTACGCCCACGACGGCGCTCTCTATCACGCCCTGGAAGTATCCGCGCAGGCCGAAGTCGCGGAGCACCTCGTCGACATTGCCGTAGAAGTTTGACACGAGGACAAGGGGATATTCCGAGGCGAGTTTCGCAATGACGGGAATGGCCTCGGCGATGCACTCTCTGGCGTAGCCGTAGCAGTACTCGGCAACCTCCAGGGCCTTGGTCTCGATGTCGTCGGGCGAGATTCCGTCGAGATCACACAGTCTCTTGAGTTCGATGCGCATTTTCTTCTGCAGCAGTGTCAGGAAGTTGTCGCCCGGAAGTATGTGCCTGTGTCGGGCGAGCTCGCGCTCGGCCTCGACATAGCAGTCGCGGAATGTCTCCTCCGGTACTTCGATTCCGGCCGCGTCCCAGCCTTTGCGTATTATGTGCGCCCAGTGGTCGCCGCGTGTGTCGATGGTGCCTCCGTAGTCGAATATTATGCCGCGTACCCCGGAGGGTATCGCCTTGAAGTCTTGCTTTTCGTTGTCTGTCATTTTGCTATGTGTTCAGTATTTGCCTTCCTTTACTTCTGTCGCGAACTTGCGGCATATGCGTTCGTGGCGCACTACCATGTAGACCAGCAGCAGGTTGAGGATGACGAGTTCGAATGCGAAGTACAGCCACGGCATGCATGCGAATATAGCCGTGAACAGGGCGATGGTGCGCCAGTTGAACGAAAGGATGTTGGTGTACTTCATCAGCGGCAGCGAGGCGCGGCGGAAATCGCGGCGGAACGTGTGGGGAATCCTGCCGTCGGGCCAGCGTTCGGCAATCGCGCGGCGCAGGCGCTGCATCGAGGGTGTCATCGCCTCCTGGCTGACGGTATAGTTCGTATAGAAGGTCAGAACGAGTTTCTGCCAGAAGTTCCTGCTCCACGACAGCGCGGCGAGTTTTTTCTTCAGGCCTTCGGCGTTCTCGAGTTCCGAACCCTCCTCTCCTTTCAGGAAATACAGATGGAACTGGCGGTAGTAGTCGGCCATTGCGGCCTGCTTGGCGTGGCACAGGCCGGTGACCACGGCGATGACCCATATGAGCCACGGGTGGGCCATGAAGAAGTCCGAGGTATAGTTCTCGCGCAGGCAGATGGCTATGTATATCGAGGCGAACCACAGGTCGCCGGCCATGCCGTCGAGTATGCGGCCTATGCGCGAGTACTGTTTGGTCATGCGCGCCAGCTGGCCGTCGGCGCTGTCGAACGAGTTGGCCCATACCAGCAGAGCCATGCCCGCCACGTTTATCCACATGTTGTCGAAATAGAAGCACACGCCGGCGGCGATGCCCAGGAATATCGATGCTATGGTGATAGCGTTCGGCTTCACGCCGAGGCGGGCCGCGAGACATGCCCATGCGTAGCCGATGGGCCGGTAGAACGCCAGGTCGATGTGCTCCTCGGTGTCACTGCTCTTCAGCGTGTCGCGGTATGAGGTCTTTGTTTGGGTTTCAGTCATTGTCTTTGCTTGTTCTTGGTGGGTGTCGGGCAGCGGGCCTTGGTGTTCGGCCCGTCGCTTTGCTCTCAGCGGTTCTTGACTGCGGCGATGATGGCCTTGGCGATGTGGGGGCCGGCCTCGTCGCGGCAGGGCGCGAACGATGGCCAGTCGTTGAAGTCGATGATGCGTATGTCCCCCTCGGGCGAGACTATGCAGTCGCCGCCGTAGATCAGCACATCAAGTTCCTCGGCTGCATGCTGGCATATGGAGCGCAGATAGTCGCGGTCGAAAGGTAGTCCCTTGGCGGCGCCGTTTATGGCCTCGTAGCCGTATTTGCTGTGTCCGGCCTCGAATGGATAGAACCAGTAGAAGAAGTCCGATCCGCGTATGCCGTAGAACTTTATGAGGTCGCCTTCGAGGTGGCGGTTGATTACCGCGCGCTTGATGCCGCGCAGGAAGTATTCCTGAAGCACCTCCTGCGCCTCCTGCGGGTGACGCACGAACGACACGTCCTCCTTGTGCATGGCGTGGAAGTCGCCGCGCTTTATCCAGCAGTGCTCGTAGCCTCCCTTGACCAGGGCGTCGACCACGCCTTCGTCGGTGTTGACGATGAGGCTCTCGGGGTAGGGGATGTTCGAGCCGACGAGTATGCGTGTCATACGCTCGCGGGTGCAGTTCTCGATGCCGTAGCCCGAGTTGATCACAAGGCAGCCGTCATCCTCCAGTTGCTGGAGACGCTTGATCGAGCGTTGCTCGCGGCACATGTTGACGATGATGCGTTCGTTCACCGCGCCGTTGGCGAGTTGTTCCTCGGAGTAGATGTTTACCTCGCAGCCGCGCTTGCGCAACTGGTCGGCGGTGATGTTGAAGATGGCGGCGTCGTTGCCGATATGGTTTGGGGAATAGGCGCCGGCGCGCATTACGCCGGCTATTTTGATTTCGGCCATAATGGGAAATGATTGATTTTTATTCTTGTTGCGCCTGAAAGGCGGGTAACTATTCCGCAAAGTTACGAAAAAAATAAAACCACCGGTAGGTCAGCCGGTGGTTTTTAATACTTGAATGTGCTAAATTTAAGGTTCGAAGGTTACCTGATACTTTTAAGATTTTTGTAAAGTATAATTCTATTAAAACATAGTTACTATTAACTGGCACAAAGGTAGTGTCTTTTCTGCGGAATTATGTCATCACCGCAGTTAATAAACCTAAAAATTTGTATCTGAATATTAATTTAGGTATACGGCCGGTTTTTCCGGCCTGTCATCATGTCTATAATCCCCGGATAACGTCAAGTGTCCTCAGGGGAGTCAGTGTCATGTCGTGGGCTGCGTAATAGTCGGTCAGCGCGTCGAGTATCGCCGCGCGCGTCGTGTGGTTCAGTCCGATCAGGCGCAGGCGGCTCCATTCGCTGTCTATGATTATGCGTGCAAGCCGTGCCTCTCTTCCTGTCAGATAGCGACCTTTGGTCGGTGCCTCGGGGACGAAGCACCCCGTCGCGAAGTCGAACACGCGTCCGTCTTCGTAGCCGCTGCTGTCTGCTCCGAAGCCGAGAAAGGAGGTAAGGCGCGCGAGAAGATACAGATGGAAGTTGGCGGCGTCGCGTGTCCCGGATCTGTCGAACTCCACGAGCGACTGCGTGATGAATCTCCAGATGTTCGGGTCGGCGCCACCCTGGAGTGCCTTGGCCAGGACCTCGGCGAGGAAGAACGCGATGGTGGCCTTCATGCCGTTGGTGTGGATGCTGCCGAAGGCGACGAGCGGCCTTAGGTCGCGGGCATGGTGGACATCGCGTCCCGGCCGCATGTCGGCGACGCACTCGAACAGCGCGAGCGGCTGGGTCAAGGCCCGACGACGGCGGCTCTCGCCGCCGGATGACGAAGGCATCAGCAGCGAAACCATGCCGTGCTCACCGCTCCATGCGGTGAGTATCGAGTTGCGGTCGTTGTATTTCACTGTGCGCAGTGCTATGGCCTGTATTGTTGTCTGCATGATTCTGAACCACGGTATTTTAATATTACTCCCTCCAGTTCGAGCAGGGCGCGCTTCGTGTCGAGGCCGCCGCCGTAGCCGGTCAGCGAGCCGCCGCTACCTATCACGCGGTGGCATGGCGCGAAAATCGAGAGGGAGTTCGCTCCGTTGGCGTTTGCCACGGCGCGTACCGCCGAAGGCATGCCGATCCGCCGTGCCATCTCGCCGTACGAGATGGTTTGGCCATAGGCGATCTTCAGCAGTTCCGCCCAAACCTTTTTCTGGAATTCCGTGCCGGCAAACAGCAGCGGCACACTGAATTCCTTGCGCTTGCCGGCAAAATACTCATCCAGTTGACTCACCGCAAGTTCGGTCACATCCGTCGTGCCTTCCTCAAATTCTGCCTTAAGTGTCCTTCTCAGCCGTTCATCCACATGGCCGCGATGTTTCTCAGTCAGCCAGTCGCACATGCACAGCCGGTCGCCGAAAGCCCCCAGCAGTATTGTCCCGCAAGGAGCCTCGTAACGCTTTGTCCGGATAACACCTTCCCTATTCATACCTGCAAATATACTCACTTTTCCCAAAATAGCCATCCCCCATCCCACCGTTACCCGCTTTTGGTGACCTTTCAGTCGGCGTAGACGGGTGGGATGCCGCTGTTGTCGGCGTGCATGTTGGCTTCCCAGAAGCGGATGGCGTCGCTCACCCAGCCTTCGGCGACGGTGCCTGTGCCGATTCCGAAGCCATGGCCTAATCCTTTATACACATGGAACTCGGTCGGAATACCCATTGCCGAAAGTCGCTGAAGACGGTTCTGCATGGTCTGCCATGAGGCGATGCCGTCGTTCGAGCCGACACAGTTGTATGTCGGAGGATCGAACTCCGATACGAACGAATAGCCTGTGTACTCTATCGCGCGCGCAAGATCATTATATGGATCGTCCGGACGGCAAATCAGCGCGAAAGCCGTATATCCTGCCCTGCACAGTTCCAGCGAATGTGGAAAACTGTCGTGCATGGCGCCCACGTATGCCAATCCGCCGCCAGTGTTATGATCATTGCGATATAGGTTTTTATTGTCATTGTTTTTCTTTTTGCGGTTTTGAAAATCACGATGCGAAATTACTAAGGCTGCCCCGATTAGGGTTTACGCAAATATCGGATAGTTTTTCAAAAAAATCGCAAAAAATTTGGCTATGTGAAAAATAAGGCCTAACTTTGCACTCGCTTGTGAGGACTGCATTTATCCTTTTGCATGTTAACGTGCAGTCGCATAGCATAGAGGCGGCCCATTCGTCTATCGGTTAGGACGCAAGATTTTCATTCTTGAAAGAGCAGTTCGATTCTGCTATGGGCTACACAAAAAAGCCGTTCGATTTCGAACGGCTTTTTTGTATCCTGACTTGCCGGGCGTCCCGGCGACACGGGACCGTCGGCTCACTGACCGACGGCCTCGAGGATGCGTGCCGGTATCTGTATGTTGTTGTTCACGGGGCTGAATGCCTCCGCTCCGGCACCGATGGCGAACACCGGAACGGGATTGCCCGTGTGGCTGCCTGTCGTGAAGCCGAAGCCTACGGCGTCGTTGACAAGACGGAACACGTCGACTGCGAACGATGAGAACGACTTGTACAGCGTCTTCTCGTCCTTGGAGTTGCGCTCCAGGAATGTGCGGTCGAATGCCTCGTGGAGATTCTTCTCGCTTTCATCGCTCACGGGAATCGCCGTGAACAGTCCGAGATTGTCCGAAAGATATTCCTTCATGTCCTCCCATGTGTAGTAGCGGCGCGAGCGCAGTATCGAGTGGCAGTAGTCCGAGAAAGCCTCCTTGCTTACGCGCTGGCGGTCGATAAGGTTGAGGTTGGCTGCATATTTCAGGGTGGTGTTGCCAAGGGCCATGCCGCCGGTGTCGTGGTCGGCGGTTACTACTATCAGGGTGTTGTCGGGGTGTTTACGGTAGAATTCGAGGGCTACTTTTATAGCCTGGTCGAAGTTGATTACTTCCTTGACTGCCGCTCCGCCGTCATTGCCGTGGAGGGCGTGGTCTATGCTGCTGCCCTCGACCATCATGAAGAAGTGCTCGGGAGTCTCGCGCTCGAGTTTAGTCAGGCAGGCGCGGGTCATCTCGGGCAGCGTCAGGGCCCCCCTGATTGAGTCAATGGTGTAGCCGATGTTGTTGTTGACATCGCCGGGCGACAGCAGCATTACGCGACCGGGCAGCATTGCCGCCGAGTCGGGCGAGTGGGTTATGCTCACCTTGTTCTTGGCAAGCAGGGTGTGGATGTCGTTTGCCTTGCCGTCCTTGTCCTTGGTGCCGCGAAGGTTTGCGCCACCGATAAACTCGTAGCCGCAGTTGGCGGCATCGCGGTCAATCTCGTAGAACATCGAACGCGACGGGACGTGCGTGTAGAACGCACCGGGTGTCGCGTCGTCGGGCGAGGCCGACGTGACGATGCCCACGCCCCAGCCTCTTGACTGGAGCATTTTGGCAATCGAAAGTACGGCTGTCGAGTCGGGGGTGACGCCGAGCATTCCGTTGTTGGTCTTGTGCATTGTCGACAGCGCGGTACCGGCCGCCGCCGAGTCAGTGATGGGCGACGAGGCGCTGAATGTCATGGCCCAGGACGCTACCGGGAAAGTGGTCATGGCCAGGGTGTCGCGGTCGTTGCGCACCAGACGCATATAGTTGCGGGCCGCCATAACGGGACCCATGCCCATGCCGTCGCCGATGAAGTAGAACACGTAGTCGGCTTTCGGAGCCTCCTGTGCTGCGGCCTTGGGAGCGGCGAGGGACGGCATTGCCGTCATCGAGGCGGCGATAAGCGAGAGGATGAGTTTGTTTTTCATGTCGTTATGTGTAGTTTATATTTTTATCGAGGAAAGTATGGGGTCGATTATGTGGCGGTCGTTACTCAGGCGCGGCACCTTGCGCTGTCCGCCGAGTTTGCCGGTCGAGGCGAGCCAGGCGTCGAATGTACCGCGCGGCGCGTCGGTCACGCTCAGCCTGTCAAGGAAGATGCCGCCCGAGCGCTTGGCCTGATAGTCGGAATTCTCGGCCTGAAGCGCCTTGTCGAGCGCCTCGGCGAAGACCTCGGGCCGGGATGGCGGTGTCGACCATTCTATCAGCCACTGGTGACGTCCGCGGTGTCCGCCGTCGGCGAACACCGGTGCGACGGTATAGTTCTCGGCCATGCAGCCGCACTCGCGGCAGGCCTTTGCGAGGGCGCGGTCGGTGTTGTGCACCATCACCTCCTCGCCGAACGCGTTGATGTAGTGTTTCGTGCGGCCCGCTATGGCTATGCGCAGCGGGTCTTTCGAGACTATGCGCACGGTGTCGCCTATGCGGTAACGCCACAGGCCGTTGGCCGCGGTGATTATCAGCGCGTATGTCCGGCCTTCCTCCACCTGCCATGCGGCGAGAGTAGGGGAGTCGGGTTCGTCGGCGCTGTCCAGCGGGGCGAACTCATAGAACACTCCGGCATCGAGCAGAAGCAGCATCGACCCCGGCTCGCGCAGGTCCTGGACGGCGAAGAAACCCTCCGAGGCATTGTAGGTCTCGCGGTAGTGCATCCGTGCCGGATCGCAGAGCATGGCGTACTGCTCGCGGTACGGTTCCATCGAGATGCCTCCGTGGAAGAACACCTCGAGGTTCGGCCACACGTCGTGAATGTTTGATGCGCCGGCGGCCTTGATTACTTCCTTTATCACGGTCATGAACCACGACGGCACGCCCGAGATGTTGGTGATGTTCTGTCTTATCGAGGCGTTAACGAGGGCCGGAACCTTCTGGGTCCAGTCCTCCATCAGGGCGATTTCCTTCGACGGGACGCGGACAAGGTTGACCATCGGGTTGATGGCCTCGATGAGGTTGGCGGACAGGTCGCCGACACGAACGCCTTTGGGAACTTCGAGTTCGGTGGCGAAACTGCCGCCGAGAATGAAGCCCTTGCCGGCGAACATCCTCGACTCAGGATAGAGGCTTAGATAATGTGCCACGGCGTCCGTCGCTCCGGGATAGTGGTTCAGCCGCAGCGAGTCCTCCGTCACGGGTATGAATTTCGAGTGTCCGTCCGAGGTCCCAGATGACTGCGCGAAGCGTCTGCAGCGTCCCGGCCACAGCACGTCGCGCTCGCCTTCGACCATGCGCATCACCCACCGGCGCATGTCCGGATAGTCTCTCGTCGGCATTGTCGCCGCGAAGGTCTCGAACGAATCGGTGGGCTTCAGTCCTGACTCCATTCCGAACGAGGTTTTCGCGCCGCGTGTGGTGAGGTATCCAAGAACCTTGCGCTGGGCGGCCTCGATGCCCGGGCCGGTCCACGTGCGCGCGGCCTTCACACGCCGCTTGAATATCTGTCGTGCTATGGGTGTCAGGTTCAGCATGGTATCGTGTTTTGTGTGTGGTGTGGACAGGCGTATTATCTGCCGAGAGGCGGGCGACAGTATGTCCATGATTTCTGATGCGGTCAGTCCGCGGCGCTCGCACAGGGTGTCCGCAAGGCTGCGTGCCACCGTGACAACTGTGCTGTGGGTGAAAATGCGTTCGAGGAAGCGGAAAGTCTTGTCGTAGACATGCTCGGCCTCGTCGTTCTCCAGATTGCAGCGGTCGCGGCCCTCGTTCGAGACGAAATCGCGCAGGACGGCCATTGCCGCATTGTCAAGCCTGCGGCCTCTGCCGACATACGAGCGGCACATGGCGTTGCCGAGCACCATCGCTGTCGAGAGTTCATATTGCTTCAGCAATTGGTTCCACACCGACTTGGCCGAAAGCGAGGGATTGCCCTCGAAACCGAAATCCGGGGTCAGGGTCAGGCCTTGTCCCACAGGGAGGTCGACGGAGACCGAAGCGAGGTATTGTTCTCCGTCACATGCGTACAGCGCGATGGCCATGCCGGCAAGACCGGTGGCCCTGTCCTTCTCGCCGCTATATTTCAGAGTATCTTTATCCACGTTTGCGTTAATCTTTGTTTAGCATACAAAATTAGACAAAATCACCCACCTGTGCAAAAAAACACATCGCCCCGCCCCCTTGTCCGGTATCATTAAGCGCTATCGTGGAAAAATCACTGTTTCATTTACGTTTATCCGCTGTCTGTTTACACATGCTTGATGTCCCGGCACGGATGGCGTTACTTTGCATCACCTTTCAATGATGAAGGGCCAAAACTAAAAACCGTAAGATATGAAAAAGATTCTTTTTGCTGTAGCACTCATCACAGCGTTCGCAGGCACCACAGTTTTCGCACAGACTCCCGAAGAACCACAGGCACAGGCGGCAGCCACCGTCGAAGTCGCCTTCCAGGTAATGAATGCTGACGAACTTCCCCAGACCGTCAGGGACGCGCTCGCCGCAAAGTTCGAGGGCAAGACCGTCACTGCTGCCTATGTCAGAGAGGCTGACGGTGTCAGGACCTTCAAGGTGACCCTCGCGGATGCCGAAGGCAATGCCTCGGACGTCCTCTTCAACGAGAAAGGCGAAGTCCTCCCTGCCGAGTAATCCTCCCCCGTCGAGTAATTTCATGACATAGTGCTTTCCTCTCTTCTCCCCCCCAAGGACCGGACCTGAACGATAATCGTTTTGGCCCGGTTTCTTTTTGCCGGGACACCGGGCCGCTAAGACATCAGGCTGGAGACAGCGGAGGCGTACTGTCTGCCTACGGGCAGCGTCGAGCCGTTGCTGAGCACGACGCCCTGTTTGCTGAAACTCTTTATTTTCGACCTTGACACGATGAACGAACGGTGGATGCGCAGGAACTGCTCCTCCGGAAGCAGTGCCTGTACATTCTTCAGCAGTATGCGCGATATGATGCAGTCGCCCGACACCCTGAAAATCTTCGAATATCCTTCCACAGCCTCGACATAGAGTATGTCGTCTATCGGAATGCTGATGTTGTTGTAGTCCTGCTTGACGGTGATGCACTGCGATGTGGTCTGCAACTGTCCGCGTCCGATGCGGCGCAATGCCTTCGAGAAGGCGATCTGGAAGCGGCTGTACGAGAACGGCTTGTGAAGGTAGTCCACGGCGTCGAGGTCGAATCCCTCGAGGGCGTAGCGCAGGTACGCTGTCGTGAATATGAAACAGGTGTTCTCCGGCAGTCTGGACGCTATCTGCAGGCCGTTGATTCCGTCCATCTCGATGTCAAGAAATACTATGTCTGTCCCTCCCTGCAGGACGGCTTCAAGACCGGCCTCGGAGTCGGAGAATTTCTTCAGGTCGATGTTTCCCGTGCGCTGACAGAATTTCTCTATTACCTCCAGGGCCAGCGGCTCGTCGTCGATGGCCACGCACCTTATCCTATCATTCATGTTTGTTCAGGTTTATATTCAGTTTGACATTGAACGCTCCGTTCTCCTCCGTGATGTCGAGTGAATAGTCGTCGGGATACAGCGCCGAGAGCCTGCTCCGGCAATTGTCCAGTCCGACGGGCATGTCCTTGCGGAACTCGTCGGAGTGTTTCACTATCATATTACGGGTCTCGAAAACCAGCACGCCATCGCTCAGGCGGAGTCTTATCACAATATCGCAGTCGCGGCTTGATGACGCGCCGTACTTGAAAGCGTTCTCCACGAAGGTCAGGAAAATCATGGGCGGAATCCTCTCGGAGTCGTTGTCGACCGAGAACTCCCTTGTCACGCGTGTATGGTCGTTCAGGCGTATGAGTTGCAGGTCTATGTAGTTGTTGATGTAGTTGATCTCGTCGTCTATCGTCACCCAGTCGCTGTTGGCGGTCATATAGGTGTATTTCAGCAGTTCGGTGAATTTGATGAACGCGTCCTCGGCTTTCTGCGAGGTGCCGATTATCAGGCTGTACAGCGAGTTCAGGGTGTTGAACAGGAAATGCGGATTTATCTGGGCCTTGTAAAGGGCCAGTTCCGCCTTGTCGCGCTGGTTCTCGACGATGTTCTGCAGCAGGAGCCGGTGGTACAGTTCCTTTATGAAGGCCACGGTCAGCGAGTAGCAGATCACTACCGAGAACATGAACCACACGGATATTGTCATGTTGTAGTTGCGGACACGCGTCTGGTACTCGCTCATCGAGGGAATGACAAAATCTATCTCCGGCAGCGGGTACAGTGTCAGCAGATAGGTAGCCAGAATCAGCAGAAACGCGATTATGCCTATGCGGTAATACGATTTTGTGAGTATCAGTTTCGGCAAATTCAATACCTTTGTGACGAAATAGCATCCGTAAAGATATGCAATCGCAAGACAGGTGAACAGTGGCGACACCGTCCACCAGTAGTGCGCGGGCCCCAAAAGCGTCAGCAGGGGCATGATGACGACGCAGAAGAAGAGATCGAAAATTAGGTTCGTTTTGTGCTCTAATGATTTCATGGTGCAAAATTACCCATTCTTTCCGCCTCCGGCAAATATTGAACCTCCTCTTCATTTACACTTTTCCGCCGTCTGTTTGCACTTCCTGTGCGCGCACCCGAATCCTTGCGAATTTTGCATCAGAATCAATCACAGGAAAAATGAAAACAATACACCTTATCACAACCGTGGCCATCGCCACCATGCTGTTCTCTTGCAACGGGAACAAAGAAAAGGACCAGCAGACTCTGGAGAACATCTCCAAACAGGAACTCGCAACAGCCCTTAACGAGCGCGACCAGTTGCTCTCGCTCGTTAAGGAGGTTTCGGCCGGTCTTAACGAAATCAAGACTCTTGAGAACATAATGGCCGTTTCGGCCGGTCAGTTGGCCGAGAATCCCGGACAGCGGACACAGATTCTCGCCGACATCGCAAGCCTCAAAGAGAAAATCCGGCAGCGCAAGGCGCAGTTGAGCGATCTGGAGCGTAAACTCCACGAATCGACCATCAACAACAAGGAACTTCAGGAGACAATCGACGCCCTCAAGGCACAGATCGACTCGCAGATGGAAGAGATCGAGTCGCTAAGACAGCAACTGACAGCCGCCAACGAACACATCGGCGCCCTGAACAGCGAGGTCGATTCGCTCAACACCACAGTCAGCACCGTCACCGGCGAGCGCAATGCCGCCCAGGAGGCATCTGTGAAACTCGAGAACGAACTCAACACCTGCTTCTATGTGATAGCCCCGAAGTCGGAACTCAAGAAACACAACATCATCGAGTCCGGATTCCTCCGCAAGACCAAACTGATGAAAGGCGACTTCGACAAAGGCTTCTTCGTCATCAGCGACAAGAGGATACTCACCACCCTGCCCCTGAACACTAAAAAGGCAAAAATCCTCACCAACCATCCCCAGGCCTCCTATGAACTCGTCGACGAGGCCGGTCAGAAAGTAATCCGCATCAAGAACCCCGACCAGTTCTGGAGCCTCACCAACTACCTCGTCATCCAAAAAGACTGAGCCCCTCAAAAGAAACCGCTCTCTTCAAAAGAGATTTTTCTCCTAAAAAACTCATTCCATCAGAAAATTGTTTGGCCAAACCTTTATCCATAGATAATTTCCCATTGTTAAAACACCCTCTGTTTTTACGATAAAACCACCGGGATCCAAAGCCAAATAATCATATTCAAAAGCGTACGCGGCTGTGACGTCCCCCAACGCCACAGCCGCCTTTATTTTGTTTTCGCACTAAATTGCTAAACTTTGTAAATTTTGACAATCTATTCAGCCGGGTGAGGGTGGTCGGGATTTTGGGTGCTTAACTTTGTGCTGTGATTAAGATAAACAAAAGTTGTGATTAAGAAGATAATAGATTAATGAAGGAATAATGTGATAAAGACAAATATTAAAGATGTAATGAAGAAGATAAAGTTGTGATAAAGTTAGATTGATTAGTGAAAAGGTGATTTGATGGATAGGGTCGGTGAGTGGTCGGCTTTGGCCATTAAAAAGTTCAGGACAGCCGTTTGGGCAGTCCTGAGGAAGAGTACATTGAAATTATGGGTTATTTTCAGTTGTGACTGATTGATGCTAATTGGTTTGCAGTCAGACGGAAAAGGCTTTGCCTAAGTCGCTGGCGGGAGTCCTGGTGTCAGCCTTGTCTCAGTTGATGACGAGGATTTTGGTGACGGCGCCGGAGGCGCTGCCGTTGGCGTTCTGGGAGGCGAAGACGAAGTAGACGCCCGAGCGGACGCGCTCACCGGCACTGTTGCAGCCGTCCCATACGAACATGCCGCCGTTCGAGCGGCCCTGTGCGAAGACATTCCCTGCGGCATCGGCGATTTTCACCAGCGAGTTCTCCATCAGGCCTGTGACGGTGACAGGTCCCGTGTAGTCCGGACGCACGGGATTGGGATAGGCGTAGACGTCATCGTAACTGGCCGCCGCGGGCGAACTTGTCGATGAATACGACACGAGGCCCGTAGCCATGCCGAAGTAGACGAGGTTAGAGTTCGGGTCGCAGAGTATCGAGTAAACCGAATTGGAGGGCAGAGGAGAGTTCTCCTTGTCGAAGTGCTCGATAATCCTGTCGCCGTCCTCGCTTACCAGGTAGACGCCCGACGATTCGGTGGCTATCCACTTGCGGTTGCTGCTGTCGACGGCTATGTCGTTGATCTGCTCCGAATCGAGCAGGTAGTCGGCGTAGTTGGTGCCGTCGTTGCGCGGAACCTTCAGGCGGCGTATGCGCATGTTCGGGTCGGTGGCCTGCAGGGGATTGGTTATCTCGTACAGACCGGCCGAGGTTCCGAACCACACGCGGCCGCGCTCGTCCTCGACCGCGCAGTAGTGGTACATGGGCTTGTACGAGTTGCCGTCCTGGTCGATCATGTTGCTGAGGGCGTAGGCCACATCGTCGGCGGTGTTCGTGTATGTGCCCTTGGTGTCGTATGCTACGGCGGGGACTTCGTAACTGCCGTTGAATGTGAACATCATGCGCGACCTGCGGCAGATGAGCGAGCCCTGGTCCTTCCAGCCCGCGCCTGCCGGGGCCTCGAGCGTGGTGTGCTTCGACATCTGCCAGTCATCGCGGGTCACCTTGCTCAGGTCGCCCTTGAGTTTGGCCTTGGGCAATACCATGTACGAACTGTAGCGCGGGAAGTTGGTGTTGACCGACGCGCCGCACCACAGGTTGCCCTCCGGGTCGAAGTTTACGTCCCAACTCATCGGGAAGTAGCGGTTGTTCTCTGTCGCTGCAGAGGTATAGAAGTCAGGGTAAAGGCTGTTCTTGTAGTTGAATTTGGCGACCTCGACGCCGTTCTCGACCACGTACAGGCCCTCGATGGTCGCGGCTATGTAGTAGCGGTCGGGATTCTCGGGATCGACCGCTATGCGGCCCGAGCCGCCGTACAGGCGTTTGTTGTGGTTGAGGTTCTGCAGATAGGGAATGAGCGGGTTGTCGCCGCTTGCATCGTAGATGGAGACATCGTGGAACTCTCCGTTCTCCAGATAGTTGGTGTACGGTGTCTTGGCATATACGTCACCGCCGCCGATGCTCTTGATGTTGGTGTCGCCTATGTCCGAAAGATAGATGCGCTTGCAGTCGGGCGACAGGCGCATGTAGGCCACCTCGCGGACGTTCGAGCCGTTGACCGAGGCCTTGTCCTGAAGCACCGTGACGGGCGAGGTCGTGAGATTGTAGTTGCCGAGTCCCTCGGCATCGAGCACCCATGCGGATGCCGGGCTCGACTCAAAGGCTATGGTCTTGTTGCGGAAATCCTCGGGCAGCGCGGTCTCGCTGACAGTCTTGCCGTCCTCGTCGAGTATGATTATTTTGTCGGCCGTAATCACCTGAAGGGTGCCGTCGGCAAGTGTGACGGGATTCACCACGGGCTTGATGGATGTCACCTCGACCGTTTTGTCGTATGTCGACCAGTCGACCTTGATTATGACCACATTGCCGCTGTTGAGATAGTACAGGTTGTTGCCCACGCTGCCAAAGAGCGTACCCCAGCAGTCGCCCCAGTCGGTGAACTTGTCGAGCGAATTGTGGCGGTCGCCGACGGGGCTGCGGTAGAGTCTGTGTGTGTCGGCGTCGGGGAAGAGCACTATGTGGTCGTTGGCCACGGCGATGTTCTGTATGCTGCGGTTGTATACGCCCGATTCGGCTACCTGGTGTTTCTTCTCGTCGAAGACCACCATGCCGAACGCGGTCGCGCAGTAGATGCGTTCCTTGTGGAAGGCAACGTCGTTGACGGTTTTCGAGGTCGATAGCGAGGCATCCTTGATGTCGGGCATGTTGACCACACGGCCGTTGTCGTATACCAGGTCGACGTTGCCGTTGTCGTAGGCCACGAACAGATACTCGTCGTCGGGATTGTAGAATGCCTTGTCGATGTTGATGTCCGACAGTTTGTTCTGGGCGGTGTAGATGTACGTCTCGTTGCCCTCCTTGTCGTAGGAGAAGAGGCGACCCGCCGAAACGTAGTAGACCTTCGACTTGCCGTCGGCGAGTGCCGTGGCGTTCCCGTCGAACAGCGGGTAGATGGTCCACTCGCCCACGGCCTGTGCCGTGGCGGCGAGGCTTGCTGTGGCGGCGAGCAGAAGTAAGGCTTTTCTTATCATTGGTTGTGGTATATGTGCGTGATGGTTTGGTTTATGTTCGTCCGGAGTGTGGGCCGGATGTCAGGCGTCCCCGTTGCAGAGGGCGTCGATGAATGCGCGGCAGGCGCGGGAGCGGTGGCTGATGGCGTTCTTTTCTTCGGCCGGTGCCTCGGCGAATGTCTTGTCCCAGCCCTCGGGCATGAACACGGGGTCGTAGCCGAAACCGCCCTGTCCGCGTGGAGCGCCGATGATGCGGCCCTCGACGCGGCCCTCGAAGAGGCGGGGCTCGCCGCCGTGCGGGATGTAGGCGATGACTGTGCGGAAACGTGCAGTGCGATTGTCTTCGGCGACTCCTTCGAGACGTTCGAGCAGCAGGCGCATGTTGGCCTGCGAGTCGTGGCCCGCTCCGGGTGCGTAGCGTGCGGAGCGCACGCCGGGCTCGCCGCCCAGGGCATCTACCTCGAGGCCCGTGTCGTCGGCTATGCAGTCGACCCCGTAACGGTCTGCGACCCAACGCGCTTTGGCGAGAGCGTTGCCCTCGAGCGTGGGTTCGTCTTCGGGAATGTCATCGTGGCAGTCTATGTCGTTGAGTGACAGCAGTTCGAGACGCCCCGCCGAAATGGCGCGGAGTTCCTCGAGTTTGTGGGCGTTGTTGGTGGCGAATACCAGTCGTTTCATTGGCAGATATTTATACAGGTATCTAACGCGATAAAAGGTGTTTTATTGTCCTGCCCCGGTGCTTTCGTGTCCCGGACGCCCCGATGGCGTTCACGATGGTGTTCAGAAGCGTGCGGAGATGTACTGGCGGGGAAGTCCGTGACGCGCCACGCATACCGCCGTGTCGCGTTCCGAGTCGATGATGAGCCCGCGGAAGCCAGAGCGCACGAAACGCTCCTCGAAGATTCGGCGCATCGACTTGTCGCGCAGGTTGGTGAATACGGTATAGACGCCTTTTCCCCCGGGCAGTGACTTGGTGTCGGCCGGCACCATAAGGTCTTGGACCGAAAGGCCTTCCGTGCTGTCGACGATTATGAATTCGCTGTCAGTACACACTGTGTCGGCAATCTGGGCGCGGGGTACGGTGCCGGCAATGAGCCTGCGCCACGACGGAGCATTTTCCGCACCGGATATCAGCGCCACCGAGCGGGGGTTGCGGTCGGCCAGCAGTCGCAGGACGGTGGCCGCCCCCCGGCTGCGCCTGTCCCCGGCGAAAAGCGCGCGTGCCCATGCCTCGCCATAGTAGCAGGCGTCGCTCCTGGGGCGCAGTACCTCGCTGACAAGCCGGTAGGCAAGCGGTGAGTGAACCCCGAATCCGCGGCCATGCCTCCAGTTCTTGTACCAACGGGCGAGACCTTTCATTCCGTGACGTTATTGGCCGGATCTCAGGCTTTCTTGTCCTCGGCGGGGTTAGGCTCGCACTTCGTGTCTTCGTGGCGGATGACGTAGAAGAACAGCGCGAGGAGCACTGTCAGGTAAATCAGCGTCACGCATGTGTAGGCGATTGTGGTGGAGACGTGGATTGACTTCGGGTCGAATGTCATCGTGATTTCATGGCTTCCGGCGGGAACACGCATGGCGCGGAGAATGTAGTTTACGCGGGCCAGCGGAACCTCCTTGCCGTCGACGGTGGCGTGCCATCCCCACGGGAAGTAGACCTCGGAGAATACTGCCAGACCGCCCTTCGCGGTGGTGACCTTGTACTTCAGTTGATTGGGCGAATATTTGGTCATCACGATCTTGTCGCCGGGCACGAGCGAGGGCTGCTGCGAGCCGAGAATCTCGGCGAAGCGGCGGTCGGCGACGGTGACCTCGGCGGGAGCGAAGGTCTCGCTGCTGACGGCGGCCATCTCGGCGTCGGCGTTCGGGACGTAGACCAGCGAGTCGGCCAGCCATGCCGGACCCATCTCGGTGCCTCGGCGCTGATAGGTTAGGAACGACTGTCCCTGCTCGTCCTGGGCGACGCCGATCTCGTATCGGGTGTTGAGCATGTCGAGGACAGCGGGGCTGTAGATGGCCTGACGCTCGATCATGTCGTTGTAGCGGTTGAGTTTGGCGGCGTGGTAGCCTCCTACCATGTGGTGGTGGGCCGAACGCTCGGGGCTTGTGAACGCGGAGTAGTCGATGACGCGGTAATAGTCCTTGTCCTGCATAATCTCCTTGTCTATCCGGTCAGGCTCGAGGGGATCGTCGAAGTCGGCCATCGAGGTGACGAACGAGTCCTCGGCGACATAGCGCTTGTCGACGGTGTAGAGGTCGAAGACCACGATGGCCCCGATGCCGAGCGCGCCCATGGCCTTCGTTATCATCTCCTTGGCGGCCAGCACGGTGAGTATGCCGCCGGCGATGAGTATCAGCAGCGAGCGTATGCCGTCCTGCGATATCATGTCGAGACGGATTGCCTTGACGTTCTCGATAGTTGTCCTGAGCATTTCCTGCATCTGAGGGTCGGCGCCCTGGGTCATTGCGTCCTGGAACATCTTCTGCTCGTGCGACGACAGCGGTTCGCCGTAGAACGAGGGCCACAGCCATGCCACGAGGCAGAGCACGACGGGGAAGCCGAACGAGGCGATCAGGTCCTTGCGGTAGCGCTGCAGCGCGTCGGGCGTCGTGAAGAGTTTCTGCAGGCCGAGCATAGCCAGTAGCGGCACGCACATCGCGGCGATTACCAGTGTGGTCTCGGCGGCGCGGAACTTGTTGTACATCGGGAAGTGGTATATCATCCAGTCGGTCAGCGCCGGGAAGTGGTTGCCCATGGCAAGGAGCGCCGAGAACACTGTGAGGACGAGAAGCGCCCATTTCTCGGGACCCTTGACGATGAAGCATCCCAGGAGGAAGAGCGCGCAGATCAGCGCGCCGAAGTAGAACGGGCCGTTGGTGCCCGACGAGTCGGTCTTGCCGCCGAAGTACTGCGGCATCTGGACAAGCAGCTGGAACGGGTCGTTGTCAATCATCGACTGTTCGGCGCCCGGAGCCTGCGAAAGAGTCTGTGCCACCATGCGTCCGCCGGTGAGACGGCCTGATGCTCCGCCCTTGATGTTGGGGACGAGTAGGGTCATGGTCTCGGAGGGAGTGTTCGACCATCCTCCGATTTCCGACTTGGGCAGGCCTCCGGTGGGCTTCTCCGGCTCAATCGGCTGGCCGAACTCGTCGGTCTGCGGATTCTGGGCCTCGAGGGGAGTGAGTTCCGAGGCCGAGCGCTTGGTCTCCTTCGAGTATTCGTAGGTGTTGTAGAGGCTCGGCGCGTTGGCTCCGATGGCCAGGGCGCCGGCGACAAGGCATGCTCCCGAGGCTACGAGCCAGCGGCGCATGTGCTTGTGGCGGATGGCGTCGATAAGCCATGCGATGACAAGGGCGACGACGATGAACGCCGAGTAGTAGGTTATCTGCGGGTGGTTGGCGTTGAGTTGCAGCATGGCGAACAGGGCCAGCAGCGCGGCTCCCGACAGCGGACGCCCGCGGTAGGCCAGGGCGATGGCGCCAATCATCGGCGGCATGTAGGTCAGTGCCAGGAATTTCCAGATGTGGCCTGCGCCGATGATGATGACGAAGTACGATGACAGACCCCACGCCAGGGCGCCGATCAGTGCGTACCACCAGCGCATCTTCCAGCAGTAGCACATGATGAGGAAGCCGAACATCATCATGAACAGCAGGTTGGACGGAGTCGGCAGACCGAGGCCGTAGACATCGTTCAGCCAGTCGAACAGCGAGTTCGACTCATAACTCGGCGAAATCTGGAAGGTGGGCATGCCGCCGAACAGCGAGTTGGTCCACAGGGCCTTCTCGCCGGTCTCGGCCTCGTAGGCCTGGGCCTCGGCGCCGTTGGCCGCGCCCTGCACCTGGTCCTGCTGCGACAGCGTGTCGCCGGCGAAATTATTGGGGAAGAAAAACGCCAGTGACACCAGGGCCATCACGGCCATCGATACAAAGAATCCCCAAACCTGGGGCTTTTTTATCCAGTGCACGAAGGCATCCTTGCTGAAATTCTTCTTAATGTTATCGACAGAAGACATATAAGTAACTTAGTTGGTGAGGTAACAAATTTATTACACATTGAAGCCGTCGGTCAAAAACTCAGTCAATCGAGTCCCGTAACGGCTTGTGCAGAAGTAAAAAACACAAAGACATCATGGCGCCGACTAAAGACAACGCCACAATATCGTGCAAAAATAATAATAAAATCCCGAACGCCAATAAATAAAATCCCGAACGCCGAAATTTTTCAAAAAAAGCGGCGCGCCGGTCGTGTAGTCTCGCTTTTTGTTCGAGAGGTGGTATTTAGGTCTTAGGTCAGAGAGACAAGGGGCGAGGTTGTTTTAGGTGTTAGGTCAGAATGACGAAGTAAGTCAAAAGGTCGGGGGATGTATTGTATATGCAGTGGACGCGATGTGCTTTTTATAAAATTTATTAAAAGTTTAAGGAATTTTACATTTTTATTTGCATTTGTCAGTCAAAAGCCATAAATTTAGGGACGATTTATATTCTGCCAACAAGGTTAATGTCTTTATGGAATGACAGTGCATTCCGCTGGATAGGTAGAATGTATAGGACAAACAAATTGTAGTCAAAATGAGAAAGTTAGTTTATATATTGATTTTTATTATCGGTAGTGTGTCGATAGGCTGCAATAGTATTGGGAAAGGAAATAAAGTTACTGCAAATGATTCGATTGAGTTTTACTACGATGTTCTTTTTTATTTGAGAAAGTCACCGGATACAACTGACTTTCAATATCTATTTATCAAACGAGGACTAAGAACTTACGAATTATACAATGAGCATTCAGGTTCTGAAATAGGTTCTTAGGTGCGAAAAGGCGATACTTTGTACATGACACCTGAGTTATCAATGTACCATCCTGATTCTGTCAAACCCAGCATTGTCAAATTATCAGGTTCATTAACCCCGGATTCCATGAACATACAAAAGAAATTCCTGGTGAAAAACCTGGGGATACAACTGAAAGATGTTACGCCTTGCAATGTCAAAGATATTAATCCATCATACAAAAATTATATATCTGACGAATATTTTATGGTTGGATCAGATTTGCCCAAGGGTTATTTAAAAAAATTGGCAAAGCAACAAAAAAGGTCCGGAAAATAGGATAAAACAGTCATAATTAGATAACTAGATAATATTACACATGAAGAAGTTAATTTATATTGTCATTCTAATTACCGGCATAATTTCAATCCCCGGCAACTGTATAGCAAAAGGAAATAAAGAATCAGCTGACGACTACAATATTTTTTCGGATAGCCAGGTCCTTTTATATCAGAGAGAAACAGCAGAGATGGCCTGGTATATATATCTAATATTCAAACCCTTACAAAAATCTTATGATTTGTATGATTTAATTTTAGGATCTGAGACAGGCACATATGAGCAAAAGGGAGATACATTATACATGACACCTTTATTGGGTTTTGGCCGTTCTCATGCCAATAATAAATTTGCCATCAAAAAATTGCCAGATACGTTAACGTTGGATCCGGATAATAATTTGAATATACAAAAGACATTCTTAATTAAGAATAATGGAGTCCAATTGATAGACTTAACAACTTATCACACTGTAGATATAAATCTTGTTCCCAAATCTTTCATATCTTATGATAAATATTTCATGATAGGATCGGAATTCCCGGAAAAATATTTGAAATATGCTAAAAAACAATTGAAGAATAAAACTGATAAGTAACGATTGGAGTGAATCGACGCTCCATTTAGCACTATAAAAACTAAGTCGAGACTGCTGCAGCCTCGACTTAGTTTTGTTGCGAATGGGTGATTCGGTATTGGACCGGATGTTATTTTGTTGCCAGTTCTATGCCTTTGGCTACGGAGGCGGACATCATGTCCTCAACGGCCTTTTTGAATTCGGGGTTGTCCAGAAGGGCTTTCTCTTCTTCCTCGGAGAGGCCCAGGTCATCGCTTTTCTTCTCCATTTCATCTGTGATCTTCTCGATGTCTTCCATAGACTCGGCGTCCTTGATCTGCTCTGTGGCTTCCTTGACGAGATCGATGGCCTTTTCTTCCTTGCTTGTGCAAGACACTACCAGCATACCGAGGCCGATGGCCATTACAAGAAATAGTTTTTTCATAATCGTGGATTTTTTGGGATTTGTAAAATTGTAATTTAGAAATAAGGATGGACAAAGATAGGCCATAAAAACGGATTGTCCAAATTCCGTAGGTAAATTCACGGAAATCCGGAGGGGAATTCGCGGGCGGTTTTATCGTGGCTCCAAAGTGGCGTAATTCTGATGATACGGCGGAATTTGCATTGAAATTTTTATGTTAAAAAGGTATCGAATTGTTTGGTAGATAGAAAATTAATTGCTAATTTTGTGGTCGAATTAAGGGCATCCCGCCCGATATTCCTGCCTAATGGCCGACGGGTCAATAGGTTAGGGGTGTCGACGGGGTGTGCAAAGTGTGAATCAACAAGTTTAGAATTAGAAATAACAAACAAAAGTCAAACCAACACAACTAAGATGCCTACTATTCAGCAATTAGTAAGAAAAGGACGTGTTGCTCTGGTCGACAAATCGAAGTCGCCCGCACTCGACTCCTGCCCCCAGCGCCGCGGCGTGTGTGTGCGTGTCTACACCACCACCCCCAAGAAACCTAACTCCGCCATCCGTAAGGTCGCACGTGTGCGCCTGACCAACGGCAAGGAAGTCAACGCCTATATCCCCGGCGAGGGTCACAACCTGCAGGAGCACTCGATCGTACTCGTTCGCGGCGGCCGTGTCAAGGACCTTCCCGGCGTACGTTACCACATCGTACGCGGCACTCTCGATACATCGGGTGTCAAGGACCGCACTCAGCGTCGCTCGAAATACGGAGCCAAACGTCCCAAGGCCGGTGCAGCCAAGAAGTAATCATGTCAGGGAATGACGAGCCGCGCTACACATTATATATAATATACAGGCGCGGCGGGAGTCATACCGGAAGCATGGTGAATTGTAATACTAAACGCACCGCGAGATTAAATCACTCAAACAATTTAACTCGTTTTTGAAACACTTGTTCGCAGCAACAAAGGTTGAGTAAGCGCAAAACCTAAGGGCCGGAGGGTCCGAAAAACCAATCAACACGGCGCTGAAGACAAAGAAGCAAGCAACCAAGCAATCAAAAACACATCGAAACACAAAACCACAAATGAGAAAGGCAAAGCCTAAGAAACGGGTCATCCTGCCCGATCCCGTTTTCGCTGACACCCGTGTGTCGAAATTCGTCAACCACCTCATGTATGACGGCAAGAAGAACACTTCGTACACCATCTTCTACAATGCCCTCGAGATCGTCAAGAACAAACTCCCCAACGAGGAGATGACCGCTCTCGAAATCTGGAAAAAGGCACTTGAGAACGTCACACCTCAGGTAGAAGTCAAGTCGCGTCGCGTCGGTGGCGCAACCTTCCAGGTCCCCACCGAGATCCGTCCCGACCGCAAAGAATCAATCTCCATGAAAAATCTTATCCTCTATGCACGCAAGCGCGGCGGCAAGACCATGGCCGACAAGCTCGCTGCTGAAATCGTCGACGCCTTCAATGACCAGGGTGGCGCATTCAAGCGCAAAGAGGACATGCACAAGATGGCCGAAGCCAACCGCGCATTCGCTCACTTCCGTTTCTGATTTTTCCAACCGCAAGATTAGATTCTTACACATAACGCATAACCAACAATGGCAAAATCTGACGATTTACTTAAATACACGCGAAACATCGGCATCATGGCCCACATCGATGCCGGCAAGACCACTACCTCGGAACGCATCCTCTTCTACACCGGCCTGACACACAAGATCGGCGAGGTCCACGACGGCGCAGCCACCATGGACTGGATGGAGCAGGAGCAGGAGCGCGGCATCACCATCACCTCCGCCGCCACCACCGCGTTCTGGACATACAACAACAACAAATACAAGATCAACCTGATCGACACTCCGGGACACGTGGACTTCACTGTCGAGGTAGAGCGCTCGCTCCGCATCCTCGACGGCGCCGTCGCCACATTCTGCGCCGTAGGCGGCGTAGAGCCCCAGTCGGAGACCGTATGGCGTCAGGCTGACAAATACAACGTACCCCGCATCGGCTACGTGAACAAGATGGACCGCTCGGGCGCAAACTTCTTCGAGGTATGCCGCCAGCTGCACGACGTACTCGGCGCAAATCCCTGCCCCATCCAGATTCCTATCGGTGCAGAGGAGACTTTCAAGGGTGTCGTAGACCTCATCCAGATGAAGGCCATCTTCTGGCATGACGAGTCGATGGGCGCCGACTACAGCGTCGAGGAAATCCCCGCCAACCTCCAGGCCGAGGCCCAGGAGTACCGCGACAAGATGCTCGAGAAGATCGCCGAATTCGACGACACCCTCATGGAGAAATACTTCGACGACCCCTCCACCATCACCATCGATGAGATCAAGGCCGCCCTCCGCAAGGCAACCCTCTCGATGGACGTCGTTCCCATGATCTGCGGCTCGTCGTTCAAGAACAAGGGCGTGCAGTGCCTGCTCGACGCAGTCGCCGCATATCTGCCCTCGCCTCTTGACGCAGGCGCTGTCGAAGGCCACGCCGTGGGCAACCCCGACGAGATCCTCACCCGCGAGCCCTCGAGCGAGGCCCCCATGTGCGCCCTCGCGTTCAAGATCGCAACCGACCCCTATGTAGGCCGCCTCTGCTTCTTCCGCGTATACTCGGGCGACATCAACGCCGGCTCATACGTCCTCAACACCCGCTCGGGCAAGAAGGAGCGTATCTCCCGCCTGTTCCAGATGCACTCGAACAAGCAGAACGCCAAGGAGATGATCGGCTGCGGCGATATCGGCGCAGGCGTAGGCTTCAAGGACATCCGCACCGGTGACACCCTGTGTGCCGAGGATGCCCCCATCGTTCTCGAGGCAATGGACTTCCCCGATCCCGTCATCGGTATCGCCGTAGAGCCCCTCACCCAGAAGGACCTCGACAAACTCGGCGTCGGCCTCCAGAAACTCGCCGAGGAGGACCCCACCTTCCGCGTCCAGACCAACGAGGAGACAGGCCAGACCGTAATCTCCGGCATGGGCGAGCTTCACCTCGACATCATCATCGACCGTCTCAAGCGCGAGTTCAAGGTCGAGTGCAAGCAGGGCCGTCCCCAGGTTACATACAAGGAGGCCATCACCAAGCCCTACGAACTCCGCGAGGTATTCAAGAAGCAGACCGGCGGCCGTGGTAAGTTCGCTGACATCATCTGCCGCGTAGAGCCTGTCGATGACGGCTTCGAGGGCAACCTCCAGTTCGTCGACGAGGTCAAGGGCGGCAACATTCCCAAGGAATTCATCCCCGCAATCCAGAAGGGCTTCACCTCGGCAATGAAGAACGGCGTCCTCGCCGGCTTCCCCGTCGAGCAGCTCAAGGTCACCGTCATCGACGGCTCGTTCCACCCCGTCGACTCCGACCAGCTGTCGTTCGAGCTCTGCGCCATCCAGGCCTTCAAGAAAGCCTGCGAGAAGGCAGGTCCCGTACTGCTCGAGCCTATCATGAAGATCGAGGTCGTCACTCCCGAGGAATCGATGGGTGACGTAATCTCCGACCTCAACAAGCGCCGCGGTCAGGTCGAGGGCATGGAGACATCGCGCTCCGGCGCCCGCGTCGTCAAGGCCAAGGCACCTCTGGCCGAAATGTTCGGCTATGTCACCGCCCTGCGTACAATCACCTCGGGCCGCGCCACATCAACCATGTCCTTCTCGCACTACGCCGAGGTATCGTCCTCGATCGCCAAATCGGTGCTCACCGAGTGCGACGGCCGCGTGGACCTCATCAAATAACGCTTCACGGCACCAACATTCATCGAAAAAAAGAAAAAACAAATATCATGAGCCAGAAAATCCGTATCAAACTCAAATCTTACGATCACAACCTCGTGGACAAATCCGCCGAGAAAATCGTAAAGACGGTCAAGGCAACCGGCGCCGTGATCTCGGGTCCCATACCCCTGCCCACCCACAAGCGCATCTTCACCGTCAACCGCTCGACCTTCGTCAACAAGAAATCGCGCGAGCAATTCCAACTCTCGTCGTTCAAACGCCTGATCGACATCTACAACTCGACCGCCAAGACAGTCGACGCGCTGATGAAACTCGAACTCCCCTCGGGCGTCGAAGTCGAAATCAAGGTCTGACAGACGGCAAGAATACCACACGGGTCACGCGGTTCCGTCCGCATGCCGGGCGGAACCGCCGCGGACCCCACACCAAAGCAATCCAACCAAACAACAAACCATAAACAAACAAAGAAATGCCAGGATTATTAGGAAAAAAAATCGGAATGACATCCGTTTTCAGTGCCGAGGGAAAGAACATTCCATGCACTGTTATCGAAGTAGGTCCTTGCGTGGTTACCCAGGTCAAAACCGTGGAGAAGGACGGCTACAGCGCCCTTCAGTTAGGTTTCGGCGATGAGAAGGAGAAACATCTGACCCAGCCCGAGATCGGCCACTTCAAGAAAGCCGGCGTAGCCCCCAAGAGATACTTGGCCGAGTTCAAAGGATTCGAAGACACTTACAAGGCAGGCGACACCATCACGGCTGACTTCTTCACCGAGAGCGACTTCGTGGACGTCGTAGGCGTCAGCAAGGGCAAAGGCTTCCAGGGCGTAGTGAAACGCCACGGCTTCGGCGGCGTAGGCCAGACCACACACGGCCAGCACAACCGTCTCCGCGCCCCCGGTTCGGTAGGCGCCTGCTCGTATCCCGCAAAAGTGTTCAAGGGCATGCGCATGGCAGGCCAGATGGGCAACAAACAGGTAACCATCCAGAACCTTCAGGTCATCAAGGTCATCCCCGAACACAATCTCATCATGCTCAAGGGCTCGATTCCCGGAAGCAAAGGTTCAATCATTTCAATCGAGAAATAACATGGAACTCGCAATATACAATCAAGAAGGACAAGACACCGGCCGCAAGGCAACGCTGAGCGACGCCGTCTTCGCTGTCGAGCCCAACGAGCACGCCCTCTACCTCGACGTCAAGCAGTACCTGGCCAACCAGCGTCAGGGCACACACAAATCAAAAGAACGTTCCGAAGTGTCCGGCTCAACCCGCAAGCTGCACAAGCAGAAAGGCGGCGGCGGCGCACGTATCGGCGACATCAACTCGCCCGTACTCGTAGGCGGCGGCCGTGTTTTCGGTCCCCGTCCCCGCGACTACCGCTTCAAACTGAACAAAAAACTCAAGCAGCTCGCGCGCCGCTCGGCACTCTCGCTGAAGGCCGCCGAGGGCCAGATCATCGTTGTCGACAAGATCGAGCTCGCCCAGGCCAAGACCAAGGAATTCGTCAAGGTGACACGCAACCTCAATGTCGCCGACAAGAAGGTCCTCATGGTTTTCCCCGAGAAGAACGAGAGCGTGTACTTGTCGTCGCGCAACGTGCCCAACGCCCTGAGCGTTAACGCCGCCGACCTCAACACCTACACCATCCTCAACAACGAGGCCATCGTACTGACCGAAGGCTCGCTCGAAGTAATCAATAATCTCTAAACCGAAGGAGGAAACAGACTATGGACATAATGATCAAACCCATCATTACCGAAAAGGCCACCCGCCTTACCGAAAGGCTTAACCTTTACACATTCCGTGTTTCGCCCGAGGCCAACAAATACCAAATCAAAGATCTTGTCGAGAAGACCTACGGCGTCAAGGTCGTCCGCGTGAACACCTGCGTGGTCCGCTCGAAGAACAAATCGCGCTGGACCAAATCGGGACTCCTCCGCGGCAAGACCGCCCAGTGGAAGAAAGCGATCGTCGCCCTCGACAAAGACCAGACCATTGACTTTTTCAGCAACATCTAAATAAAAAATGGCAGTAAGAAAATTCAAGCCCACCACTCCCGGGCAAAGACACAAAGTTATCGGTGTATTCAAAGGTACGATCACTGCTACAACACCGGAGAAATCTCTTACAGTCGGTAAACGCGCCACCGGCGGCCGCAACGCCGAGGGCCACCTCACCACACGCTACCTTGGCGGTGGCCACAAGCGCAAATACCGCATGATTGACTTTAAGAGAACCAAAGATGGAGTGCCCGCCGTCGTCAAGTCGATCGAATACGATCCCAACCGCTCGGCCCGCATCGCGCTGCTCTACTATGTAGACGGCGCCAAGACCTACATCATTGCTCCCAACGGCCTGACAGTAGGCCAGACCGTTGTCTCCGGACCCGAAGCAGCCCCCGAAGTCGGCAACTCGCTCCCGCTGAGCAAGATTCCCGTAGGTACCCTCATCCACAACATCGAACTCCGTCCCGGCCAGGGCGCCTTCATGGCACGTTCGGCCGGCACATTCGCCCAGCTCATCTCACGTGAAGGCGACTATGCGATTATCAAATTACCCTCAGGCGAGACACGCAAGGTCCTCGCGGCCTGCCGCGCCACAGTGGGTGTCGTAGGCAACTCGGAGCACTCGCTCGAGCAGTCCGGCAAGGCCGGCCGCTCACGCTGGCTCGGACGCCGTCCCCACAACCGCGGTGTTGTCATGAACCCTGTCGACCACCCCATGGGCGGTGGCGAGGGCCGCAGTTCCGGCGGTCATCCCCGCTCGCGCAAGGGCCTCTATGCAAAGGGTCTCAAGACACGTGCGCCCAAGAAACACTCTTCGAAGTATATTATCGAACGCAGAAAGAAGTAATCTGATAAAACACTAAACAGCAATATGAGTCGCTCACTTAAAAAAGGCCCCTTCATCAGCGTCAAACTCGAGAAGAAAGTCGCTGACATGGACGCTTCAGGCAAAAAATCAGTAATCAAGACCTGGAGCCGCGCTTCGATGATCGCCCCCGAATTCGTAGGCCACACCTTCGCAGTCCACAACGGCAACAAGTTCATTCCCGTCTACGTGACCGAGAACATGGTAGGCCACAAACTCGGCGAGTTTGCCCCCACCCGCACATTCCGCGGTCACTCCGGCAACAAGAAGAAATAAGCCTCGGGCCCATTAAATTCAATTAACGAACAAAACATTCAAAAATAAAATGGGTGTAAGAAAAAGATTAGCAGCCGACAAGAAGAAGAAAGCTGCCAAAAGCATCGCTTTTGCCAAACTCACCAACGTCCCCTCTTCGCCGCGCAAAATGCGTCTTGTCGCCGACATGGTCCGCGGCAAGGAAGTGTTCCGCGCCCTGGGCATCCTGAAATTCTCCAACAAGGAGGCAGCCGCCCGTCTCGAGAAACTTCTCCGCTCGGCAGTCGCCAACTGGGAAGCCAAGAATGACACCAAGGCCGAGTCCGGCCAAATCTACATCTCGACAATCTACGTCAATCCCGCACCTATGCTGAAACGTCTGCGCCCCGCACCCCAGGGCCGCGGTTACCGCATCCGCAAGCGCGCCAACCACGTGACCGTAATCGTCGACACTATCGATAACCAGCAAAATCACGAAGCATAAACATGGGACAGAAAGTAAATCCTATTTCAAACCGTCTCGGCGTCATCCGCGGCTGGGACTCAAACTGGTACGGCGGTAAAAACTACGGCGACACTATACTCGAGGACGCCAAACTCCGTCAATACCTCAACGTACGCCTGGCCAAGAGCAGCGTATCGCGCATCGTGATCGAGCGTACACTGAAACTCATCACCATCACCGTCTGCACCTCGCGTCCCGGCCTGATCATCGGCAAGGGCGGCTCCGAAGTCGAGAAACTGAAGGAGGAACTCAAGAAGATCACCGACAAGGACGTGCAGATCAATATCTTCGAGGTCAAGCGTCCCGAGCTCGACGCTGAGATCGTCGCCTCGCAGATAGCCCGTCAGATCGAGGGCAAGATCGCATACCGCCGTGCCGTCAAGATGGCAGTCGCCGCAACAATGCGCGCCGGCGCCGAAGGCATCAAGGTACAGGTGTCGGGCCGTCTCAACGGCGCCGAAATGGCCCGCAGCGAGATGTTCAAGGAAGGCCGCACACCCCTGCACACCCTCCGCGCCGACATCGACTACGCACTGGTCGAGGCCCACACCAAGGTCGGCGTCGTAGGCGTAAAGGTATGGATCATGCGCGGCGAAGTCTACGGCAAACGCGACCTCGCCCCCAACTTCACTCAATCTGCCAAGGAATCGCGCCCCTCGCGCAACGACTCACCCCGTCGCGGAGGCTTCCGTCGCGGTGCCGGCAAAAACAACCGCTGATCTCAGCACACGAGAACAAACTGAAGCATCAGCCTAACCATTTAAATGACTTAAAATGTTACAACCCAAGAAAACCAAATTCCGTCGCCAGCAAAAAGGCCGCATGAAAGGCCTCGCCCAGCGCGGCAACCAGCTCGCCTTCGGCTCTTTTGGCATAAAGACCCTCGAGTCAAAATGGATCACCGGCCGTCAGATTGAGGCTGCCCGTATCGCCGTAACGCGCTACATGCAGCGTCAGGGCCAGGTCTGGATCCGCATCTTCCCGGACAAACCCATCACCAAGAAGCCTGCCGAAGTACGTATGGGTAAAGGTAAAGGCTCGCCCGAAGGCTTCGTGGCACCCGTAACTCCCGGACGCATCATCATCGAGCTCGAGGGCGTGTCGTACGACATCGCCAAGGAGGCACTCCGCCTCGCAGCCCAGAAACTTCCCGTGACCACAAAATTTGTCGTTAGCAGAGACTATGACCCCACTCAAAACGTCTAAGCCATCATGAAGAAAGAAGAAATCAAAGAACTCCCCACCGCTGACCTCGAGGAGCGCCTCGCTCAGATGGAAAAAGACTACCGTCAGCTCCGCATCAACCACGCAGTAACACCCCTGGACAATCCCGCCAAGATCACTGCCGACCGCCGTGACATCGCCCGCGTGAAGACCGAACTGCGCGCACGTCAACTCAACAACAAATAATCCCCGCTCACAACAATGGAAGAAAAAAGAAACCTGCGAAAAGAACGTGTGGGAGTAGTTTCAAGCAACAAAGGCGACAAGACAATCACCGTCACCGTCAAGTGGAAGGAGAAACACCCCATCTACGGCAAATTCGTGAACAAAACAAAGAAATACCACGCCCACGACGAGAAGAACGAGTGCTCCGTAGGCGACACCGTACGCCTGATGGAGACCCGTCCCCTGAGCAAAACCAAACGCTGGCGTCTTGTCGAAATAATCGAAAAAGTTAAATAACAATGATACAGACAGAATCACGCTTAACCGTAGCCGACAACTCGGGCGCCAAAGAGGCACTGTGCATCCACGTGCTCGGAGGCACCGGCCGCCGCTACGCATCGGTCGGCGACATCATCGTCGTCACCGTGAAGAACGCCATGCCCGGCTCCGACGTCAAGAAAGGCACCGTGTCGAAGGCAGTCGTAGTCCGCACCAAGAAGGAAATCCGCCGTGCCGACGGCTCGTACATCCGTTTCGACGACAACGCCTGCGTACTTCTCAACAACGCCGGCGAGCTCCGCGGCACACGTATCTTCGGCCCGGTAGCCCGCGAGCTCCGCGCCACCAACATGAAAATCGTCTCCCTCGCTCCCGAGGTACTCTGAACCCACCTAAAAACATCCGACTACAATGGCAAAAATGTATATCAAAAAAGGTGACACCGTCTACGTCCGCTCGGGCGAAGACCGCGGCAAAACGGGCCGGGTACTCTCAGTCATGCCCGGCAAGTACCGCGCAATCGTCGAAGGCGTCAATTTCGTCACCAAGGCCACAAAGCCCAGCGCAGCCCACCCGCAGGGCGGCCTCGTAAAGAAAGAAGCTCCCGTCCACATCTCGAACCTCGCCCTGCTCGACCCCAAGTCCGGCAAGCCCACACGCGTAGGTTTCCACAAGAACGCCGACGGCAAAACAGTTCGTTACGCTAAAAAATCAGGACAAGATATTAAATAATGAGCACCACAACACTTCAGAAAGAATACAAAGAGCGCATTGTCCCCGCCCTTGAGAAGCAGTTCAACTATACAACTGTGATGCAGGTTCCCCGCCTTGAGAAGATTGTCATCAACCAGGGCCTGGGTGCCGCCACCCAGGACAAAAAACTCATCGACACCGCCATAGCCGAAATCACGGCCATCTCGGGCCAGAAAGCCGTACAGACCCTGTCGAAGAAGGACATCTCGAACTTCAAGCTGCGCAAGAAGATGCCTGTCGGCGTACGCGTGACCCTGCGTCGCGAGCGCATGTACGAGTTCCTCGAGCGCCTGGTACGCGTGGCCTTGCCCCGTATCCGTGACTTCAAGGGCATCGAGTCGAAACTCGACGGCCGCGGCAACTACACCCTCGGCATCACCGAGCAGATCATCTTCCCCGAGATCAACATCGACAACATCAACAAGCTCCAGGGCATGAACATCACCTTCGTAACCTCGGCCAACACCGACGAAGAAGGCTACGCACTGCTCAAGGAGTTCGGCCTCCCCTTTAAAAACGCTAAAAAATAAAAACCCGCAATGGCTAAAGAATCAATGAAGGCCCGCGAGGTCAAGCGCGCTAAACTCGTCGCAAAATACGCCCAGCGCAAGGCCGACCTCAAGAAAGCCGCCAAAGAACTCGCCCTCAAGGGCGAGAGCGCATACGAAATCTACCAGGAACTGCAGAAACTGCCCAAGAACGCCTCGTACATCCGTCTGCACAACCGCTGCAAGATCACCGGCCGTCCCAAGGGCTACATGCGCCAGTTCGGCCTGTCGCGCATCCAGTTCCGCGAGATGGCATCATCGGGCCTGATCCCCGGTGTGAAGAAGGCATCCTGGTGACCTGCCGCCGGCGGCCTCATGGCCGCCACCGGAGCCTCAGGGCCGACGGCCGCGTTCACGCCCATTCCTCTCGGAACCCCGCCGCAGCCCCCGCAGGCACAATAAACAGGCACCTGCGCACGTTCTTATCCTCAGGACCCTCTTCCCCCCGGAGCATATCCGGAAAGACATACCCCCGCCGGCCACGTGCCGGCTCGGCCCCCGGGGCGGCCGCGCGAGCGCGCCGGCTGTTCCTCGACAAGGCCGCGGGACGCCCCGCGTCCCCCCAGTATCCGAGAATTAAATATTGTTGGGCCAACCCAATCAATTTAAAACAAAAACAAAAATGACAGATCCCATCGCAGATTATCTCACAAGATTGAGGAACGCCATCAAAGCCAACCACCGCGTGGTTGAGATTCCCGCCTCAAACTTGAAAAAAGAAATCACCAAGATTCTTTTCGAACAGGGCTACATCCTCAACTACAAGTTCATCGAGGGTGATACCCCCGCCGGCGTCATCAAGATCGCCCTCAAGTACGACCCCGTCGACCGTGTCAACGCCATCAAGGACCTCAAGCGCGTGTCGCGTCCGGGTCTCCGCCAGTACACGGGCTACAAGGAAATGCCCCGCGTGCTCAACGGCCTGGGCATCGCCATCCTCTCGACCTCGAAGGGCGTGATGACCAACAAGAAGGCAGCCGAGGAGAAGATCGGCGGCGAAGTGTTATGCTACGTATATTAACAGTCAACCAAGAAAGGAAACACAAACATGTCACGAATAGGTAAAGCACCCATCGCAATCCCTGCAGGTGTCACCGTCAAGGTTGATCATGACACCGTCACCGTAAAAGGCCCCAAGGGCGAACTCACCCAGACCATCAACCCCGAGATCAGCGTCAAGGTCGAGGACGGCCACGTCGTCCTGACCCGTCCGACCGACGACCGCGAGCACCGCGCCCAGCACGGCCTGTACCGCGCCCTGATCCACAACATGGTCGTAGGCGTTTCCGAAGGCTACCGCAAGGAAATGGAATTAGTAGGCGTCGGCTACCGCGCCACCGCAACAGGCCAGGTCCTGGAACTGTCGCTCGGTTTCTCGCACGCAATATATATCAAGCTGCCGCCCGAAGTCAAGGTCGAGGCAAAGAGCGAGCGTAACAAGAACCCCCTGATCATCCTGGAGAGCGACGACAAGCAGCTCCTGGGCCAGGTGTGCGCCAAGATCCGCTCGCTGCGCAAGCCCGAACCGTACAAGGGCAAGGGCATCAAGTTCGTAGGCGAAGTAATCCGCCGCAAATCAGGCAAGTCCGCCAGCGCGAAATAAAACCCTCTAAAACGTAAACAACAATGGTAACTAAGATATCACGTCGTAATAAAATCAAAACCCGCATCCGCGGCAAAATCTCAGGAACCGCCGAACGTCCCCGCATGAGTGTTTTCCGCTCGAACAAGCAGATCTACGTGCAGATTATCGACGACCTGGCAGGCCGCACCCTCGTGTCGGCATCATCGAAGGGCCTGAGCGAGGGCACCAAGAGCGAGATCGCCGCACAGGTCGGCGCCGCCGTAGCCAAGAAAGCCCTCGAGGCCGGCATCAACACCGTAGTCTTCGACCGTAACGGATACCTTTTCCACGGTCGCGTAAAATCACTGGCCGACGCAGCGCGCGAAGGCGGATTAAAATTCTAAGCATACACAACAATGGCAAAAAGAAATAACAGAGTAAAATCGACCAACGACATCGAACTCAAGGACCGTCTCGTGGCCATCAACCGCGTCACCAAAGTAACCAAGGGCGGCCGTACATTCACCTTCGCCGCCATCGTTGTCGTAGGCAACGAGAACGGTATCGTAGGCTGGGGCCTGGGCAAGGCCAACGAGGTCCAGGCCGCGATCGCCAAGGGCGTCGAGGCCGCAAAGAAGAACCTCATCAAGGTTCCCGTGCACAACGGCACCATCCCCCACGAGCAGGCAGCCAAGTTCGGCGGCTCGCGCATCATCCTGAAACCCGCCTCGACCGGTACCGGCGTGAAGGCCGGCGGCGCCATGCGCGCCGTCCTCGAGTCCGTGGGCATCAGCGACGTGCTCGCCAAGTCGAAGGGTTCGTCCAACCCCCACAACCTGGTTAAGGCAACACTCGCCGCCCTCGACGAAATGCGCTCGCCCGCAATGGTCGCCCAGAACCGCGGCATCTCAGTAGAACAGGTCTTCAAAGGCTGATCGTATAACAAGTCCTTAAAGACATTAAAACTCCGCAAACATGGCACAGATCAAAATCACCCAGACCAAGAGCCGCATCAACTGCCCGGCAGTGCAGAAACGCACTCTCGACGCACTCGGCCTGCACAAAATGAACCATAGCGTAGTCAAGGAAGACACCCCCGCAATCCGCGGCATGGTGACAAAGGTACACCATCTGGTGACCGTTACCAACCTCTGACACGCACCCCAGCCCCCACAGCCGGCCTAAGGCTCCCCCGCATAGCGGGGCGCCGAGGCCGCCCGCGAGGGAAATCAACAAACCCTAACAGTCAAATCCGAAAAATAAAAACATACGACAATGGATTTAAGCAACCTCCAACCCGCTCCCGGCTCGGTCAAGCACGGCAAACGCATCGGTCGCGGTCCCGGCTCCGGCAAGGGCGGAACATCAACCCGCGGACACAAAGGCGCAAAATCCCGTTCGGGCTACTCGCGCAAAATCGGTTTCGAAGGCGGCCAGATGCCTCTGCAGCGCCGTCTTCCCAAGTTCGGCTTCAAGAACATCAACCGCATAGAATACAAACCCGTTAACCTCGACCTCCTGCAGTCTCTCGCAGAGGCCAAAAACCTCACTAAAATCGGACTCGACGAACTCCGCGCTGCAGGTTTCATCAACTCCCGCCAGGTCGTCAAAATCCTCGCTGGCGGCACTATCAGCAAGGCTCTCACCGTTGAGGCCAACGCATTCTCCAAAGCAGCCGCAGCAGCCATCGAGGCAGCCGGCGGCACCACCGTCAAACTCTGAGTCCGACAATGAAATTTATCCAAACACTCAAAAACATCTGGACCATCGAAGAACTGCGCAAGCGTCTTCTGATCACCTTCCTGCTGGTACTGGTCTACCGTCTGGGCTGCTACGTGCTGCTGCCGGGCATTTCTCCCGAGGCTGTCGACGCCCTGGAGAACTTTACCAACAAGACAGGCATGATGCAGTTGCTTGACATGTTCTCCGGCGGCGCCTTCTCCCAGGCCTCGATATTCGCGCTGGGCATCATGCCCTACATCACGGCGTCGATTGTCATCCAACTCCTGGGCATGGTCCTGCCGTCGTTCCAGAAAATGCAGCGCGAAGGCGAGTCCGGCCGTCAGAAACTGAACCAGTACACACGTTACCTGACAGTGCTCATTCTCCTTCTTCAGGCGCCCGCATACCTGTACAACCTTAACTATCAGTTCTCCGCAGCCCACGGAGGCGCCGTGCTGCAGCTCGGTTTCTGGACCGAGGCCTACCTGACGGTAATCCTCGCCGCAGGCTCGATGTTCATCATGTGGCTCGGCGAGCGCATCACCGACCGCGGTATTGGCAACGGTATCTCGTTCATCATCCTCGTGGGCATCATCGCCCGTCTCCCGGGAGCCTTCTTCTATGAGTTCACCTCGCGCATGCCCGGTGCCAGCGGCACCCAGGGCGGTCTGGTGATGTTCATCGTCGAGGTAGTCCTGCTGTTCGCCGTCACCGTCGGCGCCGTCCTGCTCGTGCAGGGAACCCGCAAGGTGCCCGTGCAGTACGCCAAGCGCATCGTCGGCAACCGCCAGTACGGAGGCGCTCGCCAGTACATTCCCCTGAAGGTGAATGCCGCCGGCGTAATGCCCATCATCTTCGCGCAGGCCATCATGTTCATCCCCATCACACTCGTCGGCTTCGGCAGCGAGAACGGCGGATCGTTCTTCCAGGCCTTCTCGGACATCAACGGATTCTGGTACAACCTCGTGTTCTTCATCATGATCGTGGCCTTCACGTACTTCTACACCGCCATCACCGTGCGTCCCACCCAGATGGCCGAGGACATGAAGCGCAACAACGGCTTCATACCCGGTGTCAAGCCCGGCAAGAAGACCGCCGAGTATCTCGACACGATCATGAGCCGCATCACACTTCCCGGCTCGATATTCCTGGGCATCGTCGCCATCATGCCCGCGTTCGCGCGTCTGTTCGGCATCAGCAGCGGCTTCGCCCAGTTCTTCGGCGGAACATCCCTGCTGATTATGGTGGGTGTCGTTCTCGACACACTCCAGCAGATCGAGTCGCATCTGATGATGCACCACTACGACGGCCTCATGAAGGAAGGCAAGATCAAGGGCCGCACCACCGGCGCCGCCTACTGATACCCGTCTCCGGACAGCAGTAAGCCTGTTCTGACAGGCACCCAATAAGCAAAATCCCTTTCATAGGCAACTCCCCCCGAAGCCTCACCCGCAGGCTCCGGGGGATAGTGCCGAAAGGACTCTCCTCCAGCCATACGCCCCGTGTCAGTCGGGGTGACCCTCAATCCTCTAACCATAATATCAAGTTTTCAAGCGAAAATGATATATATCAAGACACCCGAAGAAATCGAACTCGTGCGCCGCGCCTCCGACCTCACCTCGCGTACGCTCGGAGCGATAGCAGCCGCGATTCGACCCGGAGTCACCACTCAGGCACTCGACACCCTGGCGCGTGAGTTTATCCACGACAACGGCGGCGTTCCCGCCTGCCTCGGCTACGGGGGCTTCCCCGGCGCCATCTGCGCCGAAGTGAACGACATCATCGTACACGGTTTCCCATCGTCGTACGAACTGCGCGACGGCGACATCTGCGGAGTCGACCTCGTTGTCGAACTCGACGGATTCATGGGCGACTCGTGCTATACGTTCGCCATCGGCGACGTCGAGGAGAAGACAATGGAACTTCTGCGGACCACGCGCCGCAGTCTTGACGTGGGTATCGCCGCCTGTCGTGCGGGACACCGCATAGGCGACATCGCGAACGCCATCCAGACTTACTGCGAGCGTCGCGGCTACTCGGTAGTCCGCGAGATGTGCGGCCACGGCATCGGCCGCGACATGCACGAAGACCCTGAAGTTCCCAACTATGGACGCCGCGGCATCGGCCCCGTCATCCGCAACGGCATGTGCATCTGCATCGAGCCCATGATCAACCTCGGCTCGCGCAACATTCGCATTGACCAGGACGGATGGACATGCCGCACGAAGGACCACAAGCCTTCGGCCCACTACGAGCACACCGTGGCTATAGTCGACGGCGAGACCGAGGTCCTGACGACCTTCGAGTACATCCGCGAGGCTCTCGGCGACCGCTTTATAGAATAATCCCAACCCCTAACCCAGATATATGGCAAAACAAGCAGCAATCGAACAAGACGGCACTATCGTCGAAGCACTCTCGAACGCGATGTTCCGCGTTGAACTCGAGAACGGTCATCAGATCACGGCCCACATCTCGGGCAAGATGCGCATGCATTACATCAAAATTCTTCCCGGCGACAAGGTGCGTGTGGAGATGTCTCCGTATGACCTTTCGAAGGGCCGTATCGCTTTCCGCTACAAGTAAAGCCGAGGCGGAGAAAGCGCAAAAATCTATCTGACCGCAAGATAGCATTTTGTACTTTCAAAAAAAAGTTGTACCTTCGCAGGCTGATTCGTCCCTCGCGGGTCGGAACGGCCTATCCGCGGACCTGCGCCCGGCCATCCCGGAAGGGTGGGGCGGAAGTTCCGTCATCATCATAGATAACAAACTAAATTACTAAAAGATAAATTGTTAAAAGAAAAATGAAAGTTAGAGCCTCAATCAAAAAGCGCACAGCAGACGACAAGATCGTGCGTCGTAAAGGCCGCCTTTACGTAATCAACAAAAAGAATCCCAAGCACAAGCAGCGTCAGGGATAACTTTTTAGTTATTTGAAAAATTTATCAATCCAAAAATCAATATGGCAGTAAGAATCGTGGGAGTTGACCTCCCCCAGAACAAAAGAGGTGAAATCGCCCTGACATACATCTTTGGTATCGGCCGCTCGAGCGCCAGAACAATCCTCGAGAAAGCCGGTGTGGACGTGAGCAAGAAAGTCCAGGACTGGACTGACTCCGAGGCCGCCAAAGTTCGTGAAGTCATTGGCAGCGATTACAAAGTCGAAGGTGACCTTCGCAGCGAAATCCAGCTCAACATCAAGCGTCTGATGGATATCGGATGCTATCGCGGCGTCCGCCACCGCAACGGTCTGCCCGTTCGCGGCCAGTCGACCAAGAACAACGCACGCACCCGCAAGGGCCGCAAGAAAACCGTTGCAAACAAAAAGAAAGCTACCAAATAATAAACATAACCAAGAATTATGGCAAAAAAGACAGTCGCAGCAAAGAAGAGAAACGTCAAGGTATCGGCCGAGGGCCAGCTTCACGTACACTCGTCTTTCAACAATATCATCGTGTGCCTAGCCAACAGCGAAGGACAGGTAATCTCCTGGTCGTCGGCCGGCAAAATGGGCTTCCGTGGCTCGAAAAAGAACACACCGTACGCCGCCCAGATGGCCGCTCAGGATTGCGCGAAAACCGCCTACGACCTGGGCCTGCGCAAAGTAAAGGCCTATGTCAAGGGTCCCGGCAACGGCCGTGAGTCCGCTATCCGTACAATCCACGGCGCAGGTATCGAGGTGGTCGAGATCATCGACGTCACGCCCCTGCCCCACAACGGTTGCCGTCCTCCCAAACGTCGTCGCGTATAATACGCCGGCATCCGAAACCTAACAAAGACTCTTAACATCCTTTTAGTAAGTAGCAAACAACATCAACAACACAGGATGTCCCTAAGCCCGCGCCGCCATCGGACGGCAGGGAAGGCCCAGAGGCACGGTAGCCAGCGAGGTCAGAACGTGAATAAAAGACCATTATAACATCACCTCTCAATGGTCGCGGCTGCACTAACGACCTACGAAGCACCCGATGCCAGGACCAGCCCGCAAGCCGGCAGGGAAGACCCGGAGCACGACAGGCGCCGACGCTGCCAGCAGCAACGAAGCCGTCACGGCATCCGCTTCCCCGGAAAGACATCCCATATAAACGATTATCAAAAATGGCTAGATACACAGGTCCCAAGACCAAAATTGCCCGTAAGTTCGGCGAACCCATCTTCGGCCCCGACAAAGTTCTTCAGAAAAGGAACTATCCCCCCGGCCAGCACGGACAGAACAAGCGCCGCAAAACATCGGAATACGGCGTCCAGCTGCGTGAGAAGCAACTGGTGAAATACACATACGGCGTACTCGAGAAGCAGTTCCGCAACCTCTTCGAGAAAGCATCCTCGATGAAGGGTATCACCGGCGAGATCCTCCTGCAGTTGCTCGAGTCGCGTCTCGACAACGTGGTATACCGCCTCGGCATCGCCCGCACACGTGCCGCCGCCCGTCAGATTGTACTTCACAAGCATGTCACAGTCAACGGCCAGGTTGTCAACATCCCCTCATATCAGGTAAAGCCCGGCGACGTAGTCGCTGTACGCGAGAAATCGAAGTCGCTCGAGGTCATCAACGACAATCTTGCCGGTTTCAACCACACCAAGTATCCCTGGATCGAATGGGACGAGAGCATCAAGGGCGGCAAGTTCCTGCACGTTCCCGCCCGTGAGGACATCCCCGAGAACATCAAGGAGCAACTTATCGTCGAGTTGTATTCGAAGTAATAATCCCTAAAATCCAGATCCATGGCTATTTTACAATTCCAGAAACCCGACAAAGTCGTGATGCTCGAATCGACCGACAACTTTGGCAAATTCGAGTTCAAGCCTTTGGAGCCCGGCTATGGCATCACCGTAGGCAACGCGCTTCGTCGCGTGCTGCTGTCATCGCTCGAGGGTTACGCTATCTCGTCGATACGCATCGACGGCGTGAAGCACGAGTTCGACACCATCCCCGGTGTGAAGGAAGATGTCACCAACATCATCCTCAACCTGAAGAAGGTCGACCTCAAGCAGATCGTCGCTGACACCGACTCGGAGAAAGCCACCATCACCGTCAGCGGAACCGAAGTTTTCACCGCCGGCGACATCTCGAAGGCTCTGACCGGTTTCGAGGTCCTCAATCCCGACCTCGTCATCTGCCATCTGGATTCCGATGCAAGTTTCACGATCGTACTTACCATCAACAAGGGCCGCGGCTGGGTACCGGCCGAGGAGAACGAGGTCCCGGGCGACGACATCAATGTCCTCGCCATCGACTCGATCTACACCCCGATCAAGAATGTCAAGTACACCATCGAGAACTTCCGTGTAGACCAGAAAACCGACTACGACAAACTTATTCTTGAAATCACCACCAACGGGTCGATCTCACCTAAAGACGCGCTGAAAGAGGCCGCGCGCATCCTCATCTTCCACTTCATGCTTTTCTCGGACGAGAAAATCACCCTCGAGGCCACCGAGACCGGCGACAACGAGGAGTTCGACGAGGAAGTGCTGCACATGCGACAGCTTCTCAAGTCGAAACTTGTCGACATGGACCTGTCGGTACGCGCCCTCAATTGCCTGAAGTCCGCCGAAGTCGAGACTCTCGGCGAACTCGTGGTCTTCAACAAGAACGACCTGTTGAAATTCCGTAACTTCGGCAAGAAGTCGCTCACCGAACTCGATGAGTTCCTGTCGAGCCTCAACCTCAGTTTCGGTATGGACATTTCAAAATATAAATTAGATAAAGAGTAACAACGATGAGACATAATAAAAAATTCAATCACCTCAGCCGCAAGAAAGCCCACCGCGACTCGTTGCTCAGCAACATGACCATCTCGCTGATCATGCACAAGCGCATCTTCACGACCCTGGCCAAGGCCAAGGCTCTCCGCGTATACGCCGAACCGCTGATCAACCGTGCCAAAGACGACACCATGCAGAACCGCCGTCTCGTCTTCGCACACCTCCAGAACAAAGAAGCCATCAAAGAACTGTTCAACGGTGTGGCTCAGAAAATCGCCGACCGTCCCGGTGGCTACACACGTATCCTCAAGACCGGCAACCGTCTGGGTGACAACGCCAAGACCTGCTTCATCGAACTGGTCGACTACAACGAGGCAATGCTCAAGGACAAGAAAGAGCCCGCGGCCAAGACACGCCGCTCGCGTCGCAAATCCGCTCCCAAGGCAGCCGAGGCACCTGTCGCCGCTCCCGCAGCAGAGGCCCCCGCAACCGAGGCTCCCGCAGCAGAATAAGCAATTGTCTGAGAATAACTGAATATAAAAATGCGAACCATCGGAGTGCGAATACCCCGCTGGTCCGCATTTTTTACTTTCCGGAACCGATTTCTTCCACGTGCGGTCAGTTAGCCGCGGGGAAAATAATGACCTTGAATCATGATCATGCGTCCGCAAGGGCGGATTATCTGCCTTTAAAAAAAATTTCCACTTACCTTAAAGATTGCCATACACTTTTTAAATTCATCAGCATTAATGAAGAAAACGATTATCGCCGCCGTCATTGCCTCGGCAATCGGTCTGGCGGGTTTCACAGCAACGGCCCAGACTCCCGAACCGAAACGCGAGTTCCGTTCGACCTGGGTGGCAGGCATGGGTATCGACTGGCCGAAAAACACAACCAGTGAGGCAAAGGCCAAGCAGCAGCTCATCACCTATCTCGACAATTTCCAGCGTCAGAATTTCACCGGAGTCTGCATCCATGTGCGTCCGCGTGCCGACGCCTACTATAAATCCTCCTACGAGCCGTGGTCGGCCGACATCTCGGGACGACGCGGCAAGGATCCCGGCTGGGACCCTCTGGCATTCGCCATCGAGGAGTGCCACAAGCGTGGCCTGGAGTGTTACGCATGGGTAAACCCCTACCGTGTGAACGCCAACGGCCATGACTATGCCACCGACTCGCGCTTCACCACACCCCAGGACAAGGAGTGGGCCGAGAAAGGCTGGCTCATCAAGTCGGGCAACTGGACATCGTTCAACCCCGGCCTTCCGGAGGCACGTGAGCACTGCCTCAACGTCATAAAGGAAATCTACACCAACTATGCCATCGACGGCATGCTCTTCGACGACTACTTCTATCCCGGCGACGGAATGGCCGATGACAGCAGCGCCCCCGACTATGAACTCTGGCAGAATTCCGGGACAGAACTGTCGCTCCCAGACTGGCGCCGCAAGAATACTGATACGTTCGTTCAGACATTATACGACGATATACAGGCCACTCGCCCCGACATGCGATTCGGCATAGGTCCTGCCGGTGTCGCCTACAAGTCGGCATCGAAGTACGGACTGCCCAAGCCCACCTCCGGCTCCGACTGGCAGTACGACAAAATCTACGCCGACCCTCTGGCATGGCTGGCCGACGGTTCGATCGACTTCATATCGCCTCAGATATACTGGGCCCGGTCCAACAGCGTAGCACGCTATGACGTGCTGTGCGAGTGGTGGTCGATGGTCGCCGACCACTTCAACCGTCACAACTATGTCTCAGCCGCCGCATACAAGGTAGAGACCGACGAGTTCTCCAAAGGAGACAAGAAGACCGGCTGGGCTGAAATCGGCGCCCAGGTAGACCTGACGCGCACGGACACGCGCAACAATGCTCCAGGCATGATATATTACAACACTAACTCGATGAACGGTCCGGGCCTTACGGGCCTAGGCGATTATCTCGGCGAGAACAAGTACACCCACAAGACCCTCGTGCCGAAGGTCGACTGGAAGGAGCATCCCGTCTATGAGGCAGTCACGAACCTGAATTTCGACGGCACCGAACTGACATGGACACCGGTCAAGGGCGCTTCCGAGAAGAGCATTATCCGTTACAGCGTCTATGCCGTACCCATGACGCATGACAACGAGAGCGCACGCGCCAAGGACGGCGACGGCATCGACGGCGCCTATCTTGCCGGCGTATCGTACTCGCCCTCGTTCACTGTTCCGGCCGACAAGCGTGCCGACCACTGGTTTGCCGTGTGTGTCTACGACGGCTTCGGCTACGAATCTCAGCCCGCGGTGTGCAGTTACAGCAACGAACGCGCCGACGCGCCGACACTGACAAGCCCCGCCGACGGTGTCACCGCCGCCTGGGACCAGACTTTCACGTGGACGGCGGTCGAAGGCGCGAGTTATAACTTCCAGATAGCCCGGGATGCCGCTTTTGACAAAATCGAGGTGATGCAGCGTGGCCTGGGCGAGACCACCATTACGGTAGACCTGGAGAATTTCGAACCCGGCACCACGCTTTACTGGCGTGCCGTGGCAAATGTCAGCGGCAAACTCTCCGGCTATTCCGATGCCCGCAGCATTATCGTTCCCCAGCCCGTACCCGCCCAGAAGGCCGTGCTCAGGACTCCTGCCGACGCATCGGACAACACTAGCGCAAAGATTAATTTCACATGGGACAAAATCACTGACCGTTATGTCAAGTCCCTGCGTTTCGAACTGATAGCCGACGGAGGTACATTCGAGTCGCCGCTGATAGCCCGTGATCTCGCCACGGACGCGACCTCGACAGAAATAGAGAGCATCGCTCTTGCCAATGGCAAATACTCGTGGCGCGTTGTCACCGACGGCATCCGCGTGTCGCGCACGGAGTCAGACGTATGGTCGTTCACTGTCTCGCCCGCACCCCTTGGCACATACGAGCCCGGCTATACCGTCAGGAAAGATGCCGCCGCATACCCACTTCCCGACCAACTAACGTTCGAGAGCCTGTGGCACCGCTCGGCACACCAGCCTTTCGGCAACATGACCTTCGACGATGGCAGCAACGGCTCGTTCAACCGCGGCATGGTCGCGACCGAGAGATTCGTGTTCGTAAGCGGCCGTTCGGCGGCAAGTTCCTCGGCAGACATATATCTCGACCAGTATGACGCCCTCACCGGCGAGCATCTGCGCCGCATCAGCCTCGGTGAGGAAGGCAAGGTGCGCTATCTGCCCTGCAACGATGTCCTACGTGACTCAAGGGGCAATATCCTTATAGCCAACCTGAGTCTCGACATTGCCACAACCCCCGTAATTCTGCACAAGGTGAATCTGCTCGACGGCTCGCTGACACAGGTAGCCTCGCTGACTGCGGGCAGCCTCGAAGGCGTCCGCATCGACCATGTCGGCGTGCAGGGTGATGTGGACTCCGGCTCGTTCAAGGTATGGGCGGCCACATCAAACAACAACAAACTCGTCCAGTGGGTAGTGTCTTCTCCGTCAACCGCAACGTCGACTGTGCGCAACATCAGCAAGTTCTATCCCTCGAGCGCCGACAACTTCGGCATTGCGCCCCGCGTGGTTCCCGAAGGCGGCAACAACGCCGTGTTCGTTGACGGCGGCTCGACGGCATGGACACTCTATACATGGGGCCGCACGGCCGCCATGGCCGGATCGTTCGACAAGGCCCCGGCCTGCGCTCCGGCAGACCCCGCCGACAATGGCGGAGCATGGTTCACCATGGGCGAGAAATCCTATCATGTCTATACCACCGCCTCGTCGCAGAGCGGCTCTCGCTTCGCTCTGGTCTCGGCGGAGAAACGTGACTTCAGCGACATGAGCGCACTGTGTGTCTTCCCCGAAGGCACGCTCGGAAACGTTGTCTCGTCAACCTGCTCGTCACCTGTCGACGCGGTAGTTGTGTCTCCGTCGATGACACGTGTATATGTATACAGTCCCGGCAACGGTCTCGGCGCCTATGTCCTGAATGATGCGTCCGCCTCGGTCGGCGGCATCGGCGCTGATGGCGAGGGCCTGTCTTATACTGTCATCGGTCTTGAGGTGGTGCTGAACGGCGAAGCCGAGAAGGTTGAGGTCTACAATGCGGGCGGCGTCCTCATCGACAGCCTCAGCGGAGTAAGCAGCGTGCGTCTTCCCGCCGCGGGCCTGTACATTCTCCGCGCCGACGGCCTCACGGCCAAAGTCCTCGTCCGCTGACAATATCTAAACCAATAAACCGACGGGCCGGCACTGCGCAGCAGCGTATGCCGACCCGTCTGATATAAATCCCTCTCTCCTGACCTGTCTGAGAAATATGGAAAAAACAACGGAAACCACCGCCGAGCGTATCCCCGCCGCAAGGGGATTGCTGGCCCTGTCGCCCATGATTGTATTCCTGCTGCTGTATGTGGCAGTCTCCGTGGTGCTGGACGACTTCTACAAAATGCCGATCTCGGTGGCGCTTGTAGCGGCGTCGATGTGGGCTGTGCTCATCTATCGCGGACGTCCGCTGACAGAGCGTATCGAGACATTCTCCCGGGCCGCCGGCCACAGCAACATCCTGTACATGATATGGGTGTTCGTGCTTGCAGGTGCCTTCGCGTCTCTGGCAAGGGAAACCGGCGCCATCGATGCCACGGTGAATCTGGCGCTGAGCGTATTCCCTCCGGTAATGATAGTGCCGGCGCTGTTTCTGGCATCATGCTTCATATCGCTGGCGGTAGGTACGTCCGTCGGAACGGTTGTCGCGCTGGCTCCGCTGGCAAGGCAGATGGCGGTGATGTCCGACGCGAGCGTGCCGTTCTATGTGGCCGCAGTGCTCGGAGGCGCGTTTTTCGGCGACAACCTTTCGTTTATCTCTGACACGACGATTGCCGCGACACGCTCGCAGGGCTGCAATATGGCTGACAAGTTCAGGACCAACCTGTGGATAGCCGTGCCTGCGGCGGTCGTCACTCTCATACTGTATGTCATCATGGGTCAGGGGAGTGCCGAAGCCACAGTCACGCAGGAAAGCAAGCCCTGGCTCGTGGCTCCTTATATAGTGGTCATAGTCACGGCGGTGATGGGGATAAACGTCACTGTGGTGCTGACGCTTGGCATATTGAGTTCGATGCTGCTGGGCTATGCCGGAGGATTCAGCCTTATAGACATGGCACAGCACTGCGGGAGAGGCATCATAGGCATGGGCGACCTGATAGTGATCACGCTCCTGGCATCGGGAATGCTTGGCATCATAAAGGCCGGAGGTGGCATTCAGTATCTGCTTCAGGGGCTCACGTCCTGTGTCTCGGGTAAGCGGGGGGGACAGGCGGTTATAGCGCTGCTTGTGGGAGTGGTGAATCTCTGTACGGCAAACAATACCGTTGCCATCATCACTGTTGGCGGCATCTCGCGTGACATCTCGCGGCGTTACGGCATAGACCCGCGCAAGAGCGCGTCATTGCTTGACTCGGCCTCGTGCGTCGTGCAGTGCCTGATTCCGTACGGCGCGCAGACACTGCTTGGAGCGTCGCTTGCCGGCATCTCGCCGGCGGCCCCGTTCCCCTACCTGTATTATCCCTGGGTACTGGGTGCAATGATAATCCTGTCCATAGTCTTCCTGTTGCCCCGGCGTCTGAACTGACAGCGGGGCCCGAGACTGTGGAAAATAAAGGCCAAGAAGAAAAGTGGTATCAGTCCTTGGTGCCGTATGCAAGGTCGCCGGCGTCGCCGAGTCCGGGAACTATGTAGGAGTGGGAGTTGATCTCGGCGTCAATCGCACCAACCCACAGAGTGGTCGTCTCGGCGGGGAAGGTCTTGGCAATGTAGTCGACGGCCTTCTGTGAAGCGATGACCGATGCGACGTGAACATGCGCGGGGGTACCCTTTGTCAGAAGGGCGCGGTAACTCAGTTCCATCGAGGCTCCGGTGGCGAGCATCGGATCGCACAGAATCAGGGTCTTGCCGTCGAGACGTGGCGAGGCGAGATATTCGATGCAGACGTCGAAGTTTTCTTTCTCCTTGTATTTCCGGTATGCCGAGACAAAAGCATTCTCGGCATGGTCGAAATAGTCCAGAAAACCCTGGTGGAACGGAAGTCCGGCACGGAAAATAGTGCCGAGCACCACAGGCTCGGCGATAACCTTGCACTGTGCGGGGGCAAGCGGTGTCTCGACTTCGACTGTCTTGTATTTCAGAGTCTTGGAAATCTCATAAGCCATGATCTCGCCCACGCGGCGAAGGTTGTGGCGGAAGCGCAGAGGGTCGGTGTGTGTCTTGACGTCGCGCATTTCGGTCAGGTACTGGCTTACGAGAGAAGGTGTTTCGGCAAAATTTATGGTTTTCATGATGTCATGTGTTTTGTTTCTTTTTCGTATTTGCGGGGTTGTATCCGTCTGTGAACACAAAGTTAGCGATTCGAGGTGAAAAGTCATCCAAAAACCTGCAAAAAAATGTATAAAAGACCGGGCGGGAAGAAAAAAGTCGTATATTTGCACACCCGTAATAAACGGTATATCCAGGTGTACACAATCAAATTAAAATCAAAATAAGATCATGAAGAAAACAAGTTTGACTTCGGTGGCCATAGCCTTTGTGGCCATGGGTCTTGGTGCCTGCGGTCACGGCGACGGTACTGCCGAGACGGACACAACAGTATCGTCGGCAACCGTCGATTCGATAACTGCAACCTATGGCGAGTTCATGGGCGCATATTTCAACCAGGCTATGGCCAACAGCGAGAAGTATGATGACATCACTGTCGACAAGAAGGAATTCCTGAAGGGACTGCGCATGTCGCTGTCGCAGGAACACAGCCTCGACTTCATTGCCGGCGTCAACGCAGGCCTGCAGATCAGCGAGGACCTGAGAAAATATAAGGAGAACGGCATCGAACTCAAGCGCAGCGAGATAATCCGCCTGATCGACCTTGCCGTGCTTGGCGACAGTGTCAGCGAGGCCAAGATCGACAGTCTGCAGCGCCGACTGTTCACGTTCCAGGAGAAACTCAACGAGAAAGTCCGTACCCGCGATGAGAATGCCGCCGCACGCTCGCCCCAGGGCATAGGCAATGACAATGCCGGCAAGCGTTTCGCACGCGATTTCCAGGCCTCGCATTCGGGCGTTCGTCCAACCGAGTCGGGCCTCCTGCCGTACATAGAGAATCCCGGTGGCGCGCGTCCGGACCTGAGCAAGCCTCTGCTTGTGAATATCCATCTCAGGCATGTCGACGGCACGCCCATCCTCGGTCAGGACAACGCCATCATAAATGTCGACGGCCAGCCCGAAGGAATCCGCGAGGCACTCGGCCTTATGGGTACGCAGGGCAAAGGCGCGTTCGTGCTTCCTCCCTCCCTTGCATGGGGTGCCATGGGCCTTGAGCAGGCCGGCGTAGGCCCCAACGAATGGATTGTGGCTGAAATCGAGTTGTTCGACAATGTCGATCCCGAAAAGATTCCCTACAGTCAGACCACAGAGCAATAAAAACGGCATAAAACCAAAGCACAACGGCATCCCCGCGCCCCGGAAAATCCCGGTGCGACGAGGGATGCCGCGGTTTTGTTAAGTTAACCCGGCGGGATAATGTTAAAAAACGGGCAATATCCTCTAAAGTCTGAAAAATAGACGGACCCGCATCAACAAATACCATGCAAAGGAGGTTTACATAATGATAAATTGTCCTGAATTGATATAAGACCAAAACTTTTGGCGTTTTGTGTTTTTTTACTAACTTTGAACACTTTTTCCGCATCGCGGAATACCCTTGTAACCGACATATGACCGCAGACATAAACCACGAAAAACGAAATAATAATTATAACTAACTCTAACCACTCTTATGAGACTAAAACTGTTATTGACCATGCTTCTGGCCGCGATAATTCCGGCCGTGGCACAGACTTCGCGTGTTGTCGGAGTTGTGGTGAACGGTTCGACCGGCGCTCCCGTCTCCGGGGCGGCGGTCTCGTTGCGCAACCAAGGCATTTCGACAAGCACCAACTTCTCGGGTGAATTCACGTTACAGGCCAAGCAGGGTACTGACTACCTGATTGTGACCAACGATGACTTCCAGTCCTACGGCATGGACGTGAACATCTCCGGCAAGACCACTGAACTGGGAACCATCCGCCTGACCCTCGATGACCCCGGCACCGAATACTACGGTGACAGCGAGAGCCTCGTCATGGACGAGACCATGCTTGAGGACGACGAGGGCAACTCGCAGAGCATAGTCGCGCTGACAGGTGCCAACGACAACATCTACTACAATACGGCGTCCTATAACTTCGGACCCATGTATTTCCGCTATCGTGGCTATCAGAACGAGTATCAGACAATCTATCTCAACGGTGTCAACATGAACGACCCCATCAGAGGCCGTTTCAACTTCTCCACACTCATGGGCCTGACCTCGCGAGCCTTCCGCAACCGCACGACAACCGTAGGCATGGATGCCTCGTCGTACGGCTTCGGCAATATCGGCGGCTCGACCATGTACAATACCATCACCGACACCTATGCACCCGGTTTCAACGGCTCGCTGGCGTATACCAACTCCAACTACTACCTGCGAGCCATGGCCTCGTACGCCTCGGGCGTAAACGAGCACGGCTGGGCCTACACCATAGCCGGCATAGGCCGTTACTCACACGAGGGCGTGGTCGAAGGCACATTCTATAACTCGGGAGGCCTCTTCCTCTCGCTTGAGAAAGTCCTCGACCAACACAACTCGCTAACCTTCACGGCCTTCGGCGGCCCCACGCAGCGAGCCAACGCCTCGGCCACATATCAGGAAGTCTATGATCTCGTAGGCTCGAACCTCTATAACCCCAACTGGGGCTGGCAGGACGGCAAGAAACGCTCCTCGCGAATCGTCGAGACCTTCGACCCGACCATGATGCTGACATGGCTATACAAGGATGCACGCACAACCCTCAACACCACAATGTCGGTACGCTGGGCCAACTACAGGCAGTCGGCACTGCAGTACTACAAGGCAAACGACCCCAATCCCACCTACTACCGCTACCTTCCGTCGAACTATGCCGACAATTCGGAGGAATATGACTTCTACACAAACCTGTGGAAGAACGATCCCTCGGTACGGCAGATCAACTGGGACGCCCTGTATCAGGTGAACTACCTGAACGACGTCGAGAACGAGAACCTTCCCGAGGACCAGAAGAAAGGCTCGTCGTACATCATGGAGAACCGTCACTCGAATCTTTTCTCGGCGATGCTGAATTCCTATGTCAACCGCCAGCTGAACAACAACCTCTCGCTGCAGGGCGGCGTATCGTTCAACTACACCAGGGGCGACTACTACAAGACCATCCGCGACCTGATGGGCGGACAGTTCTGGGTAGACATCGACCCCTTCTCAGACCGTGACATCACCATCGCTCCGGACAACCTTCAGAACGACCTCGACAACCCCAACCGCCGTGTCCGCAAGGGCGACCGTTTCGGCTACGACTACAACCTGTACTACATCAACGCCCAGGCATGGCTGCAGAATACCTTCACCTCGGCCCACTGGGATGCCTTCTGGGGCGTAAGCATGAGTTACACCCAGTTCTGGCGCGACGGACACATGCGTAACGGCCGCGCTCCCCAGAACTCCCTCGGCAAATCGGCCACATCGCGTTTCGACAACGCCATGGCAAAAGCCGGTGCCACCTATAAACTCAACGGCCGCAACTTCTTCTCGGCACACCTGCAGTACGGCACACGCGCACCTCTGGCCGACCAGGCCTTCATCGCTCCCCGTGTCAAGAACACACTCGTAGGCGACCTCGAGTCTGAGCGCGACTTCTCGGCAGACCTCTCATACTCGTGGTCCTACCGCCGCTTCCGCGGCAGCCTTACCGGCTTCTATACGATGATGGACAACGCCACCGAGCGCACTGGCTTCTACGATGACCGCTACTCGACCTACGCCATCTACGCTCTGACCGGCGTCCGCCGTGTCTACAAGGGCATCGAACTCGGCATGGCATACAAGATCACGCCCTCGATAACCGCGACATTCGCCGGAACATGGGCCAAGTACCAGTACAAGAACAATCCCAAGGGCACACGCTCGTTCGAGAATGGCCTGCACCCAGATACCACCCAGACCGTCTACCTTAAGAACTACTATCTCGGCTCGACTCCCCAGACCGTGTTCAACATCGGCATCGACTACGCCGCTCCCCAGAACTGGTTCTTCAACGTCAACGGTACATGGCAGGGCGACGCATACGTCAACCTCTCCCCCGCATACCACGAGGCTCTGCCCGACCTCTGGCAGAACATCCCCGACTGCACTCCCGAGAAACTCCAGGCAAAGATTGACGAACTCTCCGCCCAGGACAAACTCAAGAACGCCTTCTCGCTGAACGTCTCGATAGGCAAACTCATCTACATCAACCGCAAGGTGTCGATGAACATCAACCTCAATATCAACAACGTGCTCAACAACAAGAACGTATGCACCTACGCCTACCAGCAGGGCCGTCTCGACACCAAGGACTACAACCGCGACAAGTACCCCAACAAATACTCCTACGCCCAGGGTGTCCGAGTATTCCTCAACGTCGGCGTACGTTTCTAAGCCCCCAAGGCTCACATCAGCATAAGACACTATCGTTTTCAAACCTAAAACGACATTACGAAAAATGAAAAAGACATTATTATATATCGCGACTCTGGCCTTGGGCAGCGGTGCATTCACATCGTGCGACGACAATTTCGAGCGTCCCCCGATGGTGGTGCCCGAAGCCACCATCGAGGCCAACACACAGGTCAACGACCTGAAGGCGCAGTTCTATACGGCAGAATCCAACTACGCCACCCAGATTCCGGCCAAGGCCGACGGCACGCACTACATCATCTCGGGCCGCGTCATCTCGTCGGACGCCTCAGGCAACTTCTTCAAGCAACTCGTCATATGCAACGAGGACGGCGACCAGTGCATACAGTTCAACGTCGACGCCTACGACCTTAACGAGACCTACCAGTACGGCCAGGAAATCGTGGTCGACGTCACCGACCTATATATCGGCGGTTATGGCCGTCTGATGCAGATCGGCGCCGCACCCACCTCGGGCTATCCCTCGCGTATTCCCTCGGCCACGTTCACCGAGCATGCCCAGGTCAACGGTCTCGCCGAACCCGAGAAAATCAGGATTGACACAGTCACCATAGCCGAACTTGACCAGATAAAGAACAAGCAGGACGAATGGCTAGACTGGCAGTGCCGCATGATTGCCATCAAGAATGTCTCCTTCGCCGATGCCGGCAAGAAGACCCTCGCCGAACAGAACTCCAACACCTCGCGCACCATGACCGACGGAACCGGCTCGATCATCCTCTACACATCGGGCTACTCCGACTTCTGGGACTACTACTGCCCGGAGGGCACCGGCACAGTTGTCGGTATCCTCAGCTGCTACCGCGACAACTGGCAGATACGTCTCAACGGCATCGACGGCCTGGAGGGCTATGAACTCACCAAGGCTCCCGGCGGTGACAATCCCGACACTCCCGGCGACATCACCAACGACGGCTCAGAATCCAAACCTTTCACGGTCGCTGATGTCCAGGCCGGAGCCACAGGTACCGACGTATGGGTCAAAGGCTACATCGTAGGCTGGGTCGAGGGGCAGGTCCTCAGTTCCGGCGCCCATTTCAACAACGATGCTTCGGTAGCGTCGAACATACTTCTGGCACCTTCGGCCGACGTCACTGACGTCACCAAGTGTATCCCCGTCCAGTTGCCCTCAGGCTCGGAAGCCCGTACCAAACTAAACCTCAAGGACAACAAGAACGTCTATAAGAAGGAAGTCATGCTCAAGGGCGCGCTCGACAAATACTTCGGCACCGCAGGCCTCAAGAATACCTCCGACTTCAAGGGCGAGGGCCTGAACGATCCCGAGCCTGTCGGTCCAAGCGAACCTCAGACATCGCTTAACGTCGATTTCGAGAACGGCAGCATTCCCGCAGGATGGTCAAACATCAAGGTCTCAGGCTCGAACTCATGGCAGGTCAAATCCTTCCAGGAGAACCACTATGCAAGCATGACCGGCTACAACGGCACGAATCCTCCCTTCGACGCATGGCTTATCTCCGCTCCTGTCGACATGTCTAAGGTCACGAACAAGACGCTCTCCTTTGACACACAGGTGAACGGCTACGGCTCGACCACGTCGAAGTTCGAGGTTTACGTCATGACGACGGCTGATCCCTCGACCTCGACCAACACCCGTCTTAACCCGACTCTGGCAACGGCTCCCGCCTCCGGCTACTCGAGTTTCGTTAACTCCGGCAGCATCGACCTTTCGGCCTTCACCGGCATCATCTACATAGGCTTCCGCTACAATGCCACTACCGACGCCAACTACGCGACATGGTGTGTAGACAATGTCAGACTCAACGCCAACTAACTTATTCTCCTGTACCATATAATACTATAATATATGAAAAGCCTTAAGAAATACCTCGTCTGGCTTGCCGTGTCCGCTTTCTCGGCGACCGCTCTGACCGCCTGTCAGGACGACATCGACGCTCCTGCCGTCCAAGTGCCGGAGGCGTCGGTCCAGCCCAATACCAGTATCTACGAACTGAAACGCGCATACTGGCAGGACGCCACCAACTATGCAGATACAATTGACGCCGCCGACTTCACCGGCAAGGACCGCGTCATCATCCATGGCCGTGTCGTCTCGTCCGACGAGGCCGGAAACGTATTCAAGTCCCTGGTCATCCAGGATGAGACAGCCGCGATTGCCCTGTCCATCAACTCATACAACCTATACCTGAACTACCGCCGCGGCCAGGACGTAGTCCTTGATGTCACGGGAATGTACATCGGCAAGTACAACGGTCTCGTACAACTCGGCATGCCCGAGTGGTACGCCAACGGTAACGCGTGGGAGATCTCGTTCATGTCGCCCCAGTATTTCGCCGACCATGTCGAACTCAGCGGTCTGCCCGATGTTGACAAGATCGACACCCTGCAGATCAACTCCTTCGCCGAACTTCCCACAAATCCCGACGGCCTCTGCCGCTACCAGAGCCAGTTGGTACGCTTCAACAACGTACACTTCACCAACGGCGGCAAGGAGACTTTCTCGACCTACCACTCCTCGGGCGTCAACCAGACAATCGAGGACGTGAACGGGCAGGAACTCAATGTGCGCACATCGGGCTATGCCAATTTCTGGAACCGTACGCTTCCCGAGGGCCAGCTTGATCTCGTGTGCATCCTCTCGTACTATGGCACTACAGGCTGGCAACTCGTCCTCATCGACTACGACGGCTGCATGAACATCGGCAATCCTACCGAGGCCGAGGGCACACGCAACAAGCCCTGGACAGTCGACCAGGCTGTCGCTCTGGAGACCGCGGGCACTGCTGCCAGCGGCTGGGTCACCGGCTACATCGTAGGCGCTGTCGCACCTGAAGTCACCAGCGTCACATCAAACGATGACGTCGAATGGTCCGCTACTCCCGTTCTCGGCAATACTCTAGTTATCGGCCAGAGCGCCGATACGCGCGACATAGCACACGCTCTTGTCATCTCGCTTCCCGCAGGCTCCGACCTCGAGAAGTACGGTAACCTTCCCGACAACCCCGGCGTTTACGGACGCAAGATAATGGTACGTGGCTCGATGGCCAAATATATGGATACTTACGGCGTGACCGGCAACAACGGCTCGGCCGATGAGTTCAGCATCGAAGGTGTCGAGATAGGCGGCGGCGACTTCCCCGATGGAAACGGTACTGAGGCTTCGCCCTATAATGTCGGTCAGGTGATCGCCATGAATCCCCAGTCGACCCAGGTCGCCGTAGAGTCGGGCGTGTGGGTCAAGGGCTACATCGTAGGCTGGGCTGACATGTCCTCGACATACTACATCAACGCCGAGACCGCGCGCTTCACCGCTCCCGCGACCATGAAGACCAACCTACTCGTGGCTCCGTCGGCCGATGTCCGCGACTACACCAAGTGCATAGGCATACAGCTTCCCAGCGGGGATGTCCGCACCGCCCTCAACCTCCAGGACAATCCCGGCAATCTCGGCAAGGTCGTGACGCTGAAGGGTGACGTCATGAAGTACTCCGGTGTCCCAGGACTCAAGAACACCTCGGAATATGTGCTTGAGGGCGGCACTCCGACACCTCCTGTCGTAGTCGATCCCGTGACCTCGCTTGACGAGACTTTCCCCAACGACCAGTTGCCTTCGGGATGGACACGCACCATGGTTTCCGGTGACAAGAACTGGTATTTCCCCACCTTCGACAACAACTACTACGCCGCCATGACCGGATACAAGGGTACGACACCTCCATTCGACTCATGGCTCGTTTCGCCACCCGTAGATATGTCAAAGGTATCGAGCAAGGTCCTTACCTTCGACACACAGGTCAACGGCTACGGCTCCACTACTACGCGGTTCGAGGTTTATGTCATGACCGAGAGCAATCCCGGCGCATCTACAAACACCCGCCTCAATCCCACACTCGCCACCGCTCCCGCCAGCGGCTACTCCGGCTGGGTCAACTCCGGCTCGATCGACCTGTCGGCATACAGCGGCACGATATACATCGGCTTCCGCTACTATGCGACCCAGGATGCCAACTATGCTACCTGGTGCGTGGACAATGTGCGCCTCAACGCCGGGAGCACCCCCACTCCTGATCCAGATCCCAAGCCTGATCCATCCGGCGAATACAAGGGCGACTTCAACTCGTTCAACGGCGGCGAGACCAAGGCTTCGCCCTATGGAACCTACACCAATGCCACAGGATGGACCGCAACCAACGCTATCGTTCTCGGTGGCGGTGACAAGGACAGTAACCCCATCTTCAAGTTCATCGGCGCGTCCGGGACCATCGCTCCCACCATCAAGGGCACCAAGGGCGCCGAAGGCTCGATAGTATCGCCTCTGCTCACCGGCGGAATCAAGACCCTGACATTCTCCTACGGCTTCGCTTTCAACGAGTCGAAGGCCGGATTCACCGTCAATGTGAAGGATGCCTCCGGCAAGGTTGTAAAGACCATGACAGTCACATGCAATCCCGTGCAGACCAAGACCGCGCTGTCATTCTCGATGGATGTCAACTACGAGGGTTCGTTCACTATCGAGATTGTCAACGACGGACTTTCGGGTGCCACCTCCGGCAACAAAGACCGCCTCTCGGTATGGAACCTGACATGGACAAACTGATATGACCGCATCCCGTCGCGGCGCGCACGCGACGGGTCTCCATTAATACCAACGATCCCTAATATCCAAGAATAATGATTAAACGTATATTAACCCTCGCTGTCATCGCCGTTCTCGCGATTGCCCAGATGCCTGCCCAGAACCGGAAGATTCAGGTGGCGGGAATCGCCTTCTACAACCTCGAGAACCTTTTCGACACCATTCCGAACAACCCCCTTGGCCGTGACGTCGAATTTACTCCCGGTGGCGCCCGCCAGTGGAACCATAAGAAGTACTGGTCGAAAATCCAGAATCTGGCACGTGCAATATCCAGTTTCACATCTAAGCAGACACCCTATGGCCCGGCCATAATCGGCGTCTCCGAGATTGAGAACCGCTCGGTGCTCGTCGATCTCGTGAACGACCCTCAGCTGAAGCCCTGGAATCTCCAGATATGCCACCACGACTCGCCCGACAAGCGTGGCGTCGACGTTGGCCTGCTGTACAATCCACGATATTTCAAGGTCGAGAATGTCACCAACCATACTCTGACTGAAATCGGCTTCGCTACCCGCGACCAGATGTGCGTCGTTGGCAAACTCCTCGGCTCGCCTCTGGCTGTCATTGTGAATCACTGGCCCTCACGCCTCGGCGGCCAGGAGAAATCCTCGCCAAACCGCGAGGCCGCCGCACGTCTTTGCGTCCACATCGCCGACTCGCTGTGGAAAGTCAACCCTGACATGGATGTCGTGATCATGGGCGACCTTAACGATGATCCCCAGGACAAATCCTGCGCTGTGGTCCTAAATGCCAAGCGCGACCGCAAGGATGTGGGTGAGCATGGCTTCTACAACCCGTTCTGGAAAAAACTTGACGACGGCATAGGCACTCTTGCATACAAGTCGGCATGGAACCTCTTCGACCAGATCATCATCTCTGGCAACCTTGCCAACGCTCCCGACAACCGCTGGCACTTCTGGAAGGCCGAGGTCCTGAACTTCGACTTCCTCAAGGATACCGAGGGAACGCGTCAGAACTATCCTCTGCGAACCTTTGCCGCGGGTGTATGGCTTAACGGCTACTCCGACCACTTTCCTACAGAAATTTTTCTTGTCAGGTACTTGGATCCCAAGAAATAGGACCGGATCATGTATGAGACAGCGTCAGCCCGCGTCTGGCAAATTTGCCGGCGCGGGCTGACGCTGTTATTGTTATGTCAGAGGGAAATCAATTGATGATGTCGAAGCCGGTGTACTTGCGCAGAACTTCGGGAACGACGATGCCTTCGGGAGTCTGGTTGTTCTCGAGCAGCGCGGCCACGATGCGGGGAAGTGCGAGGGCAGACCCGTTCAGCGTGTGGCAGAGTTTGATTTTCTTGTCCTCGTCGCGGTAGCGGCATTTCAGACGGTTGGCCTGATAGGTCTCGAAGTTCGATACGGACGAAACCTCCAGCCAGCGCTTCTGTGCGCCGGACCATACCTCGAAGTCGAAGGTTATCGACGAAGTGAACGACATGTCGCCGCCGCACAGGCGCAGTATGTGCCATGGCAGACCCAGACGGTCGAGCAGCGACTGTACGTGGTCCTTCATCTCCTCGAGGGCGGCGTAAGAGTTCTCAGGCTTCTCGATACGGACAATCTCCACCTTGTCGAACTGGTGCAGGCGGTTCAGGCCGCGCACGTCCTTGCCGTACGAGCCGGCCTCGCGGCGGAAGCATGCCGAGTACGCGCAGTTCTTCTTGGGAAGTGCGTCTCCGGGAATTATGACGTCGCGGTAGATGTTGGTCACGGGAACCTCGGCAGTGGGAATCAGGTACAGGTTGTCGACCTCGCAGTGGTACATCTGGCCTTCCTTGTCGGGAAGTTGGCCTGTGCCGTAGCCCGAAGCCTCGTTTACGACATAAGGCGGCTGGATTTCGGTGTAGCCTGCCTCGGATGCGGCATCTAGGAAGAACTGGATGAGCGCGCGCTGAAGTTTTGCGCCTTTGCCTATGTAGACGGGGAATCCTGCGCCTGTAATCTTCACGCCCAGGTCGAAGTCAATCAGGTTGTATTTCTTTGCGAGTTCCCAGTGGGGCAGCGCGTCCTCGCCGAGGTCGGGCATCGGACCGCCGGTCTTCTCGACGACGTTGTCCTCGGCTGTCTTGCCTTCGGGAACCATCGCGCACGGAACGTTGGGAACGGAAAGCAGGATGTCGCGGATCTTGCCCTCGGTCTCTGACAGTTCGTCGGATATTGTTTTCTGCTGCTCCTTGATTTTGGCAACAGCGGCCTTGGCGTTTTCGGCGGCTTCTTTCTCGCCGGCTTTCATGAGTTTGCCGATTTCGGCGGCCTTCTTGTTGAGTTCGGCGCCGAGATTGTCGTTCTGTAACTGCAGGGCACGGCGCTTGGCGTCGTTCTCCAGTACCATCTTTATAGCCTCTGCACCATCAAAGCCTTTTACGGCGAGGCGAGTGACTATACCTTGCGGATCTTCCTTGATTTGCTGTAATGTAAGCATAATCCAAATTTATATATAGGTTGTTTTTGATTTTCGGGTTTCGGCGCGTCCGGCTTATTTGGCGAGCAGCGCGCGCACACGGGCCGAGATGGCTTTGCCGTCGGCGCGGCCTGCGAGGGCCTTGGTTGCCACGCCCATCACCTTGCCCATGTCTGCAGGCGATGAGGCACCGGTCTGGGCGATGATTTTCTCGAGTTCGGCGTCAAGTTCTCCCTCGGTGAGTTTCTTGGGAAGATATTCCTCGATGACCTTGGCCTCCTCGAGTTCAACCTCTGCCAGTTCGGGACGGTTGTTGGCTGTATAAATGTCAGCCGACTCATGGCGCTGCTTGGCCATCTTCACCAGAATCTTCATGGCGGTCTCGTCGCTCAGTTCGCCATTGGCGCCGGGAGCGGTCTTGGCCTCCAGAAATTCCTTTTTGATTCCGCGCAATGCCTGCAGGCGCACTTTCTCGCGTGCCAGCATCGCTTTCTTAATATCTTCGCTGATTGTATCGAACAGATTCATAATAATACTTTATATGGTAATACATATTGTGCGACTCTCCTGCTTGTGCCTGGAAATTGTCGCAGGAAATTTTTCAACCCCCAAAATTACAAAAAAAATTGATATGCTCCCCAACATCATACACTATTCCTCTTTATTATATAATGTATATGGCAGCGCTTATACCGGGAATACGTTTGGACGTCATGGCTGACTGCTTTATTTTTTGCGAGTCATATTTGAGGCTTATCACTTGATGGCGTTAAAACGCTAATTTTTTTTTGGAAACTCAAATCTTTGAGAATTAGTCATCTATGAAAATTTATATGTTTTACAACATAAAAAAGTGGTAAAAAACTTGCATGGTAATAAAAAAGGGCGTACCTTTGCACCCGCAATTCAGAGGAACGGCACAAACAACTGAAAAGGCAAAAAGTTCAGAAGTTTTCAAAAAAAAATTCAAAAACATTTGGCAGATTCAAAAACTCGCCGTAACTTTGCAAACGCTTTCGGGCACTGCCCGGAGCACGAAAGAGAACATTGAAAGACTTACAATAGAGACGAAGTAGTACAAGAGACACGAAAATGTTTCTCTGTCAATTTCGACCAAGCACAATAGACGTAGTCCGGCCAAGAAGCCGTCCGGAGCCGCCCGCGAAGAAGCGGACGCCGAAGGACAGACAGCAGACAAACTAAGATTCGCTGTCTTGGGACTTCCTTTTGGTATAAGAAAAGAAAGAAACAAGATAGAAAACAACGGAGAGTTTGATCCTGGCTCAGGATGAACGCTAGCGACAGGCTTAACACATGCAAGTCGAGGGGCAGCGGGGGAGATGCTTGCATCTCCTGCCGGCGACCGGCGCACGGGTGAGTAACACGTATGCAACCTGCCCACCGCAGGGGGATAATCCGGAGAAATCCGGTCTAATACCGCGTATGATCCTGGGGAGGCATCTCCTCGGGATAAAAGGAAGCGATTCCGGCGGTGGATGGGCATGCGGCGCATTATGCTAGTCGGCGGGGTAACGGCCCACCGAGGCAACGATGCGTAGGGGTTCTGAGAGGAAGGTCCCCCACACTGGTACTGAGACACGGACCAGACTCCTACGGGAGGCAGCAGTGAGGAATATTGGTCAATGGGCGGAAGCCTGAACCAGCCAAGTCGCGTGAGGGAAGACGGTCCTACGGATTGTAAACCTCTTTTGCCGGGGAGCAAAACGGGAACGCGTTCCCGACTGAGAGTACCCGGAGAAAAAGCATCGGCTAACTCCGTGCCAGCAGCCGCGGTAATACGGAGGATGCGAGCGTTATCCGGATTTATTGGGTTTAAAGGGTGCGTAGGCGGACTGTTAAGTCAGCGGTAAAATCGAGGGGCTCAACCCCTTCCGGCCGTTGAAACTGGCAGTCTTGAGTGGGCGAGAAGTATGCGGAATGCGAGGTGTAGCGGTGAAATGCATAGATATCACGCAGAACTCCGATTGCGAAGGCAGCATACCGGCGCCCAACTGACGCTGAGGCACGAAAGCGTGGGGATCAAACAGGCTTAGATACCCTGGTAGTCCACGCAGTAAACGATGAATGCTAATTGTCCGGGGCGAATGAGTCCTGGGTGATACAGCGAAAGCGTTAAGCATTCCACCTGGGGAGTACGCCGGCAACGGTGAAACTCAAAGGAATTGACGGGGGCCC
>ERZ1106943.185-NODE-185-length-87899-cov-7.033320_pt1 | contig 87899 bp, 115 predicted proteins | sample MGYA00403671_ERZ1106943 | MGnify/ENA primary metagenome ERZ1106943 (study PRJEB35170, sample SAMEA104062427) | human gut metagenome | biome: human gut; feature: human-associated habitat; material: faeces | place: Denmark | collected 2012-06-14 ...
GATGCTGGAATCTTGTAGGGTTTGTTGAGTTACCTGTGATAGAGATATCAACATTCTCCTTCCACATGATTGCAACACCTTCTGTTACGTCATTAGCGCCGTAGCAGTTAACCTTAGCACGAAGTCCGTCTGAGTATGCCTTACGGAATACTTCCTTAACCTCGCCTGTTGAATAATCCATCTCTGTCTCAACATATGTAAATCCGTTGATTCTTGAGATAATCTGTGCAGCATCCTTACCAAGTCCGTTAAGAATAACTCTAAGAGGCTTCTGACGAACCTTGTTAGCCTTCTCAGCGATACCGATAGCGCCCTCTGCTGCTGCAAATGACTCATGTCCTGCAAGAAATGCAAAACACTCTGTCTCTTCCTCAAGAAGCATCTTACCAAGGTTACCATGTCCAAGACCAACCTTACGCTGATCTGCTACAGAACCCGGAATACAGAATGCCTGAAGACCTTCACCGATAGCTGCTGCTGCCTCTGAAGCCTTCTTGCATCCCTTCTTGATTGCGATTGCGGCACCTACTGTGTAAGCCCAGCATGCATTCTCGAAACAGATTGGCTGAATACCCTTAACCATTGCATATACGTCAAGGCCGGCATCCTTAGTAATCTTCTCAGCTTCTTCGATTGAAGCGATGCCATAGCTATTTAATACAGAATTAATCTTGTCAATTCTTCTCTCATATGATTCAAATAATGCCATCTTCTAGTCCTCCTATTATTCCTGTCTTGGATCGATAATCTTAACTGCATCAGCAACACGGCCATACTGACCCTTTGCCTTCTCCCATGCTGTGTTAGGATCGTCACCCTTCTTAATGAAGTCTGTCATCTTTCCAAGGCTAACGAACTGGTAACCGATGATCTCATCATCTGCATCAAGAGCGATACCTGTTACATAACCCTCTGCCATCTCAAGGTAACGTGGTCCCTTCTGAAGAGTACCATACATTGTACCAACCTGTGAACGAAGACCCTTACCAAGATCCTCAAGACCTGCACCAACTGGAAGACCTTCCTCAGAGAATGCACTCTGTGTTCTTCCGTATACAATCTGTAAGAACAGCTCTCTCATAGCTGTATTGATAGCGTCACAAACGAGGTCTGTATTTAAAGCTTCCATTACTGTAAGACCTGGAAGAATCTCTGATGCCATAGCTGCTGAATGTGTCATACCTGAACATCCGATTGTCTCAACGAGAGCTTCCTGAATGATGCCCTCCTTAACATTAAGTGTAAGCTTGCAGGCACCCTGCTGTGGTGCACACCAGCCAACGCCATGTGTAAGACCTGAAATATCCTTTACGTCCTTATTCTTTACCCACTTGCCTTCTGTAGGTACTGGGGCTGCGCCATGATGAACGCCCTGTGCTACTGGACACATGTTTTCAACTTCTTGTGAAATAATCATTAATATGACTCCTTTCGTTGCTTTAATGATAACTTTATCTTGATAATTTTCGCACAAAGTCGTGCGATAGTCAAATAAAAATACAAAAATTTATCATTTTTTTGTAACTATATCATCCTGCTTCTTGAAAATGCTGTCTGCCGGCACTACTCCGCGCACGCTTGACAGCGGATATACGTTGCTATGTCTTCCTATGACTGTTCCCGGATTAAGAACACTTCCGCAGCCGACCTCAACATTATCACCCAGAAATGCGCCAACCTTCTTGCGTCCTGTCTCAACCGCCCCGTCTGCCGACTTAATAACAACCGGCTTCTTGTCAGACTTTACATTGGAGGTAATTGAACCCGCCCCCATATGTGCCTTGAAGCCAAGAATTGAATCGCCTACATAATTGTAATGCGGAACCTGAACCTTATTAAACAGAATTACATTCTTAAGCTCTGTAGAGTTACCTACAACTGTGCCTTCTCCAACAATGGCATTGCCCCTGATAAATGCGCAGTGTCTTACTTCCGCTTCTTTTCCGATTATACACGGTCCGTTAATAAATGCCGTAGGTGCCACTGATGCACTCTTTGCAATCCATATGTTCTCACCTTTTTTTTCGTACTCATTCTCATCGAGTGAATTACCAAGCTTTATTATATAATCTCCGATGTCCGCAAGTACTTCCCACGGATACGTCTTATTCTCAAATATCCCGGCCGCTATCGTCTGGTCAAGATCGTACAAATCATTAATCGTATACATAACCATCCATCCTGTTCATACTTATTCAACCACTTATTCAACCGTAACTGACTTGGCAAGGTTACGTGGCTTATCAACATCGCAGCCCTTAAGCACCGCCGTGTAATAAGCGATAAGCTGCAGTGGAACCGCTGCCACCATTGGCATGAGAACCTCATCAGCCTCAGGAAGTCTTATTATGATATCAGCCACATTATCCTCAACCTCAATATCTTTGCCACAGACAAGAATAACCATCGCTCCTCTTGCCTTAACTTCCTTAATATTGCTTATTGTCTTTTCCACAATGCTCTTCTGTGTCGCAACTGCAATAACAGGCATTCCCTCTGTTATAAGGGATATTGTACCATGCTTCAGCTCACCGGCCGCATATGACTCAGAATGGATATATGATATCTCCTTAAGCTTGAGTGAGCCTTCCATGCTGAGTGCATAGTCAAGTCCTCTTCCAATATAGAGAAGACTCTCAGCATTAAGAAGCTTGGATGCTGCGAACTGGCATCTGTCCTTAAGTCCGATGGCTTCTTCAATAACCGCCGGTATATTCTTAAGCTTCTTTGTAAATTCTGCACACTGTGCATCAGTAATATGTCCCGTCTCCCTGCTTAATGCAAATGCAATGAGATACATTACAGCTACCTGGACCATATATGCCTTAGTTGAAGCAACAGATATCTCAGGGCCGGCATGTGTATATATTACATGGTCTGCCTCTCTTGCTATTGACGAGCCCTTAACATTGACAACCGCAAGTGTCGCTGCTTTCATCTCCTTAGCAAGCTTAAGTACTGCAAGTGTATCAGCAGTCTCTCCTGACTGTGATATTACAATAACAAGATCCTTATCCGTTATAAGCGGGTCACGGTACCTGAATTCCGACGCAATATCAACAGTCACGGAAACCCTTGCCATCTTCTCTATGACATACTTGCCGACCATACCTGCATGCATTGCAGTTCCACATGCTACAATAAATATCTGTCTGTATGATGAAAGCTTATTAATATCAATTCCGTCAGATGCAAAATCAGGCATTCCATTAACAATTCTTGGTGTAATTGTAGTCCTTACCGCTGTAGGCTGCTCATGAATCTCTTTGAGCATAAAATGCTCATAGCCGCCCTTCTCAGCTGCATCTTCGTCCCAGTCTGCGGTCTGGAGTTCCTTATTAATCTCCATACCATGAATGTCACATATCTTTATTGAATCTTCCTTAACTATCGCAATCTCATTCTGCTCAAGCAGATAATAATTACGTGTATACTGAAGTATTGCCGGCACATCAGATGCAATAAAATTCTCACCCTCGCCCACTCCTGCTATAAGAGGACATTCCTTCCTGACTGCAAATATCGCATCAGGATAATCACGGAACATAATTCCAAGGGCATATGAGCCCTTTATCTCTGCAATAACCCTGGCAATAGTCTCTATAGGATTGCCATTATAATAATAATCAAGAAGCTTAGCAACAGTCTCCGTATCTGTCTCACTTACAAAGCTGTATCCTTCCTTAATAAGGAAATCTTTTATCTGCTTATAATTCTCTATAATTCCGTTATGTACTATAGTTACTCTCTTATTGCCATGTGGATGGGAATTAATATCTGATGGCTCACCATGTGTTGCCCACCTTGTATGTCCAATTCCCACATGTCCCTGCGGTTTTCCGTCAATCTTCATCTTATCTACAAGATTCTGAAGACGTCCCTTTGACTTCTCTACACGTATTGCATTATTCTCAAAAACGGCAATTCCTGCCGAATCATAACCTCTGTATTCCAGCTTGGTAAGGGCATTGATAAGCACATCCGCACAGTCTCTTCTGCCAACATATCCAACTATACCGCACATATTATTCCTCCATTCCTGCACATCAACCTGCGCATTCCAGTTTGCGTGTGAGCACAAAAAATACCTTTTATGCACTTTATGTATCATACCACATTATAATACATGTGTCATTTGTAATTTTTTGATACTTCATTAAAATAAGTAACAAGTGCTGCCTGATTATTTAAATTAATAACCCTGTTGGTTCTTCTCGAAACAAAATCCTCAAGCTTGGCCATATACTCATCTGAAGTAATTGTGCCCTCTGCGACATATGTAAGCCCCTTTTCCCAGCTTGCAGTAAGTTCTGCATTCAGAAGCGGCGGTATTGAAGCATTTACAACTTCATATATTATCTCGCCAAGCTTTGCAGGAGTTATCACCTGCGTCTTATTATTAATACAGATGTAATTATTCTTATCGAGCTTTTTAAGAATCTCCGCCCTCGTTGCACTCGTTCCTATTCCTGAGCCCTTTATCTGTGCTCTAAGTTCTTCATCCTCTATAAGCTGTCCCGCATTCTCCATTGCAAGAATCATTGAACCCGACGTGTATCTCTTCGGAGGCGTTGTCTCTCCCTCCTTGATAGTCAGTGAATTAATCGGCAGTTGTGAGCCTTTGCGTAGTTTCTTCAGTTCCTCAAAAAATGCCGCGTCACATTTTTCATTCTCTGTACTGTCATCACCGGAAGCACCATTGCCGCTCTCAGCTTTCTTCTTTATAAATGAATATGGTGTTACTTTGAGATAGCCCTCATCAACAAGCACTTTGAATGATGCAAAAAAGGATTCATTCTGTGTTGTCGTAACAATACTTATCTTCTGATACTGTGCAGCAGGATAAAAAATACTTAAGAATCTTCTCACAATAACTTCATACACCTTTGATGCCGTCTGGCTTACCGATCCCAGCGCCCCAAAGCCCTGTCCTGTAGGTATAATGGCATAATGATCTGTAATCTTTTTATCATCACAATATCTCGTCTTTGCCACACCTGTATACATTTTCTTCTCAAGTATCTCCGATGCAAAATCTCTTGCAAGTGCGTAATTGCGCAATCCGCCTATATTCTTATGAATCTCCTTGCATACTGCTGTTGACAGAACTCTTGCATCAGTTCTCGGATAAGTAACTAGCTTCTTCTCATAAAGCTCCTGAACTATCTGAAGTGTCTGGTCAGGACTTATTTTGAAAAGTTTTGAACAGTCATTCTGCAATTCGGCAAGGTTATACAGAAGCGGCGGATTTTTGGTCTCTTTTTTCTTCTCGACACTGTCTATAACTGATATTATTCCGCAGTTATCCACACCTGCATTACCTTCAGCCACTTCTTTTCCACTTATATTCCTGATAAGTTCTGCAGCTTTTTCTCTCTTCTTAAATCCATTCTCCTTATACAGGTCAGGTGTATTATAATACCTGCTCTTTTCAGTAACACGCCACTCAGCCGGAAAGCTCCGTCCGGTTGCGGCATCTTCCCCATTCTGCCCGCCGCATGTGATATCGGCTATAACACGGTAAAACGGTGTCTTCTCAAAGCTTCTTATCTCGCGCTCCCTGCGGACAACCATTCCGAGCACACATGTCATAACTCTTCCGACAGATACAACCGTGCGGTCTGTCCTGAGGTAACTGGATATATTTCTTCCATACTTAAGTGTAAGTGCCCTCGAAAAATTAATTCCCATGAGATAATCTTCCTTGGCGCGCAGGAATGCGGAAGCACTCAGATTATCATACTCAGACCAGTCCTTTGCCTGCTTTATTCCTTTGAGCACTTCTTCCTCAGTCTGTGAATCTATCCATACTCTCAGACGCTTTTTATCCTTAACGCCGGCCATCATATCAACAAGCCTGTAGATATATTCTCCTTCACGTCCCGAGTCAGTACATATATATATAGTACTCACGTCCGCCCTGTTAAGAAGTCCCTTAACTGTCTCAAACTGTTTCTGCGCAGACGGTATAACTTCATATCGGTATTTCTCCGGTAAAAACGGAAGTGTGTCAAGGCTCCATCTTTTAAGCTTTTCATCATATTTTTCCGGATAGCTCATGCTTACAAGATGCCCATAGCACCATGTCACAATATACTGTTCCGATTCAAGGAAACCGTCTTTTCTTGAAAACTGCGCATGCAATGCCTTTGCAAATTCCTGCGCTACGGACGGCTTCTCTGCTATAAATACGGATTTACCCATTATATCCTCCAATTAATTAGTACTCTCATCAAGCGTTGCCTCATATGCCGGGAGAAAATTATCCATAAAATAATCTGCTTCGGGAATATGCATATCGGTAACTGCCTTGCGTGTCTCCCTTTCAGCAGATACAAAATCCATATTTCCGGTTCGCTTTTCTTCTATGCATTTTATCAGGGCTGACAGCTTATCGGCAGCCTTGACATATCTCCATAGCTCTTCCTCTTCCTTCGTCTCCATGAGCACGCTGTCATAAACCGGCCTCATATTATCCGGAAGGCCCTGAAGCAGTTCATTCTTGGCAACCGTCTCCACTTCCCTGTAAGCATCCCTTATAAGTGGATTATAATACTTAACCGGAGTTGGCATGTCTCCCGTTATAATCTCAGTAACATCATGGTACATGCCAAGAATTGCCATTCTCTGAGCATCCAGACATCCTCCGAACTGCTCATTATTAATGATACCGAGCGCATGTGCAATAAATGCGACCTCAAGACTATGTTCACATATATTCTCACTCTGCGTATTACGCATAAGTCCCCACCTGTTTATATACTTCATTCTAGATAACATTGCATAAAAATGTCTGTCCCTCATAACGCTCTCCATTCCTCCGGGCTGCCATCCCGCACATACAAAAACTCGGTGTCCAAGCTTGGCCTTGCGGCTCAAAAAATGAACACCGAGTGGTTTATTATCTGCGCTAATAATCCCTGTCAATGCCGACCATATTAAAACTTAATCTGCATCTAATATTACCGCAAATATATTCTATTATCAAGATTTTTTTACTTTGCTGTGATGTAGCCCTGTGCCTTAAGAAGCTCTGCAATAAGAACAGCTCCGCCTGCTGCGCCTCTTAATGTATTATGTGAAAGACCTACGAACTTATAGTCAAATACTGAATCCTCACGGAGACGTCCAAGTGAGATTCCCATACCATTCTCATAATTCACATCAAGCTTAACCTGTGGGCGGTTATCATCCTCAAGATACTGGATGAACTGCTTAGGTGCACTCGGAAGGTTAAGTTCCTGAGGAAGTCCCTTGAACTCTCTCCATGCCTTGATTATCTGCTCTTTTGTAGGCTTCTTCTCGAAGTTTACAAATACTGCTGCTGTGTGTCCGTCAAGTACAGGAACTCTGATGCACTGACATGTGATTACAGGCTCGCTTGCCTTAACAATCTGTCCGTCCTCAACCTTGCCCCAGAGTCTTAACGGCTCCTGCTCACTCTTCTCTTCCTCACCGCTGATGAACGGAATGATATTGCCTTCCATCTCAGGCCACTCTTTGAATGTCTTGCCTGCACCTGATATTGCCTGATATGTTGTGGCAACAACAAGCTTAGGTCCGAACTCCTTAAGTGCATGAAGTGCCGGTGTGTAGCTCTGGATTGAGCAGTTAGGCTTAACACAAATAAATCCTCTTGTTGTTCCGAGTCTCTTCTTCTGTGACTCAATTACAGCAAGATGCTCAGGATTAATCTCAGGCACTACCATAGGCACATCAGGTGTCCAGCGGTTAGCACTGTTATTTGATACTACAGGCACCTCTGCCTTGGCATACTTCTCTTCTATAGCACGGATTTCATCCTTAGGCATATTAACCGCACAGAATACAAAATCAACCTGCTCTGCAACCTTCTCCACTTCATTTATATCATATACAATCATATCCTTAACTGACTCAGGCATTGGTGTCTGCATCTTCCAGCGTCCGTCAACAGCATCCTCATAACGCTTTCCTGCTGAACGTCCGCTCGCTGCGATAAGAACAACCTCGAACCAAGGATGATTCTCAAGCAGTGTTATAAATCTCTGTCCTACCATACCTGTACCGCCAAGGATACCTACTCTTAACTTGTCACTCATTACATTTTCTCCTTAACCCTTTTTCTAAAGACTTTGTTACGCTCTCCTCTTACGTTTTCAGTGTCTTTCTATGGCGCACATTTGTCTTTACCTTATGGAATCTTACCACATGTGATTTTAAAATGCAACCCATTTTGACAACATTTTCATAAAATCATTGCATTTTGACCATTTCCTTCTTAAGGCGCCTGATAATTTTTTTCTCAAGCCTTGATATATATGACTGTGATATTCCAAGATAATCCGCCACTTCTTTCTGTGTCATCTCTCTTTCATCAGGAGATGTAAGTCCATATCTGAGATTAACAATAAGACGTTCCCTGTCGGAGAGTTTTTCCATTGCCTTGCCAAGCATGAGACGCTCTGCCTGATTCTCAATATCTTTATAAATAACATCCTCATCCGTTCCAAGTATATCAGACAGTAGCAGTTCATTGCCATCCCAGTCCACATTAAGCGGCTCATCTATTGATACCTCAGCTTTTGTCTTACTGTTACGCCGCAGATACATCAGTATCTCATTTTCGATACATCTTGACGCATATGTTGCCAGCTTTATGCTTTTATCCGGATTGTACGAATGTATTGCTTTTATGAGACCTATCGTGCCTATTGATATGAGATCCTCTACTCCTATCCCTGTATTGTCAAATCTCTTTGCTATGTATACGACAAGTCTCAGATTATGTTCTATAAGCACAGATCTTGCCTGTTCGGCATATTCTCCCTGCATATCAGCTATTACCATAGCCTCTTCTTCCGGCTCAAGCGGTGGCGGAAGAACATCTGAGCCTCCTATATAGTGCACATCTCCCTGCCGGAAGAACATCAGATTCTTTATTGTGGGCACTACCTTGAACTGAAAACATTTTGGAACCGAAACCTTTATTACCATTGTCCTTTACTCTCCCCTGATTATATTATGCATCACATCACATTCTTCATCTCTGCATTGAGCAGTATCTTATATACCCCATCTTTTGAAAGCGGTGTATTACTTAATCCTATCGGAATATTCTGCAGGACAACAATCTTACCGTCCATTTTTACAGTCAGCGTATCCGCCATAATCACAGGCATGCATCCGTGTTCCTTTCCAACCGAGCAAAATATCACATAATGTAATCCAAGACCACAATTATTTTTTTGTTGCCCTGACGTCATATAATCTCCTTTGCCGCAGCAGTAATCCGTAATATCCATATTCACGCATCTGTCAGCACAGGATTTATCCATAACATGCACAGGTCTGCCGGTGATATTGTCAACAAGCACATTGCCGGTATCTATTATTCCTTTTACGTTAACAATAAATTTTCCAAAATCAGCTTCTACATCACATATGCTGCCATCATATGCCCTTTGTATAAGATAATGTTTCAGGAGCACTGCCATTACCGACATTGCCGCAAGCAGACATATAAACAGCCCCTCGCTTTCAAGAGCCATTGCTCTCAGCATATGTCCGGCAGCCGTACTATTATATATAAGCCCCATAATTCCGCCAAATACCGATGCCGTTACTATATATGCTGCCGACGTTTTCACTATTTTTCTGCAGTATTCTGCAATTTCCCAGCCGTGCTGCCTCTTTGTACATATGAATGCCATAATTAAGCTTATTATCACATATGTAAATATGTCTCTTATGACCGCATTTGTTATAACCCCGGTCTGTGACACGCATGACCACACAGCCCCGATAAATGCAGCCATGGCTGCCCTCCTGTACCCCGCATTATTTTTCAGGAAGCCATCAGCAATTGTAAGGAGTATAAAATCCATTGCGTAATTAACAATGAATACCATATCAATATATACTACAATCTAACCGCACCTCCCAACACATTCAGGTACACTATGTTGCCTGTCATATGCTGATATTATAACCTGCAGAGACGGAATATTTTGTCATGTCATGTAACACATTACTTTTGCTTTTCGACATCTTAGTGTATAATATTTTCAATAACATAGCAGAAAGAAGGTATTAACCATGAACTATTCAGAGTGTATTGAGAATGCAAGGCAGCGCATTGGCAATTATTGCAAAGCATGTCCTGAATGTAATGGCAGAGCATGCCGTAACCAGATTCCCGGTCCCGGCGCCAAAGGAGCCGGTGATACTGCCATCCGCAATTACGACAAATGGAAAGAGATACGCCTTAACATGGATACCATTGTATCTAACCGTCCCGTTGACACATCAATATCTTTGTTCGGAAAAGAATTCAAGTATCCGTTTTTTGCAGGTCCTGTTGGTGCAGTTAATCTTCATTACGGTGATTCACTTGATGATGTTGCTTACAATGATATTCTTGTTTCTGCATGTGCGGATGCCGGGATTGCAGCATTTACCGGTGACGGTACCAATCCGGGTGTAATGGAGGCTGCAACCGACGCAATAAAGAATGCCAAAGGACGCGGAATACCTACGGTAAAGCCATGGAATATTGATACAATACGCGATAAGATGGAGCTTGTGCGTAATTCCGGTGCATTTGCCGTTGCAATGGATATCGATGCTGCCGGTCTGCCTTTTCTCAAGAATATGACGCCCCCTGCCGGAAGTAAATCTGTTGAGGAACTTAGTGAGATTGTAAAAGCAGCCAACGCACCTTTTATCGTAAAGGGTATTATGACCGTAAAGGGTGCTCTCAAAGCAAAAGAAGCCGGTGCCTCTGCTATTGTTGTATCCAACCACGGAGGAAGAGTGCTTGACCAGTGTCCTGCAACCGCAGAAGTTCTTGAGGAGATTGTAAAGGCTGTTGACGGATCAATGAAGATATTTGTTGACGGCGGCATACGCTCAGGCGCTGACGTCCTCAAAGCAATTGCCCTCGGCGCCGATGCAGTTATAATTGCGCGGCCTTTCGTAACTGCCGTCTATGGTGGGGAACATGAAGGCGTTCTTGCATATATCGACAAGATTGGCAGTGAGTTAAAAGATGCCATGGCAATGTGCGGTGCTGCTTCAATATCTGAGATAACACGTGACTGCATAAGATAACTGCATGACACAAAAATATCCCCGGTATATCATATAGCCGATATACCGGGGATATTTCTGTATTGACACTGTAACAATTAATTATCTGTTCTTTCTAAGGAATGTAGGTATCGTAAGTGAATCCGTGCTTACCGATGAAGTAATAGGTCTTGGATCCTGCATACCTGTCCCTGATGTACGTTCTGCCGGCTGCTGTGCTGATGGCTGTGCATATGTTGTTGCGGCAGTCTTCTTAACTGATGACTTGAGATTAGCCATAACATTATTCACATCTACACCGCTCTTTTCTTCAATGCCGGTAGCAATTACAGTAATGCTGCATGTATCTTCCTCTGAATCATCAAACATTGCACCAAATATAATATTAGCAGACTCACCTGTAAGATTCTGAACATATTCAGCCGCTTCATTAGCTTCGATAAGACTGATATCGCCCGAAATGTTGATAATGACATGCGATGCTCCCTCAATTGTGGTCTCAAGAAGAGGACTTGTAACAGCCTGCTGAACAGCTTCAATTGCCTTATCATCACCTGTTGCCGTACCAATACCGATATGTGCAACACCCTTATTCTCCATTACTGTCTTAATATCTGCAAAATCAAGATTAATAAGTCCAGGTACTGTAATAAGATCAGTAATTCCCTGTACTGCCTGCTGAAGTACTTCATCTGCCTTCTTAAGTGCATCCGGAATTGTTGTCTTCTTGTCTACTATCTGGAGAAGCTTGTCATTAGGTATAACAATAAGCGTATCTACATTAGCCTTAAGCTTGTCTATACCTGACATTGCATTATTCATTCTTGCCTTTCCTTCAAACTTAAACGGCTTTGTTACTACTCCTACAGTAAGTATTCCAAGTTCCTTAGAAATCTTCGCTACAACAGGAGTTGCTCCGGTACCGGTTCCGCCACCCATTCCACATGTTACAAATACCATATCTGCACCCTGAATGGCCTGTCTCAGCTCTTCAACATTCTCTTCAGCAGCCTTCTCACCAACTTCCGGCTGTGCCCCGGCTCCCAGTCCCTTGGTAAGCTTCTCACCAATCTGAATTGTATTAGGTGCCTTGCACAACTGAAGTGCCTGCTTATCTGTATTAATTCCGATGAACTCAACGCCTGTAATCTGCTCATCAATCATTCTGTTGACAGCATTATTACCTGCTCCACCGACTCCTATTACTATAATCTTAGCGTTCTGATCCTGTTCATTAGTTGTGATTTCTAACAAGGTACAATCCTCCTGACCTGCCTGTGGCTCCTATGATAAGCCTGCGGCTATATATTTATGATATATTTATGCAATTGAAAAAATATTATAGATAATACTGACAAAATTGAAAATACCATCAATCTATATAATATAATTAATTCTGTAAAATATCAACATATTTTTTCGCTTGTTTACGCATTTTTTTGGAAACATTTATCTGAATTTTTTAATCCTTCTCAAAAATTATTGACTTCTTATCTTCGGTAAAATCCTCCATATGAAGTGTGCCCTTTCGGCCGGCAAGCTTTGGCATAATCTGTTTCAGTTCGAACAGCGTGTCCGTAAGGTTGTCGCAGCTGCCAAGCATAACCCTGACACTTCCGATTGTAAGTGTAACATTGCCCTGGCTGTCAAAGTATATCTTGTCCGATGTTATGTCATATTTGTCAAATGCCTGGGTAAGCTCAAGTATTCGTCCGAATATTTCCGAATTGCCGACATCAAGCTTTGAACCAAGCACAATGCTGCTGAACTTAAGACCGCTTATCATTGGTATTCCCGCAAGCACTCTTGTAGAACTTTCAACAACAGTACCATCCTTATCAAAATACATGTTGCAGCCCATATAGCTTACATATCCTATCACCGGTTTCTCATATACCGTAACAACCATCTTTGACGGCCACTGTATCTCTACCTCATACTTCTGAATGAATGGAATCTCTTTATGTTTACGCTGACCCACAAGAAAATACAGCAGTGCATTCGGGTTACTTCCGTTAAAAAGTTTTTCGGTCAGTTCTTCATCAGAATAATGGTCATCGCCTATGTATTCAATGGTATTAACCCTGAATATTACTGCTGCCGCCCCAACAACCGCAGCAGCAGTCACAATTATAATAAGGAGTATTACCAAGATATGCTTTTTTTCATTTTTCCTTTTGAACTTCCTCTTCATAATCTGCCCCATGTTCTATAACGGCCTCCGCACCAATCAGTGCAAGATCCCGTGATATATTCTCATATCCGCGCAGGATATATTCAGCATTGCATATAACCGATTCTGACTCTGCCGCAAGTGCAGCTACAAGAAGCCCTGCTGCTGCTCTTAAGTCCTGAGCCTGCATCGATGCCCCTCTCAGCTTCGGAACACCCTTTATCTCAGCCAGTCTGTTATCACATATTATTATGTCTGCTCCCATTCTGTTAAGCTGCTTTGCCACCGCGAGCCTGTTTTCAAAAATATTCTCCGCAATATGCGATTCTCCCGATGCCGTACTTAAGACTGCCATAACTATCGGCTGCATGTCGGTAGGGAATCCCGGATACGGAGCAGTCGCAATATAATTCACCGGATGCGGCCGTTCCTTCATTGCAATATGCATTCCGATACGCCTTCCCGATGCGGCTGTCTCCTCATATACATTACAGTCAACACCAATCGCTGTCATAACATCAAGAAAGCCATGTGCCATATACGGTGTGCAGTTATCTATGATTACATCCCCGCCGCACGCTGCCACTGCTCCCATATATGTCCCAAGAACTATTCTGTCTGGTCTTATCTCATACACAGAATCAAACAGCTCACTTACTCCTGTCACGGTGATTATGTGTGTACCAATCCCCTTTATGTCAGCTCCCATATTGCACAGTGCCAGGCAAAGTTCACACACTTCCGGCTCAACAGCAGCATTTGCAATAACAGTAGTTCCTTCAGCACGTACAGCCGCAAGAATTGCATTCTGCGTTGCTCCTACACTCTTTTTATCAAAATGAATATCAGCAGCCGCAGGCTTTGCCGAAGTAAAGCTTATCCTTCCATCCTCCAGCCGGCAGTCTGCCCCGAGGCTCTGCATGGCTTTTATATGCATATCTATCGGTCTTCTGCCAATTCTGCACCCTCCCGGAAGCGGCATGTCACTCTCGCCAAATCTTCCGAACATTGCCCCCATAAGAAGTATTGATGCTCTTATTCTGCCTGCAAGTTCTTCACTTATCTTCACCGGGCCGGCATCTTTTGCATCAATCACAAGCATATTGTTCTGCCAGAATACCCTGCATCCGGCGCTTGTAAGCAGAAGCGCCATACAGTCCACATCAGTTATTCTGGGACAATTTTTTATAATTGTGAATCCGTCATGCAGAAGCGCCGCTGCCATTACCGGCAGTGCTGAATTCTTAGAGCCCTGAACTGATAGCTTTCCTTCAAGCCGGCCTCCCGGACTGACCTTTATACATTTCAAATTCTGACCTCCGTCTGCCTGAGCACATACTATATACTATATTATGCAGACATATGGTCTTTTGTTACTCCGTTGCAGACTGCAGCTTCCTAGACCTCCATGCGTATCCTGCTTGATACATTAAGCACTATTCCCATCTCTGCCATGAGGAACAATACCGAGGTGCCTCCGTAACTTATAAAAGGAAGTGAAATTCCCGTGTTAGGTATAAGATTTGTTACAACCGCAACATTAAGAATTACCTGAATTGCTATATGTGCAAATACACCCACAACCAGAAGGCACCCTGTAAGATCAGGTGAGTTGGTTGCGATATATACAAATCTCCAGAGCATAAGCCCGAATACAATAAGCACGCATAACGCACCAAAAAGTCCAAGCTCCTCACATATTACTGAGAATATCATATCATTTTGTGCCTCCGGAATAAATCCGAGCTTCTGAAGGCTCTTACCAAGACCTTTACCGAACAGTCCTCCGGAGCCTATGGCATAAAGTGCCTGAACAGTCTGGAAGCCGGTGTCATCTGCGAACTTTTCAGGATTTACCCACGCAAGGATTCGCTCGAATCTGAAGTTAGCATTATCTGAAAGCTGCGCATTAATAGCCCATTGGCGTACTGCCACAACTAACGCCCCGATTGCAGTAACACCGATAATATAAATATTGTATTTAGGATACATAACGAATCCGATAACAACAGATATACCAAATATAATTATCGCACTGCTCAGGTTGTTAGTGATTAAAAAAATCATTCCGGCAAGGATTCCTCCAAGTACCACATGCATGAATATAGCCCTGAACTTTCTTGCACTCTTTCCCATTTTCTCAACCACAGCCGTACATGCGAATATCAGTGCAAGCTTGGCATACTCTGCCGGCTGTATTGATATCGGTCCTATTGATATCCATCTTCTTGCACCATACGCCGAATATCCGAGAGGTGTCATTACTAGGACTATCATAACCATGGCAAGTATATAGAAAAACATCGCATGCTTCACCCAGAAATGATAATCAATCTTATATGCCACATACATTCCCGCGATTCCAAGAACTTCCGCAAAAAGCTGCTTTTTAAAGAAATATTCCGAATCATTGAACTTAATCTGTGCACTGTACGAGCTGGTACTGTATATCATTACAAGTCCAAATCCAAGCAGAAATATTATTATGAATAGCAGACTATAATCAAAATATTTAATTCGTTTAAGACGTTTCTTTGGCATAGCTACTCCTAATCTTTATAAATTAATCCTGCTGCTGTACTTTTTCCATTCCCATATACGGCAGCATATTTTCAAAAAGCTCCTTTATTACAGGTGCCGCAACCGTTCCGCCATAATATACGCCTACCGGCTCATCTATTATGCACATCGCTATCACCTGCGGATTATCAGCCGGCGCAAAGCCTACAAACGATGCAATATACTTTCCGTTGCCTCTTGGAAGCTTCTGCGATGTTGCCGTCTTGCCTCCTATGCAGAAGCCATCTATTGCGGCATTTTTACCGCCACCTTCCGATACAACTTTTTCAAGAATCTGTTTCATTATATCACTTGTCTGTCTGTTAATCACATTATCCTTTGTCTCATATTCAAATACTTTGACATTGCTTCCACCGGCGCTTGTCGCCTTCACTCCAAAATGCGGTGTCACAAGCGTTCCTCCGTTAATAATGGCACTTGCTGCTCTCATAAGCTGCATTGGTGTAATCTGGAATGACTGCCCGAATGACATTGTCGCAAGCTCTACCTGACCGACATTTTCCTTTTTGTGCATTATCACAGATGCCTCACCCGGAATATCTATCCCTGTTTTTTCAAGAATCCCAAGTTTTCCCATATATGTATAATAATTATCAACTCCTGTCCGTAATCCCCATTCAATAAATGCAGGATTACATGAGTTCATTACCGTATGTGTAAAATCCTGTGCACCATGGCCTGTTGTCCTTGCACATCTGATTCTTCTGTCTTCAACAATCTTATATCCCGGACAGTAATACTGGCTGTCAAGTGTTACCGCTCCGGTCTCCAGAGCTGCCGTTGCCGTTATCATCTTAAATGTTGAACCCGGCTCATAAGTATCATTTATGCATTTGTTACGCCACATACCGTTAAGAAGATTCCGGTAAGCTTCACCCGTAACAATACTTTCAGGCTCATAGTTAAGCTCGTACGGCTCGTTAAGATTATATTCAGGTGCATTCACCATTGCCATTATCTCACCATTATTGGGATTCATGACAATTATGCTGACTGTCTTTGCCTGCTTTTCAGCAAGTGCCTTATTAGCAAGCTGCTGTGCGTATGTCTGTATATTATAGTCAATGCTTATTGTGAGATCCATTCCGCTCTCCGGCTCATTGCGGTTTTCCTGCATGCCTTCAAGCTCAACGCCTCTGGCATCAGTCAGCGTAAGAATCTTTCCGCTGTTACCGGCAAGCCATGAATCGTACTTTACCTCAAGTCCCACTATCCCCTGATTGTCGCTTCCGGTGAATCCAATCACCTTGGACGCCAGTGTATCATATGGGTAGTATCTCTTATAATCTTCATCGACCTTTACACCGTCATAACCATAATTACGGATTCTGTCACCTGTCTCTTTGTCGACGTTGGTTTTTATTCTTTCTATCGATGTAACCTTCGTGACTCTTTTTCTGACTTCCTCATCTGTAAGATTAAGTTCACTGCAAAGCATCTTTATTACTTCTTCACTGTCTTTTATCTGACTGTGGATTACCGATATCGTACATACTGTTTTGTTAGATGCAAGTACAACACCGTTAATATCGAGTATCTTTCCGCGTGATGCTTTTATGCTCCGCTCCCTCTCATGAAGATCATCCGCTCTCTGCATATAATATTCTGAGCAGAATATCATGACGTACCCGAGCCTGACCATAAGAACCGCAAATATAACAAGTACACACAGCGATGCATACCATATCTTCTTCTTATGCCTTGCTTTGAGTGAAAAAATATTTATGTTCATACCGCAGCACCGGACACATATTATTAATATATCCTATTGCAGTATTACATGTCACATTCCTTAATTCTGCTTTTTAGTAGCAGACTGAGATGGTTTCTGTGCAGACTTTGTTGCTGTCTGGCTTCTGCCATTGCTTACTGCCTGGCTGCTGCTATTGCTTACTGCCTGGCTGCTGCCATTGCTTGCTGCCTGCGTCTGCTTCTGCGAACCGGTGCTCTGCGTTGTGCTTCCTGCCGCCTGAGTCGCCGGCTGTCCGGCTATCGTATCCATTCCGTCAGGCAGGGCTGCTTCACCATTGCTATAGCCTTCTGCCGGGTTATTGGAATTGTCTTCCCCACTCTCAGCCGTTGCGAGGTCTGTATCCTTAAATACGTTCATATAAGGAAGCAGGTCTGTCATAATATCCTTTGTAAGCCACAACACCGGCTGTGAACTTCCGTTATAGCCTTCGACCTTAGGTTCATCTATTATAACATACACAACAAACTGGGGATCCTCGGCCGGTGCATATCCAAGGAACGATATTACATATTTTTGTTCTGAACGCGGCAGTTTCTGTGCCGTACCCGTCTTACCCGCCATTGAATATCCGGCAACCTTGGCATTCTTGGCAAGCCCTGTATCTACAGTTGCTTTGAGATATCTTTTCAAAAGTTCTGATGTTGATGAGGTAACTGTCTGCCTTACAAGCTCCGCATCATACTTTTTGATTATCTCTCCCGCAGCACTTTCGATACGTTTTACTACATGCGGTCTGTAATAATTACCGCCATTAATCAGAGATGAAAATGCTGATGCCATCTGTGTCATATTGGCTGTAAATGTCTGTCCAAATGACATTGTTGCAAGATCTGCATCCCCCATCTGTCCTGCATCCACAACCATACCCGTTGCTTCACCCGGCAGGTCTATTCCGCTCTTCTGCCCAAGTCCGAATCTCTTCTGGTAATCTGAGAACTTGACATTGCCAAGCTTGGCCGCTATCTGCATCATTGCAGGGTTACACGAATACATTACCGCCTGTTCAAGAGTAAGCGTTCCGTGTCCTGCCTTCTCATGGCACTTTATTGTCCATCCGCCAACAGATTCATATCCCTGACAGTAAAAAGTGTCACCATCATTTACAACGCCTTCTTCAAGAGCAGTTGCAACCGTAAACGGTTTAAATGTCGACCCCGGTTCAAACGTCTCTGACACGCAGAAATTCTTCCACAAAGCATACATTGCCTTAAGCGAATCCTCGTTAGACATCGTTGCTATCTCTTCTTCCGTATATATTCCGCTTAAATCCCTCGGATTGTTAAGGTCAAACACGGGATAACTTGCCATGCCGAGAATCTCGCCGTTATTAGGATTCATTACAAGAACAGCCGTGTTCTTGGAACCATATTGCTCATTGAATGACTTTATATGCTTTTCAATAACATTCTGCACTCCGTAATCGAGCGTTGTAATCAGATTATTACCGTCTACGGGCTGTTTGGTCGTCTTTTCGATATTAAGGCTCTCATCTATATAGCCATATGTAACGCCGTCCGTTCCAGACAATTCATTATCATATGTCTTCTCAAGTCCCAGTTCTCCGCCGTTCTCCTGACTCGAGAATCCAAGCACATCACATGCAAATGTTGAAAACGGATACTTACGTATATAGCTGTCCTCAAGCCATACGCCCTTGATATTAGGATAGTTGGCCTTATCGGCAGATCTGTCATTAAAGCTCTTGACCTGATCTGTTGTAAGATTCTTGAGCATCTTTTCATACTGGCTTCCCGGCTTATTCTTAAGGATATTCTCTACATCCTGCCTGTTAATTCCAAAGCATTCATAAAGTGCCGTAAGAGTAGGCTCCTTATACTTTTCATCCGACAGAAGAAGCTTCGGGTCAAGAATTACATTATATACCTTCTCGCTGTACGCAAGCTGTGTGCCGTTTCTGTCCGTTATCTGCCCTCTCTTATACGGAAGCACAGTTGATGTATACTGCTGGTGATCAAGCACCGTTTTGGAATACACGTCTCCGTTTTCATAATTAATCTTAAAAATGCGTCCGGCAAGCACAAGAAAAATACCGCCCGCAATAAGAAAGGCTATTCCAATCTTCTTTCGCACGCGGTATTTCACACCATCCATTTTCTTACGTTGTCTGTTCTGCTGCCTGTTCTGTTTCCTTCTTGCCATAATCAAACTTCCACTTTACTTACCTGTTGATGGGATATTCTTATACTGCTTAACGTATTCACTCTCAGCAGCATCATATTCTACTATCTGGCTTCTCTTAGGATATACCATTCCAAGTTCTTCCGTAGCAACTCTGAGCACTTCATTATAATCAATGCTGCCGTCTATCTCCATTTTTGTCTCGTCGTTCTTTGTCGAAAGCTGTGTGAGTTTAATCTCCATACCGGCAACTTCATCAGCAGTATTCTTGACATATGCCTGTGCCTCAAGATATTGTACACATATTGCAAACATAAATGCCGCAACCGCAACCGCTGCAAAAGTATAGAGAAGATTCGTCTTGTGTGCATGTTTTAATGCCTTATAGCCTTCAAGCCTCTCCTGCTGTCTTTTCTCTTCCTGCTCTCTTCTGCGCTTTGCACGCTGCTCATCATAATCTGTCTTTGGCAGCGCTGTGTTAAGCTGCCTTGCTGCTGTTCCGTATACGTAAGTTCCACGTATACGTTCTGAACCCCCTGCCCGTCTTTCCATAATTGCCAATACCTCCTCGACCGGAATAACAGCAATCCTGTCCGGTCAAATTATTTATTAATATTTACGTTCAAATACTCTCAGCTTTGAACTTTTAGCTCTCTTATTCTCTTCAAGCTCCTCTTCGTCAGGAACTATCGGTTTTCTTGTGATAACCTTCCCCTTAGGTTTCTTACCGCATACGCACACCGGAAAATCAGGAGGGCATGTACATGGATTTTCATTTTTTCTGAATCTTGTCTTGACTATCCTGTCCTCAAGCGAATGGAAAGTTATAATACACAGCCTTCCGTTGTCGTTAAGCAGATCCGTCATGGCATCAATAGACTCATCCAGCACTTCAAGTTCTCTGTTAAGTTCAATTCTTATTGCCTGAAATGTCTTCTTGGCCGGATGTCCTCCGGTTGCCCTGAACTTCATCGGTATTGCTGCCTTGATAATCTCATCAAGCTCAAATGTTGTCTCAACAGGCTTTATCTGTCTTGCCTGTACTATATGTTTTGCTATATTCTTTGCAAATTTATCTTCACCGTAATCTCTGATAATACGATAAAGATCCTCTTCTGAATATCCGTTAACAATATCCTTCGCAGTCATCTCCTGTCTCTGATCCATTCTCATATCAAGAGGAGCATCCTGCTTATATGTAAATCCGCGCTCTGCCTCATCAAGCTGGTAAGATGAAACTCCTATATCAAGAAGTATTCCGTCAACTTTGCTTATTCCCAGTTCATCAAGAACCTTAGGCATATTACAGTAGTTATCACGGACGATTGTGACCCTGTCCGCGAACTCACTCAGTCTTTCTTTTGCTGCGCGTATCGCATCTTCATCCTGATCAATTCCAATAAGTCTTCCGCCATCCGTAAGACGCTTTGCTATCTCATATGAATGTCCGCCACCGCCAAGAGTTCCGTCAACATAGATGCCGTTCGGCTTAATATTAAGACTTTCAATTGTTTCATCTAACAAAACAGATTTGTGCTTAAATTCCATGTCCACCCTTCTTAATTCCGGCTGTCATCATACTACCTATACGTGCTACAGCGACAGTCCCATGCTCTCAAGATTATCAGCAATCCTGCTTATATCAATATCATCAAGATTCATCTTATCATCATATGTTGCTCTGTCCCATATCTCTATATGGCTTGCCATTCCGACAAATACAACATCCTTGGTAAGTCCTGCAAGTTCCCTGAGTGATGCCGGAAGAAGAATTCTGCCCTGCTTGTCCACCTCACAGGAAGCAGCTCCGCCCAGGAAATATCTGCGTAATAATCTTGCGTCTGCATTAGTGTTGGGGAGCTCGTTAATCTTTTCCTCAAACTTCTGCCACTCAGTGTTGTCATATGCAATAAGGCATTCCTTATCAAAGCCCCTCGTAACAACGAATTCGTCGCCAAGAGCTTCACGGAACTTAGCCGGGACAATAAGTCGTCCTTTGGCATCAATTGTATGATTGTATTCGCCCATGAACATAACAACATCACCTCTGGCTGAATAAATTCAGGAATTAATTCAATTATGTAGCAAAGTTATCCACCACTTTCCACCACATTATTAAACTTTAGCTCCACTTTCCACCACTTTATGTCCATAATAAACGAATTTTACACTAAAATCAAGTATTTTTTTATAATTAAAAAAAGGAGAAAAGCCAGCAAAACACTAGCCTTTCTCCTTTTGGTACTATATATCTATTTTTTGTTGTCCGATTCTTCCTCCACAACCTCTTCTATGACACTGAATCCGGCAGTCACATCTTTCTTATGCCTTAATATCCTCCGTGACGGCCTGCTGCCATCTGCAGGCACTTTTGGATCTTCCGGCAGCAATCCATTCCTATCCCAGAACAGTCTGTAGCATACATATACTGCCGCAAATGCCATTGCCGCTACCGATACTATGACAGACACCGGAATAGTTGTTCCCGGAATAAGGAGACTGTCTGTACGAAGGAGTTCAATCCATGTGCGTCCCAGCCCATATCCGAACAGATACGTTGCAAATGCCTGGCCTCTGAACTTCTTATGCTTTATTACAAACAAAATTATTGCAAATAATGCAATATTCCAGATGCTCTCGTAAAGGAATGTCGGATGTACCTGTATGTACGATTCACCATTATATATACGTGCGTTAAGAAGGAGTTCTCTTGTAACTCCGTGTGCCTGTGCCGTAGGAATCTGCATTGCGAATATTGAATCCGTATATCCGCCGAATGCCTCACGGTTAAAAAAGTTTCCCCATCTTCCAACAGCCTGTCCCAGACAAAGTCCCGCACATGCGGTATCTGCCATAATCCAGAAGCTGCATCTTCTGATTCTGCAGAACACAATCAGAGTTATTACTGCTGCTATGATTCCTCCGTATATTGCCAGGCCGCCTTCCCTGATTCCTGTAATAATCTTAACCGGATTATCTGCATAAAGCTCCCAGTTAAATATACAATAGTACAGTCTGGCACCTATTATCGAAAATATAATTGCCAGAATAGTAAAATCAAGATAATCTTCTACATTCTGCTTCGTCCTGTGTGCTATATAATATACAATAAATGCACCGGTGAACATGGCAAGCCCTATACATATTCCATAATAGGCAACACTTATTCCAAACAGATTAAATGTCTGTCCGGGATGGAATTCAAGACCAAGATACGGAAATCTTATTGTTGTATTCATCACAAAGTACTCCTTCCAGTCCTAATTCTTGCATGCAGTTTGCAAATAGTACTTTTTATTATACAACAATTATTCCATACAGCAAATAATATTTTTATCCGCGCTGTATTCTTTGGGTATGGCATCCGTTATAATATTTACTGACTCTATTCCTGCGAATGTAACCGGACTTACGACTCCGAATTTACAGGAATCCGCAAGGACATATCTTTCAACGCTCTGTTTTGCCGCAGTTTTCTTAACCGCAGCCTCATTGACATCAGGCGTTGTAATTCCCGCTTTGTGTGTTATACCGTTAGTTCCAAAGAAGCCTTTTGAAAAGTGGTATGTCTGTATGGTATTTATGGCATCGCTTCCGACAACCGCTTCGGTTGTTCCTTTGAGTTCGCCGCCTACAAGTAATACATGGAATCCATCAGCAGCAAGCCGTCTGGCATGTGTTACAGCATTAGTCACATAGGTTGCATCTTTTTGTGTTATATAATCAAGCATGCATCCTGTTGTCGTTCCCGCATCTATATAAACGAAATCGCCCGGTACTATAAGCTTAGCCGCATATCTGGCAATGGCTGTTTTTTTATCCCTGTTAACATTAGTCTTCTGTTCCACTGTCGGTTCATGGAATATATAATCTTCACCTGCCGCTATTGCTCCACCAAACACTTTAACAAGTCTGCCTGCGTTGGCAAGCGCCGTAATATCCCTTCTGGCAGTCGCCTCTGACACTCCAAGCTCCTTCGTTATGTCTGCTACAGTTATGCTGCTGTTCTTCTCCAGCATCTGCAGAATCATCTCATACCGCTGTTCAATAAACATTTCCGCTCCATTCTGTTATATATTGCTCAAATCTGTCTCAACAATAATCTTTCTGATCGGAAGTATTCTTGCCGGAGATACAGACAATTCATCCACGCCCATTGCAAGGAACTGTCTTGTAAGCGTTGTATCCGCGCCAAGTTCTCCACATATCCCGGCCCAGATTCCTGCCTTATGTGCATTATCAACAACCATCTGTATCATACGCATAATTGCAGGATGATGCACATCACAGAATTCATCAAGCTTTGTATTCTGCCTGTCGACTGCAAGTGTATACTGAGTAAGATCATTAGTGCCGATACTGAAGAAATCAACAAGCGGTGCAAGTTCATCACTTATAATTGCCGCTGCAGGAGTTTCTATCATAATACCCTGTTTTGGTACGGCATATTGGATTCCCTGTGCCTTCAGCTCATCCTCAACCTGTAATGTTATCTCTTTTATGCGCTTAACTTCCCGGACGCTTGTTATCATCGGGTACATTACCGCTATATTGCCATAGCTTGCTGCCCTGAACAATGCGCGCAGCTGTGTCCTGAATATCTCCGGTCTTGTAAGACATATTCTTATCGCACGACACCCCATTGCAGGATTATCTTCCTTATCCATATTAAAGTAATCACACTGTTTGTCAGCACCTATATCCAGCGTTCTTATAATAACTTCTCTTCCTGCCATAGTCTGCGCTACGGTTTTGTAAATGTTGAACTGTTCCTCTTCTGTAGGAAAATCATTGCGCTCAAGATATATAAATTCACTTCTGAACAGTCCTATTCCGGCCGCATCATTCTGGATAACCGTTGCCAGATCCTTTATATTGCCGATATTGGCATACAGCCTGATATGTTTTCCGTCCAGAGTAACATTATCCCTGCCTTTAAGCTGCTGCAATAACTTTCTGTACTCATCATCAGCCTTTTTGCGTTCCATCAGCTCTTTGAGTGTTACATCATCCGGCTCAATATATATTCTGCCATCATTTCCGTCAACTACAGCCATTTTTCCATCTAATTCACTGTCAAGCGGCATATCTGTCCCCACAAGTGCCGGTATTCCCATTGTTCTTGCAAGTATGGCAGTGTGTGAATTCATAGAGCCATGTACAGTGACAAACGCAAGTACTTTATCCTTATCCATCTGTACCGTCTCTGACGGTGCAAGGTCATCAGCAACTATAATGCATGCCTGCTTTGCTGACATATTATCATTGCCGCCGCCTGAAAGTATTGTGAGTACTCTCTCGGATATATCCTTTACATCAGCTGCCCTTGCCTTCATGTACTCATCATCCATTGACGCAAACATCTGTGCAAAATTATCTTCCGTAACTGCCACTGCATACTCAGAATTAACATTCTGCGTTCTGATTATATTCTCAACTGATTCATTATAATCATCATCTTGCAGCATCATCTGATGGATCTCAAATATTGCCGCATTGGATTCACCAACTTCCTTAAGAGCCTTCTCATACAGTGCTCCGAGCTGTTCAACGGCTTCATTCCTCGCCATATTGTACCTTGCCACTTCTGCTTCGGCATCTTCTATTCTTTCACGTTTTATCTTCTGTTCGTCCTTCTTGTACAGTCTTATCGTACCAGCTGCCACCCCGCCAAAAACGCTTTTTCCGCAAAATATCTTCATAGATACACCCCCTTGAAGCTGTACTGTGAGTCTGTTTACATGTTTTCTTTCATAAAACTTTCAATTGCAGCACATGCTGCATCCTCGTCTTCGCCCTCACATCTGACAGTTACTTCATTGCCATTCTTTACGGCAAGTCCCATAATTGTAAATATCTTCTTGCAGTCTCCTTCTTTGCCATCCTTAATCATCTTTATACTGCTTGTAAATACTTTGGCTGCCTTAACGAGTTCTCCTGCCGGTCTTGCATGTATTCCCTGTGGGTCTGTTATTGTGTAATTAAATTCTTTCATAAATGTCCTCCATTTCCTTAACTGTTAATCATTTACTACATTTTTCTTAAGAGTTCCAAGCAGCACTGTAGATACTGCCGTTCCTACAATAATTGCAATTATATACATCACAGGATGTCCCATTACAGGTGCCACAAAGATTCCTCCGTGAGGTGCCATAAGTGTACATCCAAAAGCCATTGACATTGCACCGGCAATTCCTGAGCCAATAACACATGCCGGTATTACATGCAGTGGGTCAGATGCCGCATAAGGTATTGCGCCTTCTGTGATAAATGCAAGTCCCATAATAAAGTTGGTCGGTCCTGCTTCTCTTTCCTGTTTTGTGAATTTGTTTTTAAACAGCAATGTCGCAAGCGCTATTGCACACGGAGGTGTCATACCTCCAATCATAACTGCTGCCATTATATCATAGTTGCCTGCAACTATTGATGCCGTTCCGAATACATATGCTGCTTTATTGAACGGACCGCCCATATCAACAGCCATCATTCCCGCAAGTATGAAACCAAGTATTATCCTGCTTGAGCTGCCCATGCTTGTTAGTGCACTGTTAAGCCCGGTGTTAATTCCACCCATGACCGGTTCTACCACAAATGTCATCAGTATTCCGATTGCCAGGATACCGGCTACCGGATATATCAATACCGGTGTAATCTTTTCTATTGCATCCGGAAGTTTTCTGCATACCTTCTTAAGCCCAAGAATTATATATCCTGCAGCGAATCCGGCAGCAAGTGCTCCAAGGAATCCGGACTTTCCATTAGCTGCCATCATTCCTCCAACGAAGCCTACAGCAAGTGCCGGTCTGTCACCTATAGCCATGGCAATATAACCTGCGAGCACAGGAAGCATGAATCCGAACGCTGTCCCGCCAATACCCTTGAAGAATGCCGCAGCCGCAGTGATTGTACCAAAATTAGCTCTCTGGTCTGCCGGAAGTGCCTCAATATTAACATTCATTCCATCTATGAGAAATGCTATTGCAATCAGGATACCGCCACCTACAACAAATGGGAGCATATGTGATACACCATTCATAAGCTGTGTGTATATCTGATGTGCAACTCCTCCGCTCTTTTCTCCGGTCTTTGTACTCTTACCCGCTGCTGTCATTGTATCTTTTGTATCTGCACAGTACACAGATGCATCTCCCGCACATGCACGCTCAATAAGCTCATCTGCTTTACTTATTCCGTCAGATACCTGACATATTATAACTTTCTTTCCATCAAATCTTGCCATTGGAACATCTGCATCTGCCGCAACTATTATGCAGTCTGCATCGTTGATTTCCTGTTCTGTAAGTACGTTCTTGGCACCACCTGAACCTCTTGTCTCTATCTTAATTGCACAGCCCTTTGCCTTTGCTGCTTTTTCAAGTCCCTCAGCTGCCATATATGTATGTGCAATTCCGGTAGGACATGATGTTACCGCAAGAATCTTTGGTATCCGTACATCCGATGCCGCATTAAGAGTATTACCCTCAGTGAGTCTCTCGTCAATTCCGTTCTTTTCTTCATCAGCTTTATCTACAAGCTTTATAAATTCCTCAACCGATTCTGCACCTTTCAGTGATGCTGTGAATTCTTCATCCATAAGAAGCACTGACAGCTTACTCAGCACATCAAGGTGTACATTATCCTTTGTGTCAGGCGCTGCAATAAGGAACATAAGCGTTACCGGCTCATCATCAAGCGATTCAAAATCAACCCCGCCCGGTATAACCATTGCTGCAAGTCCCGGTCTGTCAACTGCGGCACATTTGCCATGTGGAATTGCTATTCCCTCACCAATTCCTGTTGTACTTTCTTTCTCCCTTGCAAACACCTGTCTGCGATAAGCTTCTTTGTCATTAAGCTTTCCGCTCCTGTCCATAAGGTCAATCGCCATATTAAGTGCTTCTTCCTTTCCTGACGGTGAAGCATCAAGCTTTATGCTGTTTTTATCAAGAAGATCGATAATTTTCATATATACCCTCCAATCCTGCGTCATTATGACACATTACACGTTATCCCATGCTTTCTGCAGCCTGTTCACTGCTGCCTGTTCACTGCCTCGTTGTAAACCTTCCCAATTTCTTCCTTAGTTGCAAGATATTCCGAGAATGCACTTGCGCTTCCTGCTGCAAGTCCCATATAAAATGCATGTCTGTAGTCATTCTTTTCAAGCCATCCTGCCATAAATCCTGCAACCATCGAATCACCTGCACCAACACCGTTAACAAGCTTTCCTTTCGGTGCCTCACTTTCATATACCTGTCCGTCCCCAGCGACAAGCACTGCACCCTCACCTGCCATCGACACAAGTACATTTACAGCTCCCTTCTTTTGAAGTGCTCTGGCGTATGGTACAACCTCTGCCCTTGAAGACAATTCGACTCCGAATATCTCACCAAGCTCATGATTATTGGGCTTAATAAGGAATGGTCTGTACTCAAGCACATTCATCAGCAGCTCTCTCGTTGCATCTACAACAACCGTTATTCCTCTGCCGTTAAGCATCGCCATTATTCTGCTGTAGATATCATCCGGGACACACTCAGGTATACTGCCTGACAAGAAAAGTACATCACCGTTTTCCAGTCTGTCCAGCTTATCCATAAGCTTATCAAGACTCTTACCGTCTATATCCGGTCCGCGCCCGTTGATCTCCGTTCCGTCTACCGACTTCAGTTTCACATTAATTCTTGATACGCCACTGTCAATAGTGATAAATTCCGACTGCACACCAAGCTTATCAAGTTCAGACACAATTTCTCTTCCGGTAAATCCGGCAACAAATCCGAGCGCCCTGCTCTTAATTCCAAGATTCATGAGAACTGTTGATACATTGATTCCCTTGCCTCCCGGAAGGATAAGCTCAGATGATGTCCGATTCGTAAGTCCCAGTTTAAAATCATTCACAGAAACAATGTAATCCAGCGAAGGGTTAAATGTAACTGTATAAATCATTATCCCACCTCCATTCTGTTCCTATCTTTCCAGCTTTTTCCATATGCTGTACTTTAGCGGCTGTACTTTAGCTGTTCCGTTATCTTTAATCTAATTATAATTCAAATTCAATCAAAATCAATTATCAACGCTCACAAACTTTCATTTTTATTTTGTATATTTTGCACAAAAAAAGTGGAGATTATCTCTCCACTTTAATTATTTCCAACAAAATACATTTTATTCAGAATATTCTTATAATCAGACTGTTATTACAATCAGAATACTATTGTATAACCCCGTTCAAATACTTCTCCCGGCGCAATCCTGTTTCCCCATTCACGTTCCTCAAGAGTTCCGGAATAATCAGCCCTGTCAGCTCTTCCGTACCATGGTTCAATACATATAAACGGCACATTTTTGCCGACGGGTGACCACAGACCGAATACGGGTGCGTCAAACTTTACAGTAACAAATCTTTCACCGTCACATTCGAGATAAACCTCATGGCACTGGTTATTCTCAATAATATATGCATCTCTGTCAAAGAATCCTTCTGTAACCATCACACCATCTTCTGTATCAAGCTTATATTCCTTATCCTCAAGAAGTCCTTCAGCATTCAGAAGCCTGTAAGATATACCTTCAGCCTTCATATCCGGATTCACAGCTTCCACTCCATATCTGTCCATAGCAAAGCCTATTCTGCATCCCGTAAGGCTCTCATGCCCGTCAAGCACAAACGCCGGATGTGCTCCTATACTGAAATACATTGCTTCATCCTGCGTATCTGACACTCTCCATGATGCAGCTATGCTGCTGCCGTCAAGTCTGTATGTACATTCAAGCTTAAAAAAGAAGGGATACGCTTCAAGTGTAGATGCATCCGCCTTAAGGCACATAGTCAGCTTATCATCTTCTATCTTAACCGGTTCAAACTCCATATCTCTGGCAAAGCCATGCTGCGTCATATGATATTGCCTGCCATTATATGTAACACTGTTGTCCCTGTACTTACCGACTAACGGGAACAATACCGGTGCATGGCGCTTCCATGCCGCCGGGTCTGCCTGCCAGATATGCTCTCTGTTATCCGCAGCAGTTATTGCAGATACGATCTCACATCCCTTGCTGTCTACAGTTACCTTAAGATATTCATTCTGAATCGTGTACCTCATCCTGATGTACCTCCCTTTTTCATTCCAACTCCCGAAAGTATAAGCATTCCTGCAGCATTTATAAGAAGAACAGTTATTGCGGCAGCCATTCCTGCCCCATCTGCTATTATGCCCACTATCTGAGGCGTAATAATGCCACCGAGTGCAGCAATCGCCAGAAGCATTGACATTGCAGTGTCAGACCCCTTTAACACACTTCCTGCACATGAAACTCCTGTAGGATATATTCCCGCAAAGAAAAATCCAAGCCCCGCTATCGCAAATGTTATCACATACAGATTATGCGTAGCTATAAGCAGAAGGAAGAACACAGCAGTTGCTATGCAATATGCAAATATAAGCCTGTTTTTATCAATAACCGCTGAAAGCTTAGCCGTTGTAAGTCTTCCAAGCATTACCATAATCCATGTGACAGATACGAGATTTGTTGCATATGTACTGCTCATAATTCCCATACTTTTAAAATATGTGACAAACCATCCGTTAACGCAGTTTTCAAGTCCAATATACAAAAACAGCAGAAATCCCATTATATAAAATACAGGATTTTTGTAATAAACGGTATTCCCTGCATCCATTCCTGTACCTGTTTCTGTATCTGCTGCCGATGTTCCTTCCTCCCCGGCATAACCTCCCGGTGTCATCTTCATCCACGCATAGCCTGCCGTTGCAAGTAAAGAAGCCGCTATTATTGTATAAGCCGCTGTTCTCCATCCAAGCCCCGCTTCCATATACAAAGATGTCAGCAACGGTGAGAGAAGCGCACCTGCCGCAAATGTCATATGCAGCAGATTAAGTGCCGCAGGCTTACCATCAGAATTATCATTTACAACTGCATTATTAATTATGCTCACGGAGCCTCTTCCTATGCCAAGCAGTACAAACGCCGGATACATCACCGCAACCGGAGGAAGCAGTGTGATTATAATCCATGAAAGAGGTACAAGCGACGACAGCATGACTATTGTCTTCTTTCTCCCCATCAGCCTTGATATTACCGGATTAACAAAACTTGCGAGAAGATTGCCTATCGCAAATGCCGACAGCAATCCTCCCGCAACACTGTAATTAATACCTGCTTCTTCTATAATGTAAGGAAGTGTGGCTCCGACAAGCAGAACCATTGCACCACTCACAAAAAATGCGAAGTAGCATGGAAATAATAATCTGAATCTATCCGGTATTCTTATATTAAACATTGAATCTGAACAGAATTACGTCTCCGTCCTTAACGACATAGTCCTTGCCCTCAAGTCTTACAAGACCCTTTTCCTTAGCTCCCGCATATGTCTTGCAGTCAAGCAGATCCTGATAATTAACTACCTCAGCGCGTATGAAGCCTCTTTCAAAATCACTGTGTATCTTACCTGCTGCCTGAGGGGCCTTCGTACCGTTAACAATAGTCCATGCCCTTGTCTCAGTCTCACCTGCCGTAAGATAACTTATAAGTCCGAGAAGTCTGTAGCTTGCAGCTATAAGCTTGTCAAGACCTGACTCTGAAAGTCCGAGGTCTTCAAGGAACATCTTCTTCTCATCATCATCAAGCTCTGATATCTCCTGCTCAATCTGCGCACAGATAACGAATACCTCGCAGTTCTCCTTGGCAGCATAATCCCTTACTGACTGAACAAACTTATTGCCGGCTCCGTCATCAGCAAGGTCATCCTCTTTAACGTTAGCCGCAAAAATTACAGGCTTGGCTGTGAGCAGATTATATGACTTAAGCATTGCCTGCTCATCCTCATCGTCTGTCTCAAAGCTTTTTGCAAGCTTGCCTTCCTCAAGATGTGCCTTGACGCGCTTTATAAGATCACATTCCTTGGCAATATCCTTATTATTGAATGCAGCCTTTGACTGCTTGGCAAGTCTTCTTTCAAGAATCTCTATATCTGAGAATATAAGCTCAAGGTTAATAGTCTCTATATCTCTGATTGGATCTATAGAGCCGTCAACATGAACGATATTACTGTCCTCAAAACATCTTACGACATGAACAATCGCATCAACCTCGCGGATATTGGCAAGGAACTGGTTGCCGAGTCCCTCTCCCTTTGATGCTCCCTTAACAAGTCCTGCAATATCTACGAACTCTATAACTGCCGGCGTTATCTTGGCTGAATTATAAAGAGCTGCCAGCTTGTTAAGTCTGTCATCCGGAACTGCAACAACTCCTACATTAGGGTCAATTGTACAGAACGGATAATTGGCTGACTCAGCCCCTGCCTTTGTAAGTGAATTAAACAGTGTACTCTTTCCGACATTCGGAAGTCCTACGATACCTAGTTTCATATTTCTATATTCCTCCTTGGATAAATCACAGTTTTACTGTCTTTGTGTTCTTTAGCTTCTGTTAATCTGCTATTCATAGCTTTTTTAAACACTTCACACAATCTATTATGCTATCATAGTTAGAATTTTTTTTCAATAAATTCAATACTTTTTGATATCTTTACGCTGCAGCATTGGTATTAATCTGGTCAATCACCTTTCTGATTCCCATCCAGACTGTCATGTCCGTAAATATCTCCGCTACGCTTCCCTTGTCAGTAAATGGCGATTCCTGAAGTACAGACAAATCCTTCATCATCCCGTTGTGTACAATATACTCTACTATCTGATTCACAAAGTAAATCTGTCTGCTGTCCAGATTTGTGTCATGATACTGATTATCTATAATTCTTGTTTCAAAACCATTGGTAAGAAAAACCACCAGTCTTCTATTGTATTGTGCCTCTAGTAAGTCAGCATAGAGTTTTGCCTGTTGTCTGCCCTTTGCAACATCGGTGCATGTCCTCTTAGCTTCTATTACAGCAAGCGGTCTATGACTATCATCATAAAGAACATAATCAGCAAATCCCACTTATTAAAAATGCCTATGGAGTTCTTGACCGATTGTCAAACATGCACTCCTAATCATTCATAAAATATTTACATTGCGTATAATAATCCTCTATTTCCTGATTCATTAAAGAAACCAGCTTTTCTGTCTTTTGATTTTCACGATATTCTTTTAATCCGTCAATGTACTTTTCTCTATTTACATCCAAAATGATAAATGGTTTTAAATCCGGATTTATAAGGCATTCTCTAAAGAGAATCATCCTTCCGGTTCTGCCGTTTCCATCCTGAAATGGATGAATTGTCTCATACCTCGCATGAAACTCTGCTAACACGTCTAAGTTCTTTTCCTGTTGTTCATACCAATCCAACAGCTTCCCCATTTCTTCTGAAACCTGATTAGGAAGCACTGTCTTATACATTCCAATCATGTTCGGTCTTTCTTTGTAAGCACCGATTGCATATCCATTTGCCCGATCTTCAAATACTCCTGACTTAAATTCATGATGAAAACGTTTGATGAGATTTTCTGTCAATGGTTCATTCAAAGTATCTATCATACAGTTCAACATCAAGAAATGACCGTTCATTTCCTCAACATCCTTTGCCCTGTAGTAATTGTCATTTTGAGGCAGTGTACCGTTATCAAATAAAGATGCCGTCTGTTCCGGTGTCAATGTGCTCCCTTCAATTTTATTGGAGTTGTATGCCATTGCTCTCTGTGTGTATGCATATACACCGGATCTATCAAAACGCTGCCTTTCTATACGGAAACGTTCTGTCAGCCATTTTTTATAGTCGTTCATACCTATTCTCCCCTTCTACCCAAAATATTCCTGCATAAGCGAATCAAATAATAATTGAGCCGGACCCAAAGCCTTTTTCACGACAACTCGGGCTATCTAAAACAATCTTTTTCAATCGTTCATCAGAAGTATAGATGCCTTCGATTTAGTTAAATTATAAATTCGCACTTCATCAAAATCAAGTTCAACTTCGTCATTTGCAGTAAAATGACGAAGTTAAACAATTCCACACCTCCACTTATTTCCGCTCCTCTCCAAATATTCCTCTTGAGTATTTAACAATTTTAGAGTAGAATAGTTTAAAATGTAAAATTTTATGGAGGTACGTATGAAACATTTGTTAAATCCTCTCGATTTATCAGTGGAAGAAACGGACAGGCTGTTGAATCTTGCAGACAGCATCGCCGCTGATCCCGCCAGGTACAGTCACTGCTGTACAGGCAAAAAATTAGCAACACTTTTCTATGAACCAAGTACAAGGACCCGGTTAAGCTTTGAAGCAGCTATGATTAATCTCGGCGGGTCTGTTCTTGGTTTTTCTTCTGCCAGTTCAAGCTCAGCTTCAAAAGGCGAAAGTGTATCTGATACAATCCGCGTTATATCATGCTACGCAGATATCTGTGCAATGCGTCATCCAAAGGAAGGTGCACCAATGGTAGCTTCTACCAAGTCAAGCATTCCTGTTATTAATGCAGGCGACGGAGGCCACCAGCATCCGACACAGACACTCACAGACCTCATGACAATCCGCTCACTCCGCGGAAGTCTCGGCAATCTCACAATCGGGCTTTGCGGTGACCTTAAGTTTGGACGTACTGTACATTCACTCATCAACTCACTTATAAGATATGATAATGTAAAGTTTGTCCTCATATCACCAAAAGAACTCCGCGTACCTGACTATATCCGTGATGACGTTCTTGAGGCTAATCATGTTGAATATAAAGAAGTTGAAAAGCTTGAGGACGTTATGCCTGAGCTTGACATACTCTATATGACAAGAGTCCAGCGCGAGCGTTTCTTCAACGAAGACGAATATCTGCGAATGAAGAATTTCTACATACTTGATGCTGAGAAAATGCAGCTTGCCAAGCCTGATATGTACGTTCTCCACCCACTTCCAAGAGTTAACGAGATATCAGTAGAAGTAGATGATGACCCAAGAGCTGCATATTTCAAGCAGGTTCAGAACGGCGTATATGTGCGTATGGCACTTATACTAACGCTTCTTGGAATTGATACTTCCAATTTATAAATTAAAATCAGCCGGTCAGCACATATTTTATTACATGTATCACACACACCTGTACCGGCAGAACGGAGATTATTACTATGTTAAATGTAGGACAGTTAAATGAAGGTTTTGTTCTCGACCATATAGAAGCAGGAAAGAGCATGCAGATATATGACAATCTCGGTCTCGGAAAGCTTGACTGCCAGGTTGCCATAATCAAGAATGCACGCAGCAATAAGATGGGTAAGAAGGACATTATTAAGATTGAAGGCGGACTTGACCTTGTAGATCTCGATGTCCTCGGTTTTATCGACCACAACATCACTGTTAACATTATCAAGAACGGAGAAATCGTAGAGAAAAAGCGTCTTTCGCTTCCAAAGCGTATAACCAATGTTATCAGATGTAAGAACCCACGCTGTATTACATCCATTGAGCAGGAACTGGATCACGTATTCACACTTACCGATGAGGATAATCAGGTGTACAGATGCCTATACTGCGAGGAAAAGTATATAAAGCAGTAATGCATTTGAACCGGTAATTGCCTGCAGAAATCACAATACAACAATAAAAATGCCCGTACAGGTTACATACATCATGAATTCTTCATGTGATGTCCCGTACGGGCATTATTTTGATTATACATTGGATAGATTGAGCAGGGCTGTAAGCCGGGTTATGTCAAATGCGTTACCGCACGTGATAATCATCTATCTAGTCCTGCTGTTACCAGCAGGCTCAAGCGACCTACCCAAAGGCACGACGGGCAGCCGTATCGCCTTTGTCTGGTCTTGCTTCGGATGGGGTTTACATGGCTTCTCATGTTACCATGAGAACGGTAGTCTCTTACACTGCCTTTCCACCCTTACCGGAACTTGCAGCAAACTGCCAGCTCCGGCGGTATATCTCTGTTGCACTGGCCTTGGAGTCACCTCCACCGGACGTTATCCGGCATCCTGCCCTGTGAAGCCCGGACTTTCCTCACCTGCATAAGCAGCCGCGATTATCCACCCTACTCAACCAACTATGAATTCTATCAAATGACACAGATTATGTCAATGTATGAACATAGCGTCCCGGATATTGAAAGATTGTAACCATAATGTTACAAATGTAAACAACATCCGGGATCACATTGGTTACTCATTCTCAGAATATTTGTAAGTACCGTCCTCCTGGAGCATAATTGTGCCGATTGCGTCCACGATACAGCCCTCATTGTCAAGCGTTCCGTAGGTAGCCAGGTATGAAAGAGAACCCTGGAACTGGATGCCGGTACCGTCTCCGCATGAGATTGTTACCCAGTTATAACCGGAATCTTTTACAACCTCGTTGCAGAACTCAGCAAATTCTTCATTCATGGTAGCTTTCAGAAGCTCTTTATCCACGACAACCTCAGCCCATTTTGTATCGTTCTTTTCTTCATGCTCCGTTACCGGTGCAGTCATAAGAACATTGATGCTCTCAGCCTGAGCAGTCTCTGCCTTTTCCGGTTCCTCGCTTACAGCCGGTGTTTCCTCCTCTGGTTCAGCTTCTGTTTCCGGAACGCTCTCAGGTTCCTTAACTTCGGTCTCCTCTGCTTCGGTCTGCTCCTTAGTTGATCCCTCTGTCTCTGTTTCTTTGTTGGCTGCCGCCTCCATGCCGTCTTTCACACCATCACTGAAACCGCATCCGCAAACAGATACCGCCATCATAGCCACCATTAACCATACAACCACTTTTTTCATACTTCATTTCCTCCGTTTCGTGTTTTCGTTGATTATACCATGCAAACCTATTTTTGCATAGCAAGATTTTATGTTGCCGGCATGAGTACGGGCTGTGCTGCTCCCGGATCCGTTTCTTTATGAGCCTGGGAAAGTTCCGGATTGTCAAACACATTCCCCACCAAGTAAGCGTAATCCTCCGTAGTACCCAGCGGCATAGGTTCTTTTACCTGGTAAAGCTCCTCTACATCCCTGGAGACTGCAAAGAAGCCGACACTTTCCATCCATGCCTTATCTGCCGGACAAAATGCCATATACCTCCCGTAGCAAATCTCGAACAACAGGTTGTCCGGATTCCGGTATACATCGCCCTCAAACAGAACGTTCCCTGGTATATCGTGCCTGTCACAGCATCTGGTGACCGTTTCCGGCTCTAATTCTTCCCAGATAGGGAAATCTTCCTCGTACCGCTCCAAAGCCTCCTCCCAGCCGTATTCCATTGCGAGATAGGCTTTTTCCGTCAGTCCTTTATCCTCCAGGCCGCATCCCATAGCCATGCCATTGTATGCCGGTCTCTCCGGCTCCAGATTCGGAGAAACCAGGGCAAACGCCCTGTCTCCCATGCAAACAACCGTTCCAATAATCCAGGAACCCGTCTTTTTCGATTTTCCTCTGTATAATTCCATGCTAACCTCCTGATAGAAAATCTGCCCCACTAGGGGGCAGGATTTTAAGATTTACGGATTACGAAGCCAGGGGCTACGCCAAACGAGCTGGATGCGCCGCCGCTGTCGGCACTGCCGCCGCTGCTGACAAGGCAGAAGTGGGTGGTGTTGCTGGCGTACGGAGATGCCAACCACCTCCATGTTGTGTCTCCATCTTCATCAACAACAATACGGTTCGTTCTCTCTTCGTAGAACGGAAACTGTTTGTCTACCCCGTTGTATTTTGCATAAATCTCCTCTCCATGAACCTCGTACTCGGACGGTAGAAAAAGAAGATCGTCACACTCCAGAGTAGCACCATTCTGAATCTGAATAGTTTTCTTAGGTGAAAGCATTTCTACCAGTTCATCCGGAAGCAGAGCCAAGATTTCGCTATTCAGGTATTCCCTCATTTCGCAATCTTTCCAGCCTCCTTTGTTCGTCCACTCTTTGTTCATCCGGTGATCTTCCCCGACAGTGTTGCGGAAACAGAAAATAACTTCACCGTTCTGGTATAAGTCTACGGCCGCAACCGCTATTACAGCTCTACTGCCGTCCTTTAAGATTTCCTCAATCTCCGTTCCTGGTTTCAGCTGCTCAGCCGATTTCCCGGAATTGATGATTTCCTGAACCTCTTTCCATGTGACATTGCTCGTTTCTGTTCTTTTGATAGTTGCCATTTTGCAATCCTCCTTAAAATAATTTTTCCTGTTGAAAATCTTTTATAGTAAACTGCCTCTCGTAATTCATCCAGACAGTTTCTACCCTGTTTCCTCCGTATTCAGCATTTGACCGGAACTGCTCCTTGTGCCAGCCTTTTAACATGCTGTCGTAAAGCTCCGATTCATAGCCGCTTATCATTACCATGGCTTCTGAGCTTTTCAGAGCATCCAGTAACTCCTCATGGTCTGCATCCGTCATTTCATGCTTATACTGCTTTGCCGTCCTGGTTCCCAGGATATACGGAGGATCTATGTACATGAAAACATCCGGATAATTAAACCTCTTTATCACTTCCAGCGCCGGTCTGTTGTCTATCTGGACACACCGCAAGCGTTCTGCAGTCTCCAGGATAACCTCCGGCAGATTGTACCAGTTCCGGAGAGCGTACATGCTTTCTCGTCCGTGTACATCATTTTTCCAGCCTACCCGGTACCCATTTGTCCGGAACCCGTGACCTTGCCAGCATGTAGTCAGAAAGTCAGCCGCTCTCTGGAAATCGTCCTGCTCCTCATTCGATGCGAACGCCCTCTCATACTCATGTCTGGAATAAGGCGTTGTCGCAACGATTCTGGCCAGCCTGTCTGGATCATCCCGGATGCAGCGGAACAGGTTCGGTGCGTTGTTGTCAAGGTCATTTATCATTTCAATTCTGCTCGGCTCCTTTGAGAAGAAAACGGCTCCGCTCCCGAAAAACGGCTCCAGGTACGTGTGGTGTTCCGGAATCCTTGCTACAATCTCTCCGGCAATCCTCCATTTACTCCCCGGATATTTCAGAACCGGTTTCATCGGGACCAGCCACCTTTCTCTCAAAGAAACTCTTTACAACCTCGCATACCGCTCTTGCCTTTGCTCCTCCGATACCACGGATATTCTGCATTTCTTCCTCCAGACCGATCAGATCCGGAACCTCTGCTGCTTTTTCAGATGCGGCTCTCTCTCCAGCTCTGTACCCGTTCTCATATACTGCGTTCAGATACTCTTTCATGTCATTGTGATCCATCTTGCGGATGCGATCGTACTGCTTTCTGTTTAACTCGTATTTTTTCATGTCCTTTTAATCCTCCACCATTTCCACATACAAATTACCGATTGCCTTGTTTTCCTGGACTGCGATAATGCTCCTGATCTTCCCTACCGGTTTTCCATCATAGCTTACTCTGTACCTGGTTCCTGCCTTTGTTGGGTCGGTATTCGGGAGGCGTTCCATCTTCACCTTTTCCAGTTCCCACTCAGGACCTACTACTTTGTCCAGGCATGATGTAATAGCCGCATCCGTTGACCTGGCTATCTGCTGTGCAAATTCTTCGACCGGGGGAAACATTTCCATGCCTCCAAACTGCGTTATAGCCTCATTCTGCCTTTTTATTGATACTCGTGGAAATTCCATGCTTTACCCCTCCTAAATGTACTTTGCGTATTTCTCACTGATAGATGCCACCCATTCCAGATCCAGCTTGTCCGGGTATGTACTCCAGGCGTTCTTATAACTGTTCCACCACCATCCACGAGATTTCAGTGCTACAATCAGCTGCCGTTTCGGACGCATCAGGAATTTTATATAAACCCTGTCGCCCTCTTTGTATGCTGTAAGGTTGGCATCCTCGAAAAATACTTCTTTCCGGATTTCCTTAATTTCTCCGGCAAGCGACTTCTGGTACAGCTTCGCAATAGTGCTGTTCTTACGCCACTTGTATTCTGGGTACAGCTCCTCGTAAATCCGGATGAAAGAGGCGTTATCATACATTGCCAATTCTGCCAGGTGGTTTGTAGGATCACACGGATTGTCCGGCTTCCTGCAGAACTCAATCAGCTTCAACAATTTCTCCGCCTTATCGTTTTTCTGCTGTCCTCTTTTTATCTGATCCTCCAAGTCTTTGAACCACTCCGAAAAAGCTGCGGAAAGCTCCAGGATTTTATCTGACTTATCCAGCTTCCTGGAATTGTATTTTGCTGGACCTGCCACCATTACACTGACATGCTGTGCCTCATATTTCAGCATTTCACTCCATTTCTCATGCAGTTTATCCAGAATGGATTGCTTTTTCTCCTCTGAGATCGGCCAGGACAGCACTCTCTCCACATACACCTGATATTCATGCTCGGATATATCGCCCCTCTTTCCGCCAAAGCTGTTACTATTCGCCCTGTAAATCAGGTCTTTGTTTAATTCTTTTACTGCTATGCTCATTTCCTACACCCTTTCCACATAATCCACGCTGTTTGCCTTGCATCCGAACTCTGGACACAACGACCGCCACAATTCTTCCAGCTCGCTCATGTTCTTTGCGTCCAGCTCTGTTTCATCGTTACCGTTAAAACCAATGCGGTAGGTCTGGGCGCCGGTATCACCCACGACCACGCCTTTTCCTGCTTCTCTGATTGTCACTTCTGTACCTCCTCCAGTAACGGAAAATGATCTTTCAAAAAGAATTTCACCAGCTCCGCATCTGCGAGTGGCAGAATATCCGGACCGTTCTGCAGTCCGAAAATGATGTCTCCAACAATCGGCGTTCCGTGGTTCTGGATGCCATAAAGGAACGAACCGACAGCGTTTACCTCTCTGTTTTTCACAAGTCCGGATTCATCAACAATCATTACAACCGGCTCACGAAACAGGTCATACATGATCTGGGTTTTTGCAGTCTCTGTGCAATCAGCCCCGATTGCCTTTCCCCAGGAGCCAAGGCTCCAGTTCGGAAGCTCCTCAACCGATATTTTGTTGTCAGTAGTGATTTTTACTGTTTTTACCATGGTTTTCCTCCTAATCTCCTATGTAGTACCGCTCCTCGTAGCCATCCTCGTACACCTTTACATCATGGTACGGGTCAAGCCTGGTCTTTGTGATTCTTCCATGAACCGGATCCCGGTATTCAACCGGTTCCGATTCATCCTCTAACTCTCCAGTCACGATACCCAGGGCAATATCAATGTCACTCATTCCAGCTTTTTCAGCTTCTTGCACTGTCATAGGTTCACTCCTCCTCATAATCTTCATAGTCAATGTTCGCCGCTTCACAAATGCTCTCATAATCCGAACCATTCTCGTACATGTTCTTAATAACCTGACCGTGAACAGTGCCGTACCACTGATTGATGTGTCTCTCGATTTCCGCATTTAAGCGATGATTTCCTCTATCTGCCATCTACTTTTCCTCCTCCAGAACGATCTTCTCCTGGTACTCATACTGCGCTACCGGTGTGCTATCACAGCGGTATCTGTTCAGCCTCCAGCCGCTATCATACGGGCGGAACTCCACGTATCCGTCACTGCCAATGCTGATGCTAGCAGAATCCCCGAACGGGCTTTTCGCCATCGCCTCCCTGATCTGCTCGATCAGAGGATATACCTCTTTTGCCAGTGCCACGAACTGCTCTTTCTTGTTTTCCATTTCGCTGATTTTCTTCTCTTTGCTCATTTCTCTACCTCCTAAAAATTGTAATCATAGAACTCATGACGGCCTTTGCTCAGTGACAGATTTCCTGGCTGACCGTATCTCTGGTATTTTCTGGACCAACGGAATGTGTACTCCGTACCGTTTTCGTCCGGCTCGTAGGTGTATGTCTGCTCGTCCTGATTTGTACAATGTGCGGCGAATCCTCCAGGAATCCATTCCGGCTTAAAATCCGGATTGAGCGTAGCCTTATCTCTACGGACAGTAACCGTACTCTTTGTAACTTTGGTAACGGTTGCGGCGTATCTGTCACTCCAGAGGTTTACCGTTACTCCATCGCCTACCCGGATGCTCGCCGGTGTCAAATAATACTCTCCGAACTGTGCGACCTTTTCTTTAGCTCCCCGGAAACAGAAGCCTGCAAGTTTTCTATTTCCGTTTTTCAAATATTCAGCTGCTCTCTGGAAATGTCTTACGATTTCGCTGTCCTGGATGATGTATGGTGCGTTGTCCGGGTCTATTGCCCGGATAATCGCAAAAATACTGCTCTCTTTCATTGGTACTCTCCTCTCTATAATTTGTGTACTGCATATATCATTGATTTTGGTGTAGTTTCTTGAAAGCTCTTTACTCTCCGGTGAAACTCTGCATCATCCAGCGGAATCATGTAGAAGTTTACCTCTTTTACTTCATCTTCTTCGTCATATTCCTTTGTGGCATATATCACATGATCTGCCCCGGTTTCTTTCAAAACCTTTCTCGCTTCGCTTCCGAACTCCTTTAACACGCTTTCTAAATCTTTCAAAGGCATCTGCCCCACCTCAGGGTATATTGATTCATTGTGTTTGAACCATCTAATCCATTTGCTCATATTCCATACCTCCTAATATCCCAACTGTCTACGTGCTTCCTGCAAATCCTCAATGGCGTAACTATCTCTCAATTTCATCACGCCTTTTTCCAGGTGTTCCGGCGTTTCCGAAGAATCAAAGACCCTTTCAACAGCTTTCCGGCATTTTTCAAAAGTTTTATCCCCGGATGATAAACGGTCAGTTCTCTCTTTCAGAGTGTTCATTTTCGCCTCCAGCTCACGGCGTTCATTGTCGATCTCCATTGCCATTTCAGCCGTTTCCACCATATCCTGAATAACAGCCATTCCTCCTGCCAGGAAGATTGTTGCAATCTGGTTTTTGCCGTCCGTGTTCCGGATTGCCGGGTGCCATGTATAAACCTTTTCGATAATTTTATATTCTTCAGCTGTCACTGTTGCGCAAGCCATATTTTCAAATTCCTGCTTTGTCATGATCTATACATCCTCCATTTCCTTTTCAATCTCTTTTGCTATATCCTCAAAACCACTGTTTCTCAGTAATTCGATATTTTCTCTTACGGTTCTGAGAATGTCCTCCCTGATTTTCTTTGTTTCTGCAAAATCTGGAATGCTGTACATTGAATCGAGTAGATCAATCATTTCTCCCTCGATTTCTCTTGCCATTCTCATATCCTTTTGATTTAAGAGACCTTTTACAACCTCATTAACCTTTTCCTGGGCCGTTTCCCATTCCTTAGATTCGATGTCCTGTCTATTTCTCTCTGAAAGTGAATTTCTGTAATCAATGAAAGAATATGTCATTTTTGTGTCCTCCGTTTCGTGTTTCATTTTTATGAGTTATCTCTTTTGTTGGCTTAACTTTAGCTCATTATATTGAGTTTGTCAAACCTATTTTTTCATTTTTTGAAATTATTTTTGCAATAAAAAAGAACGCCCATTTTTTCAGGACGTTCCATTTCATCAAAATGCTTTATTTCTCAGCCTTTTTGCTGATTTCCAACAGGTACCCCATAGAAACCAGGATTGCCTCCAGGGAATCGTAGTACAGATTTTCTTTTTCCGCTGTTGCAAAGAAATCCGCCTCACAGAAGTTTAGCGTTTCCCCATCTTTCCTGACAACATGGATCTGGTACCCAAAAGCATCTAAAATACGTGTCATGGTGTTAAACCGTGGGTTTCTGTTATTCAGCTTGTCCCAGAAATTCTGACGGCTCATTCCGGCAACCGCCGCCGCTTCTGATTGCGTCATTCCGTTTTCGTCTATATGTTTTACAATAAAATCTACTGCTTTCACCTTTTTACCTCCTGGTTTTTCTTTATGCTATCGCAGTTATCCGCCCATTGTCAATCCGAACAAATCGAACAAAGACAGCTGACCGGTAGGAAGCGGCTTTTCCTCCGGTTCCTGGTTCAGAATAGCTTCCGCCTTTTCCCGGCACTCCTGGAACGATTCCATATACGTCTCCGGATGCTCATGCCTCCTCATTTCCACCAGAGAATCATTTTTTATAAAACTTTTAAGACCGGCAACATAGTTAATTACGTTCGTGATGCTGATCTGGCTTTTCTGCTTCTCTGTGAGCCTGTTTACAGCCTCTTTCAAATACTGGTAATCTTCATTTGCTTCGTATGCTGCCAGGCTTTCTATGGCGTGTTTCCGGATTTCTTCCGGGAGTGCCATATATTTATTGTCCACCTCTGTAGGGAGCCCCCAGAAATACTCCTCCGGGTATTCTTCAGGAAGCAACTCAGCTTCGCACTGTCTTTTGTAGTAAATGATATGATTACGTACCAGGTTCATATTCGCACCATCTTCCCAAAACGGATCACCGGCGCCATTCTGTAGAATATGGTTCCAGCATTCGTAACTACCCCTCAGTTCTTTCCCCAATTTCTCTGCCGTTGATATACATTCTCTCATTTTCCCTCCATTAAATCCTAATGCATCCAATCGTCCAACACGCTTACGATATCCAAAAGTAAATCATGTGTTTCGACAATCTCACCGTTTGCGTACATATCAGCAGCTTTTCGGATGTCTACAATTATTTTGTTGTCTTTCAGATTGCCGCTGTCATCTAAGTATTTTTTATATCTATCCATTTCTTTTCCCTCCACAAATCATTTTGCTCGCTGTTTTATCTCATATATCCAAAAAATATTATCCATTCTGCATCCTCTATCTACATTTCTTTGCAAGTATCGTTCCCGTAGTTATAATCGCACTCGCCGGAACACTTTTCGCAAAGCATCATTCTCTGGCTGCAATACGGGCAATATGCCACCATACCATCTTCTTTTACATTCCAGAGCATGACTACCTGGCGTTCACAGTGCAAGCACCACTCCACCACATATCCATCCTCCAGGACTGCCTTTTCCCGGCTGACCTTTGCCAGCCTCCTCCGGAGGTCTGCAGTTCTCCTCTTGTAAATCCTTATGAGCCTTTTCTTCTCGTCAAGGCTTCTATTCAGCCTTTTAACAGCCTTTTTCATTCTCAGGTATAAAATATTGCTTGCCACTCTTTTCGCCTCCCTCTACCTCGTGTTCTGTTATGTACAGCTTTACCATATCGCCGTACTTGCCCTCTACTTCGTACTTTGTACCGGTTTCCTCGATGTTTTCCACTTCAAAGGTTGTGCCGCTGTTTTGGAACCCAGCCAACAGCTCCTCCGCTTCCTCTCTCATTCTCTCCCGGAGATATTCAGGATCCGGAGAGACTGCAAAGACATCCACTCCAGCATCATCGCCGGTAATCCAGAATCCATGCAGTACGAAAACCGGTTCAAAACCGGTGTTTTCCGTTTCAATTTTACCGAAAACGTTATCATTTTCGGGTTTTCTGTCATTAAAACCCGGAATTATGATTGAACGTGGCGAAAATTCGTTCCGGATAATCAGACCGGCTTTCTCCATCGCTTTCAGGTGCGTTATCACGGTTGACGTGGATTTCAGCCCTACCATATCCCCGATCTGGCGAACAGTCGGACAGAAACCGTTCTCCTGGTAGAAGCTCTTAATAGCTTCCAAAATTTGTGCGTGTCTTTCTTTCATGTGCTGCTCCTTTCATTGTCCGCTCCTGAGCATACAGAATAACAGCTCTGTCATGGACCTTTTTCTCAATCCTATATTGCACGGCTTTATAACAGCCAGCTTCCACCTGTTTACTTCCCCGTCAATGGGCGTAGGGTTCTCGAACTCGTCTGTAGCCTCTGACATATACGGTATTGCAACCATGATACCGATATGGGCTGAGGATTCCGGGAAAACCTCCTGCAAGTGTTTCCAGAACTTACCGCTCCTCATGTCCGGGAGAATGTCCTTATAACACTGCATCGTTGTAACTATGTAATTCTTTTCCCCCAGGAAATTCAAACCGTTTCCACTGTATACATCCTCTTTGCAACTCTTTACCTCGTAGCATACGAAAATCCCTTTTTCCAATGCTGATATAGCACATTGATTGTCCGGGATAAACTGCATGTAGTCCACTCGTTTCCCTTTACCTTTTGTGGACCATGGATCAATGCTGACTTCACTCGCCCAATACTTCCCAATTCCTCCGAACCTCTCTTTTTTGAGTAGCCTCCCCAGAAACTCCGTTGTCTCTTTTCTGTTCATGATTAACAAGCCTCCTCGTAATATTTGAATACTATACAGTCAAATTGAGGGTCGTACCTGGCAGATTCCGGAACGATGCCCTCTTTTTCCAGAACGATTTCCTCCAGATCGCCCTCGTACAACTCCTCGATGGAACAACCGTACTTTTTCTCCAGTTCCTCTATTTCATCATCCAGGAACAGCGTACCCTCATCCAGATATGGCTCCTCGTTTTTTCTGGGTGCTTCCAAGCTCTCACGAACATGCTCCCAGTATTCATCCTCATTCGGTATCAGCCACACAGCCATCACCTACCATTCTTCCGGAAGAAACACTCTGACCGCTCCGTTTTCTGCCTTTACATACACCTTTATTTCATCCTGGAATATATAAGCTCCGGTTGCTGCCTGTGGGTTCTTGTTGTTATGTTCTACCTCCTCCGGTTCCACCTCTCCCCACTGCTTTGTCATGAACCGAAGAACAGCCATTGAAAGAAACTCCTCGAATCCCTCCCGGATCTGCATCTCCTGTTTGATGCCGTCCGATGTTTCAATATGCCAATTCATAGCCTCCAACCTTTCCGCCTCCGCATCCAGGATTCTTTTTACTTTTTCGCTGTAGTGGTACACATCGTCGTATGGATGGAACAACAGCCCTCCGATAAACTTAGAATCCGGAACGATACTCGCCCAATTACCAATTTTTTCACTGTAGTACGGCTGGCCGTCATTGATGATCTCTATTGTATCGCCGAAAGAAATTACCATTTTCCCATTCACGTACACATCCGCTTGCCCCTGGGTAACGCTGAACCTGCGGCGTTTTACTTCGATTTCCAACTTCATGACCTTTTCCTCCTACTCTACTTTGAACACCACTTCATGACCTGGATTTTCTTTTACCAGCTGTGCTTTCAGATCATCCGCCATCATGTTATTGTCAAGAGCTGCCTGAACAACATTTACCAATTTCTTACCATCCAGGTAAGCCCATACGGTCTTTCTTTTTCTCTGTCTCATACAAAAACCTCCTACTGTTCTACCACCGTGAAACAAGTCTTTATTTCTTCCAGGCAGTGACAGCACTCTCCGCCTGGGTATCTGTAGATTGCCATGTAATCTCCGCCGGAAAGTGGCTGTATTCCAGAAAGAGTGGCTTCATATCCACCGTTTCCGACAATCTTATACGGGTAACCGTCTTTACGCATTTTCTCGATGATTTCATTTCTGTTCATGCTCAAAACCGCCTTTCTTCCTGTGTTCTACTTTGAAATTCTGTTAAAAATATCTATCGTTTTTTCTGCATGAACTCTCTTAATATCACTCATGCGACCTTTACGTTTGCTCCTCAACGCTTTTTCAGCTGTTTCCTTTGAATTAACTCCATAGCCGGCAGCTTTTCTTAACAGCTGTACTTCCTCCATGCTGAGCTTAATAGCCTTTAGTGTACGTGCGTTGATCTCGAAACTGTCTTTATCTCCTGGCCGTAAATCCTGGCAGACCGGTATATATTCATCGTGACCCATATTGTCGCCGATATTCCAGACAAAGAACCCGGTCGGGATCTTGTCCACTATCTCAAATACATCAACCTTACCAAAGCTCTCGCTATAAATTTTTCCATCTTTGATGATTACATTTTTCATATCTTTTCCGCCTTTCTCAATCCAGGAGACTTTCCTGGGATATACTGTATTTCTGCTGGAGCATATCGAACGCTCTCTCAGTTACTGTGTATTCATTCCAGCCAGCCTTGTACTGGTATCTTTCTGTCAGGTTCTTTGCTTCCAGAACTCTGTCAAATGTGATACCACGACCTTTCAGCTCTAAAGGTGTGCTGATGTGGTAATGTCTGCCGTAGTAGCTTCTGGCTGCCTCAATCTGGCACTGAGGTTTCTGTTCGCCCATTTCCGGACAGTAGATATATAATCCAGGAGTATCCGCATTAACCGCCGGTTTCAGCTCCGGTTTTGCAAGGTCAAGGCGTTTCTGTCTTACCTGTTCGGTCAACTTTTCGATTTCACCTGGAAGAAAATAACCGGCTTCATCACAAACTGCCATAACCTCGAAATATTGTTCAAGGGAAGCTGTGCTGTCAGAAACTGCAATCAGCTGTTCCAGATTTGTATATGCGTTGCTGCTCTTTGCCGGGAACTGAATAATTTTTGCCATCTTTACGACCTCCTCTATACCAGAATGTATTTTCTCAGGGTGTTATCTTCCGGATCCTCGCTGTCTAACCATTTGTCGAATCCGTCCGGGTTTCTTTTCTCGATTTCATCCATCAGCCAGCCTCTGACTGTCGGGATGTTTTCATCGTTCATATTTGTTGTAAGTTCAAACATTTCAATGAGTTTTTCTGTAGTCATATTAGCAAGCTGTTTCAGCATCTCGATTCCTCCGTTTCGTGTTTCATTTTTATGAGTTATCTCTTTTGTTGGCTTAACTTTAGCTCATTATATTGAGTTTGTCAAACCTATTTTTTCATTTTTTTGAAAAGTTTTTTTGATAACGTTATTCATAACGTTTCCGTCCAGAATGCGAGTATATTTCTTATAAATAATAAATAATTCTATTTTGTTTATTATTTTGTAACGGTGTTTTTAATGTTATTAGTAACGTTACAAATAATGTTTTATATTGGAAAAATGAGAAATTCCCGGCAACATTAAGATAAGAAGCATTAAATAAATCGAGATATGAGTACAGAGAGTTTCACTCATTATTATGAGTAGCAAAAACAGAATTAGTAACGTTATTTTTCACGTTTTTCTTACATTGTGCATATATTACATTTTGAAAACCTGGGATTGTGCATTATGACAGTTGCTGACCTTTTTCGTGAACCCACGAAAATGACAACCTGCGAGACAGTGCCTAAAATGCCTGAATTTGCCTTTTAAGCCACGGATGATAATTATATCAAAGAAATTGTTTTCGCACCGATTTGAAATTTTACCCAAACGGGAACTTACCGATTTGTGCATTTTTGATATTGCTCTTTTCAGAAACTTTGTTCAACAGAGATGGTATAGAAAAACAGGACTTCCGGGTGTAATGCTATAACAAATGTTATAACAGATGCTATAGCTTACAGCCCGGTTCCTGCTCGTGATTCGTGATATATTTTTCCTTGCTTTGCCAGTAACCACAGGTGGTTTACATGACTTTCATTTACATGTTACATTTTACTGCTCTCTAACAATCATTCCGACATATAGTGTCCTGCTATGCGAATTGCCAGTGTCGAACCTGCGACAGCCAGCAAAGCCACGTCAACAGCCACTATGGAGATAACTGCAAGTAGTTTTACAAAACACATGGCTCACACCTCCTGGAAACAATTATTTTTTCAAATATTCTCCAGAACTGAAGCCGGTGTACTTCACCCCGTCAAGAACAACCTGGATATACAGCCACTTCACGCCTCCGGAAATGCTGTAATAGCCGTAACAGCTGACCGGTGTTCCCTCCGGAATAACAACCATGGCTTTCTTATTCTTTCCGGCTCCATGTCTCATGTAGAGGTCAGCGGTTGTTTTGTAGGTACCAGCCACGGAAGAATCCGGACCTTTCTGTGCGTAGTCAGAAGCTGTAACGGATTTTGTGACACTCGCTTCCGGAGTAGTTCCTGACGGCTTCACAGCAGAGCCATTCAGAATCTCATTTACTTTCGCCTGAACTGCGACAGGATCGTAACCGTTTGCTTTCAGCTTTACGCTACGTTCCGGATCATTTCCCCAGGTACCAGCAATAACTTCTCTCGCTACCGTCTCAACGCTCTTTCCTGGTGTCTGAACCGGCTCTGTATCTCCATCAGCATCATACTTAGGACTAATAAAGCCACGGATATATCTGCCGTTGATGGAGAGAGTGCGTTTTTTCACGGCGTTGGAGTAATTACCCTCGACAACAACAAAATAGCCGGCTGATTCGTGTACCTCCACGATTACGCCGACATGATCTGGTGTACCTGTGTTGTCCGTGGTGGCGTAATCTGTACCATCGCTCCAGTCATACAGAACAGCCTCGCCGATTTTAGGTACCCGGTTATCCTGCTCGATCCAGATGCCCATTGCATTTGCTCTCTCGATCAGGTAGTAACAGCTGATCTCGATAGGCATGATGTCAGTATAGCCCAGCTTGATAGCCAGGGCAGACCATGTACAAGCACACCAAGGCCATGAATACTGCATTTTGGTTTCCCTCGGAAAACTTCCGGTAAAGCTGTTGTAAATGTCGATGATACTCTTATATGAGCCGTCTGCCTCATTCTTTCCTAACCAGCTGTTCGCCAGATTCACTACTTCACTTCTTGTTTTCAAATCTTTTTCCTCCTCATTTCTGCCGGTACAGCGATTGTAAATCTCCTGGCCATACCCGGCTCTTTTTACTTTTACTGCCTCGGACTGGTCTGCTGGCTTCTCGTACTGCTCCAGAACAATGTCCGATGCTTTCCGGATTGACGTTGCTGTTTTCAAAGTCTGAAGAACAGCCTTGTAACCGCTCAGCTCATGCAGTGCGAAAGAAAGCTGCATTTCCGGATCCCCGATGCTCTTTCCTGCCTGCTCTGCAAAATTACGAAGATTCGCCTTTCTGCTCCAGTAAGTCCACTGAGCTAGACCATAACCGGCTCCATCCCGGTCAAAATTGCCATACGTTCCATTGTCCACAGCCTCTGTGTATGAATCGTCCGTATGACCGAGCCTTTTCTGGAAGCTGTTCTGCAGGTTTCTGGAGTTCAGACCACTTTCAGCCTGAAAATGTCCCAGGAGAACCGCTGCTCCATGTTCTGACAGTCCTCCAGCCACCAGAAAATCAAACATTTGTTTTTCTGTCATTCTCTGCTCCTTTTCGGATATGAAAAAGCCCAGGCTTTTCGCCCAGGCTCTCTCATTCTGCTTTATTTTGTCGAATTATTATATTTACCATCGTCCAGCAAATCCTTGACTGCTGTAAACCAGCCCTGAATAATCCGGAGAATCACTTCATCGGTTACAAAGGTCTGGAGCCAGCCAGGCAAGAGGCCTCTCGCCTTACTGATAACCCACTCCATTTTCTGTTTACCGGATCCGGATTCTGTGAACGTATGCTCTGCAACAAGGAACAAATGGTAAACATCCGCTCTGATCTCCTCCATGGAGCGATTGCGTAAGTAAACATACAGTCCGGCTCCTGCAAGGATAACGCCGACTACGATAACAAAGATTAAAATTACATTGGTTGCCATTTCTATGTACCTCCTGTTTGAAATATTTGTGCCTCTGAAAGCGTTATAGGCTCGTGGAGGCTTTTGGTGTGTTTATGTGAGGAAATATTCACTCACAAGGCAAAATGCCAAATTTAAGGCACATCATGTAGATTTTCGAGTGCCTGTTCCCGGAGGAAATCTTTCTGCTCGTGTTTTACTTTCTGAGCATACTCCAGGGCTGCGTGCATATCACCGTTGCATTTCGCATCCGGAATACGCTGGACAGCCCTTGCGGTGGCTTCTCCGAGGGCGAGAGATGCATTGATTGTCTCCAGGAGTAACTTCTGGTGCGTGTCCATGTCCTTTTCTTTCTTTGCTCTCTCTTTTTCCCTCTGCTCGTCACGCTTCTCCAGGCGTTTCTCATGGCGGCTGAGCATGTAACTCGTCAATGCTGACGGAATCCCCATGGCTGCCACGAAAGTAACGATGATCTGCGGTATTGAAAGAACCACTACTTCATCCATGACGACCTCCTTTCTCCGGTTATAGTGTGTTCAGCTTCCGGTACATTTCTTTTACCTCGTGGATTTGCTGCTGCAATTCCTCCGGTATGTGAAACTCCGGTTCTGTGCTGTACAGTCTCATAAGCTCCCCTATGATATTTTTCTGCCATTCGATAATGCTGCATTGAAGCTCTAAAAGTTCTTTTTCCTCCAAAGCCCTACTCCTCCTTTGTGAAAAGGTGGTATTCAGGGAATCTCTCCCCGAACCATAGCCAGCGGAGGAAATCATCCGCCACAATAGCCAGGGCCGAAAGAAAGAACCAGATCACCGTAAACGGCAGGCATATCTGACCGTAAATATTAAAAGGCATATTGCTGTAATCCCAGACATCCCATTTCAGGACCAGGTTCAGCAGTATGCCGGAAACAAATTCTACTACCGTCACAATGACGGCTGATATACCCATCTGCCGGAGGATGGACCAGTTCCAGGGGAACCAGTTGTTGAGCCCTCCGATCAGGACGAAGCATATCCCACCTACCAGAAACATGCTCCAGTGACTTCTCCCTCTGAAAAGAAGCTCTATTAAAACGTATGTCAAGCCTCCGGACGATAGCAAAATCAAGAATTTAAGCAGCTTCCTCATGAGCCCATCTTTACAATGAGGTCTTTAAGGACTTCATTCTGGTAGGCTTCCGGAATTTCAACCCCGTAGTAGATAGAATTTACTTCCTCCAGGGTTTCTGCGTTCTTGATCCACATATTCAGAGCATTGCAATACGTTGTGTGGTACGTTTTATATGCCATGGTGGCTGTGATGATTTTCTGCATCTCCTCAGCGGAGAAATATCTGCAAGGGTTACCGTCCTCGTGATACTCGAATCTCTCAGCTCCTGTCATAAGCTGGATCTGCTTTCCGAACAGATTCAGCTGATCATCAGTTGTCAGTCGGAAATGCTCCAGGGAACCGGAAACAGTGACATCGCATCCGGCAATAATTGTGGCATTACAGATACTGCACATTTCATTTTTCTTGGATGTTTTTGCATCCTCCAGGGCTTTTTCCTGGTCGATCTCCTGGATGATTTCACCTATGAAAACCGAGCCGTCATTTGAGAGAACCAGACTTGCATCCACTCGTCTGTACTCCGTTGTAAACCCTGTTAATTCCAGAAACTTCACCCCTCCGGGAGTGAAAGCCTCAATCAAAGAGGTATCAATGCCTTTCGGTATACCTCCAACAAATTCGATGGAGACCTTATTTCTTCCGATGGGCGTTACCTCTCCAGTGTAAAACTGGTCGCTGCCTTTGAATTTTAAGCGATTCATTTTTTACCTCCATTCTCCAGCCGGTACATACAGCTGATTAAAAATATTGTCCATGTTACAGATTGTGCGGTAGGAATCGGCGTACTCTATGTACCCTCTCCAGGAAGCATACTGCGTTCTCAAATCCCCGAAGTTCAGCTCTCCATTATCAAATTTAGGTTTTAGCTTATGCAGCTTTCTACGTTCTCTGGTAACGGAATCTTTGCATGGCTTAACAACCACTCTGCCGGTCTCGGTCAGTTTGTACCTGAATTTTAGGAAAGTAAACCAGGACGACAATTTGATGATCTGCGTTTTCTTTGTATTGACTATGATACCTTTTTCAACAAATTTCTCTTTCAGGGCTTCTAAGCAGTATTGTAAATACTCCTTGCTTTCATGTATCAGGTAGGAATCATCCATATACCTGCCGTGTTCATGTACGTCAAGCTCCTGCTCTATAAAATGATCTATGCCATTTGGGAAACGCACCGCCAGGATTTGTGATATTTGACTGCCAATTCCTAGCGAAATCTCTTTGCCATCTTTCCTATCAGCACAAAAAGGGCGGATCAACTGTGCCGCAAGGTTGATGATCCGCTCGTCTGTGAAATTTTTCTGCAAATCCTGATAAACAGGCTCGTGCAGTATGTTGTCGAAATACTTAGAAAAATCAATAACCAGTATGTAGCCATCATTTGAGAAACCATTCCGGCGGTAAAACCTGTGCAAGTGTGCATCCAGCCTGTTCAGGGCAAAATGAATACCTTTTCCCTCCATGCTCGCTCCGTTATCGTAGATTAAACCAGTCTGCAGAACCGGAACCAATGCATTGGTGCATAGGGAACGCTGTATTACCCTTTCCCAGATATGAACACTCTTTATCAGACGTAGTTTTCCTCTTTCGCACAACCAGAAAACAATAAACCCTTGCGACACATTCTCTCCGGATTCCAACGCCTTTACGGTGTTGTTGATATTCCTGAGCAGATTCATTTCATACCGCTGTACGGATGCTTTCCAGTCAACTCCGGATTTTGATTTCTTAAAGGCAGTTATGAGGTTGTTCGCATCCTTAACCCGGTCAAAATCGTCATATTCCTTTAACCGTTCCTCACGTCTCCTCTGTCTCGATGCTTTTCTCCTCTGGTATCGAGCTTCTTTTCTTTCTTCACTTGTCATATTGTCTTAAAAATATGCCCTAACCTCCTTGTACAGATTGTGTGCTTACTCTATCTGCGTAATAAGACCAGCCATGAAACATGAGGATAAGCACAGACCTCATGCCATGCAAGCAGCGTCCGACTGCTTATATCAAGCAAGAGCCATTCTCCGGGCATAAGAGAACAGCTGAGCAAATTCACCCTTTCGGGACGGTTATTTTCTCCTTCCGAGATACAGCGGAACGGTTCACAAACCTAATCATAGTCCGCCGTCACAGAATCCAGGGGCTACGCCAAACGAGTTGGATGCGTTGCTGTAGCTGGCATTGCCGCCGCTGCCGACATTGCAGAAGTTGGTGGTGTTGCTGGCGTTCGGAGATGCCAACCACCAGTTCGTACGAGAACCACGTACAGAAAATAACCTCAAAAACAGCCTGTTACGGCTGGTTTTTGCACTTTGATGGTTTTTGTTTTTGGTTTCCCTCCTGTTGTTTGTCCAGGCGTTTAGCAATTTTACCATTCGCCTTTCTCCATCCTTTCAAAAGGGCAACCTCTTTGTCTATCATATCCACATACCGGAGTAGTTTATTTGCATCGGCCGGCAGTACCTCGATGATATACTGTAATTCCTGGAGCATCTTTTCACATGCTCCGATTGCTGCTGTCTGATAGTCTCGCCTCACTTCCAGCTCATGCAGATTTATCGGGTAAATACTGTTTGCATCCGTGATATTATCAATAAGCTGTTTCAGCAAATCCATCATTTCATCCCGGAACCGGAAAACCAGCCAGTATGGATATTCCGATACAACGTCACGAGTGCGGATTTCTTCCTGCATCCGGGTGTACTTGTTGAAAAACAATTCCATTTTCGGGTACTCCTGGACTATCTTTACTCGCAATTCATCATCCGGGAAATTCTTTGATCTGACTGCATCCCTATTTTTTACACCAAAATCCCGTAATAGGTTCTGGGTAATCTCTTTACGTAACTTTATCGCTGTATGGTAAAATTCCAGCTCTGACGTACCTCTATTATTTTTCAATACGCTCATTTACTTTATTCCTCCTCCATCTTCCAACCGCCCCACAAGGGGGCGAGATTGGAAGATTAAGAGATTATGAAGCCAGGGGCTACGCCAACCGAGGTGGATGCGTTGCTGAAGCTGGCATTGCCGCCGCTGCCGACATTGCAGAAGTTGGTGGTGTTGCTGGCGCTCGGAGATGCCAACCACCAGTTCGCACGAGAACCACGCTCCGCTGCTCCTTTGCCAAGTCCCTTAACAATGTGTCTGTATGAGTGAGCAAAAATAGGAAGCTGGATGCCTCCGCCATCATAGCCATCGGACCAGTTATTTCTTCCGAACACCTCTGTTTCCTGGAGCAACCACAGTTTTCTCGAAGCCCACGCCCAGGTTCCTTTGTTGTTTTCCAGTCGGCGTACCTCTTTCATAACAGCTCTCAGATCTGCCGGGAGCGTGTTATAAATGGTCGTGTTTACTGTAGCCGTAAGAGCCGCTGCCGCTGTACCTCCGGCATTTGTATTGCTTGAGTTCATCTGATACGTAGTCTTTAGGCAATCCCTGAACGTAAAATAGAGATGCGGTTCTGTAAGAATAGCCGTATCCCCTACATTCATGTACGTATTGAATCCGGACAGATCAACCCTTGCTTCCTCTCCGGTTGACAGAACAATGTCTTTATAATCCCCGATATGCAATCCGGAAAAATCCTCTGTCTTGATCTTTGCCCGGAGTTCCGCCCAGGACATTTCGATCTCTTTTCCAGCACTGTACGTAGCCGCTCCGAGAAGAAGATCATTCACAGAATCAAAGGCCGCTTTAATAACCGGACCATCAGGGATATTCCCAGGTTCTGTGATGTCGATACTCTGCACCACCGTAGGTATGCCGAGTGTTGCTTTAACCGCCTGGCACAAATCCTCATAAGTGATTTTTTTTGTGCCGTTTTCCGTGTTTACAATCAGCAAGCTCCCGGCCGGGACGTCTGTGATTGCAGGTAATTCACCGATTTTTTTCATTGTGTACCTCCTTAAATGATTTGATACCGCCAAAAGGCAGCTATAACTTCACCAGCATCGGTAGCAAGCTCCTCGCCTCCTGCCGTTGCAAGTGCAGTTTCCATTTCACCGCTTTCTACAATCTGCTCCAAACGCTGGATTCTTTCCTCGTGATTGTCCAGCTGGAGTTGCAGATGCCCGGCAACATCCTCTGAAAGCTGGTTTTTTACGTTGTCGAACCATTCCCGGAACTGTTCTTCAGAGCTTTTTTCAAACGCCGTAAGCTGATTCACAATGTCCAGGAGCTGATTATTCCCGGAAGTTTCGAGTTTTGCCAGGTATGCTTCCATCTGCTTAACAAATTCCTCGTAAGAGGTATTGGACCGGTCAACAAATTCGTCATAAAACCGATACAACTGCTTAAAAAATACGGAGGTGTCCAGGTGGTCGATAACCTGGGTAACAACTCCGCATACGCTACTGTCATATCTGGTATCTGTGATATTTGCCTGTGTGATAACAGTCTGGTTTGAATTTATCAGAACCGTTGCCAAGCATAACTCGTAATAATCCCCGGATGCCGGCTGTAAAAGCTCCGGCGGTACCGGGTTCGCATCTGGTGTTCCCTCTTTTACGATGATTTCACACAATCTGAGTAGATAGTTTGCTCTCAAAACTACCCTGTCAATGCGTTTATAGCTTGTAGGAGCTTTTGAAAGCGTAATTGTGTATTCTTGTGTGTCTGCCGCAAATCTACCTCGAATTATGCCAAATCCAGGGCGGACTATCAGGTTCATCCCATCCCCGGCTACTACCTGGAAACAGTCTGCCGGATCTGCCAGGACACCATCGCTAATAATTTTTGAAATAAACATCGCCAAAAAATCGGAGGATTCAGCTCTATCAAAGATAGGCATACCCTCCTCGTCATAGCCGTTTATTTCAGAATCAAAATAACCGTATCTCAGTGACACTCTTTACACCTCCCTTTTGATAAGCTGTTGTACTGTTGATACTTCATCAGTTCCAAAGGTCACAGCCAACTCAGTAGCCGCTCCCTCGTAAGTCTCCATTACCTCCGTGATACGTTTATCCGTTGCAATATTGACTTCTGTGTTTATATAGGTGCAGTAGTCTCCCAGGTCAAAATCCTTTTTATAGACAAGGTTCGCCTGGTAATCTACACCACTGTTTATGGTCTCTACCATCCGGTACTCTGCCAGTTTTTCTCTGCCCCTCTGGTCGAGTTGCTGCTTGTAGGTCTCCAGAGGAATCTCGTTACCGTCCTCGTCCTTTTGCTGCAAATCCCTAGCATCAACCCAGATTTCTTTTCTTTCTTCTCCGGGCAACCTGGCATCTACCGTGATAATGATCCGGTCGGAACCCTCCCCGGCTCCGGCAACATAGGCGAAATTCTTGTAAGAGCTGCTGTTGCGGTTGTAAACCACATTCCGGATATTGTAGAAAGAGTTGGAAAAGATAGCCCAGCTGTTTTCCTCCTGGCTATCTCTCCTGTCAACGCCTTGCCATACCTCAAATGCGAGGTCATTCGTTAGGAAATCGTACCTTATCCTGTGGCTAATTTCCTTTGTGTTGCCTATTTCATACAGCTTCTCGCTTACGTTGTCCCCGGTAGCCTGCATATTGATATTCCCTGATATGCCTGTGAGGCTTCCTAGCTTCAAATGAGCCACTTTTCTGTCTGCATCGGTAGGATTTATAGCCGAAGTATCAGCAAGCCTCCTCATGGCTTCCTCAACGTTTCCGCTTAGGGTTATTGTTCCGGCTATTACTCTGTCTGTCAGGAGCTTTTCTGCGAAATTGCCTTTTGCATAGGCTTCCCTGGCTCCGTTTTCATCCTGGGAGTAATTTACTTCATCAATCACGCCCAGCTCCTTTGCATCGTTCCGGTACAGATATTGTCCTGCGTTCAGAAGTGGAAAATAATCTTTTGACGTATAAAGTTCAAAACACCCCAGCTTTTCATACCGTCTCGCCCAGATCAAAGTCCGGAAAAGAGGAATGCTGCCCAGGGTTTCAAAATCTTTGTCTAAAACAATAAGCTGCATAATCACACCCCCAGATAGAACGGAGTATAGAACAGCTTAACGTCCAGGTTGGTGTAGTTTTCGTCAGCATCGTACTCCAGATAGTTATTTCCTACTTCAAGCAGGAACGGCGTTGATAATCTGTCAATTTTCTGGTATACGTTTACGCCATTCAGCTCAATAACCTGGTGTCTGGTGTTCGTATCAACCAGGAGAACGTCTCCCTGGTTCATGGCTACCTTAACTCTCATAAACTTGCCACTTTCCCCACTCTTTGTCCGCACCAGCGTAATTTTAGGGTTTGTGACCGGACCTCTTTCGGCAATAAACTGTATCTGCAATCCTGTCGGCACATGTCCATCATTCGGAAGCAGAACCTCTTTTGAAAGTGTTCTGTAGCCGGTAATGTTTCCACCGAGGCACAGCCCTTTGTATGGATCCGGAACTACGACTTTGTTCTTCAGGCACCGCCACGGGAAAGCTATCAATTTACTGATGTTCGCCATGTTCTGGCCGAAGTTGTCAATATTTTTCATCATCGGATCCGGGCACATGAGGTCTACAACGATAGAGAGCTGGTTATATACATTGCTTTTCGCAACGAAATCCCAGCCCTCCAGTTCATACTCGATATTTCTTTTTGTACCGCTATGGTCTATTGTCATTTTCCCGGTGTATTTTGGATTGAAAAACTTAATAATCCGCTGCCGGTTTGTCTCATTATTCCGGTCGTCTCTCAGAGTTGCCTCTATGTGGATGGGGCGTTTTTTTATACGCTTACCATCCACTGAGGAACCGTCAACAAGTGCGTTGTCTGTGGTGCTGATTTCAAGCTCTGATGCTTCCAGACCGGTAATTTTGGTTATACCGAACTCTCTTTTCTCTCCGGATCTGGACTTACCAAAAGCAAGAGCCATTCCGTTACATTCGAGAGTAAAGTCTATATAATTTGCCATTATTTCACACCTCCTAACAATTTCCTTGCTGCTTCTCTCTGGGCTTTTGATACCTCACTCGGCGTTGCCACCGGTGTATGGTAGTTATTTTCCTGCTCGATATGCTCGTCAATATAGGTGTCTCCACCTGTCGGCATCTCGGTATCAGCTGTATGTTCTGCCTGAGCTTTGGAACGAACCGTTATTTTTCCGGTTTCTACATCAACTGCCGCCTGCATGTGTTCCGCCAGTTTCGCCATTTCCTCGTCTGTCTGGTCGTACAGTTCGGGCATTTCTTCCTCGATACCCTCTCCAACACCAGGAGGAATCCAGCGACCTACCTCTTTTTTCATTACCCTTGACGGGGAATTGATGTCCAGGGCATCCTTTACACCGTCTACGATTCCGGAAAAGAAGCTCTTAACATCGCTTACGAATTTGTCCTTGGCACTGCAAATTCCGCTCCAGACACCGTTCACGATGTTCACTCCGACTTCTTTCATTTTTCCTGGTAAAGAAGAAACCCCATCAATTACGGCGTTCACGAGGGATTGAGCTGCCTCGACGCCTTTATTCTTCAGGTCGATCGCCCACTGGCCGACTTTCGTTACCGTGTTCACCAGCCAAGTCCAGATTTTACCTGGTAACTGCTGGAACCAGCTCGTTACACTGTTGATTGCGTTTGTGGCTGCTGTTGTCATTGTGGAGTATAAGTTCTGCCCCCACTGAATTACGTTATTGACGGTATTTACCAGCCAAGTCCAGATGCGTCCCGGAAGTTGTGAGAACCAGTTTATAACCGAATTAACGGCGTTTGTGGCAGCCGTGGTTATCGTGGTGTACATATTCTGACCCCAGGCGATGATATTATTTACCACGCCTACGAGCCAAGTCCAGATTCTTCCTGGAAGCTGGGCGAACCAGTCTACAACACTTTGTATGATTTTTGGAAGTTCGGTTGTTACCCAGTCTTTTACGTTGATACCCCACTGGATAATCGTGCCTATGGCCGTACCGAGTGCATACCCGATTTTATAAGGCAGCTGAGCGAACCAGTCTCCAACCGCCGAAATAGCTTCACTCACAAAAGTTGTGATGTTCGTGTAGAGTTCTGAACCCCACTCAGAAATCGCCGTTATGGTATTTGTCAGCCAGGTTGAAATTCGCCCAGGAAGTTCCTGGAACCAGGCTACGATAGAATCCACTACCTCACCGATTTTGTCAGGTATTCCCTTGAAGAAATCGACAATTTGTGTCCAGTGATCTTTGATTACCACAACCAAGGTAGCAACTGCGGCTACGATTCCGGCTACGACTGCGGCTACCAAAGCAGGTGCACCGAGAATTACAGCACCTACGGCAGCTATGGCAATTCCGATCACCATCAGAGCTTCTTTTACCCAGCTGAAACCGTCTTTGAGCATACCAAAGAAGTTCGTTACCGCCATGACGGCTCCGCCAATTACGGCTCCTATTCCGGCTATGGTAGGACCTATGCTGGAAATCAGGCTTGCTATCTTTGAAATAGCCGGACCTACAACCGCACCTATCTTTGTAAATACTCCAGATATGGTGCTTGCAAGTGTACCGAATGAACCGGTTACCTTTGTTATGATTCCGGCAAGTTTCGGGAACTCTAGGGCAAGAACTTCACTGAATGTTCCGGCTCCTCCGGATAATAGCTGGAATCCCTCTACTACTTTCGGTACTATGCCTATGACGTTTCCGGCAGTTTTTCTGAAACCGCCAAGTACGCTCAGGAGGTTCTTAACTCCTCCGACTACCTCAGAAGCAACTTTCAGTGCCGCAATAGACGCCGCAATGGTTCCGATCGCTTTGCCGAGGGCCTCCATGGTTTCCGGATCTGCTCCATCAAGAGCAGAGAAAATATTACTCAGGGCATCTACGACAGTCTGAGCTATCGGTGCCAGTGTGGATGCGAAACCATCAAATAATCCACTTAAAAAAGCTCCCAGACCTGGGAACTCCTGTTCAATTCCTGCTATAAATCCCTGGACAATCTGCTTTCCTACCTCGATGATCTGAGGCAGATTTTCAATGACCGCACTTGCCAGGTATGATACTATTTTTGCCGCCGATTCTCCGATGGACGGAGCGTATTCTACGAGGGTGGAACCAAATTGCGACAACGCATCTTTCGCTGATTCTACCAGCTGTGGCATGTTGTCCGCCAATCCAGAAAGAACCTCGGCCAGCAACGCCACTCCGGTACTCCAGAGTAATCCTGTGTTTTCAATCAGGGCTGAGCCAAGGGATGTTACTATATCTACCCCTGCAGAAGCAATTTCCGGTAGATTGTTATTTATGCCAGTCAAGAATGACTGGATCATGTCGGAAGCTACGTCTATCAAATCCGGGGCTGCCGATGCAGCTTTCTCTACAATCTGGGCGAATATATCCCCGACCCTAGAAACAACTTCATCCAGTCCGCCGTTATTAAACGCATCCTGGAGTTGCTGTACCATGTTCTGGGCTTCTTTTACAACCTCTTTCAGCGGAGCTTCCATGTTCTCATACAGAGAAATACCAAGCCCCTCTAATCCTGATTTTAGGATTGTGATCTGACCTTGCAGGTTGTCGTTCATGGTGTCAGCCATTCTCTTTGCTGCGCCGTCACATGAATAAATAGCATCGGACAGTTTATCAAAATCATCATCGGAAGCATTTACAATAGCAAGTAGGCCGGACATCGCTTCTTGTCCGCCAAGAGCGGCTGCCATTTCTGCCGCCTCAGCCTCTGACAGACCAGCGAAACCATTTCTCAGATCTCCCATCACTTCATTAAGTGATTTCATGTTGCCGTTGCTGTCTGTTAGTGATACTCCCAGCTTGTCCATGGCTCCCTGGACCTCTTTGGTCGGTTTTGCCATACGTGACATGATGGAACGCAAAGAAGTACCTGCCTGGCTTGCCTTAATTCCGGAGTTTGCCATAAGCCCGATTGCAAGGGCTGTATCTTCCGCTGTATATCCTAAAGCACCAGCTACCGGAGCTACGTATTTGAACGTCTCTCCCATCATTCCAACGTTAGTATTTGCGTTAGAGGATGCCTGTGCCAATACATCCGCAAAGTGTGTGGAATCCTCTGCGGATAACCCGAACGCCGTCAAGGCATCGGTAACAATATCTGAGGTGGTCGCCAAGTCCTCGCCGGATGCGGCTGCCAGGTTCATAATACCCTCTAAGCCGTTCAGCATATCTTCTGTTTTCCAGCCAGCCATAGCCATGTACTGCAAAGCATCCGCCGATTCGGAAGCACTGAACTTGGTAGTTGCACCCATTTCCTTTGCCTTGTCGGTTAATGCTTTCAGATCATCGCCCGTAGCTCCTGAGATTGCCGCTACTTTTGACATGGAAGCCTCGAAATCAGAGCCAACCTTTACTGAGGCTGCACCGATAGCTCCTATTGCAGTTGCGGTTCCGGCCAGGATGGCACCTGTCGCCTTTAAGCCCTTTTCGGCTATGCTTCCTATTCCGTCTATCCCGGATTGAAAGCCTTTACTGTCAATACTTGTATCAAATTTTAGTGTGCCATCATAAGCCAACGTTCTCACCTCTCTTTCGGGCTTGAAATCATCGGCTCATAATGGCACTACTTGATCTGTTTTCCGTGTTTAATTTTTACTTCAAAAATGGAGTGACAGTTTCTCCCTTTGCAGGAAACCATCACTCCGGTACATTCTGCCTTATCCGAAAAGAAAATAGGCATCTTGTAATTGCAGTCCGGGCACTCTACCCGGTTCATTTTATTTTTTTCTATTTTCTCAATAGTTACCGCCTCCCTACTACAGCACACCTCTAAGGTCTCCGCCTTTCAGGAGAGCTTTTTCGATCTCTGCCAGCTTTTCGTCCTCGTTTCCAGGATTCGGCAAAGCGTACAGCCTTTTCATTTTCCGGTAGAACGACTGCTGTTCTTTCGGCATGTCACTCTTTATCTCGATGCTCCGGTACTCCATGATCTTGACAAATTCATTCTGATTTGTCAGGGAGTTAAACATGGCTCTGAATTTCCACCAGTGCATGTACTCTATGTCCTGGAGGTCAATGCTGTACTGTGTCATAAAAGCGGCATAGATATAATCATCGTCATACTCGAATGAGTAAACCCTGGTCTTTCCTTTTTTTGCACTCAGCTTCTTACGCTGTGGGTTCTCCTCTTTGCCGCATTTGTAAAACCACAGCATAGCCTTTGTTGCTTCCTGGAGATTCCCAGGAATAACCGGAAAAAACAGATTCAGGGCTTTCGCTGCCTTATCCTTTGGGTCTATGCTTGCATCCTGCATAAGCATTTCAAACAGGATGGCTATGCGGAAGTCAGTACGTATCTCGTACTTCTCTCCGCATACTGCAACGCTCTCCGGTAAGGTATCAACCAGAATGTTCATTAGTGGTGTTTGCCTTTGTTACCGTGGTATGCGGCGTTTCTGTTGAAATTCTTGCTGTTCTGCTTCTCAGCCGATCTCCGTTCAGCTCTGTTCGGGCTGTACTTCTCCGTGAGAGCGTTAAGCTCGCTGTTACAGTTCATGGCAGCATCAGCCACAGAAGCAAAAGCCTCCATGTGGTCTTTGATATTGTTTTTGCCACCAAAAAGCTCCTCAGACATTCCTTTACCAAAGACTTCATCGAAGAAATCATTCACAATGCCGCACTGGATTCTCAGTGAATCAGCTGTTGTCTTTCCTGCGTACTGTGTAGGTTCCTGGATTCTTTCCTTTATTCTGAGGTTTTCTTTTTCGTACTTCTCCAGAAGATCAGCATCGAAGAAATCATACTCCAGCTCTTTTCCTAATACCACTATTCTCATAAATCGTACCTCCTATGGATTAAATGCTAATAATAAAACAAAAGACCGCTTTTTAGGCGGTCTCGTGTTATACTCCTGTTCCTGCTCCCGCACTTTCTGTTGCGGCAGTAAAGGTCTTTGTCTGTGTGTTGAAAGTACCGTCAATCGGATCGCCTACTGCATTGAGGTTTCCGGAAACCTGAATGTCTGTATCTCCAGACACTTCGGAGATTTCTGCGGAAACAATAAACTTTCTTGCTGCAAATTCGTTCTCTTTGCTTGCTACCGGCTCCCAGAGTTCAACTCTGACATACTCAAATTCTGCCTCGGAACCTGTGCAGTGGTTTCTACCTACATTGTACAACGCCAGGATAGGCTCCTGTTCCGGGATCAGGTCGGATTCAAACGGGAACACCGTCTCATATCCGGTCACGGATTTGGACGATGCCTTTTCATTGACGTACTTCTTGGATTCTGTCTGGGCTCCAGGTTCCTCATTCAGCGATGTGAAACCTACACCCATGAGACAATAGTTAGGTTTGTCTGCCGACTGAGTGTTCAGGTAGTCGGCAAACTGATGTCTTTTGACAACATTTCTGCTTGTGTCCATGTTCATGCCTCCTTAAAATATAATAATCTTAACTGTATCTGATACCGGGCGTTTGTCATTGATCCATCAAACAAATACCCGGATGATACCACTTCGAGTTGCTGAGCTTCCATTCCGTCCGGAAGTTCCGGGAGAACCCCGGACATGCTCCTGGTTTCCACCCAGTCTGCAAGTCGCTCATAAAATACACTGTTCTGGATGTTCTGCAGGCGTTCCTGGCTGTAAAATTCCCTGGATCCAAAAGCAAAAAGGTATTGTCGGACGGTACTTCCTCCGAGATACCTCTTTACAACTGGATCGCAAGGCAGAACCTCAATGGTATATTCCACCGGCTTTTCCCCCAGGTAGTCAACCCTTAAAGCCCCGTCTTTCAACAATTCGCACCCTATGAAATACTTCTCCAGTGCATCAATAATAGACTCTGCTTTTGCCATATCAAACCTCCGTTACATGAGCTTTTTTGCTCCGGAAAGTATGTCTTTCTTGTAGGCAACTTTCATTCTCTCGAACCATTTGGCTCCCCTGTTTGCATCATACGGTCTGCTCGTTGCCGTATCATAATACTGGGTTCTGGCATACGGGGCGATGTATTGAACATTTCCGCTCCCGATTACCGTCCCCAGCTTTCCGGATTTGTCCAGCATACCGGTCTGAAAAGGAACCATGGCACTACAGTACCTCAGTACCTCGCTGTCAACAAACTTCTGAGCCCTTGTGAAGTTCTGCGATTTCTGAGGTGCAAAGTTTTGATTCCAGCTAAGCTCTGCCTTTACAGCTCCGCTTTTCGTGGTTGTCCGTATAATCTGCCCTCTCGGTGTTGTTACAGTGATTGCCACTACTCACCACCTACTCTCCAGTGCTTCATGCTCGAAGTGCCTCTGCTCCGGTTGTCTGTAAAATTCCTAACAAAAATCACTTCCGGATATGACTGTCTCAGCTCCGTTTCTGTTGCTGTCTCCAGATCAACCAGCCCTTGGACAATGATTGCTCCAGGCTGCAACGTCCAGTAACCGGAGAAAACCTTATCATCCAGTTCCGAATACGCTTTCTGATCTGTGTATTTCTTCCCGGATGTATCAGCATCTGCCGGAATCCGGATTGTGTAGGCATCGCTTTTCGACAGCTCCTTGCTTCCGGATGATGTACCTTTCCTGGAATAAAAGCTAACCCCTCTGATTTGTGTACCATAGAACCTTTCTGTGCGTTCGGTTCTGTCATAACGCTTATTGAAAACGGTAATTTCACTGTTCACGATCATACTTTCTCGATACTCCTTTGTATAATAAGCCGGTATTTCCCAGGTAAATGCTGGCCTCTTGATACATTAAAGCCACTCTGCCAGATGCTCCGGTTGTATTTCCGGAATCTGCGTAGGTGACAGCGTACCCATCTGAATTTTCCGACTTAACTCCAGGCGTTTTTTTCTCCTCCTGGTAATCAATTTCAGCCATCGCACAGATAGCATCCTTTACCATATCCGGGATTTCAGGGAGCCTCTTAACCCTGTCAAAAGAGATTCTATGCAAAACAGCCTCGGCACGTTTTTCACACGCATCGAAGCTGTCCTGTGGTATTTTATTACCGCCGTATGTTTCAGAGTAGTAGTTGTAGTCCACGTATGGACTTGTTATAGCCTCTTGGAGCATCTTAAATCACTCTCCCTATTATTTGGTTGCCTGTTTACCGGAATCAGCCTGTTTGCCAGCCTCAGAACCTCCGGTTGCCTGTTTGGTTTCCTTGGTCTTTGCAGTAGCCTCTTTCAGCTTAGCCTCCAGGTCGGTAACCTGTTCTTTCAGCTTTGCGTTTTCCGCCTCCATAGCCTCAATCTTCTTGTCGGCGTTCTCTGCGTACTCAGTAGCCTCTTTCAGCTTAGTCTCCAGGTCGGTAACCTGGGCCTTTAATGTTTCAGCCTCTTTTTCCGCATTGTGAGGCTCAGCCACAACCTTGTCATTCATATCGGTAATCTTGTAACCAAGTGCGATATAAGCATCCTTTTTTTCATCAGGGATGCGGATAACTCTGTTTGCTTTTCTTGCTTTTAACATATTTTCCTCCATTCCGTGACAAAGGGAGCCATAACAGGCTCCCGTCACTTTAATCATTATTTACCAGCTCTTACGCATGAGGTGTGATGTTGAATGCGATTGCATCAACCTTGTTGGGAAGCAGGAACACATCCTCGAAAGATTCCTCGAAGTAGTCCCACTTTCCCTCGGAACCAGCGGAAGGCGGATCCAGCTGTGCGAACTCGTAGTTGATAGGAGTAATGACTGCCAGAGGATGAACCAGACACATGTTGATCTGGTCTGCGGCAGTGTCTACCTTCCATCCCTCCGTGAAGTCATACGCCGTTTTCATCATGTCGGACGGTACGCTGTCAGGGATTTCTACCTCGTCAATGGAAGTGATCGCTCTTTTAACTGCCTCGGAACGCTTGCTTACGTCAAGGGTCTTGACAATCTGCTTTGCGTTGGTAATGAGGGTTCTGGTATCAGGTGTTACGTACAGAATACGACCAGCTCTCGGAACTCTCTTGTTGTCCATGTAGGTCATCATGGCATCGAATACCTCCAGAACGTTGTCTGTGGTAAGAACGGTCTTGTCTGCTGTTTTTCCGGCTCCTGTGTAGTCCGCATACAGCTTGGAAATCAGGTAACAGTTCATTTCAGGAAATTTCTGCTCCTCGTTGAATACCCTGGTAATGTTTGCGATGCTCGCTACCTGGTTGGTCTCCTGGATGTCACGAGGATGTACCAGAGTGGACCATGTTCTGTGGTTGGTAACCTGCAGAGGTGTCCAGGAGTTGTTGTAGTTACGTTTCTTCTCGCCGATAGCATCTCTGTTACCATCGGTACGTCCGGTCGTTGTGATTGTAGGAATCTCGATCACGTTGGAGTTTACCCAGCGGTAACGGCCGTTGTTAGGTGTGTTGAAAAGGGCTCCGAAGTAGAGAACATAAGGGAACTCCTGCTCCAGTGCCTGCTGATACTGCTTTGCGTAGTTTAATGCTGCCATTCTTTAGATCCTCCTTATTTGTTGTTTTCCGGCTGTCTTAAACGGGTAAAGCCCATGTTCAGGAACGGATTCTGATTTCCACCAGCACCACCGGTGCCTCCGTTGGTTCCGGATGCGAAATGAGGCTGAGTACCCTGTCCTCCGGCTCCGCTTCCTCCCTGGCCTCCCTGACCGCCATTGTTGTTGTCCTCGATAACGAACGCACCCTTGTAATCGTCGCTCTCCATGAGCGATTTCATGTAGGCAGTAGCATCCGCTCCGAACTGACCGTTTTCCAGTGCGTAGTTCTTTTTCTCAAACTCTGCTCTGATACCGGCCTGTGCCGCTTTGGAAGTGTAATTGTAGCCAGATAAGAACATATCCGTCTGATGGGAGCGTTCCTGGGCTGTCAGCTTGTCTTTCAAGTCCTGGGTGTCCTTGTTGTACTTGTCCTCCCATTCCTTTGTGACCTTATCCACATCAGCTCCATTATCTTTGAGGGACTGAATTGTGGTATTGGCATCCGTGAGCTGCTGTTTCACTCCGGTAAGCTCCGTCTCTTTTGCTCTGAACTTATCCTCGGCAACGTAACCACCATCCGCCAGGTTTACGATTTTCAGGTTTTTATCGCCTTTGATCTTCTCCTCCAGCTGTTCATAGGTCAGTGCCTCCGGCTGTCCGTCTACAGTTCCAAAAAGTTTCTTCAAAAATTCGTACATGGTGTACCTCCTTAATTCGCTGATTTTGTTTATATGCCGGTTCACTCCGGCTCTGCTATCATGGGATATATCCGCCCATGACCGGAAATTTGAACAGTTTATGTGCCATGTCCGGGGCAAGCTGAGTAGTTTATATGCCATTCCTCCAGGGCGAATAAAAACGGGAAGTCTCCAGAAAAGGAAACCGCCCGGTTTTTACTGTGAAATATTTTGCTGTAGGTTGCTTTGTGGATGCGTGATAAGCCCGTGGAGGCTTTATTTTCGCTTCCGTGATAATTTGTTGCTTAAACCAGTCAAAATGCCTGAATGAGCCTGTCATTTTACCCATGACTGGGAGATAGCAGGATCACCTCCTCCCTACTTCTCTGTGTAATCCTCGATAACCTCAATGCCGTACTCGATAGCGCACTGATTTTCAATTCTACAGCCTCTTGCATCTTCCCAGCCTTTGGCGAAGTATGCAATATCAGCCGTAGAAAGCAGCTCCAGGGATTTTCCCAGGAACCAGAGCGGTCTCGCATCCGCCGGAGCGTTCTGGAAGAATGAATCAATCACTTCTACCGGTTCTCCAAGGTTTCTCTCTGCGCTTTCAATAGCCTTTTTTCTCTCAGCAAGGATTTCTTCATCCGTTTTGCCTCTCATAGGCTGCGAAATAAACAGTTTCTTCATTTTGGTTTTACCTCCTATCTTGATTTTTTATTAGCCCAGACAGCCTTTTGACTGACTGATCTACCAAAATTAACAATTCTGCCGGAATCATCCTTTACGGCATATACCTGGGTTCTGGCAGAATCGACCGGTCTCCCGGTCTGTTTGCAGAAATCTTTCATTTCCGCTTCTATCTTTTTCAGTTTTACACTCTCTGCAGCAAATTCCTCTTTCATGGAGTTTTCGAGAGTAGCGTTCGGAGCCGCCTTTATAGCAGCATCATATCCAGCCAGGATCGTCTTGGATTCCCGAACCGACCTTTCGTAAGCTCTCTGTTTCTGGGTACATTCGTACTCGTCCAGGATCTGCGTTTCTCCTGATGGTGTTTTGTAGGTGTGCTTTCTGTTCGAGTACCCGGACAATGTGGTTTTGCTGTATGCCGGCTTTGAAAGCCCAGGAAAGAACATGTGGAAACTGTGTCTGCAATTCCATCCGCACAAGCCTCCTCCGGTTCCGTACCCGGTAGCCTCCTCAAATTGCCGGTACCTATGGTCTTTCCCGGATATGCAGAAAACCTGTCCTTGCCAACTCTCGTGATTCAGATAACCGGCTCCGGTGTTTCTGGCTCCTACATGGGCGGATGTTTCGTAATAGTCACAAGCCATATCATCAGCGTACATTTCCGTAAGCTGTCCGGCTGTCTGGTTTACTCCGGTTAATAAGGACCGGCGAATAGCGACATCCAGTTTTGAGCTGTGACCGTTGGAATAATAAACCTTGCTTCCCTCGATTGCTGCCGCTCTGACTGCCTGTTTTATGGCTTCCTGATACGGAAAAGCCCCGGAGGTTACCTGCATGTATGCCATGTTGGTAGATTCCAGGTACAAACTCTGTGATGCAACAGCTGTTGTTCCGGTTAGGTTGTTCAGGTTTCCTTGTGTTTTCTCGATTGCCGCCGCTAAGGTCTGCATCATGGCTGGGGATGTATTCAGCGTTACCGGAGTTAAACCTGCCTCGGTAACGAATTTGCTCTCATATTCCAGGGAAGCTACCCCGGCATCATTAAAAAGCTCTTTCACGTAGGCATCTGAGAAACCTGTTATACTTGCAACCTCATGTGTGATCTCGTCCATGAGTTTACCTGCTTCCTGGACCTGCTTGATCTGCCACTTAGCAGAATCGGTCACAGTTCCGGTTTTTGCAATTCTCCGGGCGATGTCCTCAACAATCTTAATATTGAGTTCATCATAGATACCAAGAACGCTGTCAGCACACGCCTCCAGGTATTCAGGTGTCAGCATGGCAGCACCTCCTATTCTTCAGGAGGGTAATTCCCAGCTGGTGCTTCTGGTATCATTTCTTTTGCTTCCTCCTCGGAGCATCCGAAGTACCACGCATAAAACTTTTCCAGCTTGTACTTGCCAGCCAGCACCATAGCCCACCGTCTCTGATACTCTTTGTCGGTGTCCTCCAGAACCCCATCGCCCCATGTGGTAGCTTTTTCTGTACCTCCGGCCGGAGCCAGGTTATAGAGTGTGCATAAAACATCCATGGCGTAAATGAGAGCATCAAAGCCGTTATCCCAGGCACTCTGTATTCTGGAAACCACGGTATATGACCGCTGTTTCGATGTCCTTATCTCCTCAGCTGTCTTTTCGATGTCCTGTGGATCAGAAATTGTACCGTATGACAGTCCGACCAGGAACTCGATACGCTGGAAATATTTATTCAGCCCCTTAAACAACGGGTCTGACCTTATCTCCGGAGCGTACTCTTTCAGGAAAGATTCCTTGCTTTCAAAGTCAAAAGCACGGTACAGCCTCTCTCTACCAGCCGGTAGGATTGGTTTACCGCTCTTGTCACTGTCGAACATATCAGCTGATGCGTGGATTGCTGCCTCCGTAGCATCGTATTCCCAGAGAATCCGGGAGAACTGTCCGTCTGCCTGTTCGATTACCTCTGTAGCTCTGGAGTAAACCGAAGTACCCAACGGAGAGTTCGGATCCAGGTTATTTGCTCTTGGCATCTTGATATAAACGAACAACGGCTTTTCAACGTTGTTGATTACCACCGGTTCCTCAGATAGAGAAGCCCATTCCTCAACTTCACTCAGGGGAACAGGCGTTTGATACGGGTACTGTACGCTGATAAAATCATCATCCGGAGCCTGATCCGTCAATCTCTCGGAACGGAAAGCCTTGTTTACGATGGTGTAGTCCGTTCCGTTTAGGTTGTGGCTCTCTAACCGTGTGTATACATAGTCGCCTTGTCTCTTGCTGTCCACGAATACAGCTCCGGTAATTTCTTTGTTGCTGTTGTAGGCAGTAGGAAAAAACCTGTCTGCCTGCGTGAAATCAATATCAATAGTTCCTCCTGTGGAAATGAACGGCTTTAAGCAGATGCCGCCTTTCGCACAGAAAAGCTCCATGTGATCGCTGAGGTTTACCAGGTTATTCTTCAGCTGTTTATTCAGGTAATCAGCCCTCGCACTTCCCGTCAGCTTTATACTGAACTCCGTGAGTACAAGTCGTGCCATTTCCTCTGAAATTGCCGCCGGAAGATTAAGCGGTATAACACCAGCATCTCCACCTCTCCAGGGTGGATTGTTTTCGTACATCATGGACCACAGCTCTATGCCTCTATCCATGACTGCCGATGTAGCGATTGAAATATTCAACCGCTTCTCGATGTTTGATTTAGGTATCATTTTACTTAACGCCTTTCTGAAAAAATCTATTACTGCCAATGCTGCACACCTCCTATCCGGCTTTTGCTTTTATGAATTTCTTCCAGTCATGCTCATACGAATACTCGAAAGCATCCAGGCTGTCGATGTCGCTTGTGCCATCGTCCAGACGTTCCAGCTCGGTATTCTTAGGATTCCATACTGCCATGCTGAGAGCTTCCTGGAGTGATTCGCAATCCTCGGTATAATAAAACCGATCCTGAGCCGTTAGCGTTGTCAGTGTGAAAATACGGTTTGTGATCTGCTCTTTCCGGGAGTTATCAACCTTAATATCTCCCATCTGGTTTTTAATCAGGGCAGAACGTAGTCCCTGTTTCAAAACCTGTTCTGCAGAATCGCAATATACATGTGTGACCCTACCATAAGTGGCTTTTATCTTCTCGACAAATTCAACGAACATTCTGGCCAGATCGTCAGGGTCTGTTCCGTCTGCATCGTGCCACTCAGAAGCCAGGGCTATCAATTTCTCATATCCTCTGGTTGCGGTAGAAGCGACAAAAGCGTGACCGGATCCGTTCCCTCCGAAGTCAACGCCTATATTAATATCCAATAACTGATTTTCCTTTTCCAGCTTTTTTACAGCCTCAACGGACATCAGGTATTTATTATCGCTTGCCGCTATGGAAGTAGCCAATTTGACGTAAATAAGACCCTCAGCAATACTTCTTTTACCCTCTATATCCCGGATATACCAGATACTGCTCTGGTCGTACTGGCTGACAATCTCTCTTAGACGCTCTTTTGTGATGTTCACGTTCTCGAAGATATTAAAATGCTGGTAGTTATAACCTCCAAGCAACTCTCCCTTTTTAGCTTTCGCCTCGTAGACATCCAGGTAATTTGCGTAAATCGGCGCTTTTGGATGCTCCGGGTTCAAGTCCCAGAAGATTTTACGGCGTTTTGCTGCCAACTGACGGTTGAAAGCCTCTTTTATGGTGTTGTCATGATGCAGATTGATCTCCGTGGCTATCCACATACCGTAGGAGTTACCACGAATTTTCTTGTAGCTGTCGGAAGATTTCCCTCCGGCAAAAATGACTATCTTTTCTTTATAGCCCGTACTCGGACCTTTAATCCTCAGACAGTCGTTATCTTTGTATTTGCTCCATCGGCACTGACCTCGGAAGATATACTCCAGACCGAAGCCGTTCGCATCGCCGATATTCAGCTTTGCGTTTGCCATGGTGGAACCGGTGGCAAGGTGGATTTTATCGGGGCAGGTTTTTAACTCATGTGCGAAAGCGTATACGTTATCAATGGTCTTTCCGGAACGAACAGCTCCCTCCAGGATGTTGTAAGTATTGAACTGGCAGGCGTAGATATAATCCATGTGTTTCTGACCGAACTTAAACGGTATCGTCTTTTTCTTCTTTACCGCCATATATCAGATCATCCACATCGCTTGTATCTTCTATTTCCTGGTTCATACCATTTGCCTTGTCCTTTTCATACTTGAACTGCCGTTCTTTCAGGTTCGTTTCCGGATTGTAACCAGCTGTGTCTCTTAGGAACTCAGCCGCCCGGACGTCTCCTGTCTGCATAGCCTTTTGAAAAACTCGTACCATGAGGGCCATCTGGTTTGTCATGTCCTCCTCCTCGAAGCCAAGCGTTTCCAGATTCTTGATTGTGTTTTCGCCAGTAACAGGCATATTCAGAAGCAACTTTGCGGCGTTTTTCATGTCTCTTTTTCGCCGCCTTGCCGCTCCGGATGCCTTGCCGCCTTTCCGACCTGCCTCACTCGGTTCCCTCTCGCTTCCGAACTTCTTTAAGTTCTGTTCATTTGCCATCTCACCACCTACCAATTTACTACGAAAAAAGCATCCTCCCGTGTGTGAGAAGATGCTTTCATGCTCGCTTTATTTTGTTATGCGGTCAGGAACCAAATATCTGACATAAGACGGCTACCCCTCCGTCTATGCACTCCTGGGTGTTTTTGCCTATGCTCCGGTAGAAATCAGGATGAACCATGCACTCATACGCACGTACCATCGTGTCGCTCTGCTCTCTGGTTATTCCTAACCGGAAACCCTTTGCAATTCTCAGGGCATCTTTATAACGCCCCTGTTTCACCAGGCTACGTACCTGATCTGTTTTCTTTACCATGCCGGCTCCTCCTCTCTGCCTTTGCTCAGGCGTAACTAAAATTTCCTTTGATTCCCTCCAGGTCGAAGAAAGACAACTGTTTGTACTGTAAGTCTGCCTCCTCCTCTCGCATGAAGTCCTCTTTTGTTTTTCCTGCCCTCTTGCCCTCCAGGGTGTGACAGTCATAAACATATTTCGGTATCTTACCGCCGTCCAGCTCCCGAAACTCCTCCAGGTTGATTTGCTTATCAATACCATGGTTCAGATCGTAAAGCTCTTTCTCGGTAAAATACTTTTTCAAATCTCCGGCTGACCGATTCTTATCATCCATAGCCTCACATGCAAAGAAATCGGAATCCCTACTCTTTGTGTGATACAGCAAAATGGTAATTGCCTTTGCTATGAAAATCTTTGTCCGGTCATTTCCTTTCTTCCCTTTGTTCACTTCCTGGCTCGCCCAGTACAGAGCTAAGATTTCCTGGGTACATTCCCCGTAACAATCCTCTGCTGAGATTACCAGGGTTCTTTTCCAGAGATAATGCTCATAACGGTCGAACAGCTCATTTGCTGCGTAACCTGCCGCCTTTACATCGCATCTCCGGATTGCTTTCTGGTAGAGGCTGGACATCGTGAATAATGAATGTCCGCTCTTTGTGATTAACTGATTGTATGCCATATCTCATTCCTCCTACAAAATGATTGTCAAGCCTTGGTTTTCCCTTAACTTGAGCTTAACTTTAGCAGTTTTTCACATGATTTCAAGGCGAAAACAACCGATTTTTCGTCAAATCTGCCTTTTCAGCATCTTGTACATTTTCTGTACTTTCCGGTAACTTATCTTTTGACATTTATGCGGCTCTGGTTGGTCTTGAAATTGTGATCGTAATACTTGCCCCACTTATTTTTCATATACTCAACCGTCTGGTTTAACGCCCTGGAGTTCTTATTCTCGTTATTGCCGCCGGCGTTCTTGTCGTACTCATTCTGCATACCGAAGTAATCTGGAATGATGATGATCCGGTTCTGCAACAATTCCTGGAGAACAAAATCCGTGTCCTCTTTTATGTAGGTCATATTATCGAACCGGCTTTTCAGACACTCTTTATTAAACCAGCAAATTCCTCCGGTGATTCCTTTGAACAGGAACTCCGCATTGAACTTCCGGACATCCCCGGTCATGGTGCAGGAAGCAAACCCAAGCCTTAAATCGCTCAGAATCTGTGCTACCCTCTCAAACTCCATGTCGATAACGTCCTTGTCGGCGATTTCAACTTTGTTGTTCTTGCCCTTATAGATCATCCGGGAAATATCATCATCGCACTGGATTACGATGTCCTCCGGCGTATTGTCAATAATCCACTGCCTCACTTTTGCCAGGCTGTTGATTTCTTCATCCGGAGCGGTAAGAATTTTCGTTATACCGGCTTCCCGGTATGCTGCTTCCTCCGATTTCCTGACTACATAGGTGCAATCATTCAGAACATTCCAGGTCATGATCCGGTCGCTGCGTTTGTACGATGGAACATATATCCCAACGGTTTTACATGCTTGATAATCCTGATTCATGGTACCACACCGCCCTTGCTTTGATTTTCTTCTTATCGTTGATCTTGACCTTTGCACCGTCAATTCCCAGCCTACGGGTCAGCTCGTTGTAATCCATTTCATTCTTGCAGACGATCATCACGTAATCGTACTTCTCGTAATTCAGAAGCTCCATTTCCTTAATCTTCCGCTCTCCTGGGCTGCCCTCCTGCAAGTCCAGACCTAAATCCATGTTCAAATCAGCTGTCCAGTCTGCCAGCAAGTCCATATCCCACTCCCCGGCGTGGGTGTTGTCCTTAATGTTAATCGCCCTCAGCTCTGCCTCTGTATATCCTACCAGGCGTTTACATGTGACTTCCTGATCCGGGTTAATCTCATTCAGGATAGCGTGTCTCATGTTTCCGGCGATTACGTTGTCCTGTTCATCAATCAGGAAAAGACCAAAATCCCCGAACTGCTCCAGTGAGCGTTTCAGCTCCTCACGTTTCTTCTTTCCGATTTTTCTCGGATTACCGAAACCGGTTTTTATGTCTCCTACCCTCATTGTGACAACTTCAATTCTTTTTTCCGGCAAGTTTTCCGGTAAATTAGGGTTTTCAAATTCGCTCATTTAATTTCTCACCTCTTTCTGGATAAAACAAAAAGGACCATGCCGACCAGGCACAGCCCTTTTGTGGGAACTTTATTTTGTAGGAGTAGCTGTACTACATGCTTTCAGCTGTTCTCTATATCCAGGGTGGGGAAGCTGAAGCCGCCCCACCGGAGGGAATAAATGAGAAAACGTAATCTGTTTACCGGATCAGATTACGAACAGCTAGCAAGTAGAAACTTGCTTTTTACAAGATAACATTTGCTTAAAACAGTTTCAACGTAAATAAAACGTAAATGGTATACCTTTCTCGCTTTGTTATAGCCTCATTTAGCCTTTTCTCCACTACTCCCTGAGTATTCTTACCAGAATACCATCTAACCCAAAAATAAGGGCTGTCAAGTCCTCCCTGGCTGCTTTCGCATCATTCTGAATCGTGCGTACCTCCTCACACTCCATTTCAGCAATTTCCTTTGTGGTCTTTTTCTCCTCTGCCAGATACATGTTATAAACTACTCTGTACTGGCGTTGCTTTGTCTTGGAGGCGGAGCTTTCACAATTCTCCCGGTAAACCTCCAGCATATTGTCCACATGGGTCATTAACATATTGACAGTAATAACGCCCCTTTTCAGATTGTGCAGTGTTTTATCATTATCAAAGATACCGAACTTTGTCAGAACCTCGATGTCTGCCATACCGTCATTGACCTTTTCCGCCTGTTCCAGTGTGTATACAGAATTTTTAGCATACGCTTTGAGCCATGTGTATTTCTCCAGGAGAACCTTGGTCTTGTAGAGCATCCGGTCTACTTTCCTCCTGGTAGACTGGCTCTGCTCTTTCTTGTATGCCTCCGCCCCGGCCTCGGATGCCTTTTTTATCATATCCTCCAGCTGAGCTTCTGTAATGCTGTATGTTTTACCGTTTTTCGCCATCTTGCTATACCTCCCATTTCACTCTTGACAATTTCCACTTAGAGACTTACAATAGTCTCAACCGTTTCGTGGAGTTCAACAAGTGTCCTGGTGGCATGAGTTGGGCTCTCGTTTTTTATTCAGTTTTATTTCAGAAATCCAGGAGGAAACGGGAACGGAAATGGAATCCCGGCTCCTACTTCAAACGCTCCACAGTGAACATGTGCGATAGAGATATTCTTTTCTCTGGCAGCTCTTTCCAGGTTGTCCGGAATTTCCAGATCACCATCGCACCACATCCGGCACATTTCCCGTAACTTCCGTTTGCCATATTACAGCCCTCCTCTCTGCTTATTCCTCCGGTTCTTCCGGATCCTCGTAGTCATATCCGGCGTTATCAGCTTCATTATCGCCATCAGGGAGCGTTCCCTGGTCTACGTCCGGTGTTTCTCCGTCCGTATCTGCATCCCCGGCGAAATCGCCCGTCTCGGCTTCTCCAGTGCCTACTTCTCTGTAGTCTCCGTCAATCGCATCACTGTCCTGGTCTGTCACATCCCCAGGAAGTGCGCCCTCGTCCGCTACTGGACCGGCAATCTGCTTCACATTCAGGTAATCACGTTCCGGCGATGTCTCGATGCCCTCCTGATCGGAACCGCCGTTCATTTCTTCCTGGAAATCTTTATCGAAAATACTTCTCTGCTCTGTATTAGCGACATACTGGAGTACGTATTTCTGCTGCTTTTCATCCCAGACAAGCTCCATCTGAGGATTTTTATTACCTTTCTGCTCGTCCTTTACCGTGATGGACGAAGATACCTTGTATGCAAACTGCGGAAGTCTTACGCACCGGCTTTCTCCCTTAATATCCGGATCATGGTTTGGAATGTACTCTGTCTGCATTGAAACGTCCATTTTTAGAGTGATAGAACCCTCGTTTGATTCTGTATCAATCATGCTGCGGAACAGTCTCTGCAATACCGTGTTAAATTTCTGCCTGGCATCCTCAAAGGTTTCATCCTCCAGGTACAGGTCTCTGATATTTTCCATGCTCATTTTACTTGTCCTCCTTTTTCTTGTAGTCCTGATTCAAATATGCTCTGACAACCTCTCTGCACCGTGGGTTTTCCTTGTCCCTTGTGTCCTCTCCGAAACAGTCTGCACACTGCTCCAGGGCGATACACTCCACACAGTTCAGCTCGTCCGTCAGCTCATCCACCGCTTCGTCCAGTGTGGTTCCTGCCGGAAGCACCTCCTCTGAAATCAGCATTTCCAGGTTTGACGGTGCTTCCTTTCTGCTACTCATTGTCACTCTCCATGAGGTAGGTGGCTTCCAGATCTGCTTCATGGATTGCCAGGCAGAGCGGATATTTCTTAATAGCCTCACCCAAAGTGCCGTAAAGCTCTTTCGGTTCCGAGAATCCCATGTGCCAACGGATAGCGTATCTCTCAACCGGTTTCAGCTTGATATACTCCTCAATCATCATTACCGATTTTTCTCCGTGTCCGTATGGAACCTTGTCATTGACGGTATAAAACGGAACCTGGATCCACTTCCCGTTTTCGTCCTTTTTATTACGCATCTCCGTTGAGTAATAATAGGTCTTGCACAAATCGTGAAGCAATGCTACCAGGATCAGACTTTCATCCTCTGTATTCTGCATGGTATCAGCCCACAATACCTGTGCTTCTGATTTTTTTCTCTGCAAGCAGTCATAAACCTGGAGTGTGTGGTACAAAAGTCCGCCCTCACAGGAACTGTGAAATCTGGTGGATGCCGGAGCCTTGTAAAAATCACTCTTGCGGATAAAATCCAGCAATCTGTCAATACCGTCTCTATGTACGGAGACAAGCAGCTCCTCAAAACGTTTGATATTCTCTGCCATCTGCTCTTTTGTAAATGCCATTACCTTGCCCTCCTCATTTTCTTATCAATCATTCTCTCGTATCTGGCTACGCCCTCCGGGTCAACCTCTTTTGCAACCTGGTAAAGCTCAAATAGCTTATTCTTCAGGATTTGCATTTCCAGGATATTCTTATAATCGTTCACATCCAAACGAAAGCGGATAGCCGACATTTGTTCCTGAATACCACGGATTCTGATCTGCTGCGGTACTTCCTCCGGAAGATTCTTGTATCTGTCTACCTCCTGTTTGGAAATCATGCGACTTTCTTCCAGGAACCTTGTCATATTCTGGAGCAACCCGAATACCGCCCGGTGTTTCGGATGCTTCGGTAACCACATATCGTGAGGTACCAGCAACGCCATTTCCTGGTATGTCATTGGTGCGTTCGGGTTTGTATAACTGGCAACCGGCGGATTCTGCATCTTCTCCACCAGCTCAGCCTCCCTCTGTCTCTGCTCCTCCTCGCTGATTCCGGAATCCGGAGCTTTGCTGTTTCTTCCGAAAAACTCTTTTAATTTATCCATGAGCTTCACTTTTTACCTCCACCATTTTAATAATCACTTCCACCCTCGGATTCTCCGAGTAGAATTTTCTGCACTGGCAGTCCACAATCTGGGTATCATCCCGATACGCTATCGTGTTCAGACTGTCAGCGATAACCTTAACCACGTTGTCCATATCTGGCTTCTTTGTGGGCCGTAGCAAGCCTTTTGCCATCTGCTCCTTAATCTTCTTTGACTTGCTTTTCGGAATGCCATAATAAGCCAAAATCCGCATATCCAGCATCGCATCATCCGGGAAACGGAAGTCCTGGCACTGCTCATGGTAGATACATTTCACCAGGTTCTCATAGATAACCGTCTTTTTCGGTGTAACGTTGTTTACCATGGTGTTACGGACTTTCCCGGTCTTTTTGTCTTTGAAGCCGTTCGGGTTGTACATAACCTTTGTCTGCGGTCTGCCTTTCCCGGTTGGTTCTCCAGGGACAACAAATCTTACCTCGTCCACTTAATTACCTCCCTCTGCTTTCCATTCTCCGCATCTGTCTGTTTTTTGACGGTATCAGGCGAGAACTCTGGTTGAACTGCTTACCGTACCGGTTCATTCCAACGGCTTCTCCTGCCGCCTTGGTCTTTGAATATCTCGACTTACTCATGTGCTTCCCTCCTATCTGCTTGTATCAGCTGTTTCATCACACTCGGAAACTACCAGGTAATAATCCAGGGTCTTTCCCGTCTCTGTGCGTTTTCTTTTGGTCTGCCTCACAGCGTACCCGTTCTTAATCAGGATCTGGGCTACGTTCAGCCTGTCCTCCTGATTGTAAATTCTTAACTCCGTTTCGCTTTTCGCCATTTTATCCCTCCATAAATTCTGCCATTCTGTCAAACCTCTGTGCTGCCGACTGCATCCGGAACGAATCTCCGGATATTTCCACCGGGTAGCACGTTTCCAGAATCCTGTCATAAATACGCTTGTACCGAATGTCTGTAGCATCCATCATTTCATCCAGAGACAGATTCGTTGTCAGAACCATCGGCTTTGATACCCTGGAACGGCTGTCGATGATGTTATAAACCTTTTCCAGAGCGTAGTCCGTGTTTCTCTCGGTACCAAGATCATCCAGGATCAGGAGCTTTGCACTGTTCAACATCGCAATATACTCAGCTTCATCCTGCTTCTGGATGTTCTGCAGTATCTTTACGAACGATGTCATTATGACGGAAGTGCTGTTGTCCAGAAGCTCATTTGCGATGCAGGCTGATGTAAAACTCTTTCCGGTACCTACCGGACCATGGAAGATAAGCCCCTGGTTCTCAGAAAACATACGGTCGAACCGTTTTGAGTAATTCACTGCCAGCCGGTATGCTTTCTGGTTGTGGCTGTTTACCTGGTAATTGGAAAACCTTGCATCCCGGTATTTACTGTCCATCAGGGAAGCATCCCTCATTCTCTGGAGCCGCATCATTTCCTGTTGGTACTTTTCCTGCTCTTTTCTCCTGTTCTCAGCCTCATCCCGGCATTTACACAGGCAAGATACAATTTTCTCTCCACCGTCACCGAATATTCCAGCCGGTATATTTAACCTTTTCTGCTTCGGTGTATGGCACTTTCCGCAATACACAAGCCCGTCCTGCCCTATGTAGTCTCCATCTTCCAGCTCCGGACTTCCACTTGGTATTAACCCGTTCATGCAGTCCGATACGGTTTTACTGATTTCTTCCATCTCGTTACCTCCTATCTCCTGAACGGGTTGCCTCCGATTTCAGGTCTTTTCGTTTCAACCGGCTGTTCGTTCATTTTCGGGAGGAAATCGGCAAAAGGAACCGAATCTCCCAGGAACGTCTTTCCGTGTTTGATATACTGTTGCTCTGTTTTCTGCCGTCTGCACTGTTCCGCATAATTCATGGCTGCTGTCAGAAGCTCCTCCGGAGAATATCCGTCCTTGATACGGGCTTTATACTTCTTATAGCACTGCCCCTTATCTGCCTTTCTCGGATATGCCGCCCAGAATGTCTCAAAATCCTTGTCATACTTCGGTGTTTTCTTTTCTGCTTCCGGAGGAGTTTCTTGTTCTGGCGTATCGTTAGTTGTAACATCATCGGTAACGTTATTTTCTGCGTTTTCCTCTGCTTCCTGTCTCTTTCTCGCTTTGAACTTTGCCTGACGTTCTGCGTTGCTCTTTTTATCTTTGATGTACTTGTTGTAATAAGACCGCCATTCGCTCCAGTCGTGGAAGTACAGTTCCCCGTCTACTTCATCAATCCAGCGATTCTGAATGAGGATTTCAACAACCGTTTCAGCATCCAAACCCGGAGCCAGTCCAGGTTTTAACACATCCGCTATGTCGCTCCGATCAGCACTTACTATTAACCCGTCCATGCCGGCGTTGTCGATACCCCAGAGCCAAAGGAACACCAAAATCCCCATTGCTTCATTCTGCGAACATCCGATTGACTTGTAGAGGCTTCTCAGCTTTCCGCCTATCAATTTCTGGTCTACGCTAATCCATGCCACCTTGTTTCCACCACCATTCTTTCTGTAATCCGGCTAAATGCCTGCCGTTAAATCCAGGATGCCGATAGGGTGCCGCAACTTCTTTGTTCTGAGGCAGTAGTCGCAAACTCCGCATCTCTCCGGTTCTACCTTTCCACTTTTTACTTGCTTAATCCGGTCAATGTGATACTGTACCGTGTGCATAGCTTCCCGGAGGAAATTCTCCTGCACATGGATAACCTCGATGTCGGTTGTTGGTTCCTTGGAGGCTGCCGCTATGTAGAACGGAAGCCTCTTTCCGGTGTTCTGCCGAACCGTTTCCTGGTAAATTGCTCCCTGGGTGTCATACCCCCAGAAGCGGATAAAATCCAGATAGCCCAGATCCCGTACCCATTTCATTTTTTTAATACTCTCCACGATTTTCAAATCAGTGATAACAATATCTTTCACGTAGGAATCTATCTTGATTTTCCACGGTATACCAAAAATCTCAGCAGTCATAATGACCTGTTTCTCACCGGACATGCACTGCATGAAATACTCGTCACTCTCGATTCTCTGAATGATAGTATCTGCTTTCTTGTACTCTGCCCTCAACTCGCCTTTCTGAGTGAAGATTTCCGGGTTTTCACTCTTGAATCTCTCCAGACTTTCCGGACCCTCAAAATAACTGTCCACATAGCTCCCGACCAGCAGAGCTGTTGTTTTTTCCTCCTGGTATTCTCCACGGAGCTTCGCCATGGCTCTTGCTTCACATCCGACCTGTCCGTATGTACCCGAAAAGTCCTTGAACTGGGAAACCGACATATATTCAAAATTAGCTTCCGGAGAATAATAATTTTCAGGTGTCAGAACCACGGCTTACACCTCCTCAAAAGAAGCGCCGGTAAATCTGATATAATCTTTAATCTTTGCGACCTGCTGCGGTGTTCCTGTAATTCTCAGTGTCGCAATCTGACCTCCAGGATACGCACGTTCCGGAACTTGTGCCTGTCTCATTTCTGCCGGTGCTGGAGAAGTTGGGATTTTCTGGGCGGAAACTGCCGTTTTTTCAACGCTTTCCGGCTGTATCATTTCCTGGGTATTTTCCGGAGTTGGTGCAGTCTGCTCTCTGGCCGCCTGTTCTGCAGCTGCTTTTTCTGCTGCTTCCTTTTCTTCCTGTTCACGTTTCTGCTGTTCGAGGATTCTCTGCTCCTGGGCGTTCAGCTCATTCATTTTGCGGATTGCATCCTGGAGAGTGAGTGACTTATAAAATACCTGGAGCATATCGTTCTCATATTTGCTCGCAAAGCTCTTGATCGTCTCAATGTCTCCTACAATCAGCTGAATACCGTTGTCAATTCCCTCTTTCCAGCTCTTTTTGGTGGCTGTCGCATTTTCCCATCTGCTGTCATAGATATGCTCGTGGGCTTTTTCCCAGATACATTCCGGGAGGACAACTACTTTCTGTTTCCAGTAGGCATCAATCTCGGCTCTCGCCTTTTCCTTACGGCGTTTCTCGTAATCCTGGACCTGTGTGTTGATAGCTGCAATAGGCTTATCAATCAGGGCAACCAGCTCTTTTGCCTGTTTCTCGATAACTCCATACGGCTCCAGGCATTTCTCTTTCACTTCTTTACGTCTGTCCTCAATGGTTTTTGCCAATGCTCTCAGGGTGGCTACATCGGTTTTTGCAGACTTGATGGAATCATCGTCATAGACCATACCGGTATACTCAGCAAGTGCCGCCTCCAGGTTTGTTTTGATCTCCTCAAAATTCCATGTAATCTTTCCCGGTTCCTGTTTAACGTTTACGCTAATCTCATTCATGCTCATTTCCTCCTATCTGAGCGGTAACTCGTCCTCAATATCATCCGGTATCATAAAATCTTCCCCTACGGGTGGCTGTCCGTACTGCTGTTCCTCAAACTTGCGAAAATCTTCCAGATTGCTCTCCGGGATATTTCCGGCAGGTACCGGCTCTTTTTCCCGTGCATCTCTAACCTGGGCGAACACATCAACCGGTGTTCCATTGTCCGGAAGTGCTGCCTGCGTGTTTCCAGGAAGTGCCGTATTTCTGAACTCTGCATCGCCGCCATCCTCGTATGCTCGCATCTGCTCGATATTGTCAAAATCGAGGTCGATCAGCTTGCATAATCTTCTGAGAACGGTTTTCTTGTACATTTCTCCGGTGGAGTTTACCCACGCCTGGCTGTTTGCTGCTTTTGAGTATGTGTTTCTGACGTTCTCGATTTCTTCCTTTCCCATCGTGTCATACAACATGGATCCGTCCTTGAATACCACAATCGCAAAAGCTCCGACCAGTGGCTTATTAGAGAACGGGAGCGGTTTATAAACAACATTCTGTACCCCGGAATCTACCGATTCCTCAAAGAAATCCCCCTCACGTACCACCTTTGCAAAAATGTCCTTGATCTCATTCTTGCTGTACCGCTTGCAAAGTTTGATTTCGCCTTTGTAATCTGTCTGAAACTTCATTTCTCCGCCGTACGGAATTGCGTAACATTCCTGATTGAAGAAATCCAGCCCCAGGAACGCTCCCTTTGCCAAGCAGATAGGGATTGACGTATAATCAATTTCCTGCAACTGCTTTTTCTTTTTGCTGTCCCGGAGCATATCCCGGATCACGGTAATACTGTTCAGGATAAATCTGTCCTGGTTGAAACCCTTGGGAAGTGCCCTTTTGTTTTCAGTGAGCTGCTGTAGCAATCCTTTCTGGATGCCGTCCAGCCAGTCTTTCGTTGTCGCCTGTGCCATGCTCTTTTTCCTCCTGTCTGAATATTTTTTCTATCTCCATCGCCGCAAAGGTAACGGAGTTGATAACTTTTCTTGTAATCCATTCACGGATTACATCCGGTAATAGATAGGGCATATAACTTTCGTCTTTTCCGGAAGATTCTGCTTTTCTTCTGGCGTAGTTCACAGCCTCTGTGTATTCTTCATCATCCAGCCGGAATCCGTCCGCCTCCAGCTCTGCCCGGATTTCCTGGTATTCTACAGCCACCGCTTTACCTCCTCCTTAATCTCCCGGCACAATGCCCTGAGAAGAAACATGAACGGTAAAACCGTCCACTCACTTCCTACCGCTATGTAGCCTCTTTCGTGATAAGCGTATCTGACTGCCAGTGCTGTCAAGATTATTCCGGCTGCCAGTATAAGCCAGTTTTTAATGATCCACTTCATGTCCTGCCTCCTATCTGTAAAACCTGTGGTTTCCCACCTGGTAAAGAAATTCCAGATTTCTACTATGCCAGCTTGCCCTGTCACAACTCTCGAAATACAAAGCACCTTTGCTTTCATCCCATCCGCTTTTCACAAGCTCCATAGCCTTATAGCAATCCTCATTCGGGGATGTTGTGTAATAACGCCCACCGTCCATCGTGACGGAGAACTGGTTTTTCTGGAAAACAACCTCTCCAACGCTGTCCGGGAATCCGTCACTCCACACCCTGTTAAGTACCACCAGCATTACAAGGGCTTTCCCCTCTGTGCTTTCTCCCTCAGCTTCCGCCATGGCGACTTTTAGGAGAATTTCTTCCTCGTCTGCATCCCAGTCCCGGCTATAAATAAGGCTGTCTGTTTCATCCGCTGTGATCGTTTCCGATTCTACCGGCTCCTGGGTATCGGTTACCATTGTTCTTTCCGAAGTAACAACTATCCTTTGAGCGTGTGTCGTTTCATTCTCGGCAGCTATTCCTTTTACGGTAATTGCCAGAAATATCATGGAAGCCTCAACCGCCAGAATTTTCAGTGTTCCTTTACGAAGCATTATCAACACCTACTTTCAGCGGAGTAACGAAAATTCCCAGATCAAGCTCCGGCTGATTCTTAACCGCTTCTAACAGGTCGGCATCTGTTTCAATGCCAAATTCTTTTTTCATAACCTCTCTCAGTCTGTCAATAAGCTCCATAACCGTTACCCCCTTTCTGTGAATTTTTCTGCAAGCATCCTCAGCTCTGATATTGTCTTTGCCAGGTTGTCCAACGATTCAAGTATTGCATCCAGGCTTTTTCTTTCCTCGGCATCAATCTTTCCATCCGCTGCTATGGAAATAAGCCTCTTTTTCATTGCGTGGATTTCTTCATCATCCAGCCCGTTCAGGAGCCGCACCGTGATCCCTTGCAGACTATCTATGTTTGTTGATACCGGCAAACCTTTTCCTATAGGACATTCTTTCTTGCAATACATGTTTTTCAGTTCTGGGGCGTGGTAAAGGTCAGCCATCATAACCACCGTATCAACCGGTACGCTCTTGGTTATCCCCAACTCATGGTTTGCCAATGTGGACGGGGAAATTCCTAAAAGCTCCGCAGCACTTTCCCTACTATTCAGTTTTTCGTTGTACGATGCCGCCTTTTTCCTACAGGCGAAGTAAACATTTTCGTTACAGTTTGTACAGTTACTCTCCATGTTCCCTAAACCTCCGTTACCGTATAATATCCTTAGACTTGTTATTCGCTATCTGCATCCGGTATTTGCAGATAGTCACTAATCTTTTTTACGGCAACTGGGCTGTATACCCTGCCATTAAGGACCGAAGAAACGTATGGTCTGGTCAATCCGAGGCTGCTTGCCAGTTCGTTGACCTCTAAATCCATGTCGATCATCTTCTTTTTTGCTTCCTTACACCAGGGAGACAACTTTTTTGCCATCCAGATACCCTCCTTTTCTTTACATTTGTGCGGTTTTCGATTAAAATGAAAGAGATTATGTTTTTGCGTTTGTTTTTCGTTCTCAAATTCATTTTACATTTGTTACTTTAGCTCATTTTAATGAGTTTGTCAATGCGATATTTTCATTTTTATGAGTTCTGTTTTGGGAGGATGCTATGTTTTACGATAATTTCAATGAGGTGTGCCGGCAAAAAGGCACCACAATAACAGGAGTGCTTAAAGCCCTGGGAAAGAGTACGGGTAGTACCGGCACCTGGCGAGAAGGCAAATTCCCTAAACTTGATACAGTCATGGAAATGGCAGAATTTTTGGGAGTTTCTCTGGATGAACTGGTTTACGGAAAAACTCAGTTTAATGCGTTGTCAGATTCAGAACGTGAATGGCTGGACATCATCGCTCACATTCCGGAGGAAAAACAGAAAATGTGCAAAGATTTCCTCCGCACCCACATGGTAGTCCCAGAGAAATACGCCGACCGTAAAAGGGGATAATAACCAACGAATATTTTGAATGGTTCAGGAATAACAAGAAAATACAGAAATGACGGAGGTGTGTTTATGGAGAACAATAAGCCCGTAATAGAGCTGCTGTTGAAAAGAGACGAGGATCCGGAAACCTTTGTCTTTGAATTGCAACGTCTCCTGATGTGCTACCAGGTAGCCAGCCGGGAAGATAGAAATGTGGTATGGGCGGCTCTAAACAAATATGCTGCTCAGGTAGATAAGATTAGCCCCGAATAGGGGCTTTTTCTGTTGGAGGGAATATATGAGTAGGACAACGAACAAAAGACCTGGAAAAGCCAAATCCGGACTTTCCAGAAAACAAAAGGTAGCAATCTATATCAGGGTATCAACGCTGTATCAGGTGGACCGTGATTCTCTGCCGATGCAGAGGAAAGACCTGATCGCATACGCCAGCCTGATTCTCGGTATAGAGGAATACGAGATATTCGAGGATGCCGGCTACTCCGGAAAGAACACTGACCGTCCGGCTTTTCAGGAAATGATGCAGAGGATCCGCAAGGGAGAATTTACCCACGTACTTGTCTGGAAGATAGACCGTATCTCCAGAAATCTGCTGGACTTTGCAGAAATGTACGAGGAATTGCAGGATCTCCGGGTTACTTTTGTCAGTAAGAACGAACAATTTGACACTTCGACCGCTATCGGAGAAGCCATGCTGAAAATCATCCTGGTATTCGCAGAGCTTGAACGTAACATGACCTCTGAGCGTGTCACAGCAACTATGATTTCCAGGGCGAACAGCGGTCTGTGGAACGGTGGCCGCATCCCTTTTGGATATGATTATGATCCGGATAAAACAGCGTTTTCCATCCGGGAGGACGAGGAAAAGGTCTGCCAAATGATAAAGAATGACTACATGGAGCATAAGTCGCTCGTACACACTTCCCGGATGCTCAATGCTTCCGGTTACAAAACAAGATCCGGTGTCGAGTGGTCTCCTACCGCTGTCTGGATCATTGTCTCCAGTCCGTTCTATGCCGGTATATATCGCTACAACCGATATAAAGGAACTGAGCGGCGTGTCGAAAATCCGGAGGACGAATGGATTATGATCCAGAACCACCACCCGGCAATCTTCTCTCTGGAGGAACATGAGAAAATGCTGGCCATACTGGACGAGAACTCACGCAACCGTAGGTCTGTAGGTCAGAGACACCAGACCGAACGTGTGCATATTTTCGGAGGCATTGCTTACTGTGGAAAATGTGGAAGCAAGATGGTTTCTACTCCTGGCAGACTTCATGTGAACGGTTATCGTCCAACAAATTCCAGTTTGTATAACTAAAATCTCAACTTTCCTTATTTTATGCGACTTGGCGGTATGCCT
>ERZ1106943.196-NODE-196-length-85598-cov-48.594344_pt1 | contig 85598 bp, 74 predicted proteins | sample MGYA00403671_ERZ1106943 | MGnify/ENA primary metagenome ERZ1106943 (study PRJEB35170, sample SAMEA104062427) | human gut metagenome | biome: human gut; feature: human-associated habitat; material: faeces | place: Denmark | collected 2012-06-14 ...
GCTTCGTCATTCAGACCGCCATCTCGATCCTCACGGCCATAGCCACGGCCCTCGGTGTGACGAGCTGCATGGCAGGCGTATAGCCACGGCAAGACCACAACAAAACAAGGGCACCCGTCAATTTGCCGACGGGTGCCCTCTTAGCTATTCGCTCATCTGTTTGTGTGATTTCCCCAACGAGTCATAACGCTCCATGGATGAAATTAACTTTTCTTATGTGGAAAACTTTGCAAATATTTTCCACTCATGCCGTTAAGGATTTCGCAGTAGCCTAAACAGTCGTCAACACAGAGACCATAGGCCTCCCCCGTGGTGGACAAGCGCCACCGAGCGGTCTCTATGGTCTCGTTTCGTAGATCGTTGCAACGTCGTTGACCATCGCATTTTATAGTTGTTCTATCAGATCTGGTTTAAGCAAGAAATCCATCAGACCAACAATATAAAATCCATTGTTGTCATGATACGGTTTTATGTCATCGCGCATGATGATTATCTTCTTAAAGGAATCGTCGATCCTTTTTAATGAAGCACTTTCTTGCTCTCTTTTGTCATCATCAGGCATGGCAAATGCTGATTGGATATAATATCTGCGGTCTGCCATATTTGCAACGAAATCTACTTCCAATTGTTTGCGCTCTGTTGCAGTCCTTGTCTCTACCATACCTACATCAACACAGAAACCCCGTAAGCGCAACTCGTTGTATATGACATTTTCCATGATATGATTCTCTTCCACCTGCCTGAAATTCAGCAAGGCATTGCGCAATCCGATGTCTTGGAAATAGTATTTGGAAAGTGTGCCTATATATTTTCTGCCCTTGATGTCATAGCGCATTGACTTCTCTATAAGAAAAGCATCTTCCATGTAGGAAAGATATTTGGATATGGTTTTTCTGTCAAGCGTTTCATTCTTTACACTTTTGAATGTTTTTTCCAACTTGCTGGGATTGCATGGAGAGCCGATACATGAAGCCATCACACGCATCAATTCCATAAACTCCTCGCTGTTTTTCATGTTGTTTCTCTCTATTATGTCCTTGAGATACACGGTCTCGTGTAAAGAACGGAGGTAGGCAGCTTTCTTCTTCTCGCCGTCCAACTCCAATATACCAGGTAGTCCACCATAGGTGTAATAACTTTTCCACAATTCCAACTTGTCGCCCCCTAAAGAGTTGTATAATTCAGCAAAAGACAATGGGAACAGATGGATTTCATCACCACGTCCCCGAAACTCTGTGACCACATCCTTGGATAGAAATTTGGAGTTGCTTCCCGTGACGTACACATCCGCGTTGCGGATATGCAAAAGACTATTCAGCACATCCGTAAACTCATCTATCATTTGCACTTCGTCCAATATGATATAGTAGAGTTTGTCATCTACAATACGTTCATGAATATGTTGAAGAATAACATCAGGGTCACGCAAGTTCTTGTTAAGGCGATCGTCCAATGCGATTTCTATGATATGGTCTTCACTTACTCCTGTTTCAATCAAATGATTGTGAAACAAGTTGAAGAGAAGAAACGATTTGCCGCTTCTTCTGATCCCAGTTACAATCTTTATGAGATTGTTTGACTTGCTTGATATAAGTTGCTGTAAATAATAATCCCTTTTTATAATCATGGCCATTCCCGAAAAGTGACATTAGTGTCAACTTTCGGGAATGCAAAGGTACGTTTTTTACTGGAAAAGAAAGAATCCATTCCCGAAAAGTGTCATTAGTGACAAAAATCGGGAATGGAAATGGCCTTATATGTGGTTTACATTCAAAACCTCATACTGTTCGACCCCAAAATACATTGAGATGATAGTGGCATTTTGTGATAACTTGCATTACCAGCTTAAAGCAGAGTTCTTCTTTCCCATTTTATTCTATAGCTATTTCAAGATAAGTTTTCACCAAAGAACATTATATGATACTTTTTCTTGTTTAATCCCAAAACATTTCTTACCTTTGCACAAAAAGTACAATATAATACACTACTTGATATGAAAATTCAAGAAGTAATGAAACTCCAGCGCAAGGCCTTGGGGATTACCCAGCAAGACCTCGCTGACATGTCCGAGATAGCCATTTCGACCATCAAGAAAATAGAGAGCGGCAAAGGAAACCCTTCCCTGTCGACGGTTGAAAAAATCATGGACATCCTTGGCATGGAGGTTAAATATGTGATTCGTCAAACGGTTTAAATAAAGTAAGTTATGAGAAAAGCTATCGTTTATTGCCACGACACAGAGGCAGGACTCTTAGAGGAGTCAACTCCGGGCAGAGGTTATACCTTTACATACGACAAGCAATATATGATGGATAGGACCCACGATCCGGTCTCGCTTACCATGCCTTTCAGGGAAGCCCCCTATCAATCTGATTATCTATTCCCGGTTTTTACCAATATGCTTCCAGAAGGAGCAAACAGAAAGATAGTCTGCAGAAGTTGGCGATTGGACGAGAAGGATTTCTTTGGACTTCTTCTGAAGATAGCAACCCATGATACGATAGGAGCAATAACCGTAAAAGAAGTAGAATCATGAAAGAATTCAGAGATTCAATCGTAAATCAGAATGAGAAATATTTTGCTTAGGAGAGGTGTCTATCCACGGACAATCTCCCCTGAGCCATAGAAATGGCCTTTTTATGGTTCTTCTCGAAAATGGAGTGATTCGACGTGGACACATGGAAAACAACTTGAACAACTTTTACAACAAGTAACAACTCTTTCGTAAGCCATGAGCAGAACTGAGCTTGCTCAAGTTATGCCATGGCGAGAAAGAGTGCCATGTAATGGAACAGCTTCGCGGGGACATCGCCTCTTCGAGGCCCATGCTGACCAAGGGTTGCTGCAAGGGAAACAACTATGAACAATGCTTCGCCTTGGACACATTTCCTGCTGATTTCTCCTGGCGTAATGTCCTGGCGAAGCCTTGTATTTTGTTGTTTACCTTGCAGCAAGATTGCAATACGCGCGAAGCGTGTAGGTTGTTACTTGTTGTAAAAGTTGTATTTGTTGTTTTCCCTAACTCAGGAGGACGTATTGCCAACAGCACAAACCCTATCACTCGATTTTCCGGATGAACCCCTTTTATGTGGTTTACATTCAAAACCTCATACTGTTCGATCCCAAAACACATTGAGAAGTCAGTGGCATTTTCCATATTCATTCCCGAAAAGTGTCATTAATGACAAAAATCGGGAATGGGCTCTATGTGTTGGTCTTGCTCAATGAGAATGAGCATGGCTGCAGCACATGGCTGCAATACATGGCACAACACAGAGCAAACCATCGCAACACGATCCGTCTCTGATAGTTCATATACCATACTTTTTGCTGGCGAACAAGAACCAAAAATGTGATAAAAAGGTTTCAAAACCATGGTGCGAATGTCAAGCCAAATCGTTGTAAATGAGAGAGTAAAGAACAAAGCCGTGACACAGTTCTGTTCGCACCACCTCAATATATAGTAAATGTATGTTTCAACGTACGTTCTTGATAATCGACCTCTATTGCCTCGATATTACCCATGCCATTGACCTGCCGGTTGTCGCATAGATAGAAACCGGCCTTCGGCGTAGGGAAAATCTCCGTGGGTAGCCTCACGCTTATTTGATGCTTGATAGAACGCTCACCTTCTTGACCATCCTTGTCAGGAATGGAGTCCAGATGTTTCTTTAATGGTTCAAAAGATGACTCGGAGAATAGATAGAGATATTCCTCATAATCATGACTACTTGTTTGAAGCAGTGTAAAGTCATCACCGAAATCAAACCCAATAACATTTTTAATTATACTCGCAACCTGAGCTTTTGATAGAGGCCGATAGGATGCTAAGGCATAGAAAAACAAAGCAACAATCCAAACAGGTATCATGATGATAGTGATGGGTATCATAATCCACCATGATAGATTCTGAAATCCTAAAAACAAACAAATGATACTGGCTACAACAGCTATGGCTATAACTATTTGTACCGCTTTATTGGCAGAAATCTCTGCCTGTACATCGCTGTCAATTATTTCTGTATATTGATGATTTGGTGTGAAGTCTATCATATTTGTACCGGTAGTTCCCCTTGCTGGATTCTGTTGCTGCAAAGATACGAATAATCATTGATAATAGAAACGTTAGCAAGTAAAACAACGTAAAAACCTACTTTAGCCATAGCTGTTGTTAACAGATGGTTATATTCCGTTGTAGTTGTCCCATCTCCATTTCAAGAAATCACGGTTGATTTGGTTTGGGATAAATATTTTTGGTGGAATGGATGCTCCATAAGACCATCTTGCTTTGTCCGACAAGAAAACATCTCCATCAGCAGATATACGCAAATGTCCTGCATCAAACAGATAGTGTATATCCATTCTCATAGGGAACCCATTTGCTATGCTATCTTCTCCATGATATTTGAATGGTACAATATGCGCAGCTTCCAAAACTTCTGGCATTTCTACATTCGTAATAACGCATCGTCCATAAGCAGCGAGAACTTCTCTTCTGAAACGAGCTTGGTTAGGTCTGTATTGTCCTTTTACAAGTTTTCGTTCAGTATCAGAAACAATTTCGTTTGATACGGTTGACTGTGTTGATAAGATTTCTTGTATTTCCGCATCAATCTCAAAGTTGTATAAATAATGTTCATGCATTTTTGTACCAACGCCGTCTTGCTTTTTCAGATAACCATAGTATGACAAGAACAACAAGTATTCACGTGCAAAACGCTCATCGTTAGCAGCGGGGATGCAGTCCACCCAATCTTTCAAATCCATGTCTCCACTTCGAAATGCTCTAATGTACTCAACATAACTCTCAACCTTTCGATTTGGAGTACCAGACAGTGGAATGATAATTCTTACCAGTTCTTTCACTGTAATGTAAGCGTCGCTACTTGTTGGCATACCATTGCCTAAAGCGCGAACGATAGAAAGAATCAATTTAAGTGGATGAAGTTCTATTCCTGCTTTTTCCCATTCCACACATTCTTCCTTGGTTTGAATACTTGGGTTAGGTAATTGGAAGTTGATAATGGACTGTGCGGAAAACTCGGTTTGAGAATTTCATGGTTTGCAACTTTACGTCCAAAGTCTGTTAAGGTAATCAAGCCCCTTGTACTTTTGGCTGGAATAAGGTTTAACGCTTTCCAATATTGTCCCGAGTTTCTTATGATATTTCGTTCTCCGACACGTCTTTCCAAATCGACATTTACGCCTGTACCTTGCAAATCGTGTGAAAGCCCTATCAGTTCACTACCGAATTGCTCTGAACTATATTTGTACTTCCCCTCCAATTTTGCCATGCGGAACAGGACGCCTAACAATACAACTGGGTCATTGATACCTTCTGTACATTGTACGCTTGCCCATTTCCATTTGAAATCTGCAAATGGCTTTTTCGGTATTTCGAGTTTCTTATTTTTCATTATCTTCTTCTTTGTAAAGATTAAATTGTTTTGCTATATTATATGCCAGTTGTACAGGTACTGCATTTCCTATTTGGCGATATACGGAAGAGTTTGTACCCTCAAAGAAATAATCCAAAGGAAAACTTTGAACGGTGGCAAGTTCCCTACATGTCATTCGTCTTAACCCATTTGGATGAGGATGAATAACGACACCGCCCTTGTTGTCTCCTCTGGCTGTAACCGTAGGGGCTGGTTTGCTAGGGTCTAACAAGCGATGTCCTATGTAACCATTAATATTCAATTTATACTTAGAATATGTATGGTTGAACACATTATTTGGCAGGTCAGGGTCTGGAATATTTTTGAGCGCTTCACCAACAGGCAGCCACTTTGGCAGTCCATCACTTCCGTCTTTAGAGTTAGTTGGGTGTGGGTATTCATAAACAAAGTCAATATCTTTTCTAACACCGACAATAATTACTCTTTCACGTGTCTGTGGTACTCCATAGTTTGCAGCATTTAGGACTTTGTACTGAACCTCATAATTCAAGTTTCTAAAATCGTTCATTATCATTTTGAAAGATTCCCCCTTGTTTAGGGACAAAATTCCTTTTACGTTTTCTGCAAGAAAGAACTTTGGGTTTTTACTCTTTGATAACTCTTAGAAGTTCTTTGTATAATACATTACGCTCGTCAGCTGTATGCCTTTTTGTGTTTGCCACAGAAAAACCTTGGCATGGAAAACCGCCAATAACTATGTCGCAATCAGGAATCTCTTCCGAAGGAATCTCCCTTATGTCTTTATCGACAATATGATTTCCTATATTCTTTCTGTATGTAGCTACCGCATCATCGTATAAGTCATTAGCCCATACGATGGTGTGTCCTGCTTTTATAAAGCCTAAGTCCAAGCCTCCAGCACCACTAAACAACGATACAACTTTCATTATGATACAATTCTTTCTAAGCGTTTCAGCTCCAAACCTAATAATTTTGCAAAATGTACAGGAACTGCATTTCCTATTTGACGATAGCAAGCCCCCATTTTTCCCATAAATACAAAGTTTCGTGGGAATGTCTGCACAATAGCACTTTCTCGTATCGACAATCTGCGCTCTCCATTATAATGGGGTATTGCGCAAACGCCACCCTTGCCGTTTCCTCGTGCCAGTATTGTAGGCGAAGGCTTGGCGGGGTCAGTTACTCTATGCGCCGTAAAGTTGCGAGCAACAAAACGATAAGCCGACCCATAATTGTTGGGGTCTTTGTCTGTATTTCCTATTGGTGGTAAATCATCAATAGCCTCTTTTATTGATCTCCATCTTGGGAGACCGTCTTTGCCATCTTTAGAATTGGTCGGATTTGGAAAGCTAAATATCATGTTTGTTCCTAAATCCTTTCTTTGTCCAATAAACAATACTCTTTCACGGTGCTGTGGAACTCCGTAATCAGCCATATTTACTTTGTGTACCTCAACAATATAGCCAGCATCTTCAAAATCAGCCTTGATTTGTTTTACAACACAACCTTTACCCAAGCTTAATATGCCTTTCACATTTTCGGCAATAAAGAATTTGGGTTGCTTTTCTTTTATAGCGTTATAGAAGAATTTATACAATACATTTCGTTCGTCGTCTATGTTACGCTTCATATTTGCCATTGAAAAGCCTTGGCAAGGAAAACCACCGACAACAACATCTGCTGATGGTACTTTTGTAATGTCAATGTTTTGTATGTCTGCTTGTATTATGTGGTCATTGATATTGGCTTTGTACGTTGCCACAGCATCCGCGTCAATGTCATTAGCCCAAATAACATTGTTGCCAGCTTGAATCAATCCCAAGTCCAATCCTCCTGCACCACTAAATAATGAAATTATTGTCATCTATTTTTTCTTTCTGTTTTGTTGAAATACATTTCTTTTGATCCTAATTTCCGCAGCTCTATGAGTTAGCATTTTTTATAAGTACCTGGGCGACAAAAAGTTGCTCAGAATTTTGCCATGTCAGATTTTTCACCAACCTTAGTGCTGCAAAACAAGTATGGCAAAATCTCCAAATGACATGGCAAATGTACAAATAAAAACCGAGAAACTCACTCCTTTGGAGGAATATTTTCGATCATGGAGCAATTTGATGCTCTTTGGCTCAAACCATAGACCTCACCTTGGGGATGAGGTGCAAATGGTATGGCTATTAGTATAGCGAGATCCTACGCTCTTCGATGTGCGTCTTTCTTTTTGTGGTGGCTTGGCGCTCCTCCATAAGCTTCTTGGCGGCCGCAGCTGGTGGCGCATGATTCCGTTTCGCTGTCATGTCATCATGTCATCATGTCATCATGTCGTTAAGGACTCCTTGATCCTCAAGCAATCGTCAACACAGAACAAACCATCGCAACACGATCCGACTTTGATAGTTCATGGCGCAAAGGGATTAATAAAAACACATAGCAACCATTATAATATGAACTTTACAGTGAACTTTTGGCGAACTTTCAAATTTAAAAATGTGCAACTCAACTTCAAGCTAGAGTCTTTGGGTTTGAGCCAAAAGAACATCAAATTACTCCATAATAGGAAAAAATCCTCCAAAAGGAGTGAGTTTTTTGGATTTTATATCTACTTTTGCCATGTCGTTCGGAGTTTTTACTATACTTCTTTTGCAGCACAAAGGAATGTGAAATATCCGAGATGGCAAAAACTGAGCTACAAAAGGTTCTCAGGTACTTATTATAATTCAAAATCATAGTACTACAGAAATTAGGTTATATATGGAAGGTATAGTTAGAAACGAAGTTGAACAAGATGATCAGAGGGATCTTGTTGCTAATGTAGAAGAAAAGAGAAATCGTACGAGTGCCAAGTGGAAGAGTCTTTTTAAGTGGAAGAGTCTTTCTATCAAAGCCTTGCTGGTTGTTATTGCTTTAGGCATATGGGCCAATGTGTTACAAAATGCGGGAATTATTCCTTCGGCAGGTAAACAAGTGTATGTAGTTGGTGGCGATATTGGCGCAAATGTAACAGGAGAAGTTGATGTAAAAAATACTGTAGATGTCGATGTGCAGAATCAAGTAGGTGTTGATATTGAAGGAGTACTTGGTGCTCCTATTGGATGTCATAAATCTTATACCATCAATGGACAAGATTATTACGCGATAGATGTTTTCAAAAGGAATAATTGGTAGCTGCGATGAAAGTCTTCGATCTGTATGGCTCTCCCCTTTCTAGTTAAGAATATTCGGCAACAACAAAGGAAAATCAATGGATGCAGGGTAAGGTGTCACGACGTCTCCAAAGCCTATGTCCACGGACATTTTATGAATAATGCTGTCCATATGTGCCGTGAAGAAGAACCTTGTACCAGGATATTTCTTTTCCACAGTGATAGGCTCCATCGTTATGTTTTCCGTATCAAACGTAACGCCATCCTCATCACAGGCTATGCCCAATATTTCCTTGAACACCTTTGTCAAGAACTCTCTGTCGCGGCTTATGCTTTCTGCCATGAAGTCTACGTCTATGGTTGGGCGAGCGTTAAGGCCATCCATCGCATAGAGCAAAGAACCGCCTTTAAGCAGAAAGTTGTCCTTGTACTGACTTACAGATACCCTGTACAGCAGTCGCTCGTTGAAGTATCTTGCAAGAAGATACATATATTTATAGCCTGTCTCGTTCATCAGATTGAACAGACGAGTCTTGACAGACTTGCCATAGTTCTTCTTTCCCATTTATTCTATTGCTATTTCAAGAAAATTTTTCAAAATATTGGCAACCCTCAGCCGTTTTGCGTATTCAGCCAGTTGGCTTAGGTTGCGGTTCTGTTTCTTCAGATAATTTCGTATCACCTCGGAGCATACTTCCAATCCGATTTTGTTACGATACTTGACGGCGTCACATACGCTGCGTTCCAGATCCGTCATACGAATGTTGTAGCCCGACATTTCCACATCCATAACACCAAAGCCCAAGTTCTCCTTTTTCCAATAATAAAGATCTATCGGTAGGTTTGGTGGCATTGCCACCTTTCGCTTGGCTTCTATGGCTACACAAAAGGAAGGTGGAACAACCGTGGAGAGCTGATGATAGGCCCAAGCGTTGTACAGACACACAATTCCATTGGGAACGATTCGCTCAATATCTATCATCGTATTGAAAAGAGCGCCAGGAACTGCATAGACCCCATGGCGAACCCTTATCAGTTCGCCACGTTCCTTTGCCCTCACTATTTTCTGATAATCGGATTGGTTAGAGAGCTCTGCGGTGGTTATGATTCCACCTTGCGAGGTGGCCTTATGCATAATCTCATCCATACCTATGCCTTATGATGGTTATTTATTGCTGCAAAGATACAACTTTATCCTTAAACGCGATAGTTTTCTACGGAGAATATTTATTTTATCCGTTCAAAACTATCGTATTTTACTGTTCTACTGCTTTCATATCTGCACACAAACAAGAGAATTATCTGCCATAGAGGTTTGTAGCTTCCTGAATGCAGCTGATGGCTATCCCTCGTAAACTTCTTGGTGGCCTGCAGCTGGCAGCGCATCATTCTGTCTCGCCGTCATGTCATCATGTCGTCATGTCGTCATGTCATCATGCCGTTAAGGATTTCTGCATGATCCACACAAACAAAAAACAAGGGCACTCGTCGGCAGAAGACGGGTGCCCTGTTGGTTATCCCAATTTTTTTCAATCTATACCTGTTTGCTTGGGAAGCAAAGAGGGTAGGGGATGAGGGAAGGCTACCCCCTACGCGCTCTCTGTGCTTCGTGCCGCCCCGGCGATCAGTCGGCGAGACTTTGGAGCTGGCCCTCCTCCATAAACTTCTTGGCGGCCCGCAACTGGTGGCGCATGACGCTCAGCAGCTGTTGCGTCTCCTGCAGGAGGTTGAGATAGACCAGGTCCACCTGTATCATCTTGGTGCCGTGGCTCTTCTGCATGCGGTTGAGGTGCTCCTTGCGCACGAGCGACAAGTCGTCCTTGCAGCCGTCGGCCTCGGCCAGCGTGGCGCGGTAGTTGGCGTACTGTCCCGTGGAGATTTGCTCGTAGGTGGCGCGCATCAGTTCGTTGACCCTGCGTCGTATCGGCTCATACTCCGTCTCGTAGGCCTTCGGGAGCGGGTTGAAGTTGTTGTCGACATGCTCCTTGATGGGGGCGAGCATGCGGCGCAGCGTGTAGACGTACTGCTGGTCGCTGTTGATGCCGACGTGGAACCACGTGTTGCGCTCGATGGCCAAATCCATCGGCGAGCGGCGCAGGCCCAGCATCTCCTGGCGGCGATACTTCTTCAGCAGGTCCAGTTCGCGGCGCATGCTCTTTTGGCTCTGCCGCAGCGCGCGCACGTTCTGCGTGGCAAAGGCCTCGACGATGGCGTTGTATTGCTCCATGATATACTTGCAGACCGTGCTCTGCGTGTCGCGCACGTGGCTGCGCAGCATCTCCCAGACCAGCTCCGGGTCGCGCGTGCGCATCATCAGGCGGAAAGTGTCGTCCTCCTGTTTGGCCTTGGCGCTCTTCGCCTTGTACTGGCGGTTGCTGCGGTAGAGGAGGAAGACCACGAGCGCCATGAAGCCACACTGCACGATGACGCCGCCAAACCACATGGCGAGGCAGACCAGGGCGCAGGCGATGAAGGCCACGCCCGCCGTGATAAACCAGCCGCCGATGACGCTCAGCACGCCCGTGACGCGGAAGACGGCGCTCTCGCGGCTCCAGGCGCGGTCGGCCAGGCTCGTGCCCATGGCCACCATGAAGGTGACGTAGGTCGTGGAGAGGGGCAGCTGGTGGTTGGTGCCGAAGGTGATGAGCATGGAGGCGATGACGAGGTTGATGGCGGCGCGCACCACGTCGAAGGCGGCCTTGTCGTCCTGGAGCTCCACCTCGTTGGTGTTGAAGCGCGTGCCCACCCAGCGGCGCAGGCCGGCGGGGAAGAGGCGCTTGCCGCCCTCGATCAGGTTCAGGGAGCAGCGGACGATGGCGCGGGCGGCGCGGCTCGAGCCAAACATCTCGTCGCCCTCGTCCTGGCGGGAGAGATCGACGGAGGTCTGAATGACGTGCTGCGCCTTCTTCGAGGTGGCCATGGCAAAGATCATCACCAGGCCCGCCAGGATTAGGTAGAGGGGCGGCGTCGTGGCGCTCTCCATGAGCGAGGACATCATGAAGGTGTCGATGGCCTGGCCGTGGGCGTTGGCCGTGAAGTCCTGGTAGGAGTCGAGGCCGGCGAGCGGCACGCCGATGAAGTTGACGAGGTCGTTGCCGGCAAAGGCCATGGCGAGGCCAAATGTGCCCATGAGGACGGTAAACTTGAAGATGTTGACGCGCAGCAGGTGGAGCGCCTGCATCGCGACGGTAGAGACGAGGAAGGTGCAGAGCAGCAGCCAGTTGGTGTGCTCCTCGATGTAGTCGCGCAGGTTCTCGGGCAGGTAGGGGCTCTTGCCCATACCCTTGATGAAGATGAAGTAGGAGAGGGCCGTGAAGGCGATGCCGCCGAAGATGGCGATGCTATAGCGACTGTGCTTCGAGTAGTGGAAGGTGAAGACGATGCGGCTCAGCCACATCACCACCATGCCGATGACAAAGGAGATGGCCACCGAGACGAAGATGGCGATGATCACCTGCAAGGCCTTGTCGGAGTTGAGCAGGTCGGCGTATTCCAGCGTGGGGTCGCCCATCACCTTGAGCAGCGCGAGCATCGCCGTGCCGCCCAGCAGCTCGAAGACGAGCGAGACGGTGGTGGAGGTGGGCATGCCGAGCGTGTTGAAAGCGTCGAGCACGATGATGTCCGTCACCATCACCGCCAGCATGATGGTCATCACCTCGTGGAAGGAATAGCGGGCCGGCATCATGATGCCGTGGCGGGCCACGTCCATCATGCCCGAGGACATCACGGCGCCGAGCATCACGCCCACCGAGGCAATGATGAGGATGGTGCGAAACGACGCCACGCGGGCGCCGACGGCCGATTGCAAGAAGTTGACCGCATCGTTGCTCACGCCGACAAACAAGTCGAAGACGGCCAGGCAGAGCAGGAAGATGACGATACACAGATAAATGGTCTCCATGTGTTGTAAATGTTATGTTTGTTAATTTCTTCGGGTGCAAAGTTACGCCGACGATGCTACAAACTTTTTGCTATCGCGTTACAATACGGTTACAACGCCGCGGCAGACCGCTTTCTTCTTTTGTGCCCGTCCTGCATTGTAACATGTTACATGTTACATGTTACGTTAAGGCCTCCCACTTCCGCCTCCTCGCAAGCAGGACAAGGTCGTGTAAGCGTTCTTCTCAGATACACGTCGCATTGGTCGCATGGAGTCGCATTGTTACATGTTACATGTTACATGTTACGTTAAGGCCTCCCCCACTTCCTCCTCCGCCTCCTCGCGAAGCGTTGTACTTGTTGTTTAGTTGTTTCCCTGCTGACCTTTGTTTTTTTTATTCCTTGGCCAGGGAGAAGTCAAACTGCAGTCCGCCCCCCTCGCGGTTGCTGACGCGTATGCTGCCGCGGTGGAGGATGACGGCGTTCTTGACGATGGCGAGCCCCAGTCCTGTGCCTCCGAGCGACCGGCTTCGTCCCTTGTCGACGCGGTAGAAGCGTTCGAAGAGGCGGGGCAGATGCTCCTCGGCCACGCCGCGGCCCGTGTCGGCGATGGTAAACTGCCAATAGTTGTCCTCGGCACGAGCCTTGACATAGACGGTCGTCTCCTCTCCCGCATAGGCCAGGGCGTTGTCGATGAGGTTGCGGAAGATACTGTAGAGCATGCTCCTCACGCCCCTCACCGTCAGCTCGGCGGGCAGAGAGACGAGGAGCCTCATCTGCCTTTGCTGAAACTGCAATGCCGTCTCCTGCTCTATCTCCCGGACCATCCGCGCGATGTCCACCGTCTCCTTGCCGTGGAGGTCCTTCACCTCGTCCATGACGTTGAGCGTCGAGATGTCGGCCAGCAGCGAGGAGAGCCGCTGGCTCTGCGCGTAGCAGCGGTCGAAAAACATTTGGCGCGTCTTCTCGTCGATCGTGGGATGGTTGATGAGCGTCTCCAGGTAGCCCTGGATGCTCGCCACGGGCGTCTTCAGCTCGTGGGCGATGTTGTGGGTGAGCTGGCGTTTGAGTTCGTCCTGCTCCCTGCGCGTGCGCTGGTAGCGCTTATAGACCTTGATGATGCGCTCGGCGATGTCGCCCAGCTCGTCGTCGGGAAAGACCGCCAGGTCCTTGATGTCGAGCGACTCGTTGTGGTCGGCCCGCGAGGCGAAGAGGCGCAGCTTGGTGATATTGTTGCCCAGTCGGCGCGTGAAGTTGTAGAGCAGGAGCGTCAGCAGCACGACGGCGCCCAGCGCAAACCAAAGATAGTTTTTGTCCGTGTTGAGCACGCTGGCGAGGTTGTCGTTGTAGGGCAGGGCGCTGCGGACGATGTAGCGGTGGGAGGGAAAATAGGTGGCGGAGTAGAAGAAAGCCTGCGGCACGGTGGCGCTCTTGCGCTCGATGGCGTGGCCGCTGCCGTCGTCGAGGGCCTGGCGCACCTCCTGGCGGTTGGCGTGGTTGTGGATGTGGCTCAGGTCCTTCTGCCACGTGTCGTAGAAGACCGTGCCGTCGGGACGGATGAGCGTCACGCGCAGCCCCCTCATGTCGTTGTCGACGATGTAGCGGTCGATGAACGGTTTGATGTCCTTCGGCGACGAGGTGATGGCCTCGCTCATCTGCACGTTGAAGTCCTGGAGGCGCGCGTCGAGCACTGACACCTTGTAGTCCTTCTCCCGTCGCTGCTGATAGACGATGAAGGTGAAGGCAAAGAGCAGGAAGATGGAGAGCACTCCGAGGTAGAGGCGCATTCCCACGGGGATGCGGGTGCGCAGCGGCGCGAAGGGAGGAAGCCCCGTGGGCCCCTGGGCGGTCCCTTGGTTGTCCCCTTGCGTAGTCCCTTGGTTAGTTCCTTGCGTAGTCCCTTGGATGTTCCCTTGGTTGTCCCCTTGGTTGTTCCCTTGCGTAGTCTGCGGGTTGTTCCTTTGCGTAGTCTCTTGGTTGTTCTGTCTCATCCTTCCGTCTCCCATCATCCCGTCAGTTGGTCTTCACCTCAAATCCGTAGCCGAACCCCTGCCGCGTCACGATATGCTCGGCGTAGGCCTTCACCTTGCGGCGCAGCCGCGTGATGTTGACGTCCACGGTGCGGTCGAGCACGATCACGCCGTGGGGCCACACATGATTGATGAGCTGCTGGCGGCTCAGGATCTTCCCCCTGTTCTCCAGCATCATCAGGAGCAGCGAATACTCGATGCGCGTGAGCGCGACGTGCTCCCCGTCGACCCACACCTCCTTGCGGTTGTCGTCGAGGACGAGCCCCTGGAAGCGGATCACGCCCTCCTCGTCCTGCGCTTCCTCGTCCTGCGACGTGCGGCGCAGCACCGCCTTGACACGGGCCAGCACCTCGCGCAGCGAGAAAGGCTTCGAGATGTAGTCGTCAGCGCCGAGGTTGAGGCCCTCCACGGTGTCGTCCTCCGTGTCGCGCGCGGTCAGAAAGATGATGGGCGTCTGCTTCGTCAGCGGGTTGTCCTTCACTCTTCTGGCCATCTCGAACCCCGACATCTCGCCCATCATCACGTCCAGCAGCAGCAGGTCGTAGGCGGCAATGTCCAGCGTCAGCGCCTCTTCGGCGGAGTAGGCCACGTCGGTCCGGTAGCCCTCCGCCTCCAGGTTGAACTGAAGAATCTCGCAGAGGTCGGCCTCGTCGTCGACCACCAGTATGCGATAATGCTTGTCTTCCATATTTACGAATGTTCATGAATCGGGGGCAAAGTTAGGCAAAAAATGTGGAACACGGCCCGCTTTGCGGGTTACGATTTGATGACAACGAGTGGTGAGGCTCAAAACTTCGGATGCTTGATTTATGACAAGAAGTAGGTATTTTTGTTAAAAAAACAAGTCGGTGACGTTTCGTTTCATGGAAAAAATGTACTTTTGTCGGCGAAAATTGTTTGCAGAATAACAAAAAGTTAATGACCTATGAAGAAAATCAGAGCCGCCGTAGTTGGCTACGGCAACATCGGACGTTACACGGTCGAGTCTCTTGAGGCTGCCCCCGATTTTGAGATTGCAGGCGTAGTACGCCGTCAGGGTGACAAGGACAAACCACTCGAACTGACCCCCTACGAGGTGGTCGACGACATCACGAAGCTCAAGGAGGTCGACGTGGCCTTCCTCTGCACGCCGACGCGCTCCTGCCCCGACTACGCCGAGCGCCTGGTGGCCTTGGGCATTAACACCGTCGATAGCTTCGACATCCACACCAGCATCCTCGAATACCGCACGCGACAGATGGAAAACTGCAAGAAGGCGGGCCGCGTCAGCGTCATCGCCGCTGGATGGGACCCGGGAAGCGACTCCGTGGTGCGCGTGCTCCTGGAGGCACTCGCCCCGAAGGGCCTCACCTACACCAACTTCGGTCCGGGTATGTCGATGGGCCACAGCGTCGTGGCTCGCTCCAAGAAGGGCGTCAAGAACGCGCTCTCCATGACCATCCCCCTGGGCGAGGGCATCCATCGCCGCATGGTCTATGTGGAACTGGAGGACGGCTACACCGTGGCGCAGGTCGAGGCGGAACTCAAGGCTGACGACTACTTTGCCCACGACGAGCTCCACGTCTTCGCCGTGAAGTCGGTGGACGACGTGCGCGATATGGGCCACGGCGTACACCTCACCCGCAAGGGCACCAGCGGCAAGACGCCCAACCAGCGCATGTCCTTCGACATGAGCATCAACAACCCGGCGCTCACGGCGCAGATCCTGGTCGGTGTGGCCCGCGCCTCCTTCCGACTGGCCCCGGGATGCTACACCCTGCCCGAGATACCGGTCATCGACCTGCTCCCGCAGTCGCGCGAGGAGGTGGTGGCTACCCTCGTGTAACTCGTATAAGCTATCGCGCTCTACGGGCGACCGTGTGACGGGCCACGGCCCATGCTGGCCATATCATCAACCCGAGGATCTCATGGAATCAACCCGAGGATCTCACGGAGCGCCAGTAGGACAGATGAAATAAAGTCTAAAATCCCTCATTTTGGCAAGGAAGTCGGTCGGCTTCTTCCCAAAATGAGGGATTTTGTTTACACATTTGTCCCGATTTGTGCACATCTTTGTCGTTTTTGTGCACAATGTTTGCCCATAACGGGGAAAATAACTACCTTTGCAGCGGTTCTTTTAGGATACATCACTCAGGTTGTTTCACGAATAGCGGTTTGGTGGAATACAAAACGGTGAAAAGACTGGAGGATAAGATAGAAATAAGAAAATAAGTAACACATACAGGATTTATGAGTTTAAAGATTGTTGTACTTGCCAAGCAAGTACCCGACACGAGAAACGTGGGCAAAGATGCGATGACGGCCGAAGGAACGGTGAATCGCGCCGCTTTGCCCGCCATCTTCAATCCCGAAGACCTTAATGCGCTGGAGCAGGCCTTGCGCCTCAAGGAGCAGCACCCGGGGAGCACGGTAGGCCTGCTGACGATGGGTCCTCCGCGCGCGGGCGAGATCATCCGCCAGGGATTGTACCGAGGTGCCGATACTGGCTGGCTGCTGACGGACCGCCTCTTCGCAGGTGCCGATACGCTGGCCACATCCTATGCACTGGCCACGGCCATCCAAAAGATTGGCGATGTGGATATCGTCATCGGCGGACGACAGGCTATCGACGGCGACACGGCCCAGGTGGGCCCGCAGGTAGCACAGAAGCTGGGGCTCAACCAGGTGACCTATGCTGAGGAGATCCTCAAGGTGGAGGAGGGCAAGGCCACGATCCGCCGCCATATCGACGGAGGTGTGGAGACGGTGGAGACACCGCTGCCCGTCGTCGTCACCGTCAATGGATCGGCTGCCCCGTGCCGCCCGTGCAACGCCAAGCTCGTGATGAAGTACAAGTATGCCACCTGCCCCATGGAGCGCACGGGCGAGGAGCCCTGGAGCAAGCTCTATGAGGAGCGCCCCTACCTGACGCTCCACCAGTGGAGCGTGGCCGATGTCGATGGCGACCCCTCACAGTGTGGTCTCAGCGGATCGCCCACCAAGGTCAAGGCCGTGAAGAACATCGTCTTCCAGGCCAAGGAGAGCAAGACGCTGACCAGCGAGGACAAGGATATCGAGAGCCTCGTAAGGGAATTGTTGGACGAAAAGATTATTGGCTAAGACAAACGACAAGATGAATAACGTATTTGTTTATTGCGAGATAGAGGGCACGAAGGTGGCCGAGGTGTCACAGGAGTTGCTCACCAAGGGCCGCAGACTGGCCAATCAGCAGGGCGTGGAGCTCCATGCCATCGTAGCCGGAAAGGACATCAAGGGAAAGGTCGAGGAGCAGATCCTGCCGTATGGTGTGGACAAACTGTTTGTCTTCGACGGCGAGGGTCTCTTCCCCTATACCTCCGCTCCCCATACCGACATCCTCGTCAACCTCTTCAAGGAGGAGCAGCCGCAGATCGCGCTGATGGGTGCCACGGTCATCGGACGCGACCTGGGACCGCGCGTGTCGTCGTCGCTGACGAGCGGACTGACCGCCGACTGTACCGAACTGGAGATCGGAGACTTCGACGACCGCAAGGCCGGAAAGCACTATGATGGACTCCTCTATCAGATTCGTCCCGCCTTCGGTGGCAACATCGTCGCCACGATCGTCAATCCTGAGCACCGCCCGCAGATGGCCACGGTGCGTCCGGGCGTGATGCAGAAGGCGCTCTATGAGGGCAAGGCCAAGGGCGAGGTGGTCTATCCTGAGGTGGCCAAGTATGTGCCGGCAGAGGACTATGTCGTCAAGGTGCTCGACCGCCACGTCGAGGAGGCCAAGCACAACCTCAAGGGCGCGCCGATCGTCGTGGCTGGTGGCTACGGCGTGGGATCAAAGGAAAACTTCGACCTGCTCTTTGAGTTGGCCAACCTCCTGCATGGAGAGGTCGGCGCAAGCCGCGCCGCCGTGGACGCAGGATGGGTCGATAGCGATCGTCAGATCGGTCAGACCGGCATCACAGTCCACCCGAAGGTCTATATCGCCTGTGGTATCTCGGGACAGATCCAGCATATCGCTGGTATGCAGGACTCGGGCATCATTATCTCGGTCAACACCGACCCCGAGGCGCCCATCAACCGCATTGCCGACTATGTGATCACGGGCAGCGTAGAGGAGGTGGTTCCCAAGCTGATTAAATATTATAAGGTAAATACAAAGTAAAAAAGACCCCCTCATGCCGGGCTCCTAAGGGCCGGGCGGCAGGGAATTCATATTATGGCAAATTACTATACCGACCATCCGGAGATTGAGTTCCACCTCGATCACCCGTTGATGAAGCGCATCGTGGAGCTGAAGGAGAAGGGCTATGCTGACAAGGATCAGTTTGCCGACGCTCCCGTCTGCTACGAAGATGCGATAGAGAACTATAAGCGCGTGTTGGACATTACGGGCGACGTGGCCGCCAACATCATCGAGCCGAACAGTGAGTCGGTCGATTTGGAAGGTCCGCACCTCGTCGATGGACGCATGGTCTATGCGAGCAAGACGGTCGAGAATATCGACGCTACCTGCAAGGCGGGCCTGTGGGGTGTCTCCATGCCGCGTAAGTACGGTGGCCTGAACCTCCCCAATGTGGTCTTCTCCATGCTCTCCGAGGTCATCTCGGCGGCCGATGCGGGTTTCCAGAACATTTGGAGCCTGCAGAGCTGCATCGACACGCTCTATGAGTTTGGATCGGAGGAGCAGCGAGAGAAGTACATCCCCCGCGTCTGTGAGGGTGCCTCGATGTCCATGGACCTCACGGAGCCTGACGCTGGTAGCGATCTGCAGCGCGTCATGCTCAAGGCCACACAGGACGAGGACGGCACGTGGCGTCTGAACGGTGTGAAGCGATTCATCACCAATGGCGACTCTGATATCCACCTGGTGCTTGCCCGCTCTGAGGAGGGCACACACGACGGACGCGGCCTCTCGATGTTTATCTACGACAAGCAGAGCGGCGGCGTCACGGTGCGCCACATCGAGCATAAGCTGGGTATTCACGGATCGCCCACGTGTGAGCTGGTCTTCAAGAACGCCAAGGCGGAGCTCTGCGGAAGCACCCGCATGGGTCTCATCAAGTATGTGATGGCGCTCATGAATGGTGCGCGCCTGGGCATTGCCGCCCAGAGCGTCGGCGTGGAGCAGGAGTCGTACAACGAGGGACTGGCCTACGCCAAGGAGCGCATGCAGTTTGGCAAGAAGATCATCAGCTTCCCCGCCGTCTATGACATGCTCTCGCGCATGAAGGCCAAGCTCGACGCGGGTCGCTCCCTGCTCTATCAGACGGCGCGCTACGTCGATCTCTACAAGGCGCTGGAGGATATCGGCCGCGACCGCAAACTGACGCCCGAGGAGCGTCAGGAACTGAAGAAGTGGAACCGACTGGCCGACGCCTTCACGCCGCTGGCCAAGGGTACCAACTCGGAGTGGGCTAACCAGAACGCCTACGACGCCATCTCCATCCACGGTGGTTCGGGCTTCATCATGGAGTATAAGTCGCAGCGACTCTTCCGCGATGCGCGTATCTTCTCTATCTATGAGGGTACGACCCAGCTGCAGGTAGTGGCTGCCATCCGCTACATCACCAATGGCACCTACCTCAACATCATGAAGGAGATGCTGCAGGGTGAGGTCTCCGAGAGTCTCAAGCCGCTGCAGGAGCGCGTGGCCAAACTCGTGGCTACCTACGAGGCTTGCCTCGACAAGGTCAAGGCGGGCGCCAACCAGGACGAGCACGACTTCCTGGGCCGTCGTCTCTACGACATGACTGCCGACATCGTCGCTTCCCTGCTCATCCTCGACGACGCAACGCGTGCGCCGGAGTTGTTTGAGAAGAGTGCCAACGTCTTTGTGCGCATGGCCGAGGAGGAGGTGATGGGCAAGGCCGCCTATATCCAGGCCTTCCATGCCGACGACTTGAAGAACTTCGAAGCTTAATATTTGACATCCTTTCGTCCCCAATCGCATGGTGGACTCCCGCTTGTCTCATTCTATATAGGACTGTAGAAAGGACTATATAGGATATGGAGAAGGACTATATAGGACGCAACAAAGACTATATAGGATACAAGAAGGAAGATCATGCGCTTGGGGATTTCTTTTTTACTCTTAAACAATACAAATGGAGAATTTTATTGAAGTGAGAAATGTCACCAAGGCGTTCGACCGTCACGTCGCGCTCAGCGATGTGTCGCTGACCATGCGTCGTGGCCGCGTCTTCGGACTCCTTGGCCCTAACGGTGCGGGCAAGACCACCTTGATCCGTATCCTCAACCGCATCACTGCTCCCGACAAGGGCGAGGTGATCTTCGACGGACGGCAGATGCAGCCCGCCGACGTGGCCCGCATCGGCTATCTGCCCGAGGAGCGCGGACTCTATCGAAAGATGAAGGTGGGCGAGCAGGCGGTCTATTTGGCCCGACTCAAAGGGCTCACAAGGCGCGAGGCCGAGACCCGCCTCAAGGAGTGGTTTCGGAAGTTTGGCATCATGCCCTGGTGGAACCGCAAACTCGAAGAATTGTCCAAGGGAATGGCGCAGAAGGTGCAGTTTATCATCACCGTCCTCCACGAGCCCGACCTGCTCATCTTCGACGAGCCGTTCTCGGGCTTCGACCCGGTCAACGCCGAGCAACTCAAGCAGGAGATTCTCCAACTCAAGGAGAAGGGACACACCATTATCTTCTCGACCCACAACATGGCCAGCGTGGAGGAGATCTGCGACGACATCGCGCTCATCAACCACTCCGAGGTGGTGCTCAAGGGCGACATGAGGCAGATCAAGGAGGCTCACCGCACGGGCCTCTATGAGCTTCAGACGCCCGACGTGCTCTCTGTGGAGCCTGACAGCCCCTTTGACATAGTTCGCCAGGAGGAGCGTGCAGGTATCCACTCCTACTTGCTCAAGGCTCACGGCGACGCCACGGGCAACCAATTGGTCGGCTATCTGGCCGGCAAGGTGGAGGTGTGCGCTTTTGCCGAACAGATCCCGTCGATGAACGACATCTTCCTCCAGCTGATCGGCAAAGACGCGCAGTGGGCCGATGAGCAGATAGAAAACCGTCAGCAGTCGAAGGCGGAAGAAAGTGTGAATCCCTCCAGCAATCTTTAACCCCCCGCAACCATGAACAAAATATTGATTATCATCGAGCGCGAGTTTCTCAAGCGCATTCAGAAGAAGAGTTTCATCGTGCTCACCATCGTCTCGCCACTCATCATGGCCGCGCTCATCTTTGTGCCGCTTTGGCTCTCGTCAATCGAGAACGACGAGCAGCAGCACGTGGCCGTCATCGATCCCTCGGGACAATACTTCAAGGCGCTGAAGGAAACGGAGACCTTCCACTTCACGCTGGTGCCAAGTCTCAACAACGAGATGCGTAGCGAGGAATCTCCCTACGACGCTGTGGTGAGCATTCCCCGCGGACTGCTCGACAACAAGGCGAAGGTCTGTATCTATAGTAGGAAGGAGGTGCCTGTCAACTTGCTCTCCTACGTCCAGACGACCCTGGACGATCAGGTGAGGCAGCAGCGGCTGAAAGCCTCGGGCATTGCCCAGCTCGACAAGATCATCAGCGAGCTGGAAAAAGGTACTAAGGTAGAGACCGTGAAGTGGAACGACCAGGGCGACGAGACCATCTCCAGCGGTGTCGTAGCCATGGTGGTGGGATTCCTGTTCACGTTCCTCATCTATATGTTCGTCGTAGGCTATGGAGGCCAGGTGATGCAGAGCGTCATCGAGGAAAAGGCCAACCGCATCGTCGAACTGATGGTGAGCAGTGTCAAGCCTTTTGAACTGATGATGGGAAAGATTATTGGCGTGATGCTCGTAGGTCTCCTTCAAATGGCTATTTGGGCCATCCTGCTTGTGGTGATTCTCTCGGGCGTGTCCGTCTATTTCGGTATCAACGCCATGGACACGATGTCTGCTGCCAATCCGGCTGTGATGCAGGCGGCTCAGGCCCAGCCCAACGTCGAGGCGCAGGAGATGCTTTCTATGCTTGGCAACTTGCCTTTGGCCGAACTGGCCATCATGTTCCTGCTCATGTTTGTCGGAGGCTACCTCCTCTATGCGAGTTTCTTCGCCGCCACGGGAGCCAGTATCAACGAGCAGGAGGACAGTTCGCAGTTTGTCATTCCCGTCACGATGATCACCCTCTTCGGTCTTTACGCCGCCATGTACAGTGTCGAGAATACCGATGGTCCGCTGGCTTTCTGGACCTCTCTGTTTCCCCTGACCTCTCCCATCGTCATGATGGTGCGCATCCCCTTTGGCGTGCCCTTGTGGCAGGAATTGCTGAGCGTCGTCTTGCTCTACGCCACGGCCTTCTTCATGGTTTGGGCTGGTGGCAAGATCTATCGTGTCGGCATCCTCATGTACGGCAAAAAGCCGAGCATGAAGGAAATCATCAAGTGGATGCGCTACAAATGATGACGGACTGACAAAGTGGTTCTGCAAGATCAGTAATCAGTAAGCAACAAAGGCTGCGTGGTGTCGAAAGAAGACCAGCGCAGCCTTTTCTTTCTGTGGCAAGCAGCTTTCTGTAGCAAGTGGTTTGCTGTGGCGAGCAGCTTTCTGTGGCAAGTGGTTTGCTGTGGTGAGCGACTTGGCCGTATGTCTCTCAGAGATATTTCGCCCTGAGTACTTTGGGCAGTTTGCTGACGACCAGGTCGTGCGACTCCCTGATCCAGTCTCTTACCAGCGGTGTGGCCAATTGCTCATAATATACGTCGCTCCAATGCTTCTTGTTCCAGTGGAAGGCTGGCGTCACCGCCTCATACTGCAGGCGCAACGTCTCGTTTCGCTCGGGAGGCAATTTGCAGGCAAAGCGTGGCCCGCCCTTCCAGTCTTGTCCCTCTCTACCCAGCCAAAGGCACAGGAAGATTTTGCCTTCCACGCGGAAGGTGACATTGTCCTCGCCAAACGGTTGGTCTTCGGTCACGCCTGGCAGCGAAAGCGTATAGCTCCTTACTTCTTCTATATTCATTTGCTCTCTGATAGTTTTGCTCTATAATAGCTTTTGCTCTATAATTGTTTTGCTCTGTGATAATTTCTTGTTCGACTACAATCTCGACTACAATTTTTGAATGGATAATCGACAGCAATTACGACAGCAATCTCGACTGGAAATTTGGCTGCAAAAATAATGCCAATTCTCGTAGGACCAGCATTTGTCACGCAGCGTGCTTTGTCACTATTTTTTCTTTTAAAGACTTTTTGTTTGTAATTTCTATAGATTGTCGATATTTAGTTGTACCTTTGCCCCCCGAACGAACATCTAATCAATAGCAAATCATTATGGGAAAGAGAATAACCGACAAAGTGACATGGGTAGGCAAGATTGACTGGGAACTGAAGACCTTCCATGGCGACGAGCTTTCTACCCACAAGGGTACAAGCTACAATTCCTATTTGATCCGGGACGAGAAGACCGTCCTCATCGACACGGTATGGAATCCTTATGACCAGGAGTTTGTGGCCCATCTCAAGGAAGAGATCGACCTCCATGCAATCGATGCCATCGTGGTGAACCACAGCGAGAGCGACCATAGCGGTGCACTGCCCGTGCTGATGCGCGAGATTCCTGATACGCCGATCTATTGCACGAAGAAGGCGGAAGGCATCTTGCGCGGACTGTATCATAAGGACTGGAACTTCCATAACGTGAAGACGGGCGACACGCTCTGCATCGGCGAGAACACGCTCACGTTTGTTGAGGCTCCGATGTGCCACTGGCCCGACACCATGGTGACCTATGCGGACAAGGAGGAAATCCTCTTTTCCAACGACGTCTTCGGACAGCACTACGCTACGGAGAGCCTCTACGACGACACGGTGAACCAGAAGGACCTGTTTGATGAGGCTGAGAAGTACTATGCCAACATCCTCAATATCTACAACCCGATGGTCAACCGCAAGGTGAAGGAAATAGTAGGCATGAACCTGCCTCTGAAGATGGTCGCTCCGTCCCACGGAGTCATCTGGACCAACCATATCGGCGAGATCGTAGAAAAGTATCTCCAGTGGTCAACCAACTATCAGGAGCATCAGATCACCATCATCTATGATACGATGTGGCAGAGCACGCGACGCATGGCCCAGGCCATTGCCGACGGCATCCGCGATTTCGACCCGACCGTCCGTGTGGTGTTGATGAACGCTGCCAAGGACGACAAGAACGACATTCTCGTCGAGGTGTTCCGCTCCAAGGCCATTATGGTGGGCAGCCCGACGGTCAATATGGGCATTACCTACGCCATTGCCGGACTCCTGGAAATGATCCACGGTATGAAGTGTAAGAACAAGAAGGCTGCGGCCTTTGGCTCCATTGGCTGGGGCGGCGGTGGCGAGAAGCGCATCCAGCAGCGATTGGAGGAAGCGGGCTTCGAGATTGCCGCCGAACCGGGCAAGCAGCTTTGGGCTCCCGATATGGAGGCTGAGCGCAAGTGGCGCGAATATGGCAAAGCCTTCGCCGCTGCCGTGCTTGGCGCGTAATAGTATAAAGAGGCTGTTATCCCAGCTATCATCTCAAAAGGCTGGCAAGGGAATTGGTCCCCTGCCAGCCTTTTGAGTGTCTTTGTGAGCAACGTGCCGCCGTCTTGTTCTTATATCTTGTTGATTTGTTCCTGGGTCAGCCCTGTAGCTTTCAACACTTGTGAGACAGGTATGCCAAGGGAAAGAAGGTTGCGTGCTATCTCCAAACTCTTTTCCAATTCACCTTCTGCTCTTCCTTCCGCTATTCCCTGAGCTCTTCCTTCTGCTCTTCCTTCCGCTATTCCCTGAGCTCTTCCTTCTGCTCTTCCTTCCGCTATCCCCTCTTCGTAGCCTTCGTAGTGGCTGGTATCAAAAATGCTTTTCATGTGTCGTATAGACTCCATGTGGCGAACGTACGCTCGCTTGTCATGGTCGGAGAGCGAGTCCACCCGTAAGCATTCGCGCGCCTCGGCGAGGCCTTCGGCCGTGGCCTTGTCGCTAATTTGTCCCGTTTTGAGAAATTCTATCCACTCGTCGAGTGGGGTAGTGGCCACTTTGTCAAAGTCGTTCACGCGCAGTATGTAATATTCCGGAAACAGGTCGCCCGCCTCTTTTCTGCTCATAAGGCTCCGCTCATCGATACCGAAGAACTTCTTGTTCTGACGGACGGAGAGTTTGAGAATGTCATGTGGTTCATGCGCACCCCTAAATTCTGTCTTGCCGTGATACACATAGTCTTTGCCCTGGCCCAATTCGAAATAGACGATGTTGATGGAATAGACTTTACGCACCTTGTCGTAGGGGCTTCCCAGCCCAATATATTCCGTGATGGCCTTTGACACACCGTAGAGCATGCGGTGGAAATAGGTGAGCTCGCGGTTGTTCTGCACCTCTATGATGCAGAGTTCTCCGTTCTCGTTCTCTGCCAATATATCCACTCGGTTGTATTTGTCGGTCTCGTCCTCCTGGTTGCTCTCGCTCTCAAGAAACCGTTGTATCTTAAACTTCTTTCCTATCAATGAGGACAGAAATCCTTCCAACACCGCATGATTGGCCTTGTTGCGTAGCAGGCGTTTCATCGCCCAGTCGAACCGTATGTAGTTTTCTCCGATTATCGTCATGTTTCTTGTCGCTTTTGGTTTTCAGCCGCTAAAATACGATTTTCCATCGAATCCACCAAATGTTTAGGCTACAAAAGTTGATAACGGCCGTTCTGAAAAGTTATTTCCGCTACTCTAAATAAGTTACTTTCGCTCGGCCAAGCCATTGTAAAAGGGAAATTCTTCCCTTTTCCTTTGGCTTTGCGCTCGCTTATTCGTAACTTTGCAAAAATTTATAAGTGGGAAAAGAAATGGCGGAAGAAAACCATCGGATACTGCTTGACCAAATAGATTATCCAAGCGACTTGCGCAAACTGGAGGTGAAGGACCTGCCAGAGGTGTGTCGTGAGCTTCGCAGAAACATTATAGAAGAGGTGGCGGTCAACCCCGGCCACTTGGCTTCGAGCCTCGGTGTCGTGGAAATCACCGTGGCCGTACATTACGTGTTCAATACTCCCGACGACCGGATCGTCTGGGACGTAGGTCATCAGGCCTACGGCCACAAGATCCTGACCGGACGCCGTGAGCAGTTTAAGCTCAATCGGAAGTTGGGCGGACTTCGTCCGTTCCCGTCTCCTTTGGAGAGCGAGTACGACACGTTCACCTGCGGCCATGCTTCCAACTCCATCTCGGCGGCGCTGGGAATGGCCGTGGCGGCGAAGCTCGGCGGCAAAAAGACGGAAAACCGCCATGCTGTGGCGATCATTGGCGATGGTGCGATGAGTGGCGGACTGGCCTTTGAGGGACTCAACAATGTTTCCAGCCAGCCCAACGACCTGCTCATTATCCTCAACGACAACGACATGAGTATCGACCGGTCTGTGGGCGGTATGGAGAAATACCTGCTCAATCTGGACACGAACGAGACCTACAACCGTCTCCGCTTCAAAGCCAGCCAGTGGCTGCACGAGCGTGGCTACCTGAACGACGACCGGAGGAAAGGCATTATCCGACTGAACAATGCCCTGAAGAGTGCGTTGGCCCATCAGCAGAATATGTTTGAGGGGATGAACATCCGCTATTTTGGTCCTTACGACGGCAACGACGTAACGGAATTGGTGCGTATCCTCCGACAGATCAAGGATATGAAGGGACCGAAGCTCCTCCATCTTCACACCAAGAAGGGCAAAGGCTATAAGCCTGCCGAGGAGAGCGCGACGATCTGGCATGCTCCAGGCAAGTTTGATCCCGAGACAGGCAAGCGGCTGAAGAGTGAATCCGCCGAACCGCAGCCACCGAAGTTTCAGGATGTGTTTGGCGAGACGCTGCTGGAACTGGCGCGCCAAAACGACCGCATCGTGGGTGTTACCCCAGCCATGCCCAGTGGTAGCTCGCTCTCCATATTGATGAACGAGATGCCGACCCGCGCCTTCGATGTGGGAATAGCCGAAGGCCATGCTGTCACCTTCTCAGCCGGTATGGCCAAGGACGGGTTGTTGCCGTTCTGTGCTATATATAGTGCGTTTTCGCAGCGAGCCTACGACAGCATCATCCATGACCTCTCGATCCTCAACCTGCCCGTTGTGCTCTGCCTGGACCGATCCGGACTAGTCGGCGAAGACGGCGCGACCCATCACGGTGCGTTCGACATGGCCGCCCTTCGTCCTGTCCCCAATCTCACGATAGCCTCTCCGATGGACGAGCGCGAGTTGCGGCGGTTGATGTTCACGGCTCAGTTGCCCGACAAGGGATCCTTCGTCATCCGCTATCCGCGCGGCCGTGGTGTGCTGACAGACTGGCGCTGCCCGCTCACGGAGGTAGAGGTGGGTACGGGCCGCAGACTGACCGAGGGCGATCCGAAGCCCGGCGACGTGGCCGTGCTGACCATCGGCCCTGTGGGCAATGATGTGCAGCGTGTCATCCAGACGCTGGCCGAGGAAGGCAATCCCCAGCATCACACGATCTTCCATTATGACATGCGCTTCCTCAAGCCGCTCGACGAGCGCATCCTGCAGGAGGTGGGCAGTCGTTTTGATCGTGTTGTCACCATCGAGGACGGTATCCGTACGGGCGGTATGGGGTCGGCCGTACTGGAGTGGATGAGCGACCACGGTTTTGCCCCACGCATGACGCGCCTCGGTATGCCTGACCGTTTCGTCGAGCAGGGCACGGTCGGCCAGTTGCGCCACCTCTGTGGCTACGGCTATGAGGACATTAAGGAATTGTTGAGTAAGGAATAAATCAAATATGAGGATAATTATAGCAGGCGCATTCGCCATCGGGTCGTATCTTGCCAAGTTGCTTTCGCGCAATAAGCAGGAGGTAGTGCTCATGGATCAGGACGAGGAGAAACTGGGCAAGCTGGCCATTGATTATGATCTGCTCACCATGCACGCCTCGGCCACCAGCATCCGTAGTCTGAAAGAGGCAAGGGTGGAGGATACTGACCTCTTCATCGCCGTCACGCCCGATGAGAGCTATAATATGACGGCATGTGGACTGGCGAAGGCGCTGGGTGCGAAGAAGACCGTTGCCAAGATCGACAGTTCGGAGTATGTGGATCCGCAGAACAAGGAACTCTTCCACGAAATGGGCATCAGCAGCATCATCTATCCCGAGATGCTGGCTGCCCGCGACATCATCAACGGTCTGAAAATGTCGTGGGTGCGGCAGCGATGGGATGTCCACGACGGTGCGTTGGTGATGCTGGGTATCAAGCTCCGCGAGACCTGCAAGGTGCTCGACAAGCCGCTCCATGAGATCTCGGGACCCGACGACCCCTTCCACGTAGTGGCCATACGCCGTCGCGGCGACACGATCATCCCGCGAGGAAGCGACGTGCTGAAGCTCTACGACCTCGCCTACTTTATGACCACACGCAACTACATCCCCTATATCCGCCGTGTGGTGGGCAAGGAACACTACGTGGATGTGAAGAACGTGATGGTGATGGGTGGTGGATCTACCGCAGTCCGCGCCATCCGCCAAATGCCGGAATACATGCAGGTGAAGGTCATCGAGAAGAGCGTGGAGCGATGTGAGGCCCTCAACAGTAAGTTTGATGATGATATCCTCGTCATCAATGGCGACGGTCGCGACCTTTCGCTGCTGAGCGAGGAGGGAATCCGCTCTACTCAGGCCTTTGTCGCATTGACAGGGAAGGCTGAGACCAATATTTTGGCCTGTCTGATGGCCAAGCGCATGGGAGTGAGAAAGACGGTGGCGATGGTGGAGAACGTCGATTACGCCTATATGGCGGAGAGCCTTGATATAGGTACGATCATCAACAAGCGCGCCATTGCTGCCAGCCACATCTATCAGATGATGCTCGACGCCAATGTCCACAACGTGCGCTTCCTCATGTCGGCAGACGCCGATGTGGCTGAGTTTGTCCCTGTACAGGGGTCGAAGGTGACGCGCCGTCCCGTCAAGGACTTGGGACTGCCCAAAGGAATGACCATCGGTGGACTGGTGCGCAACGGCGAGGGAATGCTCGTCTCGGGCAACACGCAGATCGAGGCAGGCGATAGTGTGGTGGTGTTCTGCCATAACGTCAGCGTCAAGAAGTTGGAGGGACTTTTCAACTGACCTCCTGCTTGTACTGACAATTAGCGTTCGGACAATAGTGCTGGCAATAAGTGTGCTGGCAATAAGTATAGTGACAATAGTGTACAGACAATTAGCATAGTGACAAAAAGCGCGATATGCTCAATACCAAACTTATTTCCAAAATCTTCGGATCGTTGCTGCTCATCGAGGCGCTGCTTATGTCCTGTAGTCTGGGGGTGGCCCTCTACTATGGCGGCAGCGACGTTATGCCCTTCACGTGGAGTGTTGTCGTGCTTATAGCCGCTGGTGTAGCTTTCCGCTTGCTGGGCCTCAAGGCTTCCAATGCGCTGAGCAGACGCGATGCCTATTTCGTGGTGACGACCGTCTGGGTGCTCTTCACGATCTTTGGCATGATGCCTTTCTTGATAGGCGGCTATCTCCATTCGGTGACGGACGCCTTCTTTGAGACCATATCGGGTTTTACGACGACGGGAGCTACCATCATCGACTATCCTGAACGGCTTCCACGTGGCCTGCTCTTCTGGCGTTCCATCACCCAGTGGATTGGTGGTCTGGGTATTGTCTTTTTCACGATAGCCATCCTGCCCTCGTTTGTCGGTGGGTCTACGCGCGTCTTTGCTGCCGAGGCCACAGGTCCGATCGTCACCAAGCTCCACCCCAAGCTCAGCACGGGAGCCAAATGGATTTGGGCGGTCTATGCCGTGCTGACCATCTCCTGCTTCCTTTCTTATAAACTATGCGGTATGAGCTGGTTTGATGCCATCAACTACGCCTTCACCAGTACGGCCACAGGAGGTTTCGCCACGGAGAGCGGATCCATTGCCACCTTCCGCTCCCCTGCAGAGGAATATGTCTGTACGCTCTTCTGCTTCCTTTCGGGCGTCAATTTCACGATGCTCTATGCTGCCGTGGCCCGCTTTCGCATAAAACAGCTCTTCCGCAACAACGAGTTTCGCTTCTATCTCTTCGTCGTCACCTCCTGCACCTTGTTTGTCATGGTGGAACTGATGTGGCACAACCACTACGACCTGGAGCGCGCCTTCCGCAGTGGTGTCTTCCAGGTGGTCTCCTTCATCACGACCACGGGCCTCTTCAGCGATGACGCTTCCAAATGGCCCCATGTCACGTGGTTTGCCCTCATCCTCTGTATGGTTGTCGGCGGTTGCTCTGGTTCGACGAGTGGAGGCATGAAGAGTATTCGCGCGGTGATGATCCTGAAGATTATCCGCAATGAGTTTCGCCAGATTCTCCACCCCAATGCCGTCTTGCCTCTCAATGTCGATGGGCACAACGTCCCCCAGTCGAAGCGCGTCACGCTCTTGGCCTTTGTCGGCCTCTATCTGATCCTGGCCTTCCTTCTGGGATTTGCCATGATGGCCTGTGGCGTTGATTCCACCAACTCCTTCACTATTGCCATCAGTAGTATGGGCAATGTGGGCCCGACCCTGGGCCTTGAGATTGGTCCGACGATGTCGTGGGCACAGTTGCCCGATGTGGCGAAGTGGATCTGTGCGTTTCTGATGCTGGTGGGACGTCTCGAACTCTTCACCGTCCTCGTGCTCTTCACCAAGGCATTCTGGAAAGATAACTAACGGGTGTTTTTGGAGAGATAATTAACAGGGTCCAGGTTGACCTCCTCTTGATTCTACGACTCTTCTTGTTCCGATGATATCACCTTCTGCCGCTTCTCCCGCCGCCTCTGCGCCCCGTCTGCTTTGGATCGACCTTCTGCGTGGATTCTTGATGCTTGCCATCATCTTCGACCACACCGAGATCTGCTTCACGGGCGATAATATCGTTCCCTATAGGATGTACGTCCCCGACGTGCTGATGGCCTTCTTCTTCCTTTCGGGCTATCTCTTCTATCGTCCCGAGGGTTTCCGCCTGCGGCATAAGCTGCACTCGTGGCTGCGCGGAGTGCTCATGCCTTATTTTATCTTCACGAGTGCCCTGGCGCTTCCCAAGGCTTGGCTCCATGGAGCCGGCGGGTCGATCTCCGATCTGCTGCTGACCATCCTCACGGGCCAAGGATCATGGTTTATTGCCTCCTTGGCCGTCGCCGAGCTCCTCTTCTGTTTCCTCCTGTGGCTGTCGCGTGCGCATTGGCGCTGGCTGGCCGGAGCAGGGCTTTTCGCCGTAGCCCTGGCCTATGGCTTCGGTACGCGTCGTCTGGCTTTTGAGGCCAACTGGTGGCACGTGAATGAAGCCGTCGTGGCCTTGCCCTCCCTTCTCCTGGGCTATATGGCCCATCGTTTCGATAAGCTCGGGACGCGCTGGCGACTTGGCCTTTTCGCTCTGCTGTTGGTGCTCTCCTTGCCTGTCAATGTCCTTGTGGCGAGTTCTTCGTGGCCTTCTGTCTTGGTAGGCGCGCTCGTTCTTCCCCGCCTGTTTCTCGTCAAGAACGCGCTCTCCGTGCTCCTCCTCTATCTCCTCTTCACGATCTCGCAGCGAGACGGCGTGCGGTGGGTGGAGCAGATGCCTCGCTGGCTTGCCGCGATGGTGTCCTGGACAGGACGCCGATCCATCGTCTATTATTTCTTCAGTAGTGGCATTCCCACAGCCCTTACCGCCGTCTTTTCCCGCCTCGGCTACACCTACCGTGGTTGCTATGTCGAAGTCCTGGTAGTCTTTCTTCTTAATCTTCTTCTCATCACCCTCGTCACATGGGCCATCTATCGCTACCTACCGTGGACCACAGGCCGCAGGAAGCCGAACGGATAAGCATGGGAACGTGAGAAACCTAATGCCCCCAAGCTCCAAGGAAGCCCAATGGACAAGGGAAAAGATGAAGGATCAGGGGGAAGCACAGTAGGAAAAGGGAAAAATGAAGGAAAGCCCAATGGACAAAGTGAACATGATGGGCAAAAGGAATGCTGATGGACATGAAAAAACGTGTCCAGCCCAAGGCCGGACACGTTCCCATTAATCTCATTTAAACTATGTTGGAAGCCCGCTTGCCAGGTTTGTCCCAGTAGGCTTCCTTTGTTGTTGGCTTTACGACTTCTGACTTAGATGTCGAGCAGATTGATAGCCACACGGAAGTAGCCCTTGTTGGCCTCCGGGTTCCACATCATCTGCGAGGTGATCGGGAGGTTGGCCTTGCCTACCTTGAGCTTGTAGGTGCAGCCCAGGCGCACGTCGTTCACACCAGCCGACTTGCCATAGAACGTGGCACCGTCGTTCTCGTCATAGTTGCTGAGGGCGAAGTTGCCACCCACGCTGGCATCCACCTTCCAATTGTCATCCTCATAGACGGTGTAGGCAGCCTGCACGAAAGTAGAGTAGATGTTCTGCTTGTTGAGGTTGCCACGATCGCGGCCGGCCAGTACGGTAGCCCAGCTCAGTGAGAGCGGCAGACCATGCTGTGCGAAGTTGTAGCTGATGGCAGCGTCGAGGAAGTGGCCCGTCGTGCGAGCATCATAGTTGAAGTAGCGATACTGCTTGTCGTTGGCATAGATGCCGTCGGAGAAATTGTAGATGTCCCACACGGCTACGCTAAATCCACCGATGGTGTAGCTTGCGTAGATGTCGGCCTCCTTGTAGTCGCCGTCCACCTGCATACCACCCCATGCGCCGAGGCGGAAGTGGTTGTTATTGTCGGAGATGGCAAACTCGTTGTTGAAGGTCAGACCCTTGGAAACCTCGAGTCCGCGCCACAGGTGTGAGGTCTCGAGACCAGCATTGTAGTGGAGCTTCTGAGCATTGATCGTTGTCGGGAGGGCGAGTGCTGCCAGCACGAACATACCCTTAAATATAGACTTCATCATAATGTTTGCTTTTTTCTTTACGGTTGAATGATTTTCTTTGCTATGGGATTAGCAGAAGTGATACAGTGAGGCCACGAGGGCAGCGAGTACAGCACCAGCGATCGGGCCGAGTACAGGCACCCATGAGTAACCCCAGCCACTGTCTCTCTTGCCCTTCATGGGCAGGATGGCGTGGGCGATACGCGGTGAGAGGTCACGAGCCGGGTTCATGGCGTAGCCAGTCACACCACCGAGCGACATACCGATGGAGACGATGACCATCGTCACAGGCCATGCGCTACTAGCGCCGATGTTGACCACGTCTGAGCCGTAGGTGCCAAAGCAGATGATCAGCAGCACGAGCACGAAGGTGCAGATCACCTCCTGGAGGAAGTTGAGCGGCTTGTTGTCGATGGCCGGCATGGTGCAGAACGTGCCGAGCTTGCCGTCAGGATCGTCCGTAGCATCGAAATGATCCTTATACATGATCCATACCAGAATGGCACCGACGAAACCGCCGATCATTTGGGCAACCGAGTAGGGCAATACATTTTCCCAAGGGAACAAGCCAGCGGCAGCCAATCCGATGGAGACGGCCGGATTGAGGTGAGCACCCGAGGCGTGGGCCACGAAGACACCCGCCATGACGGCGAGACCCCATCCGAGCGTGATGACGATCCAGCCACCACCCTGACCTTTACTCTTATTCAGTCCCATACAAGCGCAGACACCGTCGCCGAGGAGGACCAAGATCAGCGTTCCCAAAAATTCGAGGGCGCAGTTATAAAGCAATGTAGAATCCATAATTTCTTTTTTTGTGTAGTTGATAAATGTTGTTTTTGTCAAATGATGCAAGAATACCGGCCCCCTCCCTTTGCTAACGATTCGTCGGGAGGGAGCCCGTATGTGTGAGTGTGGTTTACTTGCGACTCAGCGTGCGCTGGATCGCATCCTTCCAGCCCTTCTTGGCCTCTTCTATCTCGGTCGTTTCGCCAGCCGGCTCAAAGGTGCGCTCCACCTGCCACTGCTTCTTCACCTCGTCGATGTCCTTCCAGAAGCCCACAGCGAGACCAGCGAGATAGGCAGCACCCAGGGCGGTGGTTTCCGTGATCTTCGGACGGATCACGTTAATACCCAGCAGGTTGGCCTGATACTGCATCAGCAGGTTGTTGCGGCTTGCACCACCATCTACCTTCAGCTCGGTGAGCGGGGCGTTGAGGTCGCGAGACATGGCCTGTGCGATGTCATAGGTCTGGAAAGCAATGCCGTCGAGGGCAGCACGGGCGATGTGAGCCGCCGTTGTGCCACGGGTGATACCCGTAATAGTGCCGCGGGCGTAGGCATCCCAGTAGGGCGCAGCCAGACCCGTCAGAGCCGGGACAAAGCGGACACCACCGCTATCGGGTACGGTAGAAGCCAGCGTCTCCACGTCGGACGACTTCTGGATGATGCCCAGTCCGTCGCGCAGCCACTGCACGACCGAACCGCCGACATAGATAGATCCCTCCAGTGCGTAGTTCACCTGGTCGCCGATCTTCCAGGCCACAGTGGTGAGCAGGTTGTTTTTCGACATGACCGGCTTGTCGCCCGTGTTGAGCATGACGAAGCAGCCCGTGCCATAGGTGTTCTTGATGGCACCCGGCTCCAGACACATCTGTCCGAAGAGGGCCGCCTGCTGATCGCCAGCGATACCGGCGATGGGCACCTCGTGGGCGAAGATCGTGGTCTTGGTGTGGCCATAGACCTCCGAGCTTGACTTCACCTCCGGCATCATGGAAGCCGGAATGTCGAGCAACTTCAGCAGCTCCTCATCCCACTTTAGGTCGTGGATGTTGAAGAGCATCGTGCGGCTGGCGTTGGTCACGTCCGTCACGTGCACCTGTCCGCGGGTCAGTCGCCATACGAGCCATGTGTCGATGTTGCCGAAGCGGAGCTTGCCCTTCTCGGCGCGCTCGCGGGCTCCGGGCACGTTGTCGAGGATCCACTTGATCTTCGTGCCTGAGAAATAAGCGTCGATGATCAGACCCGTCTTCTCGCGAATTCTGTCCACCAATCCCTGCGCCTTGAGCTTGTCACAGTACTCAGCCGTACGGCGGTCCTGCCATACGATGGCGTTGTAGATCGGCTCGTCGGTGTCGATGTCCCATACCACGGTGGTCTCGCGCTGGTTGGTGATACCGATGGCCGCGATGTCCTTGCCGTTGATGTCGATGGCTGAGATGGCCTCGGCGATGACGGCAGCCTCAGACGACCAGATTTCGTTGGGGTTGTGCTCCACCCATCCCGGCTGCGGGAAATGCTGTGTGAACTCCTTCTGAGCTACTGAGCAGATCTGACCGTTGTGGTCGAAGACGATGGCGCGAGAACTGGTTGTTCCCTGGTCAAGTGCCAAAATGTAATTTCCCATAATCAATGTACTTTAGTTATTTGTGTAATTGTAAAAAGCTCTGTTTTAGAGGGCAACTTTTATGCCTTGTTGAGACGTCGTGTCTCCTCCACATCGAGTGCCTCGGCGATGGTGGAGATGGGATTCTTCACCTTTCTCGACGTTGACATTTCGATCTGCCATTTACAGGTCTCGCAGTCGGTCGATACGAAGTCGGGCTTCAGTTCCTCGATCTGCTTGAAGAGCGGTGCTCCGATAGCCTGGCTTCGCTTGTAGTTCTCCTTCTTGAATCCGTAGGTGCCCGAGATGCCGCAGCAGTTGCTGTCGAGCAGCGTCAGTTCCACGCCCGGGATCATGCGGAGCAGTTCGGTGGAGTAGATTGCCCAGCCCATGCGCTCCATGTGACAAGCCGTGTGGTAGGCCAACTTCTGGTGGAAGTCCTTGCGGAAGGCCAGTTTGATCTTGCCCGACTCCACCATGCGGTAGAGCCACCTGGTGGCCAGCGAGAGATGCGGCGCCACGTCGTCGTTGTCAATCTTGAGCAAGTTCTTATACTCGTCGCGCATCGTGAACGTACAGGTCGAGCTGGTCGTGAGCACGTCGTCGCCCGCGGCGATGGCCTTGCGCATGGAAGACATGTTGAGTTCTCCCTGCTTCTTGGCCTGGTCGCTCAGTCCGTTGGCTACGAGTGCCACACCGCAGCACTTCTCCTTCTCCAGCAGGCGCACGCCATAGCCGCAGGCGTTGAGGATCTTCAGCAGATCTTTCGACAGTTGCGGGAAGTTGTAGTTGGCGTAGCAGCCGTGGAAGTAGGCCACGTGCTTCTTGTATGCCTCCTGCTCTGCCGCGTGCTTCTTGTACCACTGCTCGAAGGTCTGGAACGAGTAGGACGGGAAGGTGCGGTGCTTGTCGATTTTCAGCACGCTGTCCATGACCGCCTTCACCGGCTTCAGTCCCAGGGCGAAATTGGTGATGGGTGCGAAGTTGTGGGCCAGCGTTCCCACGAAGTCCGTGTTGGCCAGCATGCGGTCGCGCAGCGACGGCTTGGCCGTGCTATATTTGATGCGCGCCTCCTGTATGAGGTCGGCTATCTTGACATTCTCCGGGCAAGCCACCTCGCAGCGCTTGCAGTTGAGGCACAATTTCAGTTTCTCGTCGAAGAACTGTGCCCCCTTCAGGCGGTAGCGTTCGTTGTCCGGACCCGACTGTTTCGGTCCGGGATAGTTTGGCTCTACCGCCGACACCGGGCAGTAGACCGTGCAAATGGAGCACTTCAGGCACTGCTCGAAGTTGTGTGTGCTCTTGCTTTCCTTCTGTATCTGTATGGATTTTGCTTCTGCCATGATATTTTTCTATTTACTAAGAATGTTGTGTGCGACCTCCAGGGCTGTGAGCATGGCCACACCCGTCGCGTCATCCAGTTTGATAGAGTTGTGTCCGCCGAGCACCGATCCTGCTGCGTAGAGGTTTTCGATGGTCTTTCCGTCGATCGTCGCGTGGAGCTTCTCGTCAGTCTTCACGCCGAAGGCCATGTAGGGCTGCGCGTCGAAGACATAGTCGGCGTGCCAGTCGGCACGGTTTTTCTCTGCCAGGACATCGAGTCCGAACACTGGCTCGTAGATGCCCTCGTAGTTGCTTCTCAGTCCGCGGCTCTGGAACGATCCGGAGCAGAGCACGTAGTGGTCGGCCTGGAGCAGTTCGTCGGCGAGGTTCTCCGTCTCGACGGAGGCCACCTTGGAGCCTACGATCTTGCCGTTCTTGACCGTGTCGCTGCGGAAGTAGCGGCCGCCGAGCTGCTGCAGGCGCTTGATCAGCTGCATTTGGATATGTACACCCGGCACCGAGGGCGGCATGGTCGCCACAAACTCAATGGGCTTGCGGACCAATTTGCGCAGGCGGGCGATGGTCTCGGCCTGCTGCGTCAGTCCCAGCACGGCGGGCAGAAGAATCACCTCTCCCGAGGCGTTGAGCGAGTTGATAGCCTCAGCCACCTCGGCGAGGTTCTCGTAGTCGCTCAGATACTTGGCGATGTTGGTGGCACGCAACTCACAAGGCGTGTGGCGTGCAAAGTCGAGTGTATCGGTGGCAAACTCCTTCAGTTCCACCTCCACCTTGAGTCGGCGCAGGTTGTCCACAAGAAACTCCGTGGGCAGGTCGAGGTAGCCACGGATGTTGGCCACCGTCACCTTCTTGTATGGCAGTTTGTCAGCCTCCTGGCTCGTCACCAGTCCTTCCATCGTGAGCCATGCCGGCTTCGTCAGTCCGATGGGAGTCAAGCGGAAGTGGTTGGCCTTGGCCTCCCCCTTCATCTTCAGTCCCGCCTCGGCCAGCAGCTGTGCGGCCTCCGCGGCCCGTGCGGCCTTGTCGCCGACGCGATGGTAGGGGTGTGTGGCGGGCAGTTGCTCCATCGCCTCCAGCGGACTGGCCACGGTGTTACCCTCCGTGTCATAGCCCAAAAGGCTGATGGAACCCGAGTTGAAATGCAGGGTGCTCTGTCCTGCTCCGATGACGGCCACGCGCTGGCCGCCCTTTGCCAAGGCGATGCCGCAGGTCAGTCCCGACAGTCCGCCTCCTATAATGATTGTATCGTATCTCATCGTGCTACCTCCTTGTTGTTTCCGGCCACGCGGTTGATGCCGCAGAGGCCCTCGTAGATCATGGATGTGAGTTGTGCCTCGGCCAGCGTGTCGCCCCAGGCCACGGGCTGCATGCCCTTCCAGCGCTCGGCGATAAAGGACGCCAGGTCGCGCTGAGCCTCCTCGGCTTTCATCTTGGCCACGCGACAGAGCACGTTGGCTCCTCTGCAGGCGCAGAGCTCTCCCTGGCACGTTCCCATGCCCAGGCGTGTGCGGCGGCGGAGGTTGATGAGGTTGTGGACGTGCAGTTTCTCGGCGGCAAACTTCACCTCGCCGATTGTCACGTCCTCACACTCGCAGACCAGCGCGTCGTCGATGCTGTTGCCCGTTGGCACGTCCTTGGTCATCGTGCCGTGGCGTCCCTCAGCGGCGTAGAGGCTCACGGTCTGTGCGTTCTTGCTCGTCGTGTGCTCCGGCAGCGGCTCTTCGCTTCCGGGCAGCGGCGTGGTGGCCGTCTCGCACTTCTTGTCCACACCCAGCTTCTTGCAAGCCAAATCCGTAGCCACTTCGGCCATCATGCGGTAGGTCATCATCTTGCCACCCGTGATGGTGATGAATCCTTCCAAACCGTCTCGTGTGGCATGGTCGAGCAGCACGATGCCGCGGCTGATGGATCGGCCCGACGGGTCGTTGTCGGCTGCCACGAGGGGACGCACGCCGCAGTAGGCGCGGATCACGCGGGTGGAGGCGCAAGCGGGAGCCAGGTCGATGGCGCCGCGCTCCAGGATATCTACTTCCTCCTGTGTGATCTTGAGGTCGTCCACCGTCTCAAACGGTACGCGGTCGCTCGTCGTTCCGATCACGCAGACCGTGTCGTCCGGCACGAGAATATCGGCGTTGGCCGGTTTGCGGCAGCGGTTGATCACCATGTTGTTGACGCGGTGGCCGAAGATGAGCAGTGTGCCCTTGGCCGGAAACATATTGACCGTGATGCCAGCGAGCTTGGCCACCTCGTGCCCCCAGATACCAGCAGCGTTGATGACCAAACGGGCGTGTACGTCCTGCTCCTCGCCGTTGCGGTTGTTGCGCAGATGTACACCCACGACGCGTCCGTTCTCGATCAGCAGGCTCAGCGCCTCGTGATACGTCAGCGTGTCGGCGCCATGACGGCGCGCGTCGATGATGTTGGCCGTAGTAAGGCGGAAGGGGTCTATCGAGGCGTCGGGCACGCGTACCGCACCGATCAGGTCGGGATTGACAGCGGGCTCGATGCGGCGTGCCTCCTCAGGGGAGATGACGTCTGCGCGGATGCCCGCCTTGCGGCAAGACTCTACGAAAGTGGCCTGATAGTTGAGGTCGTCCTCAGGCAGTGTGATGAAGAGACCGTCGGTCTCATCGACGCAGTGGCGTGCTATCTTGCGCAGCGTCATGTTTTCCTGAATACATTCTTTGGCCGACTCGCCATCCGTCACGGCATAGCGTGCTCCGCTATGCAGCAGACCGTGGTTGCGTCCTGTGGCTCCATTGGTGAAGTCATACTTCTCGACGAGCAGCACGCGCAGGCCTCGCATCGCGCAGTCTCGTGCTGTGCCGGCTCCTGTTATGCCGCCGCCGATGATGATGACATCATACTCTTGTTTCTTGTTTCTATCCATTGTCGTGTGGTTTAGGTCTCCTAAACTCCTTGTTTTTGTTGTATTCTAATCTTGGTTCATGCAGGTCTTGTGGTTTGATTCGGCAGATTCTTGCATGATTGCAGTCTCTTTCTTATCGAAACCCAACCTTCGTTTTTGCAGTACAAAGTTAGGAATATTTTCCAAAACGGCCCAAATAAATTAACCACAATTAACAAAAAGGTTTCGGTTTATCTTTACTTTGCTTCCGTTTCAACGATTGTTCGAAATCGACAAGTGTAAACTGTGGAATGTATGTTTTGGTGTTTTCTTGCCCCGTGATGCGTATTTGTATGCGAAAACCACCTGTTTTGGCTGACATTTTGTAAAGTTGTCGCTTTGCTTTTGGAAATAACACGCAAATGAAATTATTTCCTCTATAATTGTTATAAACACGCCTTTTTGGCGATAAAAATACAAAATATAGAAGAAATGAGACGCTTCGCCGAGCCATGAGTAGCTCCGGGCTTGGCGGCTGCTGCCCATGTCGGGTGGCGAAACGTCTCTTGGGTCTTGTTTTGACGACTACGAAATCCTTAACGGCATGATGACATTACGGCATGATGACATGATGACATGACGGCCCTTATGCTACGACGACGTTCGTCGTCAGTTTTCTATAGACTCCCTTGTCTATCCTTTCGACCAAGCCCTGTCGCTCCCATCGGCAGAGCATGGAGATGACCCTGGCCCGGGCCACGTCAAATCCTCTTGTGCTGACCGTGGTGCAGTAGGCATCCTCCGTGTTGAAGTGTTCGCCCAGTTGCTCAAAGATGGTGTCGTTTTTGGTTTTGCGGCTGCGCAGTTTTGCCTTCGGTGCATAGGCAGCCGATCGAAACGCCATCTCGATGCGCTCTTTGAAGAAGTACATCGCGTTGTCGATCATGTAGTCGGCCAGCACGTCGAAGGCTGCGAGCATCTGCGGCGTCTGCTGGCGCAGGATCAGCTTCTGCCACAGCGTGGGGTCGCCCTTGAGCCGCGTCTCCGCCCCCTGCATTCCGTAGCTGTTGATGAGCCGCTCGGCCACGCGGCAGAGCATCAGGCAGGTCATCATGCGCATGGCCGTGGGGCAGGTGCGGAAGCGCTGGCGCGCCAGCGTTTTGTCGTCGTTCTTGATGCTCTCCAGTCGGATCTGCTCCAACCACTGGCGCCCCCTCTTCTCCAGCAGGGGCAGCCTGACGTCGCCGCTCATGAGCGGCAGCAGATGGGCCACCTGCTGTATCTTCGTCTCCTGGTCCTCCGTCAGACGGTAGAGGCTCTCCGAGAGCGGCGAGAAGGTGTTGTCGGGCGTGCGTGCCAGGGCCAGTCGGCTCTGAAAGCCGTCCGTATAGTTGGTCACGACACGATAGAGCGCGTCGGGCGTGCCACACATCACGACGTTCCACAGCAGTTTGTCGATGTGCACGTTGACGGCCTCGGCCGACTTCGCCTCGCGGTCGTAGGGCGTGCCGTCGTAGGCCTGTCGCAGCATCACGGAGAAGTCGCTCATCGCCGTGCGCCACTTCTGCGAGACGGTGTCGGCCTCGGGTGTGAAGGAGAAGGCGTGCTTGCCACAGGTGTTGGCCAGTCTGTCGGCGAGGTTGGCCACGGTGGTGTTGAGCGTCAGCCAGCGCACGGGATACTTCGGGTCCTCGGGCTGCTCCTTCTTGTTCTTGGCCGCCCGCTTGCGTGCGCGCCATTCCTCCTCCGCCTCCAAGTAGCCCTTGTCCACCATTTTCACCTCCGCGAGCCAGGCCGCCACGATGGGGTCGAGACTGCCCTTGCCCGAGGCGAAGTCGCCGGCGATGTAGCTGATGAGGTTGAGCTGCGACCACTTGCCGTGGATGTCGACGCGCACGCCCGTGGCGAGCATGCCGATGGCCGGCGTGATGGCGAAGATGGCGGGCATGGCGAGATGCGGCCCCACGGCGTTGATGCTCTCCCTCACGCCCAGCGGCATCTGGGGCAGCTCGTTATAATAGAAGAGGTCGTCCTGCTCCATGGCCTCGTCGATGGAGTCCACCTCCCTGCCCTCGACGATCATGTCCTGGCGCACGGCCTCGACCACCTCCTTCAGGCGCCGTGGCATCTGCGTCTTTCTCTCGCCCAGCGCCGAGTCGATGCAGGAGAGCTTCTCGGCCTCGGCAAATCCGTCGTAGCAGGGGATGACGCGGTCGAGCACGGAGCGGTCGAAGCCGCAGATGTGGCGCAGGTTGACGGCCAGTTCGAAGGTCAGCGTGTTGCGATTGGACTTCGAGGGCGTTTTGCCCTGGTTGTAGAAGGCCCACCACTTCTTGATGATGCGGTCGTAGGGAACGCCATCGTAGTTCAAGGAGCTCGCCCCTTCGCTCGTCTTCCCGGCCTGTTTGCCTTCCTGCTCCTCCCAGTCCTCGCCTTCCTCCGGCGAGCCGCTTGCTGGTTGGGTCGTTGTCTTTGGGCCCGCGAAAGATGCCTCCTGGCCCGTGAAGGATGTCTCCTGGTCTGTTGAAGTTGCTTCTTGACTCGCGAAAGTGGTCTCTGAATCCGTGAAAGCAGTCTCTTGGCCCGTGAAAGCCCCACACTCCCCGTTGTCGAAGAGGTCCTCGTGCAGGTAGAGCAAGTCCTCGGACGTCGTGGCGAAAAATACGCGGGTGATGTCCTTCGCCCCTGCGTCGTACTCCACGCCCAGCAGGTCGGAGGCCCAGCGCAGGTTGGCCTCCTGATCCATCTCGGGATGGCGGCGGAAGACGACGTGCAAGCCGCCTCCGCGCGCGCTGCGCTCCAGCATGAGCAGGCCCAGCTCCTCCTTCTTGTCGATGGCCGTAGCGGCTATTGCGTTCACCTCGTCGGCGCTCAGATGGTCGATGTCCATGCCCACCGACTTGCTCAGCCGCGTCGCGCCTTTGAGGCACCCGTCCTCCGTAGGCAGGCAGCTATAGTTGAACTGCACCAGCTTGCGCTTCGCCGCGGCCACGTCCGTATCCTCCTGCGGATGGCGGATCAGCGTGAGATTGCGCACTTGCGTCTGGCTGTCTCTGTATCTACGGTAGGCCTCCTCGGTCTCCACGGCCTTCATCATCTTGTGGCCCTGCTGATAATATATTACGTGTACACTCATGATAGTTTCTTTCTCCTTTCTTTGTTATTTCGTCAGTTGTTCATTGAGCAGGGCGTCGATGGCGTCCTGCGCCTCGTCCATGATGGCCTGAGCGATGACCACGTTCTCCGTGCGGCAAAATTTCAACGTCAGCTGCAGGACGTCGTCCTGCGTCCTGCTTCTGCGCCCGTGAGCGAGCTTGCGGATGAGCACGCTGCGGCTCTTTGGTTTCGTCCGTGGCACGAAGTCGAACGCCCCGTCGCTCATCTGCTGGCAATGGCTGCCATGGTTCTCGTTGCCATTGTTGGTTTTATTGTCCTTATTCATAACGGTATATTTTTTTTATCCTCAAATGGAGGGCGTCTAAAGTTGTGTCGTGTTGTTTCGATGCAGCCTGCTGAGTAGGTCTTTTTATTCGCCTGATTCCTCCATATTTCGGATGATTCTTTTTTGTGCGAGAAGAGACGTGGATTGTTGCGCGCTTTACCATGGAATATCCTCCTCGTACTCAACTCAGGTGTTTACCATTTTTTTTGTTTACAAAATTGGCCCTTGGACCAATCCTATTAATGACCGATTAATGTTTCGATTAACGATGATTAATGTCTCGATGAATGATGATTAATGTTTCGATTAACGATGATTAATGTGAAAACAAAAGTCAGATTCATGCAATAGTCTCACTACCGTGAGACCCTGTGAATGTGAAATACGCATAGTTCTCTTTTTTGTTTTATGTCGCGCCTTTTCGCGACCTTTTGTTATTGACCTGTTACTTTGCCAGCTGGCGGGCGCAGGAGGCGAGACGGCGCTATGAGGGCTATAAAGACCAGCACCGTCAGCGGGCCTCGTTGGTCTCAACTGACGGTGCAAAGGTAGGTCAATTCCCGCTCCCTTGCAAGGAAAATGGGCTCGGGTGAAAGTTGGTGAAAGAAAAAGTGAAAGAAGTCCACTTTTTCACCTTTTTGGTGAAGAAAAAGGGGTGAAAAGAGGGCTTTTGGGTGAAAGTGGTGAAAGTTTTGGTGAAAGAAGTCCACTTTTCACCCCTTTTGGTGAAAGTTGGTGAAAGTTTGGTGAAAGTTTGGTGAAAACCTTTGTGAGAATTCGCCGAGAGGGTGGTGGACTTTTGAAGAGAATTCGCTGAAGTTTGCCAAAAAAAACAGGATGCCACCCCTGCGCCTCCCCGCCTTGGACTCACAAACAGCCCGCCAGCGCGACATCGATTTACAGGCCCTTATACAGTCTGGTCGTCATGTCATCATGTCATCATGCCGTTAAGGATTTTACAGGGAAACGCTGTATGTGTGCTCAAAGAAATAGTATATAATATCTATATTATATACTATTTCTTTGACTTCTCATATCCCTTTTTTTCTTAACGGCATGATGACATGATGACATTACGGCATGATGGCATTTTGCATCGTAGGCAAAACTTGCCAATCGGTTGTAATCCTTGCGCTAATCAGTTACGATCCTTGCGCTACAGCCCTATGGAGAGCTCCCTGAGGCCCCCTCTTACGACAACGACGAGGGATAAGCAACCATCGGCGTTGATGCTAAGCTACCATCGGCAAGGTCTCCATTTTGTGGTCAAACCCTGCCCTCGGGATCGTGTTGCCACAGTCGTAGAGTCAAGTGGGGTAAAATAAACAGCCTTGCGATTCGACGATTATGATTTGTTAACCATTATGAACTTGTATGGCTCAAAACTATTCTTTACTTTTGCAACATCATTACCTATCGTACTCTGAATGGCAACATCAGATGCGACCAACAAGTTTTATTGCCTATTGCCTATGAGTAAAGTGTTTCAAGTATGGCCCAAGCGCATCAAACGCTCCAATGGCACCGTCCTCAATCCCGATATGGAAGTGACGGTAACGACCTTGCAGCACACCACCACTCCATTCTACAATGGAGCCAAGGAGCTGCAAGAAGTCTATATGCGCATCTACGCCTTCGACTACAAGAAGGCGTGCTGCTATCCAAGTGATTTTGAATTTAGGAAGTTGGATTAAAAAGTATATAAAATGATAACTGTTTATAACAAGCAAGAGTTGCAAGAGGCTCTGAAGAATAAGGGACAAAAGATAAGAGTAGAGGGTTCATACGCTAATGAATTAGCACAAAAGATACATCGTAAAAAGAAAGTGTCAAAAGCCGTAATGGTAGGTGGGGCAGTTGTTGCCCTTGGTGGACTTGCGGCAGCACCATTTACTGGTGGAGCCTCACTTGCTGGAAGTGCAGCAGGAATAGCAGCAATGGGAATCACCGCAGGTGCAACTGCAGTAACTCTTACTACAGCACAATTGGCATTAATCTTAGGTGTTTCTGCATCTCTTTTAGGTTATGCAATACATAAAAAATATAAAATTACAATCAAACGCGATAAAGATGGTGGTACGGTCGTAGAATTGGACCCGAAATAGTTCTTTTTAAAACAATAGTAACGATCAAGTAATATGTTTAGTTCTTGTTGGCAACAGTTACCCATCTTCGATAATAAATTTTTAACAAAAGGAAAGAGATTTGCGAAAAATGTATAGATCAGCAATTAAAACCATTTTTTTTGTTTTTGCAATCCTAATAAGTTTTCTTCCTGTAACGTAAGCTCTTCCGATGAAGGGCCAAAGTTAACTCCAGAAGATGCCATTAATAGCCTTGCTGAACTTTCACCAACAGCGGGAGCTCAGTTCTATGTGGATAACAGAAATGATTTCCCGTTTCTTGACACATTGTATGTTGACAACATTGTTCCCATCATCGGACTATGCGGCTTTGACACAATAAAGGTTGTTAAAGAAAGGGTGGAAAACACACCGGCTGATGATGCTTTGGAAATTTATTACAAAAATACGAGGGAGGATTACCTTGCCAGTATCAACCAAGAAATCAAGGAAAACGCAATCTCTCAGAAAAAAGCATTCGTTGACTGCATAGTTCCCGCTATGGAGGTAGAAATAGACTCTTTGCTCGAGAAAGATATGGACAAAGTTATGAGTCAATATGCAGGTGGCTTCATGAATTGGAGAAAAGTTAAGTTTTTATTTGGTGCTGGAAGTGATAATTTTGAAAAAATATGGAGAGAAAATATTGACAACGAAAAATATACTGAGTGTGTGTCCAAATATATCAATACATATTTAGACTCTTTGGCGGTTCTGAGAAACAACTATTACAATGATATCGTAGAAGATGGCGAGTTTAAAAGCGAAACGCGCATCAGCCAAGCAACAATGAATTTATTATTGGCAAAGAAATGCGTGCGTGAAGTAAGGAAGTTTACAGAAAAAGAAAAAGAGGAAATGACAACTTCTTTATTAAAGGATTGGGTTGTTCCTGTAGCTTTAGGAGCATGTAGCGGCGGTGTTGGCCCTGCAGTAGCGTGGGCATATGATGCGGGCAATTTACTTTATGACATCAAAGTGACAGTCGATGATATAAAATCACAAAAGCTGGATTCTGATGATGTTGTTAAGTACGCTTGCATGGAAAACATAGGCTTCCAAATACGCCAAGCGTATCTGAAATACTATACAGAAAGAGTTTTTAAGAATATTGATGAGAATAGTGAAAAATTATATAATGCTATATCCAAAAGTTTATGAAAAACTTTAATCTAAAAATATTTGCTGTTTCCATAATACTGATTATACCCTATTCGTCTTTTGCGCAAAAGCAATTGGTGAGATCGGTATATAAAGGAGCGAAAGGTCTGTTTCGAGCAGAGGCTAAAGTATTAACTAAAGAAGGAATAAAGGCTACCAATAAGGAAATGTTGGAGGGAACCTTTAAGTCTGGTGCTAAAGAAATCAGTAAGGACTATGTCAAGAATGCTTCAGCTAAACAGCTTGTTAGAAGTGCGGTACGCAAGAATTTATTGAAAGAAATAGAAGCGAAGGAACTTCGTTCGCTTTTGCGTTATGGCATGGTAAGTGCCGAAAAGCAGATTGCACATACAGAGAAATCTGCCGTTAAGGCTTTGGCAGAGAAATCGGCAAAAAATGTAGATTACAGTAGGCGTGTTTCAAGCCTTAAAGATAAAGTTGTAGATAAGGTCTCAAAAACATACTTAGGTACAAAAATAAGCAAAACTCTCCTGCATAAGGAACTACAAGCTATAATGGCAAAGGGACCAATAGTATTAAGCGAGAAGGAACTCAACTATTTGTTAGCAAATCCAAAGCAATTAAGAGTTTTTATAAAGCAATATGCTGGCGACAACAAGAAATTTCAAGAGTTTTTTATCCGATTAGCTATGGGAGATAAAAAGCAGACCGAGTTGTTGTTGGACAATCCTGATATAAAAATATATATAAAGAAAGCTATACGTAGAAGTGGAGATGGAGGAGTTCATGAATGGCTTATGACAAAAAACTATAAAGATTTTTTAACCAATCCAAAGTGGGGGGGAAGACGGTCCTTTTATGTCGTTAGCATTGACAAAACTTGTTCAAAAAACAGAAAACGTTGTTTTTAAAACAGGTGGTGGGCATGTTAGTGCAGGAAGGGCTAATTCTTCAGCTTCTGTAGCATTCCATAATGGTTTGTCTGAGGTAATAAGCAAATGTTCTTCTAAAGAAGAGGTTTTCGTGGCTGTTAAACGTTATGCAAAAGATAATCTTTCAGAAAAATCCTACAAAGATTTTGTTAAAATCTTTGCGGAAACCTTCGAAAAAGCTTGATATAGTAATAGCTCATCATGACTCTTCCGAATATGTGGAAACGCAAGAAGAGCAAATAAACAGCTAAAGTACGAGATAATATGAAGTTGACAATAAGCTATGCCGAGCTGCAGGAATATGTAGCCAGCCACTTTCACAAGACGGTCAATGTAGGCTATGTGGATGGGAAAACCGTGTCTGTCTCTTTGCCCATCAAGGTGTTTGGCTTTACGAAGTCTGTGAGCATAAACGTCGGGGTGGAGAAGATAGAGGGCACCGACCTGTACTTGTCGTATGACGGCAAGATGGGTATCGACTTACTTGTGTCGCCTGCCATCTCCTATGCCAAGCGGCTCGTGCCGGAGAAGGCTGGATGGGTGGAACAGCGGTCTGGCAACATCGTGAAACTGCGCCTTGGCGATCTCGACAAGCTGCAGAAGGTGTTTGAAAAGGTGGTGCTGAGGGCTATCCGCTTTGCTCCGGAGAGCATCGAGGCGGAAATCGCTTTGCTGTAGCGGCCAGGCGCTGATTGCGAAACATTGGTGTGGCGGGGGGCAGAAGTCCTCCGCCATTTTTGCTGCTGACGCCCAGTGGCGGGCTCATGCTGTTTGCCCGCCCGCCGATCATCATCTTTTCATTTCTTCTTCCGCTGCTTTCCCAATGCGGGCCGCGGTCGTTGTATGAAAGGCACGTGTTGCACGCCAGCGGCGGCAAGGCTAACGCTCCATCATGTCATCATGCCGTAATGTCATCATGTCATCATGCCGTTAAGGATTTGTGGAATTGACGAAAGCGAATGCTCCATCATGCCGTAATGCCATCATGTCTGCCTAAAATTTAACCTTTTTAAGCACGGTTTCTTATCTCAAACTTTCCACATGTGGAAAGTTTTGCTTATCTTTGCATAAGATAAGCTGCACTCGGCAATTTGTAAGCAAGCTTACATTGCGCTCGTTTGCATTATCTTTGCAGAAGATAAGCTGCACTCGGCAATTTGTGAACAAGTTCTCATTGCGCTCGTTTGCATTGTCTTTGTGCTATACAACAAAAGCTGATTGATATGGAGAACAAGAGTTTGGGAATGATAATACGCGAAGAGCGAAAAAAGAAGGGACTTACGCAAGCCCAGCTTGGTAAGCTCATTGGCCTGAAGGAGTCTCGCGTGTCAAAGATTGAGCATGGCGCGCCGATAACGCCAGAAGTGGCATCTTTCATACTCGGCAAGTTGGGGTCGGCATTGCAGATTCATGTTGTTGACAAAGTTGGTTTTAACCAAGAGGAAAGCGAATTTGTAGTGTCTGTTATCAACAACTTTGCAGATGAGAAGAAGATTCCTCTTACTCAGGCTTACAGCTACATAGTGACTTTCAAGGGGATGGACTTCCTGCGTCAATACCAAGACATTGAGAAGACCCTCAGCAATCATGAGATTGTCAATGATGTGTCACGTGTATGTGCAAATAATGGTGGTCGTCTATGATACTCTATCACGGCAGTAACCAGTTGATAACCAAAATAGACTTGTCGAAGAGCAAGAACTTCAAAGACTTTGGTCGTGGCTTCTATCTGACTAAGGATTATGCGCGTGCAGTCGCCATGGCTCAAAGAACGACTGCCATTATGGGCGATGGGAGTCCGGAAGTGTCACCGTTCATCTTCAACCCATCAAGATGCCCCAGCGATGTTAGAATAAAGATTTTTGATGGTAGGACTGCGGAATGGGCTCTCTTTGTACTAAAAAACAGGGAAAAGGACCCTCTTCATACCTACAAGCATAACTATGACATTGTCATCGGTCCTGTTGCAGACTCACGTGTAGATGCCATTTTACAGGAGTATCGTAGGAGTTATGGCAATGCATACGGCAATAGTGCAAATCTCGTCAAGTTGGCAAAACTACTGAAATATCCCGGCCCAGAGTACATTCAATACTGCTTTTGTACAGAAAAAGGAATTAAACAATTAATACTAGACCTATGATTACAGATAAACTTGAAATAGAGAAATTGCTGTCAAGGCTGACAACTTACATTGCCAATAAGCTGCATCTGTCGACCATAGCTGCAGTCGGCGCAGTATGCATGTCAAAAGTAGCTAATGAATTGGCAGGTGGAAAAATGCCAGAAGGAACCACCTTTGAAGAATTATCGGAGAGATTACTCAAAGAAGTAACGATGGCGAGATAATAGGACGTTTGGATTTCTTGGCGTAAGCGCATCAGTCGATATCTATTCTCGGTACCACTTTTTGTACCTCCTGCCTGGTACTGGAGTTTCACTTGTCTGGTACTGGAGTGTTAGTGTGCTTGGACTATAGTGTCACTTGCGTTCTACTGGATAGGTACTCAGCATACTTTTTCTACCATTTTGTAGGGATTGTTTGGCAAGGTCTTGTCAAAGAAGCAAACTTGGATTGAGAGATATATTCAACTCAGCATCGTTAGGTATATTGAAATCCAATGATGCCTTTGTAAAGCTCACACAAGTGAAGCATGAGGAGGACGGAGACTACTATCCATTTGCTACTTCATTTCCCGCAGATTTTCCAATGCGTATAGCGGAATGATGGTTATATGGCGCTCGGCATTGTCTGCTTGCGGGTCGGTGTAGGTGAATTCTCCGAAATTTTCAAATGAACAACGGATAGCTTCTGTAAGGCGTTTCTCTCTCATGAATTGCCATAGGCTCTTCATGCCACCCTGTGTGCCTGATTTTGCTCAATTCCGACTAATAATCTGCTGTATAATGCTCAATTCCGACAAATAACGTGGTCTGATGCAGGTTTTGTTTCAGCCTCTTTTTACTTTTCTTTCCAGTGGTGACACTCTTTGGCACAGCTGATGTGTAACTTTGCCGACGTAAACAAGAATCTCAGCATGGATATAGGAGAAGGGGATAGAGACAGCAAGCGCCTGCAGGCCGTGAACCATCATGGACTTGCAGGGGGCGGAACTTGTCTGTATCTTTGCCTCACCCTATACCCATCCAAACGATAGTATTGATATGGAAAATCGAGAAATTTACAAAGCCATCAAGTCGATTGCCGACGAATTGTGCAGCGACGGCAAGACGTTTCTGCGGGCCGACCTGGCCTATGAACTAAAGAAGTATGGCGTCGCGGGCGACTCTTCCGAGGTGGGGAGCCTGGTCTATGACGCGTATTGCTTCTACGGAAACGACAGCAATATCAGCATCGCTTTCGTGACGAACAATGCGCGCACGACGATCGTGGCCGACTACAAGTTGAACCATTGTCTTGAGCAGGGAGACATGGGCGACGCGTTGGCTATAGCCGAGAACGAACTGCAGGCGACGGAAAACTCCTTGGACAAGCTGCAGGGCATGATAGCCCTCAACCTGGGCGCCGCCTTGGCCAAGGGCTCGTCGAAGGCGGCGGACTGGCTGACAGGGACGAGCGGCGTGAAAGAGGTGAGAGGCAAGGCCTCGGTGATGTTCGACAGATATGCGAAACTGGTGGAGGCCTACCGCTATGCCGGCGACAGCGTGCGCGCCAATATCAGCGACTTCACCTCGCTGCGCAGCGACATCGAGGCTACCTACCGCGAGTATGCGCTCCGGCTCATAGACCTCTACGGAGACTCCATCAAGATGGTGTCGCCCGAACTCTTCGATTTCAACCAAGTGGAATGGCTCGACGTGGACCAAATGCTGCGGCAAATAGAGTTGGAGTATAGCAAGATACAAGACAAGTGTGGCGTGCTGATCGCCGAGATAGCAGACAGTTTTCGCACCTCGCTGCAAGGGTCCATGACTGCCTACAGATCGGCCGCGGGCAGCAGCAAGACGCTCGGACTCGCCATGGCGGGACTGGGGATGCTCGACCACTATATGGTCTCCAGCGAGAAGGCCAACCGGCTGCGCGGCGACCTGCAGCAGTTGCAGACCAGCGTGAAGCATGACGCCACACGCATCAAGGCCGACATGGGGCGTCTGACCGTGATCTACAAGACGCTCAACGACATCGTCATACCGAAGTCGAACGTCTATCTCCGCTTTGCCTCGCAGTTGATGGACTCCGACTTCCGCTCGATGACGGACGCCCTGTATGGCGAGGCCAGCGTGCGCCCGCTCGAAGAGGAGCGCAGGGAACTGCTCCGCCAGATGAGGTCTGCCGAGATGGAGATGAACGACCATCTGCAGAACATCGACGTGTATCAGTCGCTGGTCGGCGAGCTCACCACCACGCTGGAGGCGAAGCGCCCCAGCTATCAGGACGCCAAACGGCGCAAGCCCTCGAAGCCCTTCTTCCTGCTCAACTGGCTGACGCTGGGCACGGCCCGCCGCAACTACTATCGCAACTATTCGGAGTGGGACGCCGTCTGCACCCCGCTGATCAGGGAGTTTGACAACATGCAGGTGGATCTGAAAGTCGACCGGGAGGAGTTCCTCTCGCACCAGGAGGCGGCAAAGGCCACGAAGAGCGAACACGCCCGCCTGGCGGCCCGCCTGGACGCCGTGTCGCGCGAGATAAGAAGCAAGGTCGTCTGCTCTGACGAGCTGAAACTCAAGATGCTGAAGCATCTCCGCGACGTGGTGGCGATGCTGAGGCTGGGCCGAGAGATTGCCGAGAGCAGACTGGACGAGAAGTTGCTGCACAGCGTGGACATTGCCGACTTCAAGGAGACTGCCAAGTTGCCGGCAGACGTAGAGCAAAACTTGTCGGAGTTTACCAATCTTCTGGCCGACCATCTGCATGCCGACCGCCGCATGGCCGTCCGCTTGCTCGACGGGGTGGAGCAGGTGGCTGGCGACGTCGACAACAGACTGTATGGGCCAACATCTCGGCAAGAGGCTCAGCCGCCGACCTATACCGACGAGGAGCTGGGCATGGTGGAGGCAAAGGCCGAGGAGGTGCTGCAGCGCGGCGTGGCCTTGCTGGACAGCGTGGCGCAACTCAAGTTGCAGCAACTCAACGGAAGAATCGCGGCGGCAGCCTACGACGAGCAGCTCGACCACTACAAGGAAATCTTCAAGGGTTATCTGGACAAGATCGACGACAAGAGCGCCTACCTGCGCCAGGTCTTCAGACGCATCAACCTGGCAGACAGCGAGCAGGAGCGCAAGCAGACGATGGAGATGCTCTCAGACATCAGTGGATACACGCTGAGCATGCAAGACTTTAGTGATTTTATGAACGGAAACAAGCAAATAGAATTGTAAGAGACTATGGAGAGTTCAAGAAGACAACGAGCCCAGAGCGACTTGGGGCTGAATTTTGAGCGAGAAGACTTCCGCCGCGAGGCAGCCCTTGCCAAAGAGCAGGAGCGCGTCGCAAAGAAAGAGGCCAAGCGCGAGAAGATGATGAACCGCTCGTCTTACCGGATCATGGTGAAGACGGCCAAGTATATGGACCAATATTATCTCGATCCGCTCATCGGACTCATTCCGGGAGGTGTCGGAGACGTGCTTTCGAGCTCCTTGGCCATGCCGTTCATCTACTACAGTCTGTGTGTGGTGAGGTCCATACCGCTGACGCTGGCAGTGATATACAACGTGCTGCTGGATGTCCTGATAGGAGCCATACCCTTTGTAGGCAACGTGCTGGACATATTCAAGCGGTCGTATTTGAGCAACCTGAGATTGATCACGGGCTATATAGAAGACGACAAGGAGATCGTCAGCAAAGTGAGAAAGAAAGCTTTGGCCACGGCTGTGCTCATCGCCATTGTATGCGCATTGCTTTGCCTTGTCGTGAAACTGGCCCTCATGGTGGCCACCTGGTTCTCATAGTTTTAACCACTATTCAGATGCTGCATCGCAAATCCCATAAGCGATGCAGCATCTTTTTCCCCACTTTTTTTACTTTTCTTCTCAGCTGCGACACGTTTTGGCATGGCTGATAAGTAACTTTGCCGACGTAAACAAAAAAACGACTGTGGCAGACTAAGGCTGGGACCGGTGGCGTGAGGATTTCATCAGTGAACCATCATGGACTTGCAGGGATAAAAACTTTTCCATACCTTTGTCTTGCCAATTGGTCTAAAAACGAAATAGCTATGTTAAGAGGATGGAGTAAATTTGTCTGCAACGAATGCGGACACAAGTTTGTGGGCATGGACTTCGAATACCAATGCACGGCCCTGTCAGCGCCGCTGAAATGTCCGGCGTGCGGCAGCTGGCACACCCGTCCTGCCTGGTCGTGGTGGCAGAAATGGGTGTACAAGGAGATTTGGAAGACCCAGGATGAGTATCGAAACAAAACAGAAGAGCAATAATATATGAAAGACGGAGTATTCTTTCGTCCTTTCGTCGGAGCGTCATACGCTGGCGGAGGACTGTTTGGCAAGCGCATCATGGTGCTTGGCGAGAGCCACTACTGCGACGAGGGCTGCGCCGACTGCGGCAACTGCCTGCGCCATCGGGAGTGCATGGAGTTTACCAGCGGCGTAGTGGAGCAATATCTCGACCGGGGCGTGGAGCGGCAGAGGTGGATGCAGACGTTGCTGAAGTTTGAGCGTTCGCTCGTGGGCTGCGAGACCGATCAGGCGCAGAGTCAGCGGATATGGCAGTCGGTGGTGTTCTACAATTATCTGCAAGTGGCCATGGGCGGTCCGCGCGAGGCTGGCACCGCCGCGCAATACCGCCAGGCCGGCGAGGTCCTTTTCGACGTGATGGAAAAATACCAGCCCGAATGCCTCATCGTATGGGGCAACCGCCTGTGGGACAAACTGCCCGGCGAGCGTTGGACTGATGGGGAGGACATCGTCGTGGACGGCTGTCGCACAGCCACGGGCGCCTACTCCTTGGCAAGTGGCAGGACGGTGAGGGCGATGGCGGTAAACCATCCCTCGGTGGGCTACTCGTGGGACTACTGGCACCGGGTGATAGCAAACTTCTTGAAATAGTGGGCTACAGGGTATGGACAAGCGAATGAGATTCTTCGCCTGGCTGATAGGCCAGCTCGAACGCAGGCGCATGACGTATGAGGAGATAGCTGCCGCATGGCTGGAGGCTGCGGCCAACGCTCAAGGCAAGTCGCTGGAGAAGCGCACGTTTCACCGCCATCGCGACGAAATAGAGCAGATGTTTGGCATCAAGGTGGAGTGTAGCGGCAGGAGCGGCGGCTATCGCTACTATCTGAAGAAAGACAGCGTGAAGTGTGACGATGTCACGGAGTGGCTGCTCAGTTCCCTGCGGCTGGCCTCGCTGGGCGATATGCTGCAATACCACACCAAGGTGATGCTCGACCCTGCGCCACGCAACTCAGAATTGCTCGACGACATCCTCAGAGCCATCGACAAGCAATATCGGCTGAGGTTTAGCTACACCACGGCCTACGGGGTGGAGACGTCCGTCGCCTTGACGCCCGCTTTTGTGAGGTTCTTCAAGCAGCGTTGGTACGTCGTCGGCGTGAACGAGAAAGAGCAGGTGCGCTGCCTGCCGTTCGACCGCATCTCCTTGATGTATGAGGAGTGCACAAAGCGTCCTCTGTCGCCCAAACTGAAGCAGATGCTCACGCCCGACAACTACTATGATGGTTGCTTCGGCATCATGCGCATGGAGGACGAACCGATAGAGAACGTGCGCCTGCGCGTGTTCTATCCCGAGTACAACTACCTTGAGGAGGTGCCGCTGCACGAGAGCCAGCAGAAGGTGGGCCAATCGGCCGACGGCCTCTACCGCGAATATACGCTCCGTGTGCGCCCCACCCGCGATTTTCTGCAGGAACTGCTGTGGCACGGACGCAACCTGATGGTGTTGAAGCCGGAAAGTCTTCGGCAGAAGATGATAGCCATCCTGCAAGACATGACCAAGAGCTACGAGACGGGCGAGTGTACGAACGGGGAGTGAGCAAGCCTTTTCCCACTCGGGCCTCCCTCCTCGTGCCTCCTTTCTCCTCGTGCTTCCTTCTCCTTTAGGTCTTCTCCCTTAGGTCTTTTCTCCTTCGGGCCTCCCTTCTCCAGGTCATCGACTATCGTCTATCCCATAGATGGTAGTCGATGACCTGGTTGTCTTCTTGGCGAGCCGCTTGGTGGTCGTCTGTCAGCTCCCTGCCTTCGGCTTCCTCTGCATCCTGGTGGCTGCGCACGAAGAGCGAGACTGCCACCATTGCGGCCAGGGCCATGACGAGCGCGGCGAGTTTTCATATTTTGTTCTTTGATCGTCTTTGCAGTGTGAAGGCTGGTGCTTTTGTTGATGTTCCAACGGGGCGTCCCCTTCTTTTCTGCCGTTATGAGCCTTTTCTATGCTTGCCGTGTCAGCATGGCGAGGAGGATGGACTGTGGCGCGTTGCTACACTCCTGCCGACTGTTGCAGGGTCTTAGCGCGAGCCGCCAACGGCAGTCCCTTCCCTTGCTGGTCGGCACGACTTTTAATCCGCTTGTCTTGTAGTCTATACTGGCACGTTGTGAGTATTAATAGACAGATGCAAAGTTATGAGTTTTTCTTGAAAAAACTGCGGGAATAACTGAAAAAGAATGCTCCGATTTTGTTTTTATTGCACTTTTTGCATCGCCGTACGCCCGTGGGTGTAATCTGAGCTTTACTCCCCCGCGAGAACCGCGTTTTTGCTGGTTGTCTGGTGGGTGCTCCAGGGTGGCGTGCGAGCGGTGATGTCGTTGTCTTGCAGTCTCGTGGCGTGTTCCGCTACCTTGCCGAAGGTTGCTGATGACCACACTTAGTGATAACTAAAGGTCGCGCTGGATTGTTTGTTTCCTCTGCGTGCTGTCCAATGGCTATTCGTAGTTGTCCACGGGCGTGGAGCCCATGTGCACGGTGAGCGTGCCGCCCTGGGCGAAGCGTTGGAAGGGGATGCGCGGAGTGGTCAGTCGCGTGCCGTCGAGGGAGAAGCGCTGCACGTACTCGTTGTGGCGGCTGTTGTCCACGGCCTGGATGACAAACTGGCCTCCGGGGTAGTAGCGCGGGTGCAACTGGATGGTCACGCGGTCGAAGATCGTGCTGCCTATGCCCAGTGAGGGCTGGAGGTCGTCGAGTCCCTTCACGTCGAAGAGGCCGATGGAGGAGACGGCGTGCCAGGCCCCCAGCATTCCCTGGTCCTCGTCCTGTCCGTAGCCGTAGCCGTGGATGCCGTCCGTGCCATAGAACTCGTTGAGGATGGCACGCACCCAGTGTTGCGTCCTCGACGGGCGTCCCGACTCATTGAAGAGCCACGAGATGTGGAGCGAGGGCTCGTTGCCCTGGTTGTAGAGCGTGCGCAGTCCGGCAAAGGCCTCCACCTCCGTGCCTCCGCTGAAGATGCGTCGCTGCGAGAGCGTGAAGATACTGTCGAGGCGCGCGTTGAAGACCTCGGTCCCCACCTTGGCGATCATCGCCTGCGGGTCGTGGGGCACGTAGAAGGTGTATTGCCACGCGTTGCCCTCCTGGAATCCGCGCCACACCTCCAGCGGGTCGAAGTTTTCGACGAAGGTGCCGTCGTCGTAGCGCGGACGCACGAAGTTGCACGTCGAGTCGTAGAGGTTCTCCCAGCCGTGCGACAGGCCCATCAGTCGATCGTAGTCGGCCTCTTTGCCCAAGGCCCGGGCCAGCTGCGCCACGGCGTAGGCACTGTAGCTATACTCCATCGTGTGGGACGCCGAGAAGTTGTAGAGCCCTCCGTCCGCGGCATGAACGTGGGGCACGTAGCCCAGGCGCAGGAAGTCCTTGGTGTCGGCCTTGCCAGCTCCCCGCGGGCGGTCCTCCCATCCCAGTTCGTTCTTCAGGCAGGCCTCGTAGGCCAGCGGCAGGTCGAAGTCGCGTATGCCCGCCATATAGGCCGCCACGATCATGTTGCTCAGCTGATTAGTGCCCACGCCCGAGACGAAGCGGCTGCAGGCCAGTCCGTCGGCCAGCCAGCCACAGTCCTTGTAGACCTGCAGGTGGCTGCTGATATAGTCGCTCATGTGGTCGGGATAGGCCATTATCCAGAGCTGCGTCAGTCCCCACTGCGCGCCCCACATAGCGTCGGTATTGTATAGGTTGAAGGCCGGACGCCCCTGTCGCATCGGCAGGTGGCCCACCGTGCCGTCGTGCTTCGGATAGTCGCCGGAGACGTCGCTGCAGACGCCGCGACCCAGCAGCGCATGGTAGAGGCCCGTGTAGAACTTCACTTTGTCCTCCCTGCGGTCTGTCTCGACGCGGATGCGCCCCAGCATCTCTTCCCATTGGCGCGCCGACTCTTCCCTGGCCTCGTCGAAGGTCAGCGTCCGCGCCTCGGCCAGCCGATTCTGCCGTGCGTTCTCCACGGAGGTGTAGGAGATGCCCACCTTCACCGTTACCTGCTCGCCCTCCTTCGTGGCGAAGGAGAGGTAGGCTCCCGCGCCCTCGCCGCGCGCCTCTCTCACCTGCCGATGGATGGTGGCGTCGTGGAAGGTGCCCCAGCGCTTCGGTCGCTTGCTGGTCGAGGCCGAGAAATAGATAGGCACGGTCGCCCCAGGCTGGTAAGCCTTGACGTATTCAGGATAGGTGACGACGTAGCCCTCGATTGTGCCGTCGTCGAGGATGCGCACCTCGGCGTCCTTCACGGCGCCGCTTTCTCCCATACGGTGGCCGATGTCGAAGATGAGGTGGCTCTCCTGCGATTTGGGGAATGTGTAGCGCTGCAGGGCGACGCGCTGCGTGGCCGTCATCTCGGCGCGGATGCCATAGTCCTGCAGCAGGACGCTGTAGTAGCCCGCCGTCGCTACCTCGTCGTCGTGGCTGAAGTGGGAGCGGTAGCCCTTTTGTATGCCCGCCTCCGTGGTGTCTCCGGGCACGGTGATGAGGCGCCCCGTGGTGGCCATGACGCTGATGCCGCCCACCTGGAACTCATGGGTGCAGGGAAAACTCTCGATTGATTGGTCGCGATAGTCGTAGCCCGTGGCCTGCCAGCCGTCCACGTTGCCGTAGTGGCCGTTGGTGGAGGGTCCGGGTTTGGCCATGCCGAAGGGCAGCGCGCCCGGCGCGAAGTGGAAGTAGCGACAGTGGGCCGTGCCGATGCGCGGCTCCACATATTGTCTCAGACCGTCTTGGCTCTGCGCCAGGACCGACGTGGAGAGAGCCCATAACGCGGTGGCGAGCAGGGCGAGGAGGAAGATACGTTTCATCTATTTGGTGGTGTCGTTGATTGGTGATGGTTGAAATTGACGTTGCAAAAGTAGCAAAAAAGGACTGATTGCGCAAATGATGCTAAAGAAAAAAGTAAGTAAGAGAGACGATAAAAGATGAGGAAAAATAGCATAGTAAACGTTTAAACGTGTTTTTGAAGAAAAAAGACCGCCCACAGCGTGTTGGTATGAAGAAAAATGACTAACTTTGCAAGAGAAGCCGGCCCTCATGGCACGCGCTTCCCAACAAACAATTATACCTGAACGTTATGCAGAAATACGCTGAATACATCAAGGAGATAGAGATCGACTCGCTCTGGAGCGGCAAGAAGCACGTCTGCTGGGAGTTGCACCGACAGGTCAACATCCTGAGCGGCATCAACGGTGTGGGAAAGAGTACCATCCTCAACAAGGTGGTGCGGAGCCTGGCCCGTGGCGGCGAGTTGCCGAGCCATCCCGTCAAGGGGGTCCGCCTGCGTGTGGCGCCTGAGGAAGCACGCTGGGTACGTTTCGACATCATCCGCTCTTTCGACCGCCCGCTGATGAGTACGGAGATAACGGACAAGATCGACGCCTCCCTCGTCACCGAACTCGACTGGCAGATCTACAAACTGCAGCGGAAGTATCTCGACTACCAGGTCAATATCGGCAACCGCATGATCCAGGCCCTGCAGAAGGCCACACCCGAGGCTGCCGAGGAGGCCCAGCGCATCAGCCAACCGAAGCGGAAGTTTCAGGATCTCATCGACGACCTCTTCTCCGAGACAGGCAAGAAGATCGTGCGCACGGAGAACGAAATTCGCTTCGAACAGATTGGCGAGACGCTCATGCCTTATCAACTCTCCAGCGGCGAGAAGCAAATGCTGGTCATCCTGCTTACCGTGCTCATCGAGGACGGACAAAACTACGTGCTCTTCATGGACGAGCCCGAGGTGAGCCTCCACGTCGAATGGCAGAAGCGGCTCATCGACCTGATACTCGAACTCAACCCCAACGTACAGATCATCCTCACCACCCATAGTCCCGCTGTCATCATGAACGGCTGGCTCGACAACGTGACGGAGGTGTCGGAGATAACGGAGGACGAATAATAGGGAAGGCTGCGATATGGCAAAACGGTTGAAAGACAATATCACCTCCGACTACGTCACTGCCTCCAACCGCCTCAACGGGCGCAAGGCGAGGCGCAGGATCGTGGCCTACGTTGAGGCCTACGACGATGTCTTCTTCTGGCGCATGGTGCTTGCCCGCTACGAGAACGAACACCGCTACTTCGAGGTGATGCTACCCACGCGCAAAAAACTCTCGCGCGGCAAGAAGTCGGTGCTGACGAGCCTGCTGCTCCACGGCACGGGCAAGGACATGCTGGCCTGCGTCGATGCCGACTACGACTACCTCCTCCAGGGGCGGACGGAGGACTCGAAACAGGTCTGCGACAATCCCTACGTCCTCCACACCTACGTCTATGCGATAGAAAACTACCAGTGCTACGGACCGAGCCTCCACGATATGTGTGTCTCTGTGACCCTCAACGACCGCAAGACCTTCGACTTCGACGCCTTCCTGCGCCGCTACAGTCAGATCATCTACCCCCTCTTTCTGTGGAACATCTTCTTCTATCGGAGGAGGAAGAACAACCTCTTCACCATTGCCGACTTCAACAATGTCGTGGCTCTCGGCGCCTTTTCTACGGGCAAGGCCTCCGTCCTGCTTGACAACCTGCAGCGCAAGGTCAACCGCAAGCTCGCTGCCCTGCGCAAGGGCAATCCGGGGACGAAGGAGAAGCTCAGTGAATTGTCGCGCGACCTGTGCCGACTGGGTGTCACGCCCGAGACCACCTATCTCTACATCCAGGGCCATCATCTCTTCGACGGTGTCGTTGTGCCGATGATGCAGAAGGTCTGCGACCAGCTCATCCGCTCCCGTGAGAATGAGATCAACCGTCTGGCGGTCCACAACACGCAGCGCCTCAACGAGTTGTCCTGCTACGACCATAGCACGGTCGATATTGTGCCGACGCTCCGCCGCAACATGGGCTTCATGCAGTCGGAACCCTACTGTCGCCTGCTCTCCGATGTGGAGCGCTGTCTGAAACTGGGAGAAGTCAAGACCAACCCCGCCAAGCACGAGGACACCCCCGCCGAGGTAAAGCCAGAACCCACCAAGGTAGAGACTAAGCCTGTAGAGGTAAAGTCCGAGACTACCGAGGTAAAGCCCGCCGAGGACAAAATCCTGCCCGTCGAGGCTGAGAATGAGAAAGAGGAGTTGGGACAATAACAAGCAATGATCAAAACACCCCAGTCGCTCCATTTATCGGATGAACCAAAAGAAAAACAAGGAAAAGTTTGGCCCGCTAAGCTAAAAACCGTATCTTTGTGCCAATGAAAAAGCAAGGAATCAATCCCGTCAATTGGAGCAAGAATATCATCATCGTCGATGCCGATTTCGTCGATCACGTCGCCTTCGACCTGATAGTCAACTTTGAACGTATGTTGGGGCGTCGTATCCCCCAGGCCGACCTCAGTCAATGGCTGGTGGATGTCGCCCTCGATGGACGCCTTCGCCCGGGCGACCACGAGACCCAGGTCGTGTTGCTCCACGACCGCAAGACCCCGAAGCTCCTCCATTTCTCCCCCGCCGACTATGAGTCCGAACTCGACGGCAAGGCCTTCCGCTCAGAACAGTTGGGCGAGTTTATCATCAACTGCATCGCCACGGGGGAGGAGGGACAGGCGAAAGGTCCCGTGCTGGCCGACTTGGTCCGCCTCTTGCTTTCGGAAGAGGAAGTGACGCGCCTGATGATAGTCCCCGATGGCAGTGACTCCTCGCTCTGGCAGGAGCTGCGCCAGGCCCTCCGCGATGTCGATGACGAGAAGAAGCACGTCACGCTCTTCACCATGCAGCCCACGCAGACTGCCGGCTGCCGCGAGGAGATGCTCGGATTCTCTCTCATGGACGCCCTCGGCATCACCCAGGCAGAGATAGACCAAAAGATGAAATAACAAGATAAAACGAAACATAGAATGAGCAGAGTATTAATGATCGGCGCGGGTGGCGTGGCTACCGTCGCCGCCTTCAAGATTGCGCAGAACACGGACGTCTTCACCGAGATGATGATCGCAAGCCACCATGTGGAGAAATGCGACCGGCTCGTGAAGGCCATCCACGACAAAGGCTACAAGATGGACATCCAGACGGCCGAGGTCGATGCCGACGACGTGGAGCAGTTGAAGACCCTCATGTCGAGCTACAAGCCCGAATTGGTCATCAACCTCGCCCTGCCGTATCAGGACCTCACCATCATGGAGGCCTGTCTGGCCTGCGGCTGCAACTACCTCGACACCGCCAACTATGAGCCCAAGGACGAGGCCCACTTCGAGTACAGTTGGCAGTGGGCCTATCGCGAGCGCTTCGAACAGGCGGGCCTCACAGCCATTCTCGGTTGTGGTTTCGACCCGGGTGTCTGCAGCATATTCACGGCCTATGCCGCCAAGCATTACTTCGACGAAATCCACTACCTTGATATCGTCGATTGCAACGCTGGAGACCATCACAAGGCCTTCGCCACCAACTTCAATCCGGAGATCAACATTCGCGAGATCACGCAGAAGGGCCTCTACTACGAGGATGGCAAATGGCTTGAGACAGACCCGCTGGCCGTCCACAAGACGCTCAACTATCCCAACGTGGGACCGCGCGAGAGCTACCTCATGCACCACGAGGAACTGGAGAGCCTTGTGCTCAATTTCCCGACCATCAAGCGCGGCCGCTTCTGGATGACCTTCGGACAGCAGTATCTCACCTATCTCGACTGCATCATGAACCTTGGTATGGGACGCATCGACGAGGTGACCTACGAGGCGCCGCTCGCCGATGACCCGACGAAGAAGGTGAAGGTCAACATCGTGCCGCTGCAGTTCCTCAAGGCCGTCCTCCCCAATCCGCAGGACCTCGGCGAGAACTACGAGGGCGAGACTTCCATCGGATGCCGTATCCGTGGCATCAAGGACGGCAAGGAGCACACCTACTACGTCTATAACAACTGCAAGCATCAGGAGGCCTACAAGGAAACGGGTATGCAGGGCGTGAGCTACACGACGGGCGTCCCGGCCATGATCGGTGCGAAACTCTTCTTGGAGGGCGTCTGGAAGAAGCCGGGCGTGCACAACGTGGAGGAGTTCGATCCGGATCCCTTCATGGAGTTGCTCAACACGCAGGGACTGCCCTGGCACGAGGAGTTTGACAAGGACTTGGAGTTGTAATCATCCCTTTTCTCTCCCCCTGCTTCGCCGAAGACCCTCCGTGGCTTCCGGTCAAGCAGGGGAGGAGGGAGGTTTAGCAAGATAACACATAGAAAAAAATATGGCAAAGAAAGAAGATGCCGCGCAGGACCCGAAGGCCGACAAGATGAAGGCCCTTCAGGCAGCGATGGCCAAGATAGAGAAAGATTTCGGCAAGGGTTCCATCATGCGCATGGGCGATGAGCATGTGGAGCCCGTCGATGTGATTCCCACGGGCAGCATTGGCCTCAATGCAGCCCTGGGCGTGGGCGGCTATCCCCGTGGCCGCATCATCGAGATCTACGGACCAGAGTCTTCTGGTAAGACGACGCTCGCCATCCACGCCATTGCCGAGGCACAGAAGATGGGCGGTGTGGCCGCCTTTATCGATGCGGAGCACGCCTTCGACCGCTTCTATGCCCAGAAGTTGGGTGTAGATGTCGATAACCTCTGGATCTCGCAGCCCGACACGGGAGAGCAGGCCCTGGAGATCGCCGACCAGCTCATCCGCTCCTCCGCCATCGACATCCTGGTGGTGGACAGCGTGGCGGCACTGACTCCGAAGAAGGAGATCGAGGGCGACATGGGCGATAGCAGCGTAGGACTCCAGGCGCGCCTGATGAGCCAGGCACTGCGCAAACTGACGGGTACGATCTCGAAGACCAATACCTGCTGCATCTTCATCAACCAGCTGCGCGAGAAGATTGGTGTGATGTTCGGCAGTCCCGAGACCACCACGGGTGGCAACGCCCTGAAGTTCTACTCCTCCGTCCGACTGGATATCCGCAGGATCTCCTCCATCAAGAATGGCGACCAGGTCATCGGCAACCAGGTCCGCGTCAAAGTGGTCAAGAACAAGGTGGCGCCGCCCTTCCGCAAGACGGAGTTCGACATCATGTTCGGTGAGGGCATTTCCAAGGCCGGTGAGATCATTGACTTGGGTGTGACCTACAATATCATCAAGAAAAGCGGTAGCTGGTTTAGTTACAAGGACACGCGTCTGGCGCAGGGCCGCGACGCCACGAAGCGACTGCTCCAGGACAATCCCGAACTCTGCGAGGAGCTGGAAGCGCTCATCATGCAGGCCATAACCAATCCTTCCGAGGAACAGAAGGTTGCAGCGAGCACAACGTCCAAAACCAACGTCGGCGACAGTATCGAAGGCAGCGAGGCCTAATATAGAAAAGCCGCAGGAGGCTATGATATAGAAAAAGGGGGATGGAAAGCAATTGCTTCCCATCCCCTTTTTTGGTCCCTGGCCCTCAGGCCAAAGAAATTATCTGTCAGCCTGGAAGAGCGGATCCTCCGGCATCACCATGATCGGCTTCTGCTGCTCGGCCTTGATGATCTCCTCGGAGCAGTACTTCTTGTTGACCACCAGGCGGAACATGAAGTTCTCAAACCACTCGTTGGTCATGATCAGGCAACCGCCCTGACCGTAGCTGGCGCCCCAGCTGTTCTCCACCTTCCATTTCTTCGGCTGGCCGTTCTCATCGAGATCGACGGCCACGAGCGTCATGGCGTGGGTAGAACCGCTGTCGAAGGTGCTGATACGGTCGGCCTTGTCCATGGGGAAGGTCGTTCCGTAGAGCGATCCGTAGTCGTAGTTGTCCATGGCGAGGTAGCCGCGCTTGCGGTCAAGCTGCTTGCCTACGTCGTAGCTGGAGTACATCTTCGTGCTGTCCTTGAGTGAGGCGATGGCGAGTTTGGCAATCTCCTCTACGGGCAGGTTGAGATACTTCCAGTTGTGGCCGTCGTAGGTGTGGCGGTCATACTCCACCTCGTAGGTCTTCCAGTAGGGACGGCGCGGGTCGTTCATCACCATCACGAAGGTGCCGTTGAGCGGATGGCCCACGGTCTCGTCGTAGAACTCCTTCGGGGTGTACTTGCGGGGCTTGCCCACGGTCTTGCCGTTCTTGTCCTTGAAGGCGTAGGTGAACTCCTTCACCGGGTTGCCCAGCGAGACGGTCAGCATGTGATAGACCGTGCCGAGCATCTCAGTCTTGCGGGCCTGAATGTCGCGCTTCGACTTCTTGGCAGCCACCATCTTGCGCAGTTCCAAACCAAACTCGCGCAACTTCGAGGAGATCAGCTCCGCCATACGCGAGGTGTTCTCTGCGGAGTAGGGCTCCGGCATGGCCTCCATCGGCACGACACCATACTTCTCAGCCAGGTCGGCAGCACCACAGAACGTACCGCCGTCATTGAGCGGATTTTTGAAGAAGAACTGCACGCGCTGGTCGTCAATGGGTTTATCGGCGCAGTCGATCACGCCCTGCAGCATCAGGTTGGCCTTCTCCAGCTGGTCGTAGAAGGAGAGATAGACCTGACTGTACTCCACGCGGATACTGTCCTTGTGCAGACGGGCGAAGTTGGCACGCAGCACGTTGAGGCCCGAGAACAGCCAGCAGCGTCCCGAACTCTTCTGGTTGTGGATGCTCTGTGCGGGGGTCTCCACGCTGAAGTAGGTGTCCAGACGGCCCTGCTCCTTGAAGTTCAAGGCCAAGTCGTCGATCTTGTTGGTTGCCAGCGCATTGCTGATCACGCGGTCACTACTCTGAACGCCATTGCGCTCGATCTGTGTGAGCATCTCGCTGGAGATGCCACCACCCTTGGTCGGCGTCTGCGCATGGCCCTGCATCGTGAGGCAGAGAAGAGCCGCCGCTAAAATTTGGTTCTTTCTCATACTTTGGTTGGTTGTTTCCCCGCCCCACATCAGCACTTGCCGATGGGGACGGGGAGATAGATATTAGGATTTGCTATTTTATTGTATTTCTCAAAATCGTGTTGTTTCTCTCTCAAAGCCGTTAGGTCCCTTGAGCCTCTGGCCCCGAAATCCTACTTCTCGAGGTCGTAGGCGTGCTTCGGGTAGTCGATGGTGTAGTGGAGTCCGCGACTTTCCTTTCGCTCGATGGCCTGTCGTGTGATGAGGTAGCCGACGTTGATCATGTTGCGTAGCTCGCAGATGTCCTTCGTCGCCTTCACGCGTTTGAAGAGTGCTTCCGTCTCCTCATAGAGCAAGTCGAGGCGGTCCCATGCGCGCTTCAGTCGCAGGTCGGAGCGGACAATGCCGACATAGTTGGACATCACCTGTCCCACCTCCTTGATGCTCTGTGTGATGAGCACTTTTTCCTCGTTGGTCATCGTGCCCTCGTCGTTCCACTCCGGCACACGGTCGTTCCAGTCGTAGCCGTCCACCACCTGCAGGCTGTGCTTGGCTGCTGCGTCCGCATAGACCACGGCCTCTATCAGCGAGTTGCTGGCCAGTCGGTTGCCACCGTGCAGTCCCGTGCAGGAACACTCGCCCAGGGCATAGAGACGATGGATGGAGCTCTCGCCGTTGAGATCTACCTTGATGCCGCCACACATATAGTGAGCCGCCGGGCGCACGGGGATCATCTCCTTCGTGATGTCAATGCCGATGCTGAGACACTTCTGGTAGATGTTGGGGAAGTGCTGGCGCGTCTCCTCCGGGTCCTTGTGGGTCACGTCGAGGCAGACATGGTCCAGGCCGTGCGTCTTCATCTCCTTGTCGATGGCCCGCGCTACGATGTCGCGGGGGGCCAGGGAGAGGCGCTCGTCATATTTCTCCATGAAGGTCTCACCTGTGGGCAATTTCAGAATACCGCCGTAGCCGCGCATAGCCTCGGTGATGAGGTAGGCCGGATGGGTCTCACCCGGATGGTAGAGCGACGTGGGGTGAAACTGTACGAACTCCATGTCCTTCACCGTGCCCTTGGCGCGATAGACCATGGCCTCGCCGTCGCCCGTAGCGATGATGGGATTGGTCGTCGTCTGATACACCGCTCCGCAACCGCCTGTACACATCAGCGTCACGCGGCTCAGATAGGTGTCCACCTTCTGGGTCTCCGGATTGAGCACGTAGGCTCCGTAGCATTCGATGTCGGGCGTGCGCCGCGTCACCTCAACGCCGAGGTGGTGCTGCGTGATGATCTCCACAGCGAAGTGGTTCTCCTTGATCTCGATGCGTGGATGGTTGCGGCAGGCTTCCATCAGGGCGCGCTGGATCTCGGCGCCCGTGTCGTCGGCATGGTGCAGGATGCGAAACTCGCTGTGGCCGCCCTCGCGGTGGAGGTCAAAACTGCCGTCCTCCTTGCGGTCAAACTGGGTGCCCCATTCGACCAGCTCCTGGATCTGTGCCGGCGCGTTGCGCACCACCTGCTCCACGGCTTTGCGGTCGGAGATATAGTCACCTGCTATCATGGTGTCCTTGATGTGCTTGTCAAAGTCATCTACGGCGAGGTTCGTCACCGAAGCCACACCGCCCTGCGCGAACGAGGTGTTGGCCTCGTCGAGCGTCGTCTTGCAAATCATGCAAACCCTTCCCTTGTGCGCCTTGGCTATCTTCAAGGCATAGCTCATTCCGGCGATACCAGCGCCGATGATCAGGAAATCGTATTTATGAATCATTTCTAAGCAAACAGTTGTGCTCCCTATGGGGAGCGGAATAACGTTTCGCCCGCAAAATTACTCATTTATTGGCAGATGGGCGAATGTTTCTCCCGATTTTTGTGCTTAGTTCCTTTGTGACGGCAGGAAGTTGCATGTTTTTTGAGAATTTATCGCCCAAGGCAAGGTGTAGATCTATTTTTTCTTGGATCGAAATGGGAGTGGCTCCCCATTTTTTTCGTACCTTTGCAGTCGACTATGACAAGAGTATTTCATCATCGACTCACGCTGGGCGAACTGTGTGGCATCCTGCTCCTCGCCCTTGCCTCGCTCTATTGCTTTTGGTTCGGCACGTGGCCCATGGCTGTGCTTGGCGCGCTGCTTGTGGCCGTGGCCGTGCGGGGCATCGACCGTGGCATCCATACCGACTATGTCCTCGACGACGACCAACTGACCACGCAGAGCGGCAGGATAGGGCGCCAACGGGGACAGGCCATCCCCTTGCAGACCATCACGACGCTTCGCCGTATGCCCCGCCACCTGCTCACGGGCAGCTATGTGATGGTGGAGCATGGCGACCACAACATCAGTATCTTCACCCCGGAGAACGAAGCCTCGTTTGTCGAGGCAGTCGGCAAGCGTGTCTCTCTTGCCAAGAACACTTGCAAAGAAAAAGAAACAGAATCTTAATCTTAAAAACCTAAAAAAAACAATGACAAGTATTCGTAGAAAACTTTTCTTCCTTCTGGCCGCCCTGTTGGCTCTGCCCATGCAGGCGCAGGTCAATCTCGTCTATGTTGATAGTGCCCGCGTGGCTCGCCTCCTGGCCGAGGACGCCGGGCTGGTGGCAGCACCCGTCGCCGAAGTGGCCGATACCGACACGGTTCCTTTGGCGGACCGTCCCGTCGTAGCCGATGGCGCCGATTTCGACCGCCTTTGGACCGATAGTTTTGCCGACCGCATGGCCGCCATCATCGAGGATCCATTGCTTCAAAGCACCCAAATGGCAGTGATGGTCTGGGACCTCAGTGCCGACCAGTGTGTCTATCGCTTCAACGAGGCCCAGCGGATGCGCCCGGCCTCCGTCCAGAAGTGTGTCACCGCCATCACGGCCCTCGACCGCCTCGGCGTGGACTATCAGTTTTCCACGCGCCTCTACTGCCGTGGCGACATCGACTCCACGGGCGTGCTCCACGGTTCACTCTATTGTGTCGGTGGCATGGACCCCCTCTTTGGCGACGCCAATATGCGCGCCTTCGTCCGTGCGCTGCGCGAAAAAGGCATCCGTCGTATCACGGGCGACCTGCTGGCCGACAAGTCAATGAAGGACGACAAACCGATGGGAGAGGGCTGGTGCTGGGACGACGACGATAGCAATCCGCCGCTCTCGCCCCTGCTCTACAACCGTCGCGACCGCTTCCTGGCCGAACTCTCTTCGCGCCTGCGAGCGGCAGGCATTGTCCTGGAGGGAACGCTGGGCGACGCCACGCTCCCCGCAGGATCCACGCTGCTGGCCGAGGAGACCCACGACCTCAAGCGGGTGTTGCAGCGGATGATGAAGAAGAGCGACAACCTCCATGCCGAGTCGGTCTTCTACCAGTTGGCCAAGAGCACAGGTGTGCGGCGTGCAGGTGCGCGCCAGGGCCGACAGGCGATCAACCAGGTGGTGCGTGCGGCAGGCCTTGATCCTGCGCAGTACTACGCGGCTGATGGTTGTGGCCTCTCGCTCTACAATTATGTCACGGCCGACCTCCTCGTCCACCTCTTGCGCCTCAACTACCATCACACGGAGGCCTACGAGGCCCTGCTTCCCACGCTGCCCATCGCCGGACGCGACGGCACGCTCCGCAAGCGGCTTCGTGGCACGGCGGCCGATAGCAATGTGCGGGCCAAGACGGGCACGGTGACGAGTGTCAAGACGCTTGCTGGATTCTGCACGGCCAGCAATGGCCACCGCCTGGCCTTCTGCATCCTCAACCAGGGGACCATCCGCGCCAGCCAGGCCAATGGACTGCAGGACCGCATCTGCCGGGCGATGTGTGAGTAGGACCGATAATAACTTTCAGAAACCATCAACCAAATACCCTATATATAATGACTAAGATCGTAGAAAGAATAGCCGCGCTCCGCCAGGTGATGGAGCGCGAGGGACTGGGGGCTTTCATCTTCCCCAGCACAGATGCACACAATAGTGAGTATGTCGCCGACCACTGGAAGGGCCGCGAGTGGATCTCAGGCTTCAATGGTTCGGCCGGCACGGTCGTCGTCACGATGGATGCTGCCGCGCTCTGGACCGACTCCCGCTACTTCCTTGCTGCCGAGGAACAACTCCGCGGCACGGGTATCATGCTGATGAAACTCAAGGTGGAGGGCACGCCGACGATCACCGCCTGGCTGGCCGAGCAACTCCGTGGGGCCTCCCATCCTGTGGTGGGTCTCGACGGATGGGTCAATGGCACGGACGAGGTGCAGAGGATGCAGGCCTTCTTCCAGGGCTACGATATCCAGGTGCGTACCGATTTCGACCCGCTCAACGAGATTTGGACGGACCGCCCCTCCATCCCGACGGCGAAGGTGGAGCTCCATCCCCTGGAGTTTGCTGGCGAGACGACGGAGAGCAAATTCGCCCGCATCCGTGAGTCGCTGCGCAGTTGTGATGCCGAGGCCATGCTCGTCTCAGCCCTCGACGATATTGCCTGGACTTTGAACCTGCGTGGCTCCGATGTCTATTGCAATCCTGTCTTCGTCTCCTACTTGATGATAGAGCAGGAAAGTGCCACGCTCTTTGTCAATGAGGAGAAACTCGACGACGCGGTGCGTCGCTACCTCTCCGACCTTGGCGTGGCGGTGCAGCCCTATGCTGCCGTGGCCGACTACCTGCGGTCTCATGCCTTCGAGGACGGTCTGCTGCTGGACAGTGTGAAGACTTGCTACTATCTTGCCTCCTGTGCCCTCGAGAAATCGGTGGTGAGGTTTGCCCCGTCGCCTATCCCCGTCATGAAGGCGGTCAAGAACGAAGCCGAGATAGCGGGTTACCGCCGCGCCATGACGCGCGACGGCGTGGCGATGGTGAAGTTCCTGCGCTGGCTTCAGCCTGCTGTGGAGGCAGGAGGACAGACGGAGATCTCCCTCGACAAGAAACTCACGGCCCTGCGTGCGGAACAAGACCTCTTCCGTGGCATTTCCTTCGATACCATTGTGGGCTATGAGGCCCATGGTGCCATCGTCCACTACGAGGCCACTCCCGAGACGGATATCCCCGTGGAGCCCCGTGGCTTGGTCTTGATCGACAGTGGCGCACAGTATCAGGACGGCACGACCGATATCACGCGCACGATAGCTTTGGGTCCTGTCACCGAAGAGCAGCGCCGCGTCTATACGCTGGTGCTCAAGGGCCATATCCAGTTGGAGTTGGCAAAGTTCCCCGATGGTTGCAGTGGCACGCAGATCGACGCCTTGGCACGCGAACCGCTATGGCGCGCGGGTCTCAACTACCTCCACGGCACGGGCCACGGCGTAGGTTCCTACCTCAATGTCCATGAGGGTCCCCACCAGGTGCGCATGGAGTATATGCCGGCTGCCCTGCGTGCGGGAATGACCGTCACCAACGAGCCGGGCATCTATTTGTCCGACCGCTTTGGTGTGCGCATCGAAAACACGTGCTTGATCAAGGATTATATGGAGACCGAACTGGGCCGCTTCTTGCAGATGGAGTCGCTGACGCTCTGTCCGATAGACCTTGCGCCCGTCGATTGTTCCCTCCTCACCGCCGAGGAGAAGCAGTGGCTCAACGACTACCACCAGATGGTCTGCGAGAAGCTCGCTCCCCATCTCGATGGCGAAGACTTGGCCTGGCTCCAGGATCATTGCAAGCCCATCGAGGCGTAACCTTAGGTCTAGTCTCAGAAACCATGGCAATGTTGTCTCGATTGCGACGTGGCGTGTTGTGGATGAGCCGGGCAAAGTATTGCCGTGGCTTCGGTATCCAGTCGCCCTGGGCCTACCGCTTCGTGCGCTATGTCGTCAATGAGCACTATCCCTACTATGCCTACGACGACCTCCGCCCCCTGTTCCCGCATCTCTCAAAGCGGGAACGGAGGGTCTGCGAACTCTACCTCCGTATCGCCAACCACCAGCAGGCCGACGAGGCCGTGCTGGTGGGCGATGTCTCGGAGGCCAAGCGGGCCTACCTTCATGCGGGTTGCCTCCGGATGGCGTTTTCTTCGATGGGGGAGGGGGCTTGCTCACTTACTGAGGATTCCTTCTCGCTGGCTGTCGTGGCCCACGGACAGGATATGGAGCAGCAGGTCTTGTCGCTCATCAACCGGGCCACAGATGCTTCCCTGCTCATCGTGGAGGGCATCCACCGCAATGGGGAGACCCGCCGCAGCTGGGCGCGCATCTTGCAGGACAAGCGCGTACGCGTCAGTTTCGACCTCTACTATTGTGGCCTTCTCTTCTTCGACAAGAAGAAGTATAAGCAGCACTATAAGATCAACTTTTAGTGCAAAAGGCTTCCGTGTGCCCCCAAGATTCGTGGCTATTTCTATGGATATAGGTAGTTATTCCTGCTTATATAGGTAGTTATTTCAACTTTGTTTGCAGTGTGTGCGAAAAAATACGCCATAGCGCTTGCAGTTCAAATAAAATATAGTATATTTGCACGCAAATTTTTATAAACTTAAAGACAGAAGACTATGTATTGGACTCTTGAATTGGCTTCAAAGCTGGAAGACGCGCCATGGCCCGCAACAAAGGATGAGCTGATAGACTATGCCACACGATCGGGCGTACCTCTGGAGGTGCTCGAGAACCTGCAGGAGATCGAGGACGAAGGAGAGGTTTATGAGGGTATAGAGGATATTTGGCCCGACTACCCCACCAAGGAGGACTTCCTCTTCAACGAGGACGAGTACTAATCGCTCATCGATTACGATTATCAGTATAAGATAATGGAAATGAGCCATATAGGTGATTTCTTCGGAAATTCCTATATGGCTTTTTGCCGTCTTTTTCCGCCAATTTTACCGTTCTAATGGCCTTATTTTACATAATTAAATGATCAATAATCGGTATATCCTGAAATTCTTTCTTTTCTGATCGGTTAATTTCATCTTTTCTTCTCTTATTATTCTCCTTACTTCATACTAAAATCATCTGAAGTTTATAAAAAAGGAGTGATATGATAAACTTTTCTACTATCTTCGCGTACATAGTGCCATAATTAATAAAAAGGTATTTTAATATGGGAAGAATTTCAAGACTTTATCCGAAAGGACGATTGAGACTGCGTATACCAAAGATGGTGCAGTCTGGTAAAAAGTATCCATTGTATATAGAATACAATTGGCATGCTGATTCTATTCGTAAATCAACTGGTATAAGTGTGTCAGTAAAGGAATGGAATGAGAAAGGCTATTGCGGTATTGGTGAAATACGTGCCACGACTGATATTGACTATAAGTATTATAATCATGCTCTTCATAAGCGTATCGAAGACATAGATGTGAAGATACATAAGTATTATGAAATGCATCAACATATTACTTGTGATGTGATTCGATCTTTTCTCGAAGACAATGACAATGCTTTGCGACCTGATGAAGGAAAAGACTTCATAGAGTTTGCTAAAGAGTTGATGGAAAGACGTTATGAGAAAGGTAAGATAGGTTTCAGTACTTGCAAGAATGGTATTTCATATCTCAATCAGTTTGAGGAATACCTGTTGCTTGAACACAAAGGTACACATGGTGAGCATAAGGAATTCATTTATGTCTCAGATATTAGTGAAGACTTATTGCTTGACTTCCGTAAGTATCGACTCTTGGCAAAAAAGAAAGCAACAACAGTCAACAAGACTCTATGTCCGATTCTTCAGGCGTGTGAATATGCTTGTCAGTTAGGTTATATCTCTCATCAGCTTAATGCATCTCTCCAGGACTTGTATATGAAAGAAGAGGACCGGCTTGATGAAGAAGAGAGGAATATCAAGTATCACACTGAAGAGAGACTTGCTGAGTTAGTTTCCGTTTATAATACCATCGAACAGCCTCGACGAAAAGAGTTTTTGGAGATGTGGCTGTTTGCCTTCCATGCTTGCGGTATGCGAATGGTTGATGTGATGACGCTCCGATGGAAAGACATTGATTTCAACAAGAATTTCATCAGTAAAATACAAGTCAAGACGAGAAACCGAAATACCATACCTTTGAGTGAACCACTCATTCGTATTCTTGAAAAATGGAAGGGTAGAAACAAAGTCTTTGTTTTTGATCTATTGCCAGAGAACTTCGATATAAATGACCATGAGGCGATATACCGTCGTAGAAATTCCTGGAATAATACCATCAATACTTCGCTTCGCTGTATATCTCATGATTTAAAATGGAATCAAGACTTGACTTTCCATGTATCAAGACACACTTGGGCAGTTTTAGCGCTTGCACACGGAGCTGAAATCAGTGAGATAAGCAGATTGTTAGGTCACGCTTCAACAGGCGTCACAGAGCGAGTTTATGCAGAAAAGAAGGTGGTATCACGCTAAACAGAGTGATACCACCTTCTACCAAATATAACGTCTTTATAGTCGAAACTATCAGAATATCTTGTAGTCCTTGTCTGTAAAATTAGAAATTCCTCTGCCGATGACTCTGCACTGCTTGCAATATCTCTTTCGTCGTCGTTATAATATGGAATTTTCTCTAATTTTTTCGCTCGCTCCGCGGGAAGGCCTACTGGCCTGAAGGGTGAAGCGGTGGGCATTTAGCCCACCTTATTTTTCTGCGACTGGACGGCCAAAAACCTCATAGTAACGGTAGACGACGTGCCCTGGGTAGACGTAGCTTCTGAAGAACTGGAGTACATGGAATCTTTCGGCGTCGCCCGAATAGAGCGAACGCAACCAACAGCCACCGAACGAACCATGACCGTTGAGGTCATCATCGAGGAAGTAAAAAACGAAGCAGGGAAGAAGATAGTGTTGCCGTTAGGATCTGTAACGAGGTAGCCGCTTGGACCATTTAAACATAACTTGACACAGTTCAAATTGTCCCCCCAAAAAAAAACTTGACCAGTTCCACTCATCATACGTCTCGCCCCAAGCAAAGTAGTCACCATCGTCCAAATGAGTTGAAGCACCTACGTTGGCTTCACGCTCATTGTGCTAATGGAATTGACGGCACTATAATAGACCTCATCAAGGAGTTTGACATAAGTACGGCAATAATAAGTAGTGCCAGAAAATCCATGATTGTAAACGAATAGTCTTGCATGGTGCTACCTAACTCCTTCTTGAAGTCATTATAAGTAGGGACCTTATTTTCATCAGAATAACAAATGCCCACTTCGGGATCGACATCGATAGACTTTACCTTGTCATTGAGAGTTAGCTGGCAAGCCCGAAACATTCAACGTACTGGCAGAATACGAGAAGACAACATGTTGGCTCTTGTCATTGCCCACCACATTATCGACCGCACTAACGACATCATCAGCAACTACCACGCTTTGCACGTCGGCATAAGAATAGTTCACGCACTCCACACCGCACACACTCACGGACAAGTTGGTGTCGCTCAAAGTAATGACAGGCTTCTCTGCAAAGGTAAAACTCACCTTCTTACCGCTACGAAGCAGGAATATTACGCCTGAATTACCAGCGAACACAGACAAACTAAAGGCAAAAGTACCTAAAGCATGGTAAAGGTTTTCTTCATATATTTTGATTTTGTGGATTGCTTTTTAAATTACTTCTTTACATAAGGTAGGCTGCGACTCAGCATAACATTCAAACAAGTTTGACGTTCTGCACTCGCCTTGCACTGTCTTTGGCGATAAAAAAGAAGGGAAAAAAGCGGTATAGGAATGTTGTTATACAATTTCTATACCGCTTATATTCAACGCTTTAAACTATTCGTATAGCTTTTTAAGCGATTAGTATTCGTCTCGTTGAAGAGGAAAAGGCGTGTTGAGTTTCAAGTGATAAATGATTCAATGTTTTCTTTAAGAGCAACAATTCCGCACGATTCGACCCCAATCACTCTATGGAGTTCTTGACTCTCTCACTCTCTACCAACAAGTTTGTTTATCATGTTCATACCATTGTATATTAACCTTTTCAAAGGTCTTGACACATCTTGTATGTGGTTTCGTCAAAGGTGAATCCTTCAGCCTCGGTCTCTCCGGCAAGACCCGTTATGGCCTTTATACGAACCACATGCTTGACATCGTCGAACTCCATCTCGTTTCCTTCTGCCACCTGTTCTGCATAGTCGCGCTCAGGAATCAGCTCTATTAGAACAAGGCTCATAACCCTTGTCGACTCCAAATCTGCATTCAGGATGGCATAGACGTAACCATTATAGCATCTGATGTCCAGGACTTCATTGTCAGTATTGTCCCAGCACCAACGTTTGGTCTTGACGATGTTGTTGTTTGCATCAAGGTAATTATAGTAGACACCGTTCTTTTTGAAAGTGAAATACACTTTCTTTCCGCTCACCATCATGACATTCTTTGGATTGATTGTCACTTTTTTCTTCACCGCAGCACGCTGTGGCTGCTTCTTCTTGGCAACAGGTTTCTTTGACTGTTGCGATACTGCACTGCCTGCATTCTCTGACGTACATGAATAAACGGGCATCAGCGACATTGAAAATGTTCCCAACAGAACAATCGCATTACGGAAAAAGCGACTACTGTTTGTCACTTTCGTTTTTTTGTTTTTCTCTGAAATCATTGTATTTGTTTCTTTTAATATGTTTTATGGCTTCAGTTCTGACTGTTTGTTTGTTGATAGATATTAAAGCATGTGCACTTCGGAAAACGTGAAGCCCATTGTGGCAAGGTACCTCGACATGGAGTCTGCATTTCTTAATCACCAGATGCAAAAGACCAAGCCCCAACAACGTTTTTCTTATATCCTACCTCAGTCTGCCGCCATTATAACGGACAGACTTCGGCTCTGGACTTATGCTGTTATCGTGGATGTAAAGCACATTATTTCATTTTGTTTTGAAAAACCGTAAAAGGCGGAGAAGATCAGCCACGTTTTTTTTCAGAAGGCTTTATCTTTTACGCACAGGCTTGCGGCTTGCTGTCTGTCTTTTTCCGCTTGCTCCTTGTTTTTTGGAGCTTGTAGTCTGTCGCTCCATGAGGGCTCCATCATTGTTTCTAAAATTCTTTCCTTCAGGGGAAAAAGGTAAGTGCAGTTCTCGTTCCATTTCACCATAGATGCCTGAGGTGATGAAGCTACGGACGGAGCGACTGCCTTCCATATAGCGGTCTACGGTCATTTTGTTGCGGTGATTGCTCATCTTGATGGTTCCGTCGGAGTTAAGCTCCCAGGTGCCGCAGAAGACACCGGCTACAGCCAATGAGCCAGGTCCCTTCGTGCCATTGGGATAGTTCACTTTAAACTTGCCTGTGTATGAGCTCTTGGCTGTATAAGTGGCATCCTTGTTCAGCGTGACGTAAATTTTAACAAGGCCTCGAGGTGTTCTCAGATGGGCAAAGCTGATGACCCATCCACCGGCATACATGTTACGCACATAGGCTGTATTGGAGCACAACTTGGCAGGATCGCTGACGGTTGAGGGCAGCGACAATTTGACAAGGCTGGTACAATCCTTAAATACATCTTCTCCGAAGAGTGCGTCTTCAGCTTTGACCTCAGCAGACTTCAGACTGGTACAACCCAAGAATGCGTTCGCACCTATCTCGGTGATGTTGTCATGCAGGACCACCGACTGCAATGAACTACACAAGGCGAAGGCTCCCGTTACGAGTGTTTCAACATGTTCGCCAAAGTGAATGGTACGCAATGCTTTGCACTCGATGAACGCACCATTGCCGACTACCCTGCAATCCAAGTCTACGGATTTCAGCGAATCGCAGCCACCGAAGCTATTCATACCAAGAGTTTCGATGGTGTTCGGAATAGTGACATGGGTGAGACCAGAGTAAGAAAAAGCTTCGCGTCCTATCTCTTTCAGTGATGGAGGAAACTCAATGCTCTTGAGATTCTTGCATCCCGTAAAGGCATAGCCTTGTATCTCAACGAGGTTTTTCGGAAGTCTCACTGAGCTGATTTCCGAATTCTTAAACGAGATGTTCCTAATGACTAATACCGGATACATCTTGCCATCCTCACAGGGAAGCGAATCGGGAATATCAACATGTCCAGTTTTTATATCTGAACCAAGAATATTAAGTCCATTGTCCACTAATTCATATTTAAAGTGGCCTGACTCATTCTGTGCTTGAAGTTTCTCTGCATGCAGGCATAAGGCAAGCAGCGCAAAGAGGAAAGTGAATTTGAAGAAAATGTTTTTTGAATACATATTATTTATGCGTTAAATTAATGTTTAAAGACTACCTTATCAGCAATCCGTATTATTTGTAACCCTTCTTGCGCAATTGGTAGAGCATTGGAGCGCATCGGTAAATATACTGACCGCCATTCACTTTCTTGAAGTACTTCACAGCCAGCGGATAATTGCGTGGTACAAGATAGCCTTGCATATAATACATACCGAGCCAGTAGCATGCGTCATCAACCCCCTTGTCGGCAGCAATCTTCAAGTATTTGGGCACAGCCTTCAGGTTCTGAGGCAGGTTATTACCCGTCTTGTAAGCTTGACACAAGATCCAGGCTGCATCGCCATTGCCCTTGCTGACTGCCTTCAGTAGGTACTTCTCGGCATTAAGCGGATCATTGGAAATCATCCACTTGCCATACTCGTAGCCCGACCGCCAGTCTCCCAAGTCTGCGGCTGCCTTGTACCACTTAACCATCTCGGAAAACTCTCTTGGCTCACCCGAGATGTGGTCTTTGTGAAACTCCTTGACCTTGGCATACTCGTACATTGCCTGCTTATTCTTGCCAAAACGGGCGGCGTAATAAAGACATTCGATCTTGTAGTCCTCGAAGCCTGTACCGTAAACGTTCATTCCGTCGCGGTTTGGATCATAGCCGCGAGACTTTTGGAAATAATAGTCGGAGCACCACTTGATGGCTTCGGCGTTGCCTAAGTTTGCTGCCGTGCGATACCACTTGCAGGCCTTCTCTTGCGTCAAGCTAAACTCCAACTCGTCATTTTTCTGATTTTGAGCCTGTTTCATGACAATCTGTCCCATGGCAAAACAGGCTTCAGCATTGCCCTCATAGGCAAGCGTCTCTATGCTGTCGGGCGACAGAGTATCAATCATCGACTTTTGGGACGCTTGAGGTTTGGCTGTTCCCTGTGATTTGGCTACGGTTTGTGCTTGTACTGTGGCGGAAGCCAAAAGACAGACCGCCACAACCATTGTAAAAAATTTGACTTTCATTTTATTTATTGGTTGTTAATTTATTTGCTAATGTCGGGTTCATATAATCCTTACCTTCGTCGGTGAGCAATGGGGCAATCTTGTCTAATGGAATAACCACCGTCGCCCGATAACCGGGGTCCATAGTATTGAAGAGTCCTGGAGCAAATCGCAAGGTCACACCCTCGCTGGTAATCCAAGACTCGCGGCTTGGGAGCGGAATGCTTTTCTTACTCGTGTCGCGCAGCTGGCCCACAAGTTCATTGTTGCTTCCTACACTGAAGATATCGCGCAGACCCGCTAACAGAAGGTCGCCATATTCTGGGATGTTCGCAAACATTTTGGATGTGAAGCATTTTCCATCCTTCTTCCTAAACGTGACACCATAGGTCTCATCCGTTTCTCTGTCACTCTCATACCTCACACACTGGTAGGTCACTATATTGTCGTCTTCATAGACGATACGGATGGTTTTGTTGCCCTGTCCCGGAGACAGACACCGTCCATAGGTATTCACCACCTCCTTGTAGTCATCGAAGTCGCCCTCAAATGTACCGCCGAGATAGTGACAGACCCAGTCACGCATTTTCTTAAGAAGCACATAGTTGGCATCCATAGGATATTCCACATAAAGATAGTTGAAGTTGTGATAGAACCTACGCTTGGCAGTCTTAAGCACTTGTGTGGAGTCAGGCACGAATGGTTCGTCGGCCATCGGACTGGTCACGGGCAGCAACTTCGGCGCCGGCATATGGTAGGGACGGTTTGTGAAGTAGCCCACACGACTGTTGGCATGTTCCTTTCCATACTTGTGGCTCGTCTCATCACACTTGATGGCGCCTTTCAGTTGGTTGCAGTAGCGGAAAAGTCCATTGAGGATAAATCCCTGAATCTCGTAGTCACGTGTCTCAAAGTTGAGTCCTCCTTGAGCCCATCCGTTATCATAGAGAAACCTATAGCTATCATCAACATTGTCAACCGTGAACTTGCTGCTGGCAAAAATGGTGGTGAGACTGATACACTTGTAGAACATCTCGTTCATGAACTCCACATTTGCCGTGTTGAAGCTTGCCAAGTCGAGCGTCCTAAGTCTGGGGCAATTAGCGAACATGCGCGTCATGTTTGTCACCCCGGCGGTATTGAAGTTGGAAACGTTGACAGAGGACAGGAAGCGACATTTCCAGAACATGTTCTGCATATACTTCACCTTGGCGGTATTGAAGTGGGAGAGGTCGAGCGACTTAAGCTTGTCGCATTCTGAAAACATAAAGCTCATGTCTATGACATTGCCAGTGTGGAAGTGTGTCAGGTCAAGAGAGCGGAGGTTTGTGCATTCGGCAAACATCCACGACATGTCGGTCACTTTACCTGTGTCGAAGTGAGTCAAGTCTAACTTGGTCAAAGAACTGCAACCGTAGAACATATTGGACATGTCCTTTACGCGAGAGGTGTTTAAGTGGGACAGGTCGAGCGAATCGATGCTTGTGCAATGTTCAAACATGCGGAACATGTCTGTCACATTGCGTGTGTCGAAATGGGAGAAGTCGATTGTCTTGAGACTTTGGCATGCGGCAAACATAAGGCCCATAGAACGAACGCGGCTGGTATTGAAGTTTTCGAGTCCCTGAATGTTTTCAAGATGCCACATTTCTGCAAACCACGCCGTGCAGTCGTGAGGGCGATAGTCTGCGAAACTGGTATCAAAAATCACTGTCTTCACGTTTCTGGCGATGCCCATCCACTCGGGACGTCGTTCATAATCGTCTCCCTTTCTCACAACGCTCATGCCATAGGCTTTCTCTGGCTTTTGGCTGCCATAGCTGAAGGTCAGGGTCTGGTTCTCGGAATTAAAAACGGCATAGGCAATTCTCTGAACATCTTCTGCACAAACCTCCATTACCAATGTCTGTTGCAGGAGGGTGATGAGAAGCAATGCAAGCCTGTTCCATGACAAGCGATTGATTTCCTTGTTAGTACTTTTCATTTCCTTTCTTTTGTTTAAGTCAGACTGTATGTTGTAAAACAAAAAAAACAGCAAAGACACTGCGACTGCACGATTTTACTCGCACGTCGTAGTGTTTTTGCTGTTATGTCTTATTTTGTTGCCCATAGAGCCAGACATCAAGTTTATGTCCTATGGCTCCATTCGGACTGTTATTGTTAATAGTTAAGTGCTAGTCGAAGCACAAAAAAGCGTGAAGCCCATTGTCGCTCGCTTCACATCTTGAGGTCTTCGAACTTACCCATCTGTCAGAAACGAGCAACGAGACCCCACGCCGATATGTATAGATACACTCCCATAAAGTCAGCTCTTTTTGGAGCTGACTTATGAAAGGTACGTATATTACATACCCATAGGCATCACCATTGCATGGCTTCGTGACAGATATTGAAGTGTTCGAAGTTTCAAGATGTCAGAAAACCAAGCGCCAATAACGCTTTTCTTATGTTTGCCCTCTACCAACCGACACTCTTTCAAGTGACTTCGGCGTAGGGCTATTAGCATCATCGCACTTAAAGGTACGAAGTTGCGGCACAAAAATAATGAATTTAATTGAAATGACCAAACATAAACCGAAAAAGTTTATGTTTGGTCGCATAAAAAGTGTATATGTATAATTATAAAGATTATTTTGATGCAGTTAGGTACTCCATTTTTTCTTAATTCCCATTTATTGTGTATCTTCGTGCTATAATGATAAATAAGCATAGGTAAAGATATGGAAAAAGTCGTTTTGTATTGTAGAGTCTCAACCCAAGTTCAAGACTACGAGCGTCAAGTATCAGACTTGACTCAGTTTGCCAAGAAACATCAATGGGAGATAGCAGAGACTTTCACTGAAAAGATAAGTGGCGCCAAAAAGAATGATGAACGTAAAGAACTTACTTCTCTTCTCTCATACGCGCGCGTACATTATATTAATAGGGTGCTTGTCACGGAACTTTCTCGTTTGGGTCGTGATACCCTTCAGGTGTTAGCTGCTATTGATATGCTTAATAAGGCAAAGGTCTCGTTGTATATAATGAATTATAATATAGAGACTCTTACACCTGATGGTAAGGTGAATCCGATATGTCTTCTAAAGAGCGAAAAACTGCCACGAAAAAAGTGTATCAGCGCCGATGTTATGCCAGTCATAAGAATGAACTACAACGCAAGAGCCGTGAGTACCACAGATAGCTAAGAGTGAATAAGAATAAGTGATTGCGGAAAATATTTGCAAAGTTTTCTACATAAAAAAGGTTAATTTAATCAGTGGTATGTTACGCATATCGCTGATTTTTTGTATTTTTGCACCATTAAAGAACGGAAACGATATGGCAGAGATAGCAAACCGTATATACGAGACAAGTGAAGGGCAGATTCTCTTCATCTCAGACTTCTCGGACATCAATGATAATGAGAAGGTGGTAAGTCGTGCGCTTTCGGTAGAAGAAAAAAAGGGAAATATAGTTCGATTAGCTAATGGGGTTTATCTTCGCCCAAAGAATACCCGATTTGGGATAGTCTATCCATCAATAGACGAAATGGTGATGGCTATAGCCCAGCGAGATAAGGTGCAAATACAACCTTCAGGAGTTACAGCGCTCAACAAACTTGGACTCTCAACACAGGTGCCGACAAAATATACTTATCTGACATCGGGCAGTGGAAGAGTCTTGACTCTTGGTAATCGGACTATAGAGTTGAAAAGAAGTGTTCCTAAGAACTTTGCTTTTCAGACAGTGTTGGCTGCGCTACTTGTACAAGCTCTTAGAACATTAGGACAAAAGAATGTAGGTAATCAAGAACTCTCTACCATTAGAAAATTGGTCAATGAAGAGGAGCATAAAGACTTGTTTGTACAAGATCTTACTCTCATGCCAGTATGGATGAAAAAGCTGATAACTGATATAATAGATAAAAACGAGCATTATGACACTTTGGTTAAATCACACAATAGATGAACGAATAGCAATGTTGCAACGTGCGGAAGAGAAGTTTCGTATTAATCAGGTTGCAATTGAAAAGGATTGGTGGGTAACTGTGGTGCTCAACGCTCTTTTCAAATGTTCATGTGCAGATCAACTCATCTTTAAGGGAGGTACAAGTCTCAGTAAAGGATGGAATTTGATAGAAAGATTCAGTGAGGATATAGATTTATCTGTAAACCATGAATTCTTCGGTATTGAGAAGACGACAAAGAATCAGCGTGAAAAACTTCGCAAGAAGGCACGTAGGTATTTTCTTGATACAGTTTCAGCAGAGTTGGATGAAAATCTAAAGAAACTTGGTGTGGAAGGATATCATATAGAAAATGTAGTAGAGGAAATTGATGAGGATGGTAAGGCAAATCCCGTTGCAAGTGATAAGGATCCAACTGTCATTCTCGTTCATTATGAGTCTATGCTTGGTCATACGATAGAGTATATTCCGCCAAGAGTTAAGATAGAGATTAGTTGCTTGTCTATGAACGAGCCTACGGAAGACCGTTTGATTTCATCATATATAGAGCAGACTTTCCCAGGAGAAGATGAGGCGGCTACAGCAACGATTAGAACAGTTGTGCCTACACGAACATTCCTGGAGAAGGCATTCTTGCTATGTGAGGAGTTTCAGAAACAGACTCCTCGTTATGTCCGAATGTCTAGGCATCTTTATGATCTTGAACGCTTGATGGATACAGAATTTGGCAAACAAGCCTTGCAGGATATGGACTTGTATGAACGTATAGTTAAGCATCGTTCCATATACTATGCTGTAGGGTGTGTAGATTATTCTAAGTTGATGCCGAGTGAGATTGATTTCGTTCCTAGGCAAGAGTTGATGAAGGATTGGGAGGGTGATTATGCAGAGATGTGTAACCACTTTATCTATGGTCAGACATTATCTTTCGAAAAACTTTTAGAGCGAATCAAGGAGTTGCAAGATAGGTTTAGAAAAGCCTTTTAGCGACTTTTACTCCTTAATAAAATGTTCAATATAAAAGTTGGAAGACTATAAGCACTTGGTATTCTGCCCTAATGTTCCTCTTCAACGAGGACGAGTACTAATCGCTCACAAGCTGACTTTCTTTATCTCAGCTCGAAGCATTGAATATAAGCGGTATGGGAATTTCGCAGCAAGATTCCCATACCGCTTTTTGGCCTTTATCGCCAGGCAAGCTGCTTACTATAGATAGCATGTTGGCATAGATTAATAGCGTGATCATACTACTGTTCGTCCTGTAGCAACAGGGCAAGTGATGACTTGATTTAGGTCAAAAATGGGCGATTTCCTACCCAAATCTCCCTTCTTGATATAGATTTGGGTAGAAAATCGCGTATTTTTTCTTTTTGCTGCCATAAAAACGCTACCTTTGCCAAGGTTAATAGATAAACGGTATGGGCATGAGAAGCAAACTTGTTGGTAGAGAGCGAGAGTGTCAAGAACTCCACAGAGTGATGGAGTCCGATCGTTCTGAATTTGTCATAGTGTATGGTCGGCGAAGAGTGGGCAAGACTTTTCTTGTGGATCAATACTATCAGGGACAATACGACTTCACGTTTGTCGGAGGCCATAATCTATCGCGCCAAAGACAACTTACGAGTTTTGCGCGAGCATTGAAAAAGTTCTCTGGCACGAAACCTGATAAGTTTTCCGATTGGTTCGACGCATTCGATGCGCTTGAAGAATACCTTGAGTCGCTCGATGCCAACAGAAAAAAGGTGGTTTTTATAGATGAAATGCCTTGGATAGACACACAGAAGTCTGACTTTGTTGCGGCATTGGAGAACTTCTGGAATGGCTGGGCTGCTCGTCGTAGTGATATTGTGTTTATTGCCAGTGGATCGGCTACCTCATGGATGGTGGACAATCTGATAGAAAATCAAGGGGGACTGCATGCTCGCATTACAAGCAGTATTTATGTCCGACCTTTCACTTTGCATGAGACAGAGGTGTATCTTCTGAGAAAACACTGCAAATGGGATAGATACCAAATATTGCAGTGTTACATGGTGTTTGGTGGCATCCCGTTTTACTTAAGTCTCATCAATGCAAAAGAAAGTCTCGTGCAGAATGTCGATAGACTGTTCTTTGCCCAAGGAGGTATTATGCGAAGCGAGTTCGACGAACTCTACAATGCTTTGTTTTCAAACGCCGACTTATATATCAGTGTGGTGAAGGGTTTGGCTGCCCATCATGATGGAATGTCTCGTGAGGAAATATCTAAGGCTACAGGAATCACTGGTGGAACCCTCACGCGTGTACTGACCAATCTTGAACGATGCGACTTCATTTCCCGAAATCAGAATTTCGCTCATAAGGTGAAAGATACCATCTATCGTTTGGTGGATTTCTATACTTTGTTTTATTATAAGTTCATCTTGTCCGATGTTTCGGGCGACGAACAATGGTGGAGTCATCATTTTGAGTCGCGTCAAGTTTCAACGTGGCAGGGACTTACATTTGAGATAGTATGTCTTATGCACACGGACAGCATCAAGCGTGCCTTGGGTATTTCGGGGATGGCGACCGAAGTCTCATCATGGCGCAAGGCAGCAACTGAAGGTCAAAATGGTGGACAGATCGATTTGGTCATCAAACGTGCTGACCGCATCATCCATTTGTGCGAGATGAAATTCAGCAAATCGCAATACCGCATAACGGAGGCATACGAACAGTTGCTAAGGCAGCGCTTAGAACTTTTCCAAAGCTCTACCAAGACCAAGTACTCTTTGGTCATCACCTTTGTTACGACCTATGGCATCGCTGACGGGCTGCATCATAGTTTGGTGCATAGTGAAGTTACGATGGAGCAACTTTTCATATAAGGAATATCCCTTATCAGCATGTTCTGTTGAAGCAACACGGACTGTCCTATCACGCCATTTTTTGGATGAGCCTAAAAAAAGCAACCTATAAGTTGCATGTGTCGTTTTAACCCAAGTTTGATACTCAATATTTTTTTTCATCAATTTTTATGGCCTCTA
>ERZ1106943.205-NODE-205-length-83851-cov-8.121653_pt1 | contig 83851 bp, 92 predicted proteins | sample MGYA00403671_ERZ1106943 | MGnify/ENA primary metagenome ERZ1106943 (study PRJEB35170, sample SAMEA104062427) | human gut metagenome | biome: human gut; feature: human-associated habitat; material: faeces | place: Denmark | collected 2012-06-14 ...
AAGGCCGGAACCACTGACGAATACGGCAAACATAAAGGCCTAAATCTGACGTTCTGACAAAAAGACAATGATAAAAAACATCCGGAACCAAGAAGGAAAACAACACAATATAAAAAGAAAAACATGAAATTGGACTTTACAATCAATTCCTCGCTACATTCATTAAAAACAGAAAACAAAAGCTCAAACCGCCCTCTACTCACCAGACAAAAAGCCCCCGATATATACCAATAAGAGGACGTGTCATCTCGACACATCCTCTTTCCATAATCTCATATAGGTATTAGTTTTTTTAAGGTAAAAAGATTGTTTTCAGAATAACTTTTGCAAATATCGGATTTTCCGGTCAACTACACAAATAAAAAAGGATGTTTCTTAGCATAAAAAAAGAGCATTCATTTTATTCTCTTTAAAAAACTCTTCTTATACCTTATTATTATAGGAAAGACGAAAGTGATTTCCAATTTTTAATAGTATCTTTGCAACCATTATTGATAATTACGCAAAACAGATTGGTTATGACTGAAACAACTCATGCTGAATCATCAGAAAAGAAAGGACTTAATTTCGTAGAAGAAATAGTGGTGGAAGACCTGAAGGCCGGCAAGAACGACGGACGACTGCAAACCCGTTTTCCGCCGGAACCTAACGGATATCTGCATATCGGACATGCAAAAGCGATCTGTATGGACTTCGGCATCGCGGAAAAATACGGCGGCGTGTGTAATCTAAGATTGGACGACACAAACCCTATCAAAGAAGACACGGAATACGTAGAGGCCATCAAGGAGGACATACAGTGGCTGGGATTCAAATGGGGAGAAATCTATCATGCTTCGGACTACTTTCAGCAACTGTGGGACTTTGCCGTCAGACTGATTAAAGAAGGCAAAGCCTACATCGACGAACAAAGCAGCGAACAGATTGCCGAACAAAAGGGAACACCGACGCAACCCGGTACGCCGAGCCCCTATCGCGACCGTCCCATAGAAGAAAATCTGGAACTGTTTAACAAGATGAACAGCGGCGAGGCGGAAGAAGGTTCCATGGTGCTGCGCGCCAAGTTGGACATGGCCAATCCGAATATGCACTTCCGCGACCCCATCATTTATCGCATCATCAACAAAGAACACCACCGCACGGGTAGCAAGTGGAAAGCCTACCCGATGTATGACTTCGCGCACGGGCAAAGCGATTACTTCGAAGGAGTGACCCACTCCATTTGTACGTTGGAGTTTGTCCCCCATCGTCCGCTCTATGACCACTTCATCGATGAGTTGAAAGAAGGGAACGACTTGACAGACCACCGTCCTCGTCAGATAGAATTCAACCGTCTGAACCTGACCTATACCGTCATGAGCAAACGCAAATTGCTCGCATTGGTAAAAGAAGGTCTGGTAAACGGATGGGACGACCCACGAATGCCGACCCTCTGCGGGTTCCGCCGCCGCGGCTACTCTCCTGAAGCCATCCGCAAATTCATCGACATGATCGGTTATACCAAGTTCGATGCCCTGAACGACTTTGCTATGCTGGAGGCAGCCGTACGTGAGGACCTGAATGCGAGGGCAACCCGTGTCTCGGCCGTACTTAACCCCGTAAAACTCGTGATTACCAACTATCCGGAAGGGCAAGTGGAAGAGCTTGAAACCGTAAACAATCCCGAAAACGAAGCCGACGGGAGCCATATCATCGAGTTCAGTCGCGAACTGTGGATAGAACGCGAAGACTTCATGGAAGACGCTCCCAAGAAATACTTCCGCCTGACTCCCGGCAATGAAGTTCGTCTGAAAAGCGCTTACATCGTAAAGTGTACGGGATGCAAGAAAGACGAGAACGGCAACGTGACGGAGGTCTACTGTGAATACGACCCCATGTCGAAAAGCGGCATGCCCGGTTCGGACAGAAAAGTGAAAGGCACACTCCATTGGGTGAGTTGCGGACATTGCCAACCGGCCGAAGTACGCTTATACGACCGACTTTTCAACATAGAGAATCCAGGAGCTGAAGAACGCGATTTCCGTGAGTTGTTGAACCCAGAGTCACTGAAAGTCCTGCCCCAATGTTATGTGGAAAAATATGCAGCGACCAAAAAGCCGCTTGAATATCTGCAGTTCCAACGCATCGGTTACTTCATGATGGACAAGGACAGTACGGCCGAACATTTGGTATTCAATCGTACCGTAGGCCTGAAAGACACATGGAGTAAGAAAAACAAATAACATGTCGACAGAAGACCTCTCATATTTTCAAGAAGAAGAATTCAAAAAGAATCTGGCTCTTTACGAGCAGATGTTACAAGGCGGTCAGTCGGTTTATCTGGAAGCAGACGAACTGACTGACATCGCCGAGTATTATCTCGTGCAGAACGACACGGACAAAGCTATGGCGTGTATCCAATACGCCCTGAACATCCACCCCGGTAGTATCGACCCTTTGATTTTCCTGGCACGACAAAAGATGTTCAACGGCGACATCGAAGGTGCCAAAACCATACGCGACTGTATTACGGATCCCAACGACCGCGAAGTCATATTCCTCAACGCAGAATTGCTGTTGCGTGAAGGAAAAGAACAGGAAGCCACCACATACCTGTCCGAAAAAGCCGAAACGGAAGAAGAAGATGCCGCTTTGTTTGCATACGACACGGCTACACTGTTTTTGGATTACGGTTATTTGGAACAGGCAGCTCAATGGGGACAACGGGCGCTCGACATGGAACCGGACAACGAGAAGTTTCTGAAACTCAAGGCAGACCACCTCATCTCTTCCAATCGTCCGAAAGAGGCTATCGAGATATTAAATAGTTTGTTGGACATCAACCCTTACAACCTTAATGCATGGCACTCATTGGGCGAAGCTTATTTCGTATGCGAAGACTTTTCCAAAACCATGGAAACGGCTGATTTTGCATTGGCCATAGACGAGCACGACGCCCAAGCTCTTTTGCTGAAGGCCAACAGCCTGCTTCAACAACAGAATCTCGACGAAGCCCACCAACTTTATCTCCGATATTTCAAGGAACACCCGTCCAATGAAATTCCCTATCTTTTCGACGGGGTGTGCCTCTCCGCACTCGAACGCTACGACGAAGCCTTAAGCCAATTACTTAAAGCTGAAGAATTATCCCAAGGTTATTCTACGGAACAGCAACACATATATGCCAACCTTTCGGAGGTGTATAGCAGGCTACACGATACAGACAAAGCCTTTGGATATATCGACAAGATAAAAGAAATAAATCCGGATTACGAAGCAGACTTATACAAAGGGCATATCCTGATGCAAAACGAGAGAGAAAACGAAGCCCTCGAATGCTACAACACATTTATCCAAAGCCACGAAGACCCTTCGGAGGCTCATTTTCTCGTCGGCTTGTCTTTAGTGGAAAACAAACTGTACGAAAGGGCGAGAGAACATTTCTTGTATACGCTGAATCGCGATGCTTCACAAGACAAGGAAAGTCAAAAAGCATACGCCTATCTGGCCTATTGTGCGTTGATGCAAAACCGTTATCAGGAATTCATCGTCTTTCTGAAAATTGCTTGTGAAAAAGCTCCCGAAGCATTGGAATACACCGTGGGACGATTCATCCCGGAAGAAGTGGAAGCCAAGGATTTCTACCAGTACGTCTTAACTCACAGCGACATATTCACACACTTTAATCCGGACTCATCCGCCCCTGTAAAACCCATGTGAAAAGAAGCTTTCGCACCGTCTCTCCACATGGGCATATTTCCTGTCATTCGCTGAATTGTTTGATGCGTTGCTCTTCCGACAATTTACAGATGAGCAAAGTATCGTTCTTTTCTGCCACAATGAAACCATCCAGACCTTGTATTACGACTTTCTTCTCCTGAGTGGTATGAATCATACAGTTATGCGTATCATACACCGAAATGTTCTTTCCGATACAGGCATTACCATAAGCGTCTTGCGGCGTATGCTCATGCAAAGAGCCCCACGTGCCTAAATCACTCCATCCGAAGTTAGCCGGAAGCACGAATATCTCTTCTACTTTCTCCATGATGGCATAATCTACCGATATATTCTCACACTTCGGAAAATCACGATTGATGGCTTCCTGTTCCTGCTCGCTGCCATATATGGGCATAAGCTGCTCGAAAATCTGCGCGATAGCGGGCTGATACACACGGAAGGCGTTGACAATCGTACTGACGTTCCACACGAATATTCCGGCATTCCAGAAATAATTATTCTTTTGGATATAGCGGCTTGCCGTGGCAAAATCAGGCTTTTCCTTAAAAGAATCCACCCGATAAATCTCCTTGTTACGTGCCGATGCAAAACCCAAGTCAGCCTGAATATATCCGTATCCAGTTTCCGGACGATTCGGCTTCATGCCCAAAGTCAAAATAGAGTCCGTCTCCGCCGTAAATGCCAAACCGGAAGTTATCACACGTTCAAACTCGGCCACATCCATGACTATATGATCGCTCGGCGTGACAACCACATTGGCTTTCGGATTCAACTTCTTGATACGCCAACTCACGTAAGCAATGCAAGGCGCCGTATTCCTTCGGCAAGGTTCCTTCAATATGTTGGATTCCGGAATTTCCGGTAACTGTTCACGTACAATATCCGCATAAGCTTCGGACGTCACCACCCAAATGTTTTCCGGAAAACAAATCCTTTTAAAACGATCCGCAGTCAATTGCAACAACGTACGTCCGCATCCCAATACATCGATAAACTGTTTCGGGCACTCCGGAGTACTCATCGGCCAAAAGCGGCTACCTATGCCGCCGGCCATAATTACCAAATGATTATTACTTCTTTCCATGGTTCTATATTCACGAGAATAAGTTAAGTTACAAAATTACAACTATTTTTCTAATTCCATGCATAAATATACACGATATTTTCATCTTCTTTTTCCCTGTTTTATTTGCATGCAGCCAAACATTCGCGTACTTTTGCACATACAAATGAAATATACCACCGTTTTAAGCATTGCCGGTTCCGATTGCAGCGGAGGAGCCGGTATTCAGGCAGACATCAAAACGATTTCCGCTTTGGGATGCTATGCTGCCAGCATCGTCACGGCCGTTACCGTACAAAACACATGCGGAGTGAAAAACGTATATCCTATTCCGGCTCAAATTGTCAAGGAACAAATACAGGCCGTAACCGAAGATATACAAATAGATGCCTTGAAAATAGGGATGGTGACGGACGAAGGTATCATAGCGGTCATTGCCGATTTCTTATCAAGCAATCGCCTTCCGGCCGTCTTCGATCCGGTTTTAGTCTCAAGTAGCGGCTATTCTTTGGTAAAACCCGAAGCATTGCATGTCATGCGCGACCGCCTAATCCCCCATTGTACTTTAGTGACCCCCAACCTGCCGGAGGCCGAAATACTGTCCGGTATCCCTATCCGGAACATAGAAGATATGGCAAACGCCGGACGGCAGATCCTTACTTACGGTTGTCGGTCCGTATTAATAAAAGGAGGACATTTGGAAGGGGGCGATATGACGGATATTCTGGTCTGCGGCAATACTCCGGAAGACATTCACCGCTACCACTCCGCCAAAATAAACTCCGCTAATACCCACGGAACCGGATGCACGCTTTCTTCTGCTATTGCGGCTTACATCGGCCAAGGTGTCTCCTTACCGGAGGCTGTCGGTTTAGGGAAAAAATACCTCACGAATGCCCTGTTTTACGGAAAAGACGTCACCATCGGAAAAGGACACGGCCCGTTAAATCACTTTTTTAATCCCAAAAAGCTGATGATTAAGTAAGTTTTTATTAAATTTGCAACCAGATTGATGAACAAACATATATTAGATAAGATTTAAATTTTATGAAAGCATTTGTATTTCCCGGACAGGGAGCACAATTTGTAGGTATGGGCAAAGACCTGTACGACAACAATCCGTTGGCAAAAGAGCTATTTGAAAAGGCAAACGATATTTTAGGATTCCGCATTACGGACATCATGTTCAGCGGTACGGACGAGGAGTTGAAACAGACAAAAGTGACGCAACCCGCCGTATTCCTCCATTCTGTCATTTCAGCTTTGTGTATGGGAGAAGATTTTGCTCCGGACATGGTGGCCGGCCATTCTTTAGGAGAATTCTCCGCGTTGGTAGCAGCCGGTGCCCTGAACTTTGAGGATGGTCTGAAATTGGTTTACGCCCGTGCCATGGCCATGCAAAAGGCATGCGAGGCTGCCCCTTCTACGATGGCGGCCATTGTCGGCTTGGATGATGCCACAATCGAGAACGTCTGCGCGGAAATCAATACGGAAAACAATGTAGTGGTTCCGGCCAATTATAATTGCCCCGGACAGTTGGTCATCAGCGGCAATGTGGAAGCTGTCAAGGCTGCATGCGAAAAACTGAAAGCAGCCGGTGCCAAGCGTGCACTCTTGTTACCGGTGGGCGGTGCGTTCCACTCGCCTTTGATGCAACCGGCCAAAGACGAACTGCAAGCAGCCATAGAGGCAACTACGTTCAATACGCCTAAATGTGCCGTATACCAAAACGTAGATGCACAGGCTCATACGGATGCAGAAGAAATAAAGGCTAACCTGATTGCCCAACTCACGGCTTCTGTGCGTTGGACGCAAGAGGTGCAGAACATGATTGCAGCCGGTGCCACGGATTTCACGGAGTGCGGTCCGGGCAAAGTCCTGCAAGGCATGATTGGAAAGATTGCCAAAGGAAATGATGCCGTGACAGCTCATGGTATTCAAGCCTAAACCAACTCGAACAGCTATCCCCTTGCCTCAAAAAAAACGGCAAGGGGATTTTTATTGACGACTAATCCATTGATATATGAAAAACAAGATGATTATTTATCAGGTGTTCACCCGCCTTTTCGGAAACGACAAGACGGCATGCATCCCCCACGGTAACAAGACAGAGAACGGATGCGGGCACTTCGCTGATTTTACCCAAAAAGCATTAACGGAAATCCAAAAGCTTGGAGCAACGCATATTTGGTATACAGGGGTCATTGCACATGCCACACAAACAGACTATACCTCATACGGAATTCCGTCCGACCATCCTGCCATTGTAAAAGGGAAAGCCGGTTCCCCATACGCCATTAAAGACTATTATGACGTAGACCCGGACTTAGCCACAAAACCCGAGAAACGGATGAAGGAGTTTCAAAACCTGATATACCGTACGCATGATGCCGGTTTGAAAGTCATCATCGATTTCGTTCCCAACCATGTGGCACGCCAATATCAATCCGCCAGCAGACCTGAAGGCGTGAAAGATCTCGGGGAAGAGGATGACCAAAACCTATCCTTCTCTCCCCAAAACAACTTCTATTACATTCCCGGACACCCGTTTCAACCCGGCTTCGATCTGCAAGGCAGTGCACCGGTCCCATACGAAGAGTGTCCGGCCAAAGCTACAGGCAATGACAATTTTTCCCCCTCTCCCGGACGCAACGACTGGTACGAAACGATAAAACTGAACTACGGAATAGATTATTGTAACGGAGGGGGACGGCACTTCGACCCGATACCTTCCACGTGGTTTAAGATGCGTGACATTCTGCTGTTTTGGGCCGGAAAAGGTATAGACGGCTTCCGTTGCGATATGGCAGAGATGGTTCCTGTCGAATTCTGGGAATGGGCCATTCCGCAAATCAAATGCCATTACCCTTCCCTTGTATTCATTGCCGAAGTATATAACCCGAACGAATATCGTAACTACATCTATAAAGGAGGATTTGATTATTTATATGATAAGGTAGGATTATACGACACACTCCGCGGAGTCGTTTGCGGCTATGCCTCTGCGCGTCAGATTACAGGATGTTGGCAAAGCGTAGACGACATCAAAGACCACATGCTGAACTTCCTCGAAAATCACGATGAGCAACGATTGGCCTCCGATTTTTTTGCAGGAAATACAGAAAAAGGCCGTCCGGCTCTGTTGGTCAGTGCATGTATGGGGAGAAATCCCATGATGATTTACTTCGGACAAGAATTAGGCGAACGGGGAATGGACGCAGAAGGATTCAGCGGCAAAGACGGGCGCACCACGATTTTCGACTACTGGCATGTAGATACCATCAGGCGGTGGCGCAACAAAGGTAAATTCGATACCGATAAACTCACAGCCCAGGAGCTTGCCTTGCAGGCATTCTATACCCAAGTGCTTAGATTATGCAACAGAGAAAGAGCCTTGAGGGAAGGGGATTTCTATGACCTGATGTACGCCAATAACGGTTCGGACCTGTTTAATGCCGACAAATGTTATGCTTTTGTCCGACGTAAAGACAAAGACCTGCTGATTGTCCTTGTCAACTTCGAGGATTCCGAGAAACATACAGCAGTCAATCTTCCCCACCATTTATTCGAATTTTTCCAAATCCAAGAGAAAGGAGAAATCATAGCAACCGAGCTTTTAAGTGGAGATAAAGAATGTATCACGTTCAACGCTAATCAATGTGTACTAACGGACATACCTGCATATAGTGGCAAAATCTTAAAAATTAAGCTTTAGTAGCTAAAAAGTACCTGACGGGAAGTCCAAGGTCATTATTATAGAGTAAAGCGGGAACCTGCAAAATCACCAAATCCGGCGATTGCAGATTCCCGCTTTACGTTCTACCTTTGCAGTGACAGAAGAAAACAATATGCCATTAATAAACGATTAAACAAAACTACAACAACGAGATGAAAAAAATGACTATTTATTATGGTTCCACCACTGGAACTTGCGAAACCTTGGCCGCCAGTATCGCACAAGCACTGGGCATGAGTAACGACAACGTGCACAACGTAACAGAAATGACCAAGGAAGATTTGGAGAATAACGATGTGCTGATTCTCGGTTCGTCCACATGGGGATGCGGAGACCTGCAAGATGATTGGTACGATGGAGTAGAGATTCTGAAGAAAGCCGACTTGACGGGTAAAAAGGTAGCTCTTTTCGCTTGCGGTGACGGAGAGTCATACGGCGACACATTCTGCGAAGCCATGACCCATATCCACGATGCCTTGGCTGATAGCGGCTGTACCTTCATTGGGAAAGTCCCAACTGCCGACTACACGTTTACTTCTTCTACAGCCGTGGACGGTGATGATTTCATCGGTCTGGCACTTGACGACGTAAACGAGAGTGACAAGAGCGAAGCCCGAATTGCAAACTGGGCTAAGCAAATTGAAGTGGAAATGGCTTAAAGCATACTTAAAAACAAGTAAAGGGCTATAAGGTTGCGACCTGAATAATCATAGATTTTAGCTATTGCAAAACTTTAAATTATCACTTAATTTTGCAACCACAAACGAAACATTCACCAATGGACGCACTATCCGAGAGAAACAGACATACAGGGACTTCCGCCATGCGGGTCTTTGCCAACCACATCTACGAATACAAAAAAGGAGTTCGCCGGATGATTCTCTTTACCGTGAACGACCGATATGTCGGCGAAGCGGTCAAGCGCCTGAAAGCTGAAGATATTGATTTCGAACTACAAGAAGTCGGTAACGGACGTACGAATGTCTTTTTCGGCCGTAGTGAATGTATCGAGGTGGTGCGGAGGATGATTACCCGCCCTTTACAACAACTCAGCCCGGAAGAGGATTTTATCCTCGGTGCCCTGTTGGGTTATGACATCTGCATGCAATGCGAACGCTTCTGCAAGCGGACGGCATGCACACAAAAAGTATCATAATAACCACTTTTCATACAATTTCTTTATATCGTTTTGGATTTAAATTTGGGATCAGGCTCTCGTGAGAGAGCCTTTTTCTATGTCTGCCCGTCTGCAAAACTATTCCCAAACCGTATCCAACAGTTTGAACACAATCCGGAATTGTCCGTCCTTGTAGCTCGTGCTGTTGATATGGAACCGACCAATCTGTGCCGTATGTTCCACATGGGCACCGATACAGGCACAGACATCATAATCCCCCACTCTGACCAAACGCAAGGTATCCTCCGCAGCATCGGGTAATTTGTCGAGCGGAACGTTGTCGGGAACAGCATCACGCGATACATAGGCGTACGTCACCGGTAAATCAGCCGCAATGACTTCATTCACTTTCCGAGCTATCTCTGCAATCTGCTCTTCCGTCGGCTCATCTGCCAAATCATAGTTAATCTTACTTTTTTTCCGCTCTATATGTGCATTCCTCGACCGTTCGCAACCGAACATCCTGACCATCGTCTGGTTCAGGATATGCTCACAAGTGTGCATCGGAGGATATTCCGCCTTGTTATGGGCGTTTAAAGTCACTTCCTTCTCTGTTGTCATTCGTTTCTTTTAATATATTTGTCGAATAAATCCATACGCAGTCCACCACATTTTACCTTTACGACGTGATGCTCATCCGTTAAGAAACAAGTAGGTGTGGCCTGCGCACCATATTTTATTTTCATGGGGCTGTCGTCCAACTTAAAATCTGATACGAAAATAAAATCAAAAGGAAATACTTTTTTAACCTCTTGCAGGTCCTTCAATGACCTGCATGGCCAATAGACCACAATCTGCAAATCCTCCAAAGAAGTTTGCCTCCGTAAAAGTTCCAATTCTTTACGACCATCTTCTCCCATGCATCCCAATCCTCCATAAAGCAGCAACACTGGTCTGCCCTTCAGCCCGTGCCAATCGAAGATATTCCCGTCATCCCGATAGCAAGGAAACTCCCAAAGGCTATCCCTTTCCTCAATCTGCCGCATCCGAATATGTTCCTGGATATTCCTTCCATAAAAAGACTCTCGCATTCCCGTGCCTAACGTATCTAAGATATGTACAAGCACTTTTTTAGGAATATCCAACCGACACATGTACAGGCGTTGCAAACCGCTGGGCGTAGAAGCATATTCCATGGCCAACTCCCGGTTCCTTTTCAACGTAGCATCATAAAAGGAATTAAAGGCCGCCTGCAAACTATCCTGCATCTCGGGATATTTGTCCCATAATGCAGCCATTTCCTGATGACGCTGTTCGTACGCTTCCCACAACATGCTATCCTTGCGCAGATACTCTTTCTCCCTCTCCATGTCCTGCGCAACCGAACTTCCCACCGAGAGACCCAAAAATCCCCAAAGGAACAACAAACTTCTTAACCTCATGATACCTCTTTACCTCCTCCGAATTACAGTTTTCCCCGTTCTTCCAGATAAGAATCCTTGAACCCCAGGAAGTACAGTACCCCATCAAGCCCCATCGTGTTGATGGACTGTTTGGCATTCGCCACCACACGAGGCTTGGCGTGGAACGCAATCCCCAGCCCGGCTTCGGAAAGCATGGGCAAGTCGTTGGCTCCGTCGCCCACGGCAATCGTCTGAGCCAGATGTACATGTTCCACTTGGGCAATAAGCTTCAACAATTCAGCTTTGCGGCGGCCGTCGACGATTTCACCTACATAACGTCCCGTCAACTTGCCGTCCTCTATCTCCAACTCATTGGCATACACATAATCTATGCCGTATCTGTTCTTCAGGTAATTGCCGAAATAGGTGAAACCTCCCGAAAGGATGGCAATCTTGTAACCATACTGTTTCAATACGAACATCAGGCGATCCACTCCCTCCGTGATAGGCAAATGCTGCGCGATATCCTCCATCACCGACACATCCAACCCTTTCAGCAAAGCCACCCGCTGGGTAAAACTTTCCTTGAAATCTATCTCTCCACGCATGGCCTGCTCGGTAATGGCTCTCACTTGCTCGCCTACTCCGGCACGGTCGGCCAGTTCGTCGATGACTTCCGTCTCAATCAAAGTAGAATCCATATCGAAACAAATCAGACGGCGCATGCGGCGGTACATGTTGTCCAACTGAAATGAGAAATCCATCTCCAGTTCACTGGACAACTTCAACAGTTTCGATTGCATGGCAGCACGGTCTTTCGGTGTACCCCGTACGGAAAACTCGATACAAGCCCGTATGTTTTCCCGTTGTTCATCCAATGGAATGCGCCCGGTGAGACGCTTGATGGCATCGATGTTCAGCCCCTGTTCGGCCAACACCGAAGTGACGGCCTGTATTTGCAAAGCCGACAGTTTGCGTCCCAACAAAGTCAGGATATAACGGTTCTTGCCCTGCATGTTCACCCAGTCCGCATATTCGTCTTTCTTCACCGGATAGAAACGGATGTTCACGCCCAGTTTCGAAGCCTTGAAAAGCAAATCCCGCATCACATGCCCGGAGTATTCCTCTGCCGCACGCACCAACAAGCCCAAGGTCAACGTATTGTGTATGTCGGCTTGACCGATGTCGAGTACCGTCACGTCATATCGGGCTAAAATCCCCATGATGGAAGAGGTCAGTCCGGGACGGTCTTCACCCGTTATTCTTATCAGTATCAATTCCGTATTCGAAGGTTCCATAGCTTTATATTCATTTAATGCCTGCAAAACTACACAAAAAAGGAGAAAACACAAAGGATACGGGCGGAATGCTTTCACATTACCACCCGTATCCTATATATAAAAGGTATAACCTTATGTCAGAAACGGAAACTGAGATAAACCCGGAAAGACTTCGTACGCATACGCTGCCTGAAGGTATCCACGAAATCGGACGCATCCATATCCTCGTTCTCATAGTCATAACCGTCACTTTCGTCGTTCACCGAAACGCCATGGTATTTCGTACCGCCCCAACGGCCTTCCACACCCAAGGATATGGCCTTCCATGCCACAGCCGCACCGAAGTTGAAGAAAGGCACAAAGCCATAGTACACTTCATCGTCCAACAACATGATGGAAGCCGAAGGCTGGAAACGGAAATAAGTGCTCACTTTCAGATGATGGATAGGATTCACCGTGATGGAAGGACCTATCTGCATGCCGTATTCAAACTGGTGACAGCCGAAATCCAAATCATAGTCCTCGTCCTCTTCCATGTCCCAACCGTTATCGAACGGATCATCGTATCCCCAACCGTTTCCGAAACCGTTACCGTCTCCGAAATCGTCATCATACGCAAATTTCTCCTCCACACTCGAATACTTCACATAGTTGAAATCCATCCAGCTCCAGTCCAAACCGATTTTAACCATCCCCCAAAGCGGCTTCTTGTGCAAGTAATACGTTTTACCCCACGTGATATTCACGCCCGCTTCGCTCTTGTACTTGATGTAATCGTCTTTAGAAGTCAGACTCTGTTTTACAAAGCCGATATTGAAGTACTTGGCACGGTCTTTCCAAATCTTCTGGTCCAACTCGGCCTGGTTGGCATTGTCCACTTGTTTCGACAAAGTCCCCACGACCGTACGCAATGAATCCACTTCGTTCGCATTGCCGTTATTTTCCGCACCGGTGCCTACGAACTGCGCCTTCGCAGCCCCACATGCCATAAAGGCGGCTAAGGCAAACACGCTCACAAACTTTTTCATTTTTTCTATTTTTTATTTGATTATAGTTATTCCACGGGCAAAGATAATAGTTTTTATAGTAAATAGTATTAAAATATGGAACTAAATGCAGAATTAATCAAAAAAACCGTTTAATTTCGTAACTGCACTTGCAATGCTATCGAATATCCCAAGCCATAATTAAATGTTACCCCATGGAGAAAAATACCACACCTTTCCATCCCTTCATCCCAGACGCAGACTCCTCCGAGCTTCCACGCCTGTTTACCTGTCCGTTCCACTACGAACCGCACCCTTTATCCGTACGCGCAGCCGAAGAAGTGCGCCGCTATCTCACACTCCGCACCGACTGGAAAACGGAACTGGACAAAGGAAAAATGTTCGGCGTATTAGTCGTGCAAAAAGAAGGAAGGACGGGCTTTTTAGCGGCTTATTCCGGTATACTTTGCGGACGCAACGACCACGACTTTTTCGTACCACCCGTTTTCGACCTGTTGCAACCGGACGGTTTTTTCAAGACAGAAGAAGCGCAAATATCCCAAATAAACCACCGTATCGAAGCGTTGGAACACAGCGACATGCGTGCCTCGCTGCTCCAACAGGCTGCCGATAGGAAAGCAGCCGGAGAACAAGCATTGAAGGAAGCCCGCGACGCATTGAAAGAAGCCAAACGGCAAAGGGACTTGTTACGGGCATCAGACCACAACGACTTCACGGAAGAACAGCTCACCCGTGAAAGCCGGTTCCTGAAAGCTGAATACAAACGGTTGGAAAAGCAATGGAAAGCCAAGCTCGAAGAGGTTGAAACCGCCCTGAAACGGTCTGACGAAGAAATAGAGGCGCTGAAAACCGAACGGAAACGCCGCTCCATCCTGCTGCAAAATCGACTTTTCGCCCAATTCCGCATGCTGAACGCACGGGGGGAGGAGAAAGACCTGTGGCAAATTTTCCGGGAACACGGGCGGCCCGTACCGCCATCGGGTGCCGGAGAGTGTGCCGCCCCCAAATTGCTGCAATATGCCTACCGTCACGGCTATCGTCCTTTGGCCATGGCCGAATTCTGGTGGGGGGCTTCGCCGGAAGCGGAAATACGCAAGCACGGCTACTACTATCCGGCATGCAAAAGCAAATGCGAGCCGATACTCGGCCACATGTTACAGGGTCTGGATGTGGAACCCAACGCACATGAAAACAGCAAGCACCTCAAGCATGAGCCGGAACTCGTCTACGAAGACGAATGGATGGCTGCTGTCAATAAACCGGCCGGCATGCTTTCCGTACCCGGCAAGGGCGACGCCCTTTCCGTATGGAGCTGGGCGCATGCGCATTTTCCCGAGGCCACGGGACCGCTCTTGGTGCACCGTCTGGACATGGACACCTCGGGAGTGCTCCTCATCGCCAAAGACCCGGAAACGCACCGAAAGTTGCAACAACTGTTTGAAACGCGGCACATCAAAAAAAGATACATAGCTTTGCTCGACGGCACGGTAACGGACGACGAAGGCTTTATCCGTCTTCCCCTCTGCCCCAACCCGGACGACCGTCCACGGCAAATGGTGAGCACGGCATACGGCAAAGCTACCGTCACGCGTTTTGAGGTCTTGTCTCGCAGCCACGGTCAAACCCGCGTGGCCTTCTATCCCTTCACGGGGCGCACCCACCAGTTGCGGGTGCATGCCGCCCATCCGGAAGGATTGGACACCCCCATCGTAGGCGACAACCTGTATGGCCGTCGGGCCTCCCGCCTCTTCCTGCATGCCGAGACCGTGGCCTTCCGCCATTTCAAGACCGGACGTTGGGTCAGCATTACGGCACCTGCCCCATTCTGACGGAAGGAAACGCGCCAATCGGTGCTCATTGTCTGCCGTCCGGCGTATGGCAAATGGCCTCTATCCGCTCCAGCTCCTCTCTCGAGAAATCCACTTTCCGCAAGGCCTTCAGGTTGTCTTCGAGTTGTGCCACGGAACTTGCCCCGATAATGACAGACGTTACCAGTTCGTCTTTCAAAACCCAAGCCAAGGACATTTCAGCCAACGTCTGCCCCCGCTCTGCGGCCACCCGGTCCAAGGCTTTGATTTTCTCCAAGATCGCCTCTGTCAATACCTCGCGTTTCAGGAATCGCCCTTGTGCCATACGCGAATCTTCGGGCACGCCTTGCAGATAGCGGGACGTGAGCAAACCTTGCGCCAACGGTGAAAAAGCAATAAACCCAACCCCGTACGCCCGGGCCTGTCCCAAAATGCCCTCCTCTTCCGGAGCGCGGTCGAACAGGTTGTAACGCCCCTGATACAACAGGCAATGCACGTCGTGCGCTTCCAAATAACGGTAAGCCTCTTCGGCCTTGTCGGCCGGGTATCTGGAAAGCCCCACGTAAAGCGCCTTGCCTTGGCGCACGATGTCCACCAAAGCCTGCATCGTTTCTTCCAACGGTGTCTCCGGGTCGTAACGGTGGGAATAAAACACGTCCACATAATCCAAGCCCATACGTACAAGACTCTGGTCGAGACTAGCCATGAGCGACTTACGGCTTCCCCAGTTCCCGTAGGGACCGGGCCACATGTCGTAACCGGCCTTGGTCGACACAAACAGTTCATCGCGATAAGGCTTGAAGGATTTCTTCATAATGAATCCGAAAGTCTCTTCGGCACTGCCATACGAAGGGCCGTAATTGTTCGCCAAATCGAAATGCGTGATGCCATGGTCGAAAGCATAATGCGCCATCGCCAACGAATGAGACAAAGGATTGACGTCACCGAAATTATGCCACAACCCTAAAGAAACTTCAGGAAGGAGCACGCCGCTACGCCCGCTACGACGGTAGCGCATACCGTTTTCATACCGGTCGGATGCCGGAGAATAAATGGGATTCAACATAAATACTATAACTGTTTTAGAAGTGTCTGACGCAAAAATAATGAAAAAACCATAAATCCGCCTGCCTCTCCCGGTAAAACTTCCTATCTTTGTTCATTATTATCACATAACAGATTTATTTCACATGAAACACACCTTCAGCGCATGTTGTTGCGCCATCCTGATTTCAATTTCCGCACAAGCGCAAAAAGGCGCTTCCCATTTCGAAATAGACACCCGCGCCCCCTTGCAGACGATAGACGGTTTCGGGGCATCGGACGCCTGGAGCATGCAGCACATCGGACTGTGGCCCGACAGCGTGCGGTTGCAAACGGCCGATTGGTTGTTCAGCACCGAGAATGACAGCAAGGGGCAACCCCTCGGCATCGGGCTTTCGATATGGCGTTTCAACATCGGGGCAGGCAGCCACGACCAAGGACGCGAAAGCGGCATCGGCTCACATTGGATGCGCACGGGATGCTTCCTCCGGCCGGACGGCACATACGACTGGACGCAACAGCCCGGACAACGCAACTTCCTGCGCATGGCCCAAGAACGGGGCGTAAGGACCTTCATCGGCTTTTTCAATTCGCCTCCCGTGTACTTTACCCAAAACGGACTGGCTACCAACACCGGACGGGGCGGGACGCTGAACCTGAAAACGGAACATTATGGCGATTTTGCCCTATTCGCAGCCCACGTGGTGGAAGGGTTGGAACAACATGACGGCATCAAGCTTTCCTACGTCTGCCCCGTCAATGAGCCGGACGGCCATTGGAATTGGGTGGGTCCGAAACAGGAAGGCACACCGGCCACCAACCGTGAAATCGCCGGACTGGCACGGGCATTCAGCCAAGCGTTCACCCGGAAAGGGCTGGACACGAAAATCCTCATCAACGAATCGTCGGACTACCGTTGCATGTTTGCCACTCACATGACCGACTGGCAGAGAGGGTATGCCATCCAGTCGTTTTTCTGTCCGGACAGCACGGACACTTATCTGGGCGACACCCCGAACGTGCCGCGCCTCATGGCCGGACACAGCTACTGGACCAACACTCCTTTGGAAGCCCTGCGCGGCATCCGCATGCAACTGAAAGACACGTTGGACAAGTATAACGTACAATTCTGGCAAACGGAAACCTGCATCATGAGCAATGATGAAGAAATAGGCGGCGGAGGCGGTTACGACCGTACGATGAAGACAGCCTTATACGTGGCACGTATCATCCATCACGACATCGTCTATGCCGGAGCGCGAAGCTGGCAGTGGTGGCGTGCCGTGGGCGGGGACTACAAGGACGGACTCTTGCGTGAGTTCAGCAACCGCGAAGGGACGAACGGGCGCGTGGTGGACTCCAAACTGCTTTGGGCTTTAGGCAACTACAGCCGTTTTGTCCGTCCGAGCGCCACCCGTATGGGCATTACCGCCACCGACAAGACGGGACGCGCCGTGACGGAAGGCGACACGGACCGCACGGGACTGATGTGCACCGCCTACCGGAACGCTGACGGCTCGTGGGTCATGGTCGTAGTGAACTATGCCACCGAGGCGAAAAACATGACCTTCCACGTGGATGACCGGAAAGTGAAAAGCTGGCAACCCTACCTGACGGCCGAAGGAACGGGAAAGAACTTACAGCCTGTCGACAAGGTGGGCAACGGAAAACAAACCGTCATCCCTGCACGCTCGATTGTGACGTTTGTAAGCCGGTAAGACGAACATTTTGTCAGTTTCTCAAGACTCGCCATCAGCCAAAATCCGGCCTTATAGACCTGAAAAGAACAGCGTGATTGAATAAAAATACATCCAAACCGCATATATGCAGCGATGAATTGCATATATGCGGTTTTTTCTGCTGAAAGCGATTTTTCGTTTACAGCCAAACGGAAAAAAGTTCTCCGCAGATTGAAACGCCTGCGGCTTCTGCCTGAGCCAAAAACAAGAAGACCACGGAGATAAAACATGCCGAAAACGCATCTTTTTCGTCTGGTTGAAACCTTTTTGCCGATAAAAAAGAAAAGCAAAAAGACAATAAAACACACGTTTCGCTTACTGCCAACCGCAAACACAGGCGGCAAACATGCCGTTTCGCCCCGCCTTGTAAAGCCCCAAACAGATTTTCCTGTCCATTTGCCCGAAAGCCGATGCACGAGAATCGCGTATTCCGGCGCGACGTCCCTCTCGGCTGTATATAACGGATTCTCGCACGGACAGGTTTGTCATTTTGACAGCCGCCGCCTTTTCCCGAACCGTCCACCGATTCTTCTTTTCAATTCGGAAAACAAAGTAATCTCCTTACGAATCGCCGAAGCCGAAAGCCACACGCTGGCACCTAATACGCATCCGCCTGCTGCAACCTTGAGCCATACTTCGGACTGCATGCCCAAAAACAAAGCTGCCGCCACGCAAAGGAACTGTGCTGCCATGAACGGACGTGCCGCCTTGTCGGGCTTGAAGCCGTAACGTCGCCCGTACACAGCATAAATCATCCACCAATCGAACACTCCGGCCAAAGCCAAGGCGATTCCCGTACCCAAAATACCTCCGTACACAAAGCCGACAATCACGCACACGGCCATAAAGATGTCGTAGGCCGCCTCCATGCACAAATACATGACGGCATTGCCTTTGGCCAACGACACATAAGCCACGGGGAGCGTCATCGACTTGAAAAACATGTGCATGGAAGCACAGACAGCCATGCCGGTCATGGGCAGGAAGGACGATGAATACAATACCCTGATGGCCAATGGCATACATATCATAAACAACACCAAAAAAGGCGACATGAGCAACACGCAGACTTTTATCTGGCGATTGATGGTCTGGTTCATCCGCCCCACATCGGCATTCACAGACGACAAGCGCGGAAAATAATCGGCATCGACCGCCGTGAATACCACCCCGGCGTAAGTAATCACCAGGTTATACCCCATACCGTACAAGCCCACGTTGGACAACGAGCCCCAATTGGTAATGAAAAGCGAAATCCCCATCGCCACCGACATGTTCACCGCCGTGGCCATGATATAAGGCACGCCTAAGCGCACCATGCTCCATCCCTTGCGGAAATGCGCCCGGCTCAGCAAGTCCACGCGCCAAGGAAAGACGGGAAGCGAAAGGGACAGATGAGCCACCATCACCCCCAACGTACTGACGACCAACGCAGGTACAACCCCCGACATTCCCCAAAAGTAATAAAAAGGAACCGTCAGCAACAAAGTGGCCGCTGCCCCCAACACGGAAATCAAAGCCACACGCTTCAACCGCCGAACGGCTTTCAAAATGGAAATTTCACCCACCGTAACAGCCATAAAACCCATGACGGGAGAAAGCAAACAGAGAGGCAGGATATGGGACGTATCGCCAAAAGCCCAATAACTTATGGCAGGCGAAAACAGCAGGCACAGCAACATGCCGGCCAAACCGGTCCATACGCTCCACGTACGCACTACTTCTACCTGTAGGAGAACTTTTTCCGGATGGTTTTCTCCGTAATATTCTGCAATCTCTTTAATGGAACTAAACGAAATGCCCAGATTCGACGTGTTGTGGAGAAAACCGATGACACTCTGGTACAAAGCCGAAAGCCCCACTCCGGCCGTGCTGAGCAAAACGGCCGCCAGCTTGTTGCGCACCACGCTGACCAGTATCGTAAGCACCTGTATGCCTCCCAGAAAGCCCGTGTATTTTACGATGTGGTCGTAGGTCGCGTCTTCCCTGCCTTCCGTCTCTTCCAAGACCGTCAAACCGTCTTTTATTTCTTGTGTCTCACTCATAATATGGGAGACAAAGATACGGCATTTCCATTTATTTTCCGTATCTTTGTCTAAAAATATCATGAAAGTCCTATTACTTGGCGAATATAGTAACGTGCATTGGACCTTGGCTCAAGGGTTGCGAGCCTTGGGGCATTCCGTCACGGTAGCATCGGACGGCGACAGTTGGAAAAACTATCCGCGTGACATTGATTTGCATCGAAAGTCTACAGGAAAAACGGACACGTTGGATTTCCTATTCCGTGTGGCTCGGGCTCTCCCTTTCATGAGGGGATATGATGTGGTGCAACTCATCAATCCTGTTTTTTTAGAACTGTGTCCGGAACGCCTGTTACCTATTTACCGTTTCCTGCGCCGCCACAACCGGAAAGTATTTCTCGGGGCATTCGGCATGGACTATTACTGGGTAAAGGCAGGACTGGACTGCCAGACGTACCGTTACTCTGACTTCAACATCGGGACGGAAGTCCGAATGAATCCCGACAACGACCGTTTCATAGCCGAATGGCTCAACGGCCCTAAAGGCGAACTGAACCGTTTCATAGCCGGCGACTGCGATGGCATAGTCAGCGGTCTCTACGAATACGACGCTTGTTACCGACCGCATTTTCCGGAAAAAACGCAATTTATCCCCTTCCCCATCGACTTGTCGGAAGTCACGCCGCGCATCCCCCATCCCGAAACGGAACGGACGCGTTTTTTCATCGGCATACAACGCAAACGGGATGCTTACAAGGGGACAGACATCATGTACAAGGCATTGGTAAAATTAGCCACACGTTACCCCGACCGGATAGAAATCGTGAAAGCGGAGTCCGTTCCCTTCGCACAATACAACCGGATGATGGACCACAGCGATGTGCTGCTGGACCAGCTTTATTCCTACACGCCGGCCATGAATGCCCTGTGTGCCATGGCCAAGGGATTGGTTGTCGTAGGGGGCGGTGAAGAGGAAAACTACGATATCCTGGGGGAAAAAGAGCTGCGGCCTATCGTCAACGTTCTCCCTTCTTTTGATGACGTGTACGCCAAACTGGAAGAGCTTATACAGCATCCTGAGGACATCGCCCGACTGTCTGCGGAAAGCATACAATACGTCCGTCGCCATCACGACCACCGGAAAGTAGCGGAACGATATGTCGCATTTTGGAAGAGTAGAACTTAAAACATTGAAGCCTTAAAAACGAAGCATGAAACTCACCATCATCATCCCTGTATATAAGGTGGAAGCCTACCTTGACTTCTGCCTGAAAAGCATAGCACGGCAAAACCTGGAGGACTACGAAGTCATCCTCGTGGACGATGGTTCGCCGGACAGAAGCGGAGCGCTTTGTGACGCATGGGTACGGAAAGACGGACGGTTCCGTGTCATCCATTGCCCTGAAAACCGTGGACTGAGCGCGGCGCGCAACAGAGGACTGGACGAGGCGCGCGGAAAATATGTCACATTCGTCGATTCCGACGATTATATCTCCCCGCATACATTGCAAGCCAATATGGAATTGCTGGCCCTGCACCCCGAAGCGGATGTCCTGGAATATCCCGTATGCGTCTACCACGGCACGGCAAAAGCCTACCGTTATACGCCCGGAACATGCGAAATCACGGATTACACCGGATGGGCACACCGCAAAGGCTACATACATAGTTATGCTTGGAACAAAATCTATAAACGCTCGTTGTGGAAGTCTCTCCGCTTCCCGGAAGGCAGATGGTATGAGGATGTCTTCACCATCCCGGCCGTATTGCGCCAAGCACGATACATCCTGCGTTCGGACAAAGGGCTATATTATTATTGCAGTCGCCAAGGCTCTATCTCCAACACCTTCTGTGACAAGGGCATCAATGACCTTCTCCAGGCCAACCTCACGCTATATCGCACATTGTCCGACAATACAAACCTGAACGACAAGGATTTGGACGATGCTTACTTACACTTGTGCGACCATCAGATCATACGAATACAATTCGGTGGTTCCCTATGCATCCCCGAACGCAAAATACCATTGCGCCGCGCCTTGTTCGCCCGTCGCCCGCTGAACTACCGCATCAAAGCTATACTGAAGGCACTGAGCGGCAACCACTATTGCGGTATTGTAGCACGAACCCGTAAAGTACTCAAACGATGAACAAACCGTCAATCAGCTTCATTATCCCTTATTACAAGGTAGAGCTTCCACTACTTGCCCGCGCCATAACAAGTATCCTGCGCTTGGGACAAAAGGCCGATTGGGAAGTTTGGGTCATAAACGACGGTACGCCCGGACACGAAGCGGAAGACTACCTCGGTTCACTGGACGACCCGCGTATACACTACCATGTCCAGCCTAACTTAGGATTAGGAGGGGCAAGGAATACGGGCATGGAAATGGCTCAAAAGGAATATATTCAATTTTTAGATGCGGATGATTTTCTATTCCAAAAAGCTTTTTCCCAGATTTTGGATGTTTTAGGAGAAAAACATCCGGATCTTTTATCATTCGAGTTTAAAAAAGTCTATCATACGGGATTATGGGATACGAATGTCCCGGCTTGGCAAACAGTCTTTCAAGGAAGTGGAACTGATTTCATGCTCAAACACAATTTACACGGTTGTGCCTGGGGATATGTATTCAAAAAGTCTGTACTCGACGGCCTGAGGTTCACATCCGGAATTTACCACGAAGACGAAGAGTTCACCCCACTTCTATTCCTAAAGGCACGGCATGTCATCATAACTAACCTGCCGGCTTATGCCTACTTTCAGCGACAATACTCGATTATACACCATCCTGACAGGAAAATTATAAAAAAACGTTATTCCGATTTGCAGCATATCATTCTTTGCCTCACAGACAAAGGCCGACAAATGGAAGGTAATGCCGCCATAGCTTTGAACAGGCGAATTGATATGTTGCGCATGTCCATGGTGTATACACTGTTAGGCGACAGCCCGGACACGGCTTTCCTGCTCGAAACATTGGAAAACATGAAACGGACGGGGCTGTACCCCCTTACACCACGTTTCTACTCTTTCCCTTACACCATCGTACGTTGGTGTACTTCTAAACCATTATATGCCGTCGTCCTCAGCAAAATGTTTCGCCTTCTTCAATTACGCCATGCAGGACATGCCTCATAACCGACCGATTGTTTGCACAACAACAAAATAACATAAAAAGAGTTTATGAAAGAGGTATATCACAAAGTATTTGACTATCTTTGTACTGTTCTAATTATAGAACTTTAGTTTAAAGGTATTAGAAAGGTATTTGGCAAGTCCTCGTACGTGAGTATAGGGACTTGTTTTTGTTTTTATAAACCGTACAATCCGCACTCTTATTCTTACTTGAACAGAAAAAACAAATAAAAAAAGCGGCTATCTTTATAGATAACCGCTTGATTTTCAATTTGTAGCGTCTACGGGAATCGAACCCGTGTTGCATGCGTGAGAGGCATAAAGCTTTATCACATAAATAACTAAAACACAATAACATACAACGCAATAAATAATATACGTACAAAACACATGCAAAACTCAACTTATAATTTTTGTTATATTACTTAAAATACTCCAAAACCTCCTTCGATTGTTCTCTCAACCCGCATACAACATATCCTTCAGTCATAGTTACGGATGAATGCCCCATCATCCTGCTTATACTGTAAAGGTCGGCACCACGGAGATACAAATTCGTGGCAAAGCTTCTTCTTGCGGTATGGCTGGTAACGAACATCCATTTCTCCCCTGTTACCTCCTTCCCGGCCTTGAAGACTTTCACCCGTTCATTAATCCCGCATTCCTTACAGATATTCCGGATTATCTCATTAAATGCCATCTCTGATATTTCCCGGCTTATCACGACTCGTTCTATCAATTCCGCAACTATCGGCTTTAAGGGTACGGTTGCCTGTATTTTTGTCTTTTGGGAAACATACGATAAAAAGCCGTCCATCATATTCTCTTCGGTTATACGTGAATAATCGCTGCGCCTCATTCCGGAATAAGACCCTATAAGGAACTGCGCTTGTACAAGTCGTTCATTCCCACTTTTGGCCTTATATCCTGAAAGCCGTTCGAGCTCCCCATCGTTCAACCAAATAGATACGCATTTCTCATTTCTTAAATTGAGTATTTTAATATAGTCGTTCGGTATATGGAACTCTTCAGAATACAAATTTAATACGGCCTTAAACTTTGCAGCATATTGCCTTGCCGAACTTTTGGCAACCCTTCCGGACATATAATCTATAAATTTCTGCAAACGGATTTTTGAAAGGCTTTCAAATGTACATTCACAACCGTTCGCCTCTTCATACATACGGAGTATTATTTCATACTTCGGGTATTTCTCCAAAAACACTTTTCTTAATTCATATTTCATTTTTGCGCCTCCTCCATTCTACAAAGCATTTCACGGACTTTAATCCGTTCAACCCGTTCAGCCCTTTCTTTCTCTTTCCTGATCAGAAAGTTTATAAATTCCGACTTATTAGGTACAGAATTTATAAAACGTTCCAAATCTGCATCAAAACGGACACTGTAAACTTTAGTTTTACGTGGTTCAGCCAATTTTCTACCGGTCATTTCTTACCCTTTTTATTTTTCCTGTTTCTTATCTCGTTCCTCTTTTTCTCCGTGCATTGTTCTTTCTGATTTCTTCATTCATTTTTTCTTTCATAACATCTTTAAATTTAGGTGGCTGTTTTACTCCAGCCATGGCCATAATAAAGCCAATTACAGCAGCAAGGGCAATCCCCGCAAAAGGAATCCACAAAAGGCCCCCGAAAGTAACACCAAGACAAAGCAATATTATCAAAGCCAACAATAAAATAAAAGCAATAGGCATAATAAAAAACCTCCTATATTAAATTAAACATTATTTTTCACCATCCAAATATATAATATATTCTTGGGAATCATGTTCTAAAATCCATTAAAACCCTTTAAACCCGTTCCCACTGTAAGTTGGAAGAATGAATTTATAACCATCCAAATAATACACGCTATTACAAACATATCATATAAATTATTTTATTAATCCTTATTCAAAAACTCATTTAATTTCTCCATGTCTATGCCATCGGCTATCGCAAACACGACGCATACAAATATAATTAAATACATGTTTTATCCTCCTTTTCAATAACCCGCCGGCCGTATTACCGGCGGGGCATCATTGCAAGAAACGTCGGCCGAAGCCCCAACGCGTTATTATCGTCTTGTCATGTGGTCGTTTATACTAATACCCCTTCGTCTAACATCGAGTAGTATTTATCATCACTGATTATAATGCTATCGAGTAATTTTATACCGAAGAGGTTAAGTCCTTTTTTTATTTCATCAGAAAGATTTATATCCTCTTGGCTTGGTTTTATGTTTCCGGATGGGTGATTGTGTACGAAGATTACAGCCGAAGAAAGTGCATCAATAGCGTATTTCGCAATAATCCTTTTATCTACTAAAGTTTGGCTTATTCCTCCTTGTGATATTTTAGCGTATCCCGTCACGTTATTGGCCTGATTCAATAAAATAATAAAGGCGCTTTCATAGATTAAAATATCCTCGTGATAGAACTCCTTTGCAAAGTTGAACGCATCTTCTGATGAACGAACTTTGATTATTTCAAAATCTTGTTTCTTTGCTGTTATGCTGTATTCTACGGCTTTCTTTTTCATTATCTATTGTATTATGCAGGGCTTTCGCCCTGCTGGTTAAACTTTATTTTATCTCAAAGGTTATGCCTTCCGGTAATTTGGAATAGTCCACATTATTAAGAAAGTCTACAAAATCTCCTTGGCTTATTTTGTCTTTGTAATCCAGCCAATTAAATACTACTTTGTTTGTATGGTCGTAATATATTACGTTATCGACTGAAAGCCCGGAATCAATAATATAAAGAAGTACGTTTCTTTCTGTTTCCGCCTTCCTGACAGCAGAGGCGCAACGGCTTATTATCTCGTTACGTTTTTTCTCGATGGCATTTTTACGCGCTTCTTCTTTTCTCGCTGTAATGGCTTCCGGCGTATAATACCCCGTTTCTATTTTATTATTGATATCGGATACTTCTTCTTCTGTTATACTTATATGTTTGCGTTCTTTGTCATACTCATATGGATTAACCCATTTGCAGCCCGTTAACGCTTCCAGTTCCTTAATTGCTGTATCTGCCTCTTCTTTCCAACGTGCGACAATGCTTAACGTATAAAGCAAAAATTTGAAATAGGACTTATCCCCAGCACCGTGCAAAGCGTTGTACTCTTCTTCTGTTATGCGCAAGTAGCTTATAACTTTTTCTTTTGGTTCCTTATTCAGAAAATAATACCCGTTTTCGACAGCATACATAGGGGCGCCGTAACAGTCGCATAAATGAAGGTCTACAAACTTCTTAAATTCGGGGAACTGCTTTAGTATTTCTTCATGGCAACAACCGCCCTTAAAATAATAATAACTTCCGCTACGTTTTTTATGTAAATATCAGCCGTTACACTCCAGGAATAAACGCCGTTCTTACATTCATCATCAAGTTGTATTTTTACTTGCATCCTTAAAGTTTCGCCGTTATCTACGTAGATCTTTGTAGCTCCGTAACGTAATACGTTTACTTCTCGCATCTCCTTTGAAATAGTGTTAGTCTTCATAATGTAATATTTTAAATTGTTAATAATTCATTTATTACAGCTTGTAACATTGATTAATGAAGGAATAAGGCTATATTTGCAACGTGGAATAAGTAAAACCGTTCGAGGGCGAATCCCTTTTTCAACGCCCCCAGGGTGACCGGTTAAAGCCTGATTACAATAATCAACGGCTTAAACCTCCAAACCATTACGGAAATCCTTATTTCCATACTATAACGGTTTATTTGGCTGATTCAAGTCAACCGCTTTCCCCGGGAACTATCCCCGGGGTTTTTGCTTTATAACCGTTTCCCTCAAAAATTCAAAGAACACCGCTTTTTTATCTCGTTGCCTTAAAATGGCTACCAGTTCATAAAAATTTCGGTGGATTATTTGGAAGTTCTAACTAAACAAAGTACCTTTGTCCTCCGTCTCGGGGGGGTACTTTATTTAGTTATCCCTTTCTTTGGGGTTGTGAGTATTGCTAGTACTTGCAACCCCTTTTTTAATCCATCATTTCAAAACTCGCTACAGGTGAAGATCCTTCTTTTTATCTCTTTCCTGTATTACAAAGATACGAAAATTTCGGGAAACTGCAAAGAAAATATCACTTATTTTTCAAGAAAATACAATTTATTTTTATATTATAATTCACTGACATACAGAATAAATAAAAGACAAATACAAAATTATATTTGTATTTTATTTTCAAAACAAAACAGAAACAAAAGCCACAAGAAAACAACAAAGAGTAAAGGCGGGAGGAATCACGCCGAAAGCAAAACGGAACTTTTTTTGTGTATTGCCGTGGCTACATGGATACTTTTCTTTTCTGCTGATGGAGGAATACAAAAATACATGTATTCTTTGTATTCTCATTAGTTTAATAAATAAATTGATTTTATTATAAAATACTTATATTACAGGTATAATATAACGCCCCTCCCCCCCCCTGAGAGGTACGCCACAAGCGCAGATTCATTCCATCTAAAAATTTTTTCTTTCCGATTTTTCATTCGATTATACACACATTCGTTCATTATAAACCATTATTAACACATTCCAACAAATATAAAATCAATAAATGTCTTTTGATATACATTTTATGACGCGTCCATATTCCCTTATACATTTTATCATATACTGATATACATATAATTAGAAAACAATATGAATATAATGAAAATAAATGATTATATTTGTAGTGTTTAATTTGTTTCAATGAAATGATGTCTCGCGGTTAGATATAAAGTATATATTATGTATAGGGGTAAAATAAAGACGGAGGTAACAGATGAGAAGTTGGACTACGACAAGGTAATAGAAGACCTGGTTGCTTTGTTTGAAAATTGTTCGGACAGAGGTACGATTTCGACAATATGTGCAAGCAAGGACTGGCATGACAGGATAGAAGGTTTGAAAGAGATTTTGCACGGTGTAATCAAGAAAAGCACATTGAAATATTTCCATGGTAGCGTATATTGGTATAATGGCAAGATATACGTTCCAATCATAAACGATGTGCTTTACCGTGCTTTGAACCTTTACCTTCGTAAGATAGGCGTTGGAAATTCAGACATACTACAAGGATTGAAATATTTGATTTCGGAGGTTTTCAGGTCGTTGAAGTTATGGTGTATGCTGGATCCCACTTTTCACATACAAGCCTACCGTAACGGCGTGTTGGACCTTACGACGAGGGAACTTCATCCTTTCAGTCCGGATTTCCATGTGATATACCTTCATGATTTCGATTATGATCCAAAGGCGAAGTGTCCTTTGTGGATGGAGTTCCTGAAGACCGTGTTGCCGGAGAAAGAGAGCCGCCATATTTTGCAGATGTACCTTGGCCTTTGCACGTTCGACAGGGGGAAGATGACGGACAAGGTAGAAAACTGCCTGATGTTATATGGCAACGGAAGCAACGGGAAAAGCGTGATATTCGAGACCGTTTCCGGTATATTCGGGAAAGAAAACGTGAGCGGAATCGGCCTGCTATCCTTAATAAAAGGAGGGGACGAACGGATGCGTAACATAGCAGCCATAGACGGCAAGGTGGTGAACGTTTGCCCGGAGGTACAGGCGAAGGACATATCGGGCTACGAGGATGCCTTCAAGGCCTTGTGCAGCGGTGAGGGCCAGTATGGCCGTAAGATAGGCGGCAATGTCTATGCGGTAAGGAATGTGCCATGGCTGATATTCAACATGAACGCTTTGCCCAAGAGTACGGACGGGAGCCATGGCTTCTTCCGCCGGTTCCTATATGTGATATTCGGCTATATCGTTCCGGATGAAATGCAGAACAAGCATTTGGCTTATGACTTGCGTCAAGAATATCCGGGCATATTGAATTGGATTATCCGTGGGGGACAATATCTGAAAAAGAGAGGGTTTATTTTCCCTAAGAGTGGAAACAGTGAAAAAGAAAGGCTCATGGCCATGGGCGAAAGTAATGTGACGATGTCATGGGCTTATGCTCGTGGAATCAGGTGTTCAGCTTCCGTAAAAGGTGAGCTTTTCACTTGGATAAAGGCTTCGGAGTTGTATGACGACATGGTAAAGTATGCAGAAGCGAATGGGTTTGCTCCGGTGGACATCACTTCATTCGGGCGCGCCATGAGCAAGTTGGGTTTTAATGGGGAGAGCAGGAAGCGGACTTCCACAGGGATGCTGTACAAGGCTTATTGCCTGACGGAAGAGGATTTGAATGAGCCTGTTCCGGTTGTTTCGGATATGGAATTGACGGCACAGGACTTGCTAGACCGTGATGTAGAATATGACGAGGACGATTTGTAGGAACACATAAAAAACAAACATAAAAACGCTTATATGAACAATAAGAAGACCATAGCAAGAGTGGGTAACTTTATTGTTACCAAAGAGAATGGAAACGGAATGGATTGGGTGTCTATAAAGGCTGTTTCGGGGTTCTGGACGATGAGGTTCAGGCAGGACAACATGATGTTCCGGATGGTGAATGAAATGGCCGGTGACGAAAACCTGCATGCGTATCTGGAAAGTTGGGTGAAGATGTGCTATCTCATGTCGAACTGCATGCCGGATTTGGACTTTATGGAGGAGTTTTACAAAAGTTATTCAGATTGGTCCGAGAGACAGGCGAAATCAGAAGAGGTTTTGAGCGATGAAGAAGATGCCAAGATTCTGGAGGAGGAAAGAAGAAAGTGGGAGATGAAAAACGAACTTTCGGGAATGAATGATGGGAAGGGATAATATAAAGAAACTCCTATCCCACGTGATGTGACGAATATAGTCAGGCATTACCATTTATTTTGGAACAACATCCGTAATTTTTTTACGGATATTGTTTTTTTTTGCTATCTTTGCCGTGAACCAAAGTGATTTATCATGTTAGTAAAGTTTGCTGTTACCAATTATCGTGGATTTTCAGAGCGTATAGAATGGGATTTGTCTCGTCCGAGCAATTATTCTTTTAATGAATATGCCATAAAGGATGGCGTGATAAAAAACGGGATTGTGTATGGTTCTAACGGTTCGGGAAAGTCGAATCTTTCATTTGCACTCTTTGACATAGTGAACCATCTTTCCCAAAAGATGAAAATGGCGGATTATTATGTAAATTTTGCATATGCAGGCCATCAGGATTCTCCCGTTACCTTTGAATATACTTTTAAGTTTAACAATCAATTACTTGAATACATTTATTCCAAACGTCCTAACGGCACTTTGATTACAGAAAAGGTTTCGGTGGACCATCAACAAGTGTTCGAGCGCAATGAGAGTGCACTGTCCATAGATGAGGAGCAATTTCCGATGGAATCGTCCATGAAGGTAAACTTGTCTAACAATGCCAACCATGTGTCTATTATTAACTTCTTGCTTACTTCGTATCCATTGAGTAAAAACCATTATCTTATCAAGTTGCAGAATTTCGTATCGGGAATGTTATGGTTCAGGGGATTGAAGGTTAATGAATACATGGGGTTTGATTCCATTATCACGAACCTTGACCAGTATATTATCAATCATAACCTGTCGGGGGATTTCGAGAAATTCTTGTATGAGGTCAGCGGGCAGGTTTTCCGTTTTGCCGAACCACAGCCTAACGACAAAATGCTGGTGTGCAGATATGGGGATACCTTGATTCCATTCGACACCGTAGCGTCTACGGGTACCCTCTCCCTTATGTTGCTTTATTTCTGGCTCACCCAACTTGAGAAGGCGTCTTTTGTGTTTATTGACGAATTCGATGCTTTTTATCACTTCAAACTCTCTTTTGAGGTATGCAAACGGTTGTTCAACTTGTCATGCCAGGTTTTCACATCCTCCCATAACACTTACCTGATGACAAATGACCTTCTTCGTCCTGACTGTAATTTTATCATAGGAGATAACAAGATCAAGCCATTGAATGAATGTACTGACAAGGAACTTCGTTTTGGCCATAACATAGAAAAGTTATTCCGTGGAAATGCCTTCAGCCTATGATCCTATTTATATTTGAAGGGAACAAGCGTGAACCTCAGCTTTTCTCTTCCATGCAGAAATTGTTTTTCCCAAAAGGCAATGAGGCTATCATCTGTTCTTTCGGCAACAACATCTATGAGCTTTACAGGAAGATGCAGGAAATGGATGGGGTTGGAGATGTGGTGTCAATTCTTCGCGAGAAATCGAAAGACAAGGAGGACAATCCTTTTAAGGATGTCGTATCCTCTTCCGATTTCTCGGAGATTTATCTTTTTTTTGATTATGACTTCCACAACAGGAATTATACGTTGGAGGAGCTTAACGTGAGGATTACGTCCATGTTGTCTGTTTTTGACAATGAGACGGAAAATGGGAAACTTTATATCAACTATCCCATGGTGGAATCTATCCGTTATACCAAGTTGCTGCCTGACAGCCAGTATTGGAGTTATACGGTATCCCGTGATTCTTGTGCATCTTTCAAAAAAATATCGGATTCTTTTTCGGATTACCAGAGCCTTGACTTTATCTGCCTTCCATCGAGGCGTGAACCGACAGAAAGCGAACTTCTGAGATGCAGGAATAACTGGAGTCTTTTGAAGGTCCAGAATGTTTGCAAGGCTAATTATATATGTTCCGGCCAAAATTGCCTGCCGGATACGAAGGAAAGTATTTCACAGAGGTCTATTTTTGAAAATCAAGTCAAAAAATTTGTGAATAGTGGAAAAGGTTGCCATGTGGGCATCCTCAATGCTTTTCCTCTTTTCTTATATGAATATTTTCCTTCTTGATTCTTTCTGTCGGCGTATGCTTTCCGTTACATCAGATACGAGGTATGATATATTTGTTTTTTTTCGACATGTGGAAAGAAATTTCCGGGGGGGTTATGAGGTATCAAAAATAATACCTATATTTGCAGTGTGATAGAAATAATATAAAACATGCCGGAAATATTCAGAGCCTTTGGCTTTACTTTTCTGTTTTTCAGCCACGACCACGAACCTATACATGTTCATGTGATTGGAAAAGGTGGCGATGCAAAGTATGTGTGGAACGGAACAGAATTTGCGTTTTATGAACAGCATAACATAAAAGCAAACGATTTGAAAAAGATAAAAATGATGATAGACGAAAACAGTGACCTTATCATAAGGCATTGGAATAGATATTTCGGAAAGGAGGAGAACAATGAAGATTAAGAAAATTTGGTTTGACGGGGACTATATCTATGGAATGGACGAGAGAAACAATACCTATCGCCAGTCTCTATTATGGTACTCTAAATTGAGGAATGCAAGTGCGGAAGAACGCGAGAGGTATACATTCAGCACAATAGGCATCCATTGGCGTGAGCTTGACGAGGATGTCAGTTTTGAGAGTTTCGGGTACGAAGATGCAGAGCCGAGCAAATTGCAACGTTTCTTCCTTACCCATAAGGAGATAAATGTGTCTGAATTTGCAAGGCTGATAGGCATAAACGCGGCCCTGCTCCGTAATTATATCAACGGTTTCAAAAAACCATCAAAAGAGCGTGAGGGACAGATATTGGAACAAATACACAAGATAGGAGCTGAATTTATGGAAGTGGTGTTTTAATTTCGAGACCTTTGACAGCGTAGAGAGTTTGATGGAGGAGTTGCAGAAATGAAAAAGGAGCTGCACCCAACTATTATTTAAATTTCATGAGTTTATGTGCCTTACAGCAATGTTTATTTTTCTTTTGGATTATATTACGGATTGGACAGTATTGGAATGGATGTTGGTTGTTTTTTTTGCGTTATTTTGCATTTTTGGAATAATTCTCAATGAGAAAGAAGAAAAGAATAAAAAGTCAAGAAAAGAAGACTACAAGAAAAGGATCGTAAAAGAGCAAGAATATATCAAGAACGAGTATGAAAAAAAGAAATACCTTTTAATAAAAAAATATGGAGAACCAGACAAGGATGTTATTATTAAGTACAGAGGTTTGCAATCAGATATTATGTCTTTCAGCAACTTCAACAGGATATGGATATTAGGCCATGATTATTCAATGGATGATATAATCGGATGTAGCTTACATGACGAACAAAGCATTCAACAAGGAACTGTTTCATTTGAGACTAAGGTCAAAACAGGAAACATGGTAAAACGCGCAGTTGTCGGCGGCCTTCTGTTCGGTGGTGCCGGTGCCGTTATTGGCGGTGTTACGGCAAAGAAAGCATCCATAAGCAAACAAGATGATGACAAGGTTGTGCATAACTATACAGTGTTTATTAATGTAAACAGCATGTCTAATCCTGTCATATCCGTAAATGTAGGCAAGGATGTTCATAAGGCGAATGAAATTGTCAGCCTTATAAATGTAATTATCTATAATAGGGACAACAAAAGTTAAGAATACTGTTGTGAATAGTGGAATATGAATATTGTCCTTCTTAACTCGTTTTTTAGCGGTGTATGCTTTCTGTTACAGTAGAAGAAGGGGAATGCCCCGGGGCTTATTGCCCGGGGCTCTGTCTGTTTTGTTTGCGCTTGTGCTTCTGGTAGAGTTCGCAGTTGCGACATGAGAGGGGGAGGTAATAATGCACCGTCCTGTCTTCTTCCTGCACTTCGTCTTTTTTCATTTGCTGCAGGTCGGCGTACTTGGCAAGTATCTCCACACGCTTAGGGTCTGTCTTAGGCAGGGCGAATGCGGTCTTGAGCATTTGTTGGAGCACGTCTTCTTTGGTGAGCAAACGGGTCTCTTCGGGGGATTCACCCTCGCTTGCGGTTTCTGTCTCGGTTCCTCTCTTTACGGCTGCGGAACGTAGTTTTAAATATTTGGCAAAAGCCGTATCGGTAACGGTCTTCATCAACTGGTCGTTGTTGTACTGGTCAGAAAGGACGGGTTTGAGCTGCCCGGTGACGATATAGGCATCGGTTTCTTTCCACCCCAGTGCCATGAGGTCGGCCATGGCTTTTTCAACTATGGATATTTTCGCCTTTTTGGCCTCGGTATTGAGCTTACGTGAGTATTCTATCATGACGGTTTTATGTTTTGTTTTCCGGAAGTTGAAGAATTGTTTTTCGCGGAAGCCAGTAACGTGGCTTTTTTCTTGGCTATCTCGTCAGCCAAAGCGGCTTCACGATTCTCCTTGTTTTCTTTGAGTATACGGTCATACTCGGCATTGGTGGTATAGATGGTTTCGAGTTTTTCGGCAGCAGTCTGCACGGACATGAAACCATTTTGTACGGCCGATGCGAGGTCGGCCACGACGGCTGAATTATTGATATGGACGTAGGGCTCGATGTAATAGCGCATGTTGAGGTTCCCGAATGCGATGGTGTTTTCCGTTTCCACACCATAACCATATGCAAAAAGCTCTACCATGTCCCTCAAAACATCCTGATATTCCGCAGCATCAATCATCGCCTTTTCGTAGGCCGGGGAATATAATATCTTCAATGCGGCTGCGGGCAAATCCCCGGATTTGAGTTCAGGGGGGATGACTGAAAATGATTGTTCGTATATCATCTTGTAAAGTGTGTCTATCTGCTTCATATAGGATTCAGATGCACTTTGAGAAGAAAGATATGATGCCTTGTCATCGGTCCCCATAGAAAGGGTCTTGATGGTTCCGTTAAGGTCGTGCTGAATGTCCACGCTGTCCCCCTCACTTTGCAAGATAAGTATAGGTTCGCCAAACGCCTGGTTGTTGTGGGCCATCTGAGAAAATGACATCTCATATCCGTCGATGCTGCCTTGAGAGTGAGACCAGCATGCCCCCTCTTCATCCCTCTTGTATGCCACAGGTACACGTTGGAATCCATGCGGTTTTTTCTCACCGACTTGTACATACCCGTCAAGTCCGAATATTCCGATGACCACGTCGTAAACGGTACGCCCCTTCCCCACTCCTTTTTTATAACGGTACATGTATTTCTTATCCCAAACTTCAAGCCATTCAGCCGTGGTGTTTCCCTCGTCGTCATAGTCGTAGTAGGAACGTGCGAAAAGCGTCAGTTCCCCCGTTATGGAATCATAGTGCGGATAGAGCGTATCCCCGTTCATGTAAGAAAGTGACTTGCACCCCGATACCTTATTGGAAAGATAAAAGACCAAAGCCCCATCGCCAGTCTTCTTTACGGAAGAGGCCAGTTTGTAAAATTCCACCTCCATGTCTTTTTTAAGCCAGCCTTCACGGAAAGAGAGGAACTTCTCCTGTTCTTCGTCCGTCGGACATGCCGCACCCAGTTCAAACTGTATGTCATTCCCGCAAAGATGTACAAGTTGTTTAATCGTAATAATCTGCTGAAAAGCAAAAGCATATCGTGGAACGAGTTCCTTGTATATACGCCTTATCTTTTTCCCCGTATCGTCTCCGTTCTCGTCGTACACGGTTTCTTCTTCCTCGCGATAAATATCGGGATAAAAAGCCGGGTCGTTAATGGCATGCCCTGTGGGATAGTACTCACGAATGAAGTCTGCCTGCGTGACGATTTCAAATTCCATATTGTCTGCCGGCATAAGGGGTTCTTCAATGGAAGAAAACCTCCCGTGTGATATGTATCCGGACGGACGTATGCGTTTCCACGGACGTTTTGCCTTGATTTCTCTTTTCTTCATATTATCTGTAATTTAATGGGTTCACATATCTCAAAAGCCCTTTCGGGCGATGCCTTCCCGGCTTTTTTATCTCGAATATCATCCGCATAAAAAGGGACTCCATATAGTCGGGAGAATGGCCAACGAACTTTTTCATATCCTGCTTTTTTATGAGACAGAACCCTTTATCGGATGTTTCCTCACTGGCCCGGATACATTTTCTCTCCTTCATAAGAATCTGTTTGAGTTCCCATTTCTCAAACCCCTTTCCGGAGTATTTGCGTTTGAGCAACCTGGGATTGATGGACATTTCCCCGTCAATAAGCTTATGGGCAAAAAGGTAGGCACACTGCGACTTCACGTTGTCGTAGACATAGCGGTATTTGTCCTCCACGGCCTCCCGGTTGTTGAACGGCACGGCCCGCCGGAAGAATCCTTTGAAAGTCTGTCCCAACCCGTTAAGGTCATAGGTGAAGTTTTCCTCCAACACCCCCCACTCTTCGAGTTTGGCTTTCACGGACGAAAGGGAACCTTTGCTATCGTGACGGCAAACGAAAACATCTTGTATATGCCATCCACACCAAAGCCATAGCACGAGGCTGTCTCCTCCCTCAAAGGCCACGTCGCATGAAGCATAACGTTTCCCTCCAGTAAGTTCCGGCATGGAGAAAAACTGCTCCATGTCGTGCATCTTGATGATGTCGTCACCCACGTTCTTGAAATTCCAGTTGCCTTCCAAGTCGCGGGCACGCTGCTCTTCGTCCTGCTGTGCAAGGTTGGCCACATAATTGGGGTCGGATTCGGTAAGTTTCTTGTTGTCTTCCAACCTTGCACGTGTAAAAGTGACGGATTTGGTAAACATGCGTGCGCGGTCGTACCCCATTTCCTCATATCCTCCGGCTTCATACAAAGGGTCTATGATAGACTTGCACTTTTCATACACTTCTTCCGGCGTGTCTCCCCAATAGATAGTCTCTACCGTATTGCCATCCATGAAGCAATAGCGTATGACCCCGTCGCGTTCCGGTATGGGCAGTCCATCCTCCCCAATCCACCAGTCTATGAATTTCCGTACCCAACTATCAGGGTCAGGGTTGCACGTCCCCCAAAAACGATTCCGCAATCCAAACGCATTACGGTTGTTGGTAATAAGGTATTTAAACTTTTCATAACTTACATGCGTAATCTCGTCAATACCTATATAGTTATACTGGCGGCCCTGAAACCGTACCTTGAAATCATCGAATCCTCCGGAAAAATAAGAAAACTGTAAATTCCCTCCCTTATTGAAGTTCCATGTCATGTCATTGATGGAACGGTTATAATTACCATGCTGCGAATAAAGCATATAGGAGGTTTTTACCAAATCCCGAAGGTCGTCCTTCTCATTTCGTAGAAGAAGTGCGCAGAAACGGGGATTATACACGTCTTTCAGGGCTTCCATAAGGAGGGTGAAAGACTTTGCCCCTCCCCGGTTCCCGCCAGTGATGAGTATGTCCACGTCTTTGGCAAGATTCTGCTCCTGCGCACCGGGCTGCGCCACGATGCAAAGAGGGTTGTTTTTCCCTTTGTCCCTTTTCCGCAGTCCTTCCACATATTCGTAAGTGAATATCTTTTCTCCTTCTACCGTATAAAATCCTTCTTCGTACATAATCACAAAAAGGCCTGCAGAACATACATGTGCATGTCCTTGCAGGCCTTGTCGGCTCTTTTCTTATTATGGCTTGTGCAAATATAGTAAAAATCATATTATTTTATACTCTTTCATATAAAAATATGATGATTTGTTTTGTATATTCCATTTTCATTCTTATATTTGTGGCATATTCGGAAGATGAATGTTGAAGATACGAAGCAGAGTGAGTATCCGTCAGGATGAAATGGCGCACAAAATGGCCACCTGCCCGCTCTGCGGACAGAAATTAGGAGATGTGACCTACTTGAAAGGCGTATTGATATTACGTGTCAAGTGCCGAAGGTGCAAAAAGTATGTCGATATCGAGGTAACAGGAACAGGAGAATAAAAATATAATAACCGATAAAGGCCAAAGAGCCGTATGGATGCAAAAAGCGTCTGTACGGCTCTTTTTTTTTGTTTGATACTTAAAAGACGAAAAGAATGGAAAAAGAACAAATCTTATCCGAGATGGTTGCGAAGCTTGGAAAAACCAGTTTGTCGCAGCGTACAATTTCAGGCTACGTGGAAGGTAACCTCCCGACTGATGGCGTTGAGCCAGACGATGCGTATTGGCAGAAACATGTGGGGTTTCTGAAAAGCCTTGACGGGAATTTCAGCCATGACGTAGCGCATGCCGTGGACGAGTTCAAAAAGAACTACAAGGCAGACCCGCCGGGCGGTGATGACGGAGGCTCTAAAGGCGATTCCGGAAATGCGGGAAGCCGTGACGATGCCTTACTGAAACGCCTTGAAGCCATGGAAGAACGGCTCAAGGAATCGGAAAACCAGGCAAAGAAAGAGCGTATGCGCAAGGAAGTATCAGACAAGGCCGAAAGCCTGAAGGTAAGCAACAAGGCTTTGTGGAAAGATGCCGTAATGATGGTTGAACTGAACGACGACACGGATGCCGGGAAGTTATTGGAAGAAACCAAAAAGGTCTATGAAAGGAAACTCAAATCGTACATCGGTGAAGGGGCGACACCTTACGGCGGAACACAAAGGCAAGCGGGCGTACATCAGGACACGGAAGAAGCCAAGGCCAAACGCGAAGCTTTCAAAGCCCGCATGGAAGGCATGGGCCGTCTTCCGAAAAGAGAGCATTAAAACAGGATAACAAACTAAAAAAGGTAAGAAGATGAGGTTTCAGGAAGGAACATTCAACACCATCGGCCAAAGGCAGGCACAGTTTGGCGGGAATTTCCCTGTATGGGCTCGTGTACGCGAACTATACAAGGGAGGCGGCAAGATAGACGCTTCGCAGTTTGCCCCCGGCACTGTTATCGGTGCCGGTACGATGGTGAAATTCAACGGGTCCGGCCAAGAAGTCGAGATTATCACCGCCAACGGTGTAGAAGGCGTGAAGGAAGTGGACAAAGTTACCGTAACGAGCGGTTGTACTACAAATGGCAACGTCGGCATCAAGCTTAACAACGCCTCGGTGGTGAACATTGCTGTCACAACCGCAGAAAACACCCCCGAATCCGTGGCCGCAAAAATCGCAGCCGGTTCGTTCAGCGGTTGGACAGCCAAACAGGACGGTGCAAGCGTGATTTTCACCAAGTCGGCTTCAGGACCATGCGCTGCCCCAGTCGTGGAAGTCAATTCCACAGGCGTGAAAGCCACAGCAGAAGTCGTAACGGCCGGTGCGGCAGCCAACGGTTCATTGGATGACGTGAACGGGCTGATATTCGAGGACGTATGTATTCCGGAAGGTTGCATACTGGCCACTTGCGCCGTAGTAAGAGCCGGACGTATTTATGCAGACCGGGTGAACGGAGGCGGTATTCCGAAAGCTGTAGAGAAACAGCTTCCAATGATTGAATTTGTCCGTGAAGATTAAAAAAGGAGGCAGATTATGTACACAAGAGGAAAAGAATTTTATGACATTGTGGCCAAAGGCTTGGCCTCCATGGGGTATGTAGACAAAAATGGCGTGAGTGCGCTGACCTATTTTATCCAAGACATGTTCGCGGACAAGTACAATGCGGAATCTACCTTCGCGCAGATGGGCTTCCCATTGAACCCCAACCTGCCTATCCGCCCGACTTACGAGCAGATAGAAGCCACCATCCGCCCGTATACCATGGGTACCTACGTGGACATCGACAGCGACGGCAACACAAAATCGACGGATGGGCTGAGCCTGAAAATGGGCGGTATCCCGACATTCAAGCATGAAGTGGTGCTGAGCCGCAAGATATTGCGCGAGAAGATGATGCTCATGGACAGCATCGGAGGCAGCACTCCGGAGATTGAAAACACCATCATGGACTTGCTGTTCAACGGTTTGGACGATTTGTTGGGCGGAAACTACAACACTTTCCGTTACCAACGCCACCAAATCGTGTCGAACTTCGGCAAGTTGGTGATAGACGCAAAGAATAACCCCGGCGGCATCCCGTTGGAGATAGATTTCGGCGTTCCGGCGAAGAACAAAAAGGTATCGAAATGGTACACGAAGAACGGCAGTGGAGAAGTTTCACAAGACTCAAAGGTGACGAGCGGAGAAGTCGACCCGATAAAGGAAATGCGCAACATCCGTTTGGACAGCCGCAGAAAAGACTTCGCTCCGGAAGGTCATTGGGAGTGCTCGCTTACCACGTATGAGGACCTTATCGCATTGCCCTATTTCCGTAAGATGTATGTGATGTACGCTCGTCCGGACATCACGGACGCGGACAATATCACGGCATTCGGCGCTTTGGTAGACGACGACACCATCAAGACCTTCATCGAATCACGTATCGGAGCGAGAATTGAAGTGGTGGACAGCATTTCCTCGGTGGAGAAATTCAACAAGGAGAAACAGGCCATGGAATATACGTACATGGACAGCTTCAACGAGGGCGTGCTTGTCTACGTACCGGACGGTGCGATAGGAGACGTGCAATGCGGCAAACCGATTTACATGGAAACACCGGGTGCGCGTGTGGCATTGTATGACGGAGGACGTACTTTAATCCGTCAGGTTTTCGAGGACGAGACCATGACGCAGGTCATCAAGAGCGAAGTGACCGGACTGGCAGTGCCCAACAAGGTACGTTGGATGTATTATCTCACCATCAAAGGGTAAGGCATGATGAGAGAAACGTCCCATACGGAAACCCAACGCACCGTGGAAGAATACCTTCGCGGTTGCGTAGGGTTTGACATAGAGGACAATGCCATCGCCACTATCCTTGAAGACCGTGGAATCGCCCCGGGAACCCCGTCAAAGGAGTTGACACGAAAGCAAAAGGAACTTTGCAAGGCAGACCTGTATATGTGGTGTGCCAGCACGCCGAGCATAAAAGGAAGCGTGGAAGAGGCTCACGGGACTTGGAAACACAAGGAGGGTTCGACAGAAAGCAGTGCTTACGACAAACGCAACCTGCGTATCATGGCAAACGAAATCTATAAGAAATATGGGGAGAACGTGGCGGGTTCCACGATAAAGTTGCACGCAAGAGGAATGAGGTTATGGCCAAGAAGGTAGAAAATCCGGAATTTCCACACCTATGTGTAATCTATAAGGTAGAAGGAGAGACTTCGTTTTCGGACGGAGAAAAGGAAACCGTATATGCAGGTAAATGCTTGAAATACGGAAACAGTTCCCTCCGCAGCTTTAAATCAAACGGAGTTTACAAAGGCGATTATGGTCTTGACATTCCCGGACTGATAGATGTATCGGAAGGTGACTTGCTGGACTATACCGCCTTCGGGAGAGACCACAGGGAAGGAATACTTGTGACAGGCGTGGAGCATTGCGGATGGGGGACTACGGTATATTTCAACCTTTCTAAAAACTAAGGATATGAGTACGGATGTAAAGACAATGAACCGAAAAGTGTTTAAGGCCGGTATGAAAAAATCCCACCGGATTATCCATACGCACGTTCAGGACATCCTTTCTTCCGCTTGTGAGCGTTTGCTTGCGGATGCAGTACAATCCAAGGAGTTCCAGGGTTTCACCGGAAATACTCAGACTTCATACGCCTGTGGGATATACATGGACGGTAAGTTGGCCTATTGCAGTTTCCAGGAATCATGGAACCGACCTCCCGTAAGACTTAAAGTGGAGAAAGGAAAGTATGTGTATCTGTCTCATCCTTACGAGGGGCATGCCAGAGGCGTGAGAGGAAAGACGGATGTGGACAGCCTTTATGGCTCGGACACTTCGTTGAACTTTCTAAAAAGCTATACAAATGTCCCGAAAAAAGGTTTCTCAATAGTGATGTGTACGGGTACGGAATATTCGGAATATATCGAATCGTCACGTAACCTGAACGTGCTCACGGAAACATGGCAACGTGCAAGACAGATACTGCTGCAAAACCTAAAACCCATACCGCAATGAGCCACGTGACGAAATATTACATTTCCGAAGTCTTGGAAGAGGTATGCCAAAGGTTGGGCGGTATTTCGGAGCATGTGTTTCCTGAACATCGTCCTGCGGCCGCAGGGAAACAGATGGATGATTTCATCGTGGTTTCCCTCCCTGTATCCATTGAAGACCAAAACGCCTACCAGAAAACCACCCTGCGCATAGAAATAGCAGTAAGGAACAGAAGCCAAGGCGTAGCACATACAAAGAAACTTCAAGAGATGCTGGACGGAGTGGCCGGAAAGTTCCCTATTGTGACCGAAAGGTTCTCGGCAGTCCGGCCTTTACTTGTCTTAAAAGGCGATGACGGATTAGGCTTCACGATATGGAACATACAAGCAAAACTTATCGTAAACACCACGGATTCTTATGAGCAAGAAAATTAACAGGATAACACCATTAAATGAAATTAGCAATATGGCAGGATTGACAGTAACAACAGCGTTGACAGACTTAAAAGTATTGTTCAACGACTTAAAAGAAGTGTATTTTAAAGCCGGTGAAATCAAGACCTCGGATTTGGGTTCCGAAGCCCTCACCATGGACATGGAGCTTCCGGCATTGGATGATGGGGTGACGTTCGATACCGGTTCGGCCGACGTGACACGCGTAAGAATCACGACCAAAGCAGTATGGACCTCCAAGGTTTCAAAAGGAGACCCGGACATTACGTTCCAAGTGGCGAGCGTGGCGGGGGTGGTTAACGACCTTCTTATGGAAAACAAGAAGACCATTGCAAGTGCCACCAATATCATCAACGGAAAGACCTATAAAGGTGCGGCCTACAGTCTTTCTCCGAAGAAGGTTACCGGAGCCCTCCTGATGCAAAGCGAGGACCGGCAGACCATCATCATCCTTCCCAATGTGGAGATGTATGCCAACTTCGTAGCGGCAGACGGGGACAATCCCGCTTATTTCAACGTGGCCGTGACCCCGTTGGAAAACAGCGAAGGTGCCGACATCTTTATTTTGAGTGAAACGGTTGGCGCATAACCTTCATAGGGAGGGAGAGGATTACGGGCGGTGGCAATATGAGCCGCTGCCCTTTTTTGTTAAACTTATCATGACTTGACCAGATGAAAAAGAAAAAGACGGTAAATCCCCCTACGGAAAAAGAGGAAGCACTTTTGGATTCCATTGTTGAAAACAGCAAAGACACGGTTGAAATACGCGGAAGAAAATGGCATGTGGCATGGATGAGGAACGGTACGAAGCGTAAAGTAACCCACATCATGCTCACGGAAAAAGAAGACGACAAGGTGAACAGCAAATGTGCCGCCGCCATCGTATTGAACGGCTATTGGAAGATTCTGTTCTTTTACTGGTTCTTGTGGCGTTGGTTCTTCTACGTAATGCAATACAGTGACGAAGAACTTCTCCCACTTATAGAAACAGGTAAAAAAAAAGTACGTGTGGAGGGATATTGCGCCTGTACAATATTACTGACCGAGATGAAGGATACCGTAAAGTCGATGACGAGGGAGGAAGTAAATCGTATCCGTCAAGAGAGTTTTATGGCTCTGCGTGGTCGGCAGGAGAAAAACATCCCTTCCTGACACATCCCCTCAACCTGTTTTTCGGAATATGGGTTGTCCCTATGTGGGGATACTATTGGGTCCATACGGCTGCCCAAATCGAACTCGGACTGATAGACTGCCCCATCATAGTTTATGAAAGGGGAAAGAAACGGAAAGGTGGAAAAGGAGAGGGACCGGAATTTGAAAAGGCGGATGCCTTGGATGTAGTTAATAAGGCTGACGAATGGCAAAAGAAATATGGGAATGCCCCCAAAGGAAAAGGTGTAAGAATCAGCCTTGAAGGACTAAAAATGTTGAAAAAGGATAACGGAGGAAAATAGAATGGCGGATTTGGGTCAATTATGGTTTTCATTGGGTATAAAAGACAATACCCAGGCAGGTATAGAAGAAGCTATGAAGCGCTTCGACAAGCTAAATGCCAAACTTAAACTGGGTATAGACAAGAATGTTTTCAGGAATGCCATCACGTCGTACCTGAAGGGACAGGAATTCAAAGCCCGCATCACCCCTACCCTTCCCAAGAATACCGGTAAACTTTCCATGGAGGTGAACAAACAGACTTTGAGGGGAAGTATCAATGAAGCCTTGAAAGGCAAGGAGTTCGAGGCAAGGGTGAAAATGGTAGTTGAAAAGGCAAGCGTGCAGGATGCCATCCGGCAAGCCTTCTCAAAAGCCGGACTGAATTACAACACCACGGCCAGCGACGTGCGGTCACAAAGAATCTTGGAAATACAAGCACGCATGGCCCAACGTGCGGCCCTATCTCAAATACAGCTTGCCGCGGCACATTCCCGTGCCCAACGTGCGGCCGACTTGCAGGCCGCTTCGAGCGAACGCCTGAACCGTAGTATGAAGAGCGGAACTAACATTTCATCCCAACTAAGAAACCAGATAGCCAACCTGTACTCATTGTACACCATTGAACGTTTTGCCACCCAAATCGTAGAAATCGGCGGTGAGTTTCAAAAACAACGCATAGCCCTGAAATCTATCCTTGGTGATGCCGGAAGAGCGGAAACGATATTCGGAAAGATTCGGGACCTTGCGGTAGAAAGCCCCTATACTTTCAAAGACCTGACCGGCTACACCAAGCAGCTTGCTGCGTTCTCCATTCCTTACGAAGAACTTTATGACACGACCAAGAGACTGGCTGACATATCTTCGGGACTTGGTGTTGACATGGGACGCCTTATCCTGGCCTACGGACAGGTACGCAGTGCAGCATTCCTCCGTGGACAGGAAGTAAGGCAATTTACGGAAGCCGGCATCCCTTTGTTGGATGAGCTGGCTAAGAAGTTCAGCATGTTGGAAGGACGAGTTGTAAGCGTGGGAGAAGTGTTCGACAAAATAAGCCGTAGAGAGGTCCCCTTCCAGATGGTAAAAGACGTGCTTTGGGATTTGACCAACGAGGGAGGAAAGTTCTATAATATGCAAGCCGTCCTGACAGAGAGCCTTTCCGGAAAACTGGACAAACTCAAAGACAGCTATGAAATCATGCTTGCCGACATCGCCCAAGCCAATAACGGAATCATCGGAGGAAGCCTTGACTTGCTTTCCGAACTTACCGGACACTGGAAGGAAGTTGCTGAAGCCATCGGATCCCTTATCATAGCTTATGGGTCTTATAAGGCTGCCATAATAGCCGTAACTACTTACCAAAAGCTGGATATAGCCTTGTTGCGGCAGGCGGCAGTGGAGAAACGACTTGCGGCAGCAGCGAGCATATCCCTTTCAAACGCGGAAGCCGTGTCCGCCGCAAGAACCAAATTGCTGACATTAGCAAAAAAGAGGTTGATAGGCGTACTGAAATCATTATGGTCAGTGACCGCCGCAAATCCATATTTTTGGGTAGCAGCAGGCGTAACCACATTAGTATACGCTGTGTACAAACTGATTACCGCCGCGAGCGCGGCTGAAGCAGCCAATGAGGCATTCAACCGTTCTATGGAACGCATAGGCCAGACCATTGACAATCAGAAGAATAAAATCAACGAGCTCTTGAATGTCATCCGAAGTGCAGATTCTTCTTCCCTACAGAAGCAAATGGCCTTTGATGAGCTTTCTGTGTTATCTCCTGCCCTGGCACAAGCATACGATTCCCTGAAAAAACTGGAAGAGGCCGACTTGACGAACGTGAACCGTCAGGTCAGCGAGCTGGCCGATGAAAGCCGTTTGTCCATGCTCAAAAGCCAAGCAGATGCCTTGGAAGGGTTGGTCAAAGAATTGTCCAAGATGAACCGTCTTGCAAGCATTGGTGCAGGTTCCGGTGCCGGGGATTATGCGAAACTCCGTTCGGCATTGAAGTCGGAATATGGCATACAAGGCAGTGTAGCGTGGGATGTCGGCGACTGGTCGGAGGCGGCGCAGGAGGTGTTGAACAATATACGCAGGGAGATAGAGAAGATAGAAGATGCGAAAAGACGTATTTCCGTGCCCACAGAAATGGATGTGAGGCTTTCAGAATCCAGTTACCGGAACGCAGAGGAAAAATTCGACTACCTGAGTGACTTTGCCACCGCGATGAAGAAGGAGGTGGAGGGCACGATGGCACTCCACGTGGACGGCACGCACGCGGAACGTGACACGGACAGCATCATCGCCGAACTAGAAGGAAAACTGAAGACGATGGAGGGCATTCCCCTTTCTGTGGAACAGCAGAAAGTGAAGGACGGCCTGCAAGAGACGTTGGGGTACATGAAACGGTGGAAGGAAATGGGCATAACGGGCGGTACGTTCACCATCCCACTATTTTTCGACTTGAAACTTAGTGATTTGGAGAGCGAGACGGAAAATGCCAAGAAGAAGTTCAATTACATTACCGGGCAGTGGGAGGAAGCGAACAAGGAATTCGGAACCTTTGCAGAAAACCGCATGAAAGCTATAAAAAAATGGAAGGATGCGGAAAAGAAATACAATGAGGCCAAAAGCGCAAAAGACATCACGGACAAAGACGGTTCTATCATCAAAGGCTATACCGAACAGCAAGAACGTCTCAAAGAACTAAAGAATAAGGTGGAATCGGCCAAAAAGGAGGCGGAATCTTTCGGCGCAGACACGGGCAAACCAGCACAGCCGGACAAAGACCCTATGGCGGACTTGTGGAATGAACGTATCAGACTGATAGAAAAGGCCATTTCCTATTATAAGGAATGGTCAGAAATAGAAGGCAAGAAAAATGCTTCCGAACGTACCCAATCCAGTCCATTATTCTCCTCCGTAAAAAGCTATCTTGACCTCGGCATAGAAAGTCCTGAAAAAATCTGGGAACAAATACGGGAAGAACTCGGAAACAGCAAAGGTCAAAGGAAGCTTTTCGTAGACCTCGGATTCAAAATAGAAGATTTACGTCAAGGGAAAGAAAAAAAAGAACTGGACCGCAATCTGAAAGAAATTGAGAAATATATCTCTGAAAGTACAAAGAAATGGGATTTGTTCAAAGATTTATCCGATGCAACAGGTAACCGAAGCCTGGCCGGCCAAATCGTTTTCGGCGGTCTGATGGAATCAGAAAACCTTGGAGACGAACTGAAAAAGAAAATCGAAGAAAAACTCAGTGGCACAACCTTTTCTTTTGAAGACGTACTCGGCATGGACGAAAAAGGGCTGGAGGACAACGGACTGAAAACACTTAGCGGGCTTGTGTCCGCCTATCGTGAAAATTCGGAAAAGCTCAAAGAAGAACAGGTGAAAAACCTCAGCGAGCTTATCAAAAACCACAAGGACTATGCCGCAAAGATAGAGGAAATAGAAAGCAACCTACAAAAGGACTTGAAGGACATTGAAGGGCGAAGAGCAGAACTTGAAACAGGAGGTGTGGATGTTGAAAGCTTGATTTCGAGCCGTAAGAAAAAAGCAGAAGAAGACAAATCTTCCGTATTGTTGGAACAATTCAAAAAAGAATCCGATTGGGCGAATATCTTCGACGACTTGGGGCGCATGTCTACGAGGACGATAGACGACATGATCGAAAGAATCAATACGTTCTCCCGATCACAAGAGTTGTCTGTGGAAGAGACAAAAGAGCTGATAGAAGCCATGCGCAAACTCAGGGAGGAGTCCTTGGAAAGAAACCCGTGGAAAGGCATCTCCAATGCGTCCAAAGAACTTGCAAAATGGAAGGAACTGCAACATTATCTTGGTAATGCTGAAGAACTTTCATTCTTTGACAAGGAATCAGGAAAAACCGTAAAATACACCCGTGCACAGATTGAAAACGGGATTATCGCCTCACAAGAAGACATGGTGAAGTCTATAGACCATGTAATAGACGGATTAGAGGCCATGAATACAGCCGTATCCTCCGTTTCAGGCATGTTGGAATCTCTGGGAATGGAAGGCGCAAGTGATATTACCAATCTCATGGATGGCATTTTCAGCAGTTCAAACTCAATGGGCGGGAGCTTCCAATCCATAGGCAAACTGTTTGGGGTATCAGATGCCGGAATATTGAAAAACCTTGGGTTCGTAGGCATGGGTATCGGAGCCGTGACGGGAATTATCGGAGGAATTGCCAAACTTCATGACAAGAAACTTGACGATGCAATACAGAAAAGTCAAAGACGCGTAGAGGAATTGCAAACCGCATACGACCAACTTGGGAAAGCCGTGGAGCGTTCTTTCGGTGCAGCCACAGATGCGGCAGAAAGAGCGTTGTCCTCGTATGAACAACTCGCCGAACAAGCCGAACGTGCCGGAAGCAAACTAAGCGCAGCCTATTCGATACCATACGATGTGCTGAAAGACGGAGGACGCAGCATGATGAATGACCTTCTTCCGAAGAGTAAAATGGAAAAATTTATTTGGAACGGAGGAAAATCACACGGCTTCGCGGCTTCACTGAACTTCACAGTGAGCATCGAGAGAGAGGCATACGAAGCCTTAAAAGCAGTGGGGGCCGGAGAAAAAGGTAGTGAAGACAATGTCTACATGGCCCAATATGCAAGCCTCGTAGGTCAACGTCTGGAATTACAGAAACAACTGAGTGCAGAGGAAGATAAAAAGGATTCTGATCCGGCCAAGATACAGGACTACCAAGAGCAAATTGCTGAACTGAACGACCAGATTACTTATTTTGTACAAGACACGGTGGCCTCTCTTTACGAGCTTGATTTACAAGACTGGTCGAAACAGTTGAGCGATGCACTTGTAGATGCCTTCAGAAACGGAGAGGATGCAGTAGAAGCTTTCGAACAGACGGCGAGCGACCTCCTTTCAAGGGTAGCAAGCAACATCCTGCGCATAGGTATCCTTGAACCGGTGATGAAGAAGCTGCAAAAGGCGCTTTTCGGGGAAATGGACGAGAATGGGAATTATCAAGGTGGAATCATCAACCTGAATGATTTGAACGGAACGATGGATGAAGGGATGAAATATCTTTCAGACTGGTTCAATACAGAAGGGAAAAATATTGTGGATGCCATGAACAACGCTTTCCAACTGCTAAATGAAAAGAGCGGTGGCCTTTTAAGCAAAACGGAAAGCGGAGGCAGCATGCGTTCAAGTATCCAAGGCGTGACGGAAGACACAGCCGACTTACTGGCTTCCTATATCAATGCCATGAGAGCCGATTTGAGCGCACAGCGTTCTGTCATAGAGAAATATTGCGGAGAACAGTTCCCCGAAATGACCCATCTGGCAGAAGCACAGTTGCAGCAACTCCAGATTATCGTTAAAAATACGGGAGAGCACACAAGGATAGCATCAGATATCAGAGACATGCTACGCAGTGCCAAACAAAGCAAGTCTTCTGGTTTCTGGATTCATTAAAAAATATCATCATGAACAAACTGAATGAAGAAATAATGTCAGGGGCAAAGGCCTGCGGTATTTGTGAAGAATGGTACAATATGATGAAGGACGCTGACAAGGACGGCCTGCTCGACATGTACAAACGAGGAATAGACTTCGTAATCAAGCATTCATTTCCTGAAAATTCATACCTCCTCTCCCATTCCACAGATGAAATCCGGCACAAACATCTGATATTCATTGACGAGACTGTACCGGAAGGAGGGGAAAACGGGACTTATGTATTCAATGGTACATGCCGAGGACAGATTTCATTCGACCGGTATTCTGCGTCTACACTACATATACGGGACAATAGCCAAGTCGTTATCTCGGCAAAAGGGCTTTCAAAAGTTTTTATAAACGTGTATGACCATTCACGTGTGGAAATCATACAGGAGGATGCTGCTAAAGTATTTGTATACTTTCATGGAGAGACATGCCATATTTCTTCCCATGAAGAAAGCTACGGAAATGTTCTCATCCGCAAGAAATAAACCATATAAAAATATGATTATTTAGAAAATAATATTATATTTGCATTCGTAGAACAATAGTAAATCATTTGAAGGCCACAGAGCCTGCCCCATGGGATAAAACCTTTATGGGGCAGGCTCTGTTTTTCTATTCAGACCATGAGTAAGGCTTACACCATATTGATTCAAAAAGAGAAAGAAGGCGCAGCGGTGAAGGACACGGTAAGGGACTGGAACATCGCCTGCACCGACATACCTTTTCTTCCGGAAAACGAGGCCAAAGAACTCCCGTCACGTGACTGGCCGGATGAGGACGGTGAAGATACGTACCATCCTGAAACCATAAAGATGAAAGCATACGACCTGGATATCTCACTTTGTTACAAAGGAGACCTTGGAAGTGCCTATACCCAAATAGAAGAATTCATGGCATACCTTACCGGGAGGGACGGAGGAGGTACATTTTTCAAAATCTACAGTCCCCATACACTCATCGGAAGAGGCGGTTGTTACATGAAACAATTTGCCCCTGACGACTTCTGGAAGGGAAACGGAGAAGACGTGTTAGAGTTTAAAATCACCGTAAGGGTAACAGAACCTTGCGGTAACATTATTCTATCTGCATGAAATACGAAATATTAGACAAGACAGGTAAAAATAAACGTTGTACGGTAACGAGTTTGGAATACAACGGAGAGTTTATGGGTGAAAGCTATGTACTCTGCAAGGTGGAAAGCGAGGTGCCCATAGATTTTCAAACAGGAGACTATCTGGAATACCGAGGAGAAAAATATGAAATAAACTACGACCCCTCTGTCCTCAAAAAATGCCGTGCAAGTTACAACAGAGACGCCTTCACATACGACAGCATCAAACTGAACAGCGCAAGCAACGACTTAGTAAAATGCCTTTTTCTGGACTATGTAAAAGAAGATAACCTTATACATTATTCTTCCCTGCCGAAATTCAGTTTTTTCGCCTCCAACGTGGAAGACCTCGCGGAACGTATACAGGCCAATTTGGACCGTTTATACAGCGGAGACAGAAAGTGGACAGTTAAGGTATCCCCCGGATGCGGAGGAAAGACGGATGTTTATGTTGCGGCAGAACAAATCAACGTGTGGACCGCACTGGGATATTCTTATTCAAAATTCAAGGTGCCTTTCATTATAAAAGGCCGCACCATAACTATCGGTGCTGCATCAGAAACTTTAAACAAGGTTTTCAAGTATGGCAAAAATAACGGACTTTACGAAATAGAGTCCGTAACAGAACAAGATGCGGACATCATCACCAGACTTAAAGTTTATGGAAGCACAAGGAACCTGCCCAACCGGTATTATAATAACCTACGAGAGGCATACGCCATAGTAGAAATCAGCAGAATAGAATATGAGCGTATCGACAACACCCATGCCAAATGCAAGATATTCAGCGACAATGCACCGGAAAAAATCGGTACCTGGAGCGAAGTTCGCATCAATGGAGAAGTGCATAAGGTGGCAAGCCGACAAGAATTCGATGACGATGTGCCCTCTCCTCAAGAGTGTACGTTCATTGAATTATCAAAAGGGAAATACGAACTCTTGTCTGTTCCGGTAACATACGAGGAACACCATAACGGTCTGAACTACGAAATCAAAATGCTTTGGCATGAAGCGACAATCGGTACGGAATGCGAAGTATACGTAGAAGGTATGCTCCGTTCAACTTTCGAGGTAAGAAACAGCAATAACCGCAGCCTATGTTATGACAAGGCATACGCCTACGTACGCGACATACTTTTAATCCCAGCAGAAGAGATACCTGATTTCAATAGTTTCATGTCTTCCGCGAGCTACACGAACCACGGTGACGGAAACCATGAATATGACTTGAAACTGTACCATGAGACGAGCGTGGAATATGAGCTCGTCGAATCTCCCTCTCCTACACGATTTGAAATCTTGTACGCATCGGAAACAAGCAAAATCGGAGAAAGTTTCCTCACCGGAAACCATAACGGTTCATTGCTACCCAATAATATGTATGCCCCCAATCTGATGCTTCCCGATTTTCCTTCTATCACACTCGACCCCTATATAGACAGCGACAACATTGAAAAGTACGGTATACGTGAAGGTTGCGTGTTTTTTGACGGAAGCAATGATGAACTGGAAGAGATATTTCCCTCCATAGAAGGCATGAAAGCGGAAGACCTACGGGATGCGGGTATAGATGTGTCGTTGGCAGAAGACGACAACGGGAATTTGGATGAATTGGCCGATGCCGAAAAAATACAAGACGACGGAGCCATTACGCCGGGAGATATTATCCCCACCTTCACTGTCACGCTGAAAGATGTGGGATTCAACCTCGCCCAAGAGATAGGCGATGATTCTTCCATTAGCATGAAAAGCGGATATTGCAGCGGACGTGAATTTAAAATCAGGAATTGTGTTCCCACAGAAAAAAACGGGGCAAAGTGTTACCTGCTAAGGTGTGAACGCGCGGAAGATGAATCCAATAAATTGTATTATCCTTATAAATTATACCCCCTGCAAGCCGGAGACAAATTTGTAATTTTAGGAATAGACTTGCCAGACGTATACGTAAAGGCTGCTTCACAGAGGTTATTACGGGAAGGAAAAGAATATCTTTCCGAAGTAGACCACATGAAACATACCTATTCCCCAAAAATAGACGAGATTGCGATGGCTCGCCAACACGACGAAGCCATACAATCCGGAGGTATAAGTCTTCACGACACCATCAAGGAGGGCATGCTGATAAGGATTTCCGATGAGGACCTTTTTAATGAAGAGTTACATATCACTATCGACACCCTCACCATAAAGGAAGGGGAAAGCCTGATACCAAGTTACGAAATCACCCTCAAAGAGACCAAGGAGGAAGGCACACTGGAGCGCATGCAAAACAAGATTGACGCTATTGCATCCGGAAACTCCGTAAATCATGCCGGCGGGACGATCGTCAACCTGCAAGGGAATTACCTGAAAAAAGATACGGAAGATGCCGCTACCGCCCTTATCAGCTTCTTGAAAGGCTTATTATACGGGAATTACAAACCAGGAGAAAGCGGAGGTGCACTGAAAGAAGACGGAAGTGCAGAGTTTGATAGTGCCACGATAAGAAAAGGACTGAATATCGGCGAGTTTTCAAGCATAAACCGTTTAGGAGACGCTGTTCTCAACTCCATTTCATTGCGCAACCTTTTTCAAATCGGGAATTTCTCATCCGGCGAATCGGGCGGCCAAATCTCGGACAATGGCGCGGCGGAGTTGGCCTCTTTGTTGCTGAGGGGCGCATTGGAGATTGGAAAGTATTCCGCAGGCAAGTCGGGCGCGAAGATTGGCGAGGACGGAGCTGCTGAGCTGCTGAGCGTGTTGGTGCGTGGACTGGTAACGGCAAAGGGCATACAGTCGCCGGGATTCTCGACAGGAGCATTGGGCACGGGGCTGTGCCTGAAAATGGACGAGAACGGGGATTCTTATATTGAGGTGGACCGCATGCTTGTGCGCAAGGTGGCAGAGTTCATCCAGCTTGTGATTCAGGAAATCAAGCACGTGGGCGGGCAAATCGTGCTTACCCCGGCCTCGATGAAGTGCATCCGCGTGGAAGACACTGGAGATTCCTACCGTTGCTATTTCGAGGCGACGGACGGGGAAAAGACGGTGGAGAACCAGTTTGTCTCCGGTGACCAGGCACGCGCCCAGACGTTCAACGTGAAGGAGGGCGTGAACGAGAACGTGAAGAACACTTATTATTGGCGTCTGGTGACGGGCGTGGGGGACAACTACATAGACCTCTCGAAGACGGACTGCGACGCGGGGAGCACGGTACCGGCCGCCGGTGACGAAATCGTCCAGTTGGGAAACCGGAACGACGTGGCCCGACAGGCAGCCATTATCCTTTCGGCTTATGGGAACGATGCCCCTTATTTCAAGATGTACCGGGGCATCAACTCTTACAAACTGGAAGGCAAGGAGTTTGTCAACCTCTCACGGAAGGATGTCATGATTATCTCCGACAATATAAAATTGTCCACCGGCGAGACGGTGAAGGAATACATCAACGGCGCGGTGGGAGACGTACAAAGCAAAGTGGATGAAGTGAGCGGAAAGGTGGAGGACGCGGTGGAGCGTCTGGCGGAGCAGCAGAATTACATCGCCGCCCTACAGAAGACCGCCGGGGACTTGCAGAACCAGATTGACGGCGCGATAGAAAGCTACTTTGAGAAAACCGACCCGACAACCTCCAACTACCCGGCGAACGAGTGGACCACCGAAGAACAGAAACAGGCGCATTCAAACGACACTTATACCAATCTCAGCACGGGCAAGAGCTGGAAATGGGTGAAGGACGGTGACACGTGGAAATGGAACGCCATCACGGACACGGCCACGGAAAAGGCTTTGGCCGCAGCGGCCAAGGCTCAGGATACGGCTGACGGCAAACGCAGGGTATTCGTTAGCCAACCCACCACGGGGCAGGCTTACGACGTGGGCGACCTTTGGGTGAACGCGACTTACGGGGATACGTACAAGAACGACCTGCTGCGTTGCAAAACCGCCAAGAAAGAGAATGAGGCTTTCTCCATCTCGCATTGGGAGCTTGCCTCACGCTATACGGACGACACGAAGGCCAACGAGGCGGCAGAGGCCGCACGGGAGGCTGCGGAGGCCGCGAATGCGGCACAGGAAGCCGCCGACGAAGCCGCCGCCACGGCAGGGGAAGCCAAGACGGAAGCACAAGCCGCCAACACGGAACTGGACAACCTGAAATCCGACGGCACGATAAGCCCGGTGGAGAAAACCGCGCTGAAGCAACAGCATGCCGACATAAAGGCGGAACACGGGCAGATAACGGCGGAGGCCGGAAAGTATTCCATAAGCGTGACGGACTATGAGGCCGCGTACAAGAAGGCCGATTCCGCGCTTACCAAATACACAGCCTCCACTCCCGAATACATCACCGTGGAATCCGACTATTCGGACATCTCCGCCTATTATTCCAAACGGCAGACGATATTGGATACCATCGCCGCAAAGGCCAAGGAAGCATCGGACGCGGCGAAAAAGGCGGCAGACGACGCTGCCGCGAAGGCAGAGGAGGCGGCAGAATCGGCGAGCGAGGCGGCACAAAAGGCCATAGAGGCCAAGACAGCCGCGGACAATGCGGCCACGGCAGCGAAAAACGCCCAGGACGATGCCGACGAGGCGAACTCCATGCTTTCGGACATCGCTAACGACAACAAGCTCACGGCGCAGGAAAAACAGCAGACCAAAAAGGAATGGGACGTGATAGTGTCCGAGAAGCCTAAAAACGACGCTTCGGCGGACAAGTTCGGCGTGTCCAAAACGGCCTACGGCTCCGCTTACACGGCATTAAGCACGTATATAACGCCCCTATTGTCAGATTTAAGTTCTACAAGCAACATCACGGGCACGGAGTTCAGGGCGAAGTTCAAGGCTTACTATGACGCGCGCACGGACTTGCTGAATGCCATATCGGCCAAGGCCAAGGAGCTGGCCGACAACGCGCAAGAGGCGGCTGACGCGGCAGCGGAGAGCGCCTCGCAGGCCATAGAGGACGCGGCGGCGGCGAAGAATGCCGCCGACAAGGCGCAGGCGGACGTGGACGCCGAGAAGGAGCGCATGGACGAATGGGCGGCCGACGGCAAGTTTTCCCCTTCTGAAAAGAAACAGTTGAAGGAGGAGCTTGCCCGCATCGACGGGGACAAGACGCAGGTCACGGACGGTTACACGAAGTACGGCCTCGGTACTCCCACAGCTTATAACACGGCTTACACGAACTACCGGACGGCTATCAACGGCGTGGTGTCTTCCTCTTCGGAGACCGTGGCCATCCCTTCGGACTTCGCCACGAAGCGCACGGCGTACTATACGCAGAAGAGTGCCGCCCTGACGGCCATCTCGGACGCGGCGAAGGCGTACGCGGACAAGGTGGTGGCGGGAATTAAAATGGGAGGGCGTAACTATGCGTGGGGAACTACCAATGAGAAGAAGGTGACTTCGGTGGCTTATAAAGAAAATCACACCGACACTCTCGGATACACGACGATTGGATTAAAGAAAGGTGACAAGGTTGTGGTATCATTCGACTATGAGGCGAAAGACATTGTTTTTGAGAGCAACTCAAAAATATCTGCACAGTTTAACGAATATTACGCCTACAGTGGATTTGGGCTTGTTCTAAGAGGCAATGGGAAAGGGCACCACACGTCTTCCATCATCACGCTTAACACCCATTACAATTCATCCGACCCCGTTGTCGAGACAGACAATGGAAGTCCTTTTATCCGTTTTGACTATATCAAGATAAACCCCGGCGGTTACTTCCGCGTGTGGAACTTCATGGTCAACAAGGGGACGGTGGAAGCGGACTGGACACCCGCCATCGAGGACGTGAACGGGATGATAGAGGATGCCCAAAAGGCGGCAGATGACGCAGCGGAAGCGGCCAAGAACGCTCAGGCTGATGCCACGAATGCCAACAAGGAACTGGCGAACATCAAGAGCGACAACCTCATATCCCCTATCGAAAAGACAGCCCTGAAACAGCAGCAGGCGGACATCCGTTCGGAATACGGGGAGATTACCGCCAACGCCGCACGCTATGCCGTGTCCACCACGGCTTACAAGTCGGCTTATGACCTTGCCAACGCTGCCCTGACGAAATATACGGCTTCGTCACCGGAATATATCACGGTGGGAAGTGACTACGCGAACATATCGGCCTACTACGATGCGCGGAAGACCATCCTCGACGCGATTGCCGCTGGGGCCAAGAAAGCTGCGGACGACGCGACGAACAAGGCGAATCAGGCTGTGGAGGATGCCGCGCGTGCGGGGCATTACTATCTGGACTTGGACAACGACGGCGGCCCGGTGTCGTGTGACGCTTCGGGGAACGTGACCGGCGGATTCCCGAGCAGCAAGGCCACGGTATATTATGGCACGGAACCTGATACGGGTTGGGCGTTTACGGGTGCATTCTCCGGATGTTCCGGAAGCGTGAACTCATCGACGGGACAAATCACGGTCACGGGGGTAAGCGCGGATACTGGCACGGTGACAGTCACGGCCAAGAAGAGCGGAAAGACAGACCTATCTGCGGTATTCTCTGTATATAAAGTAAAGGCGGGAGCGGACGGAGCGGACGGCACAAACGGAGTGGGCATCAAGTCCATAACCAACAAGTATGCCGTATCCGCATCGAACACCACCGCGCCGACATCATGGAGCGACACGGTACCTACAATGACCACCACGAACCGTTATCTGTGGAATTATGAAATTGTCACCTATACCAACAGCACGACAAGCGAGACCAAAAAGAGGGTCATAGGTGCATACGGAAATACAGGCAACACGGGCGCCACCGGGGCGACGGGTGTGGGTATAAAGTCCATTACGGAATATTATTTGGCCTCTTCGGCATCGAGTGGAGTGACAACTTCAACGTCAGGATGGACGACTTCGGTGCAGTCCACTTCATCTTCCAAGAAGTACCTTTGGAACTATGAGGTGGTGACTTACACCAATGATACGAAATATACGAGCAGTCCGGTGATTATCGGTACTTATGGGGATAAGGGTGATACTGGTCCACAGGGAGTACAGGGTCCAAAGGGTGCGGACGGGACGCCCCGCTATACTTGGATACGCTATGCTGACAACGCATCGGGTTCGGGCATCAGCAACTCGCCTACGGGAAAAACTTATATCGGGTTTGCTTATAACAAGACCACCGCCACGGAAAGCAACACGCCTTCGGATTATACATGGTCACTTATCAAAGGCGAAAAGGGCGACCAAGGTGTTCCGGGGGCAAAAGGGGCTGACGGGAAGACCACTTACACATGGATAAAGTATTCCGATAACTCGACGGGCAGCGGGATGTATGACACTCCCAAATCCACGACACAGTACATCGGCATAGCAGTAAACAAGACAACGGCCACAGAGAGCAATACTCCATCGGATTACACGTGGTCTAAGTTCAAAGGTGACGACGGTGCGGACGGGAAAGGCATCAAGAGTACCGCCGTGACTTATCAGGTAAGCACATCGGGCACCACGCCGCCCACAGGAACGTGGAACAGTTCTATCCCTTCCGTGGCTGCCAATCAGTACCTTTGGACGCGTACAGTGATAACCTACACGGACAATACCACATCTACATCGTACAGCGTGGGTAAGATGGGGGCTAACGGGGCAAAAGGTGACAAGGGCGATACGGGACCCGCAGGAGCTGACGGTGACGGCATCGTATCGGTATCGAACACTTACCAAATAGGCAGTTCCGGCACGACGGCACCGACAGGAAGCTGGAGCGCAACTGTACCTTCGCCACAGAAAGGTAAATACCTTTGGACGAAAACGGTGACGACTTACAAGAAGAGTGACCCGACAACGGTATATTCCGTGAGTTATTACGGTACGGATGGTACGGCGGCCAAGTATGTGAGGGTTGCGGGCGACCAGGTGTTTATATACACCAACAATTTTTCAGGGAATCCCACTCCTACTTCCATTACGCTGACGGCCACCCTCACGGGGACATCCGGCTACCAGTGGAGCTATAAACAGGCGGGACAGACTTCTTTCACGAACATATCGGGAGCCACTTCGCAGACTTATGCCTTGGCACATAACAATTCGACGGTTTGGGGTAGCGCGAAGTCTGTGACCATACGTTGCACCTCGGGCGGTGTATATGACGAGATGACGATAGCCAAGGTTTCTTCGGGTACCAACGGGACGAATGGCAAGGATGGCACAAATGGCACGAATGGAAAGGACGGTGCCGCCGGTAAGAACGGCGCGGATGCCTACACCATAATTCTGGGCAATGAATCGCATGCCTTCCAAGGGACAACAAGCGCGGCCATCGCTGCATCCACGAAATGCGAGGTTATCGCATACAAGGGTGCCACAAGGGTGGCGGCAACAATCGGTACTATAACCGGAGCACCGTCGGGAATGTCCACGAGCATCTCAAGTAACGGAACCACATCGGCCTCGTTCACGGTGTCCGTCACTTCTTCGTTGACTACCGGACAGGGCGTGCTGACTGTACCTATCACCGTGGACGGGAAGTCTTTCACGAAGAATTTCTCATTTTCCGTGGCTTTCAAGGGCAACACGGGCGCCACCGGGGCGACGGGTCCCAAGGGGGATGCGGCTGTATTCTACATCATAGAGACTGACGTGCGCATCGTAAAGAAGTCTTGGGACAACAAGCTGACCCCGACGTCCGTGACTTGTACGAAATACAAACAGACGGGAAGCAATGCGAGGGCAACAACTACGGAAAAGACATTGAAATACCAGCGTGTGGGCACGGACAGCAGCGTACAGACCGCTGCAAGCGGAAGTTCGGTAACGGTATCCCCTACTTCTACGACGACCTCCATAAAGTTCTGGCTTTATGACGGGAGCACCATCATAGACAGGGACGAAATCCCTGTCGTGGGTGACGCTGTGGATGTTTATGAAAAGGTGCATGCAGAAATAACGGCTGCGGAAGGTGAAATCGGTTTATTGTCTACCAAGGTCACTACCGTGACGGATTCCGTAACGGGTCTTGAAAAGGAAGTGGAGACCAATACCGCCGAAATAAAATCCGCCAAGGGACAGATTTCGAGCACGGCATCGCAAGTGAGTTCTTTGGGCACGAGGGTAAGTACCGTGGAGCAGACGGCCAGCGGCCTCACTACTACGGTGAACGGCCTTAACGGGAAGGTGTCGAAACTGGAACAGACGGATTCGAGCCTGACGAGCAGGATTACCTCGGCGGAGGGAAAGGTGAGCACCATCGAGCAGAAAGTGAGCAGCATTTCACTGAAAGTAGACGGCATAGAGCCTGTGAACCTTTTCAGGGACGGTTCCTTCGAATCCGGGTATAACACTTTCAGAACATCGGGAAGCGGTAAAGACGACGTGGAGGTCGGCATATCGGCCAACGGAAAAGTGGGAAAGAATGCCATGATGGTGAAATGGCCGGGCAAACGCACAACGGTCTACCTTGAACAAAAGCCCTTCGTGAATCCCAATGCTACCTATACCGTCTCGTTCTGGATGTACACCAACGTAGCGACGAATTACCAGGCTTTCGTCGTCAATGCATTAGACAAGAACGACAACAACCTAAGCGTGAACGACTCTACGTTAAACATTGAAATCCCCGGAACCAAGTGGACACAGTTCATCCATAGGTTCACGACCCCGGCCAACACGGAACGCCTTGAATTTTACTTCCGTGCCAGTGCTAATGTAGAGAACGGAACGATTTCATATATTGACGGGTTCATGCTACTGAAGGGGGATTATCTGGACAATATTCCCTCTTATTTCATTCCTAACGACAGTGTGAACGGTGACACCCTTCTTTCTACGGGAATAGACATAGAGAACAAAAAAGTCATTGTGACGAGCGACCAGTTCGTCATACAGAACAATGACGGAGAAGTGACGGCGAGCGTGAATGAGGATGGTGTGCTTTCGGTGGGAAGCGGGGAGTTCTCGGGTTTCATCCGTACCATACCACGTATCATAACGAAGAATACGGGCGATAACGGAGATGTGGAGTTCAAGGACAATTACTACCAAATCAGCTTAAGCAACTTGTACAAAGGAGGCTTCATCTATGTGGACGTGGAATCGAACAGCTATGCCGGTGACGGAATCAAATTACCGTTGGGGCTAAAGTACGCCGGTGCGAGAGTGACTATCGTGAACAAGTATCCGGCCAAACGGCTTATCATAACTACAAGGCATGAGGCTTTGGACCCGGGTTACGGAGATTGGAGCGATGACGAGAACAATGCAATGCGGCTCGGTGGCGTACAGATAAGCCACGTGGAGATGGGAAATGTGAGCACACAAGGAAACAACCGTTTTGTGGAGCTGCTTGCCGTTCCGTATTATCTGGACGAGACAATAGGCAGCGTAAAGTACCAGGGACAGGTGGAATGGGTGGTACTGAACAATCAGGAGTTCACGACGGCCAACAATACGACAGGGGGAAAATATGCGAAATTCAAATAACATTATTCATTTATTAAAAACAAAAGGTTATGGAGATTAAGACAAACAGTACGAGGGTGATTTACAACGGAGAGACCACAACGGCAAATGCCAAGTACAACATCGAGTATGAGACGGACGGTAAGGAACTGAAACGCGTGAACGCCTTGGTGAACAAGGTGGAGGAAGTGGAGCTTCCTATGGAGGAAGGCATGCAGAAGGGCGTGCAGGAAACCCTGTTGGGCAGTATCTATTATGAGAACGGTTATTACACGATGTCGAACTTCCCGGAGAGTGAGGAACTGCCGAAGTACATATCGGATGCCATCCAGATAGTGAAGCAGATAAAAGAAGACGCTTCTGCCTGACTATTGAAACAACGGGTATAAGGCGGCGGTGCCTGCCTTACCCGTTTGCCGGGGTCTTGTCTTGTGGACCGGGGGGCTTTGGCATTAATTAGAAAAATGTATTGTAATGGAGAAAGCTATTATTGATTTTATTGAAAACCACATGATGAACCACATCATACTCATAGCGTTATGCGTGGCGGCCACGATAGGTGCAATGGCCGTGGATTTGGTCTCGGGGGTACAAAAGGCCAAACAACGCGGTGAGGCACGGACTTCTACGGGATATAAGAAGACGGCCACGAAGGCAAAGAAGTATTTCACGCCTTTCCTGACGTTGTGTTTTATCGACATCCTTTGTTGCGTGGTGATTCCCATTCCGGTGTTCTCGATGTTGTGGACGGCTTACTGCATTTTCTGTGAGTTTGTGTCCGTAAGGGAGAAATCATGGCAGAAGGAGGAGCTTCGGAAGGCGGAGAAGACGATGAGAGTAATCATTGACAACAAGGATGAGATAGCCAAGATGGCGGCAGAGCTTCTGTTTCAAAGGGAGAATGAGAATAATACAGTAAAGAAGGAGGAAAAATAAGATGGCACTTAGGAATTTGAATTTCACCCTTCAGGGTGACAGGTATGTGGCGGAAGAGACCGTGAATGCGGACTATGCACTTCATCTGGAAAGGAAGGCGGGCGGCGGGTTTTATATTTTGCAGCGCAGTTCGGACGATGGCATGTTCGTGTCGTGCCCGCTCCCGGCGGGCTTGTACAATCCCGGCCAGTTCATAGACTGGTGTTTCGGCCATGGCGTTTATCCGATGCACATCAGGATTGAGAGCATGACGGAGGTGACGAAGGGCACTATCAGGGAGGCGGAATGATGGAGAGGATGAACTTTTCACGGTTGAATATGACGGGGCTGGGAACAGCCCGCGTCAATTCTTCCGGTATCACGGAGTGCGGGGATTCGTATGAGCTTATTGACAATGCCTTGCTCTTGGAGAATGGGAAGGCTTGGCTTTGGACTGACGGAAGTCCCGTAATGATGGCAGAGGTGACGAGAAGGACAGTTAAGAAACAATTAAAACATAAGTAGTTATGGCAGTAGAAGGAAAAACGATATTACAGACTACGGAACGCACGGAGCTGACGGGGAAAGAAGGTATCCCGTTTCAGGAGGGGACGCAGAACGGGCACATGCTTCTGGAGAAAATCAAGGAATATATTAGTAGTGACGTCTATATTTGCCCCGGTGCTTTTCAAACAACAGAAGGATGGTCTACAACAGACGTAGAATCTATTGTAGGGAATTGGGATGAGTTTACAAAAGCTGTCTTAGGTAGAAAGGCAATTATCACCAGTATTTACTCACAAGATGCAGCCTATACAGGTATAGGCTTAACTGCCCAAGCAATTGAAGGCTACGCTTTATTTATTATGGTACAGGATAAGTATTTTGCATATTTAATTAGTGAAGACTTGGTAATCCTTCTTATTAGTGATACTGTGCTCTTTGCGAATTCTGTTGTAGATAATTTGAATAGTTTAGAAACTAAGCAGCCTCTCTCTGCCAACCAAGGTAGGATTCTTAATGAAAATATTTCGGAAATCTCAAATCCTGCCTCTGCGGAAAAGGATGGATTAATGTCGAAAGAGGACAAGGAAGCCTTTGACAATATGAAAGACGGCGGTGCCATCGAATATAAGGAGATTTCCGGGCAGACGGTGGATGCCGATGACCTTATCGTGCCGAAACTCACTGTAAGATACCTGAACAAGAACGCCTCCACAGCGGGAAACATATCGAATATACCGGCAAAGGGAGGCTTCGTTTTGGAATCAATGTGCGTGAGGTATGTGGATAAGGATAATTGCGGGTATATTCAAAGATGGGTTTCCCAAGCTACTGATGACAATCTCCTTCCATACTCTTATATAAGACAGTATGCAGATGGAGAATGGACCGAATGGCGTAAAGAAGTAGATACGTACATCTCTGTCAATGAACCTTTTCAAAAAGTGGGATTATATTTCAACACGTCTGGATTCCAAGTGGGAAACGTATCCAATTCTTCGGTAGTAAAAAATGGGTCTTTTGTCATTTCAATGGGTTATACAGCACTACACCTGACAGGAATTAAAAACAGTACCACTTATAAGGTTGTGTCGAATGCTTCAGTGGGATATTGGATGATGAAGACCTGCCCGCAACAATTCTTCCATGCCGGAAAGGTCGCAGTAAGTGAAGATAAAACAAGCGAATCGGCTGAGACAAAAAAACAATACGTGGCCGAAGTGGTATCCGTGAATGCGGAAGAAGAGACCGTGACGTTCTCAAAGACTCTAAACCCTTATACGGATTTCAATGATTATTCCGCGAAATTTTATGCTTATGTGGATAAAGCCTCATTTTCACTTGAGGCTGGAACCACATTCAATTATTCCATATCGGGCACGGAATGTGTGGCAGGCGGGGACGAATCCGGAAATTGCGTGGCTATTGGAGCCCGTTGCGTGTCCATCGAGGACAATTCAGTTGCACTCTGTTGGCAGACTGTAGCATTAAACTTCGCCGAGACGGCATTGGGGATATCCAACAAGTCGCACAAAGGGGATTCTGCGGACAAGCAGACATTGTTTTCCATCGGCAACGGGACGCAGTATTTCAACGATTGGGGGACGGCAAAACAGAAGAACGCCATGGAGGTGATGAAGAACGGTGACGTGTACATCGAAGGTGTCGGTGGATATGACGGAATCAACGATGGTTTCACAGCCCAATCCGTGCAGGACGTAATCTCCGGTTTGCTGTCGGAGGTTTCGGCATTAAAGGAGGAAATAGAAGCACTAAAGGGAAGCGGGGCATGAAAAAAGGGAGGCCGCCGCCTCCCTACACATTAACCTTAATCTTAATACTTTATGAAAACATATTAATTACATAAGCGTCCCTCGCGGGAGGCAGAAGCAAAGTTAAACAAAAAAGTGGAGATATGAAAGCAAGTAATTCATTGATCGAGGCGATAAAGAGGTTCGAGGGATTCCGGGGAACGGCTTACCGTTGCCCGGCGGGGGTGTGGACGATAGGCTACGGACATACGGCGGGCGTAAAGCGTGGCGACAGGATGACGGAGGGCGAGGCGGAACGGCAGCTCAGGCGTGACTTGGCGGAATATGAGGCATTCGTGGACAAACTGGGCGTGACAGAGAGGCAGAACAAGTTTGACGCGTTGGTGGATTTCGCGTATAACCTTGGGTGCGATGCGTTGGCCGGTTCCACACTTTTGAAGAAAATACGGGCTTGCGCGCCGGATGCGGAGGTGCGTGGGGAGTTCATGAAGTGGGTGTATGCGACTGTGGCCGGGAAGAAGCGGAAGCTGGAGGGACTGGTGAAGCGCAGGAAATGGGAGGCTGACAGGTTCTTTAATATCGCGTGAGGAAAAGGATGAGGTATGAATGGGGAAAAGGATGAGGAATACTGGCCGATGCTTGACGATGGCGGAGGAGACGACGGGAAGGGTTTGCCGCCTTGGTTGGTTTTCCTCGTGTTGGCCGTGGGTGTCTGGATGCTGGCGCGGGCATTGGCGATGTGAAATGAATGATTATTAACCCGGTGGCGGGGAAGCGGTCTTTGACTTGGTGGGATTGCAGTTAATGAAGATAAATAAGGCTTAACAAGCTTGGAAAAATGGACAAATTACTCTACTTTTGTTCCATTCAAATGTTAAAATATGAAAGATAATGCACTTTCTGTGGCTAATTATTTCATTGATTTAGCGAAAAAGGAGAATAAGAATCTAACACAATTAGGTTTGATGAAACGTGTCTATATAGCTCATGGATTCTCTTTGGCGATAAACAAGGAATCTTTGCTTGACAAACGTTTTGACAAGGTGGAAGCATGGAAATACGGGCCTGTAATTCCATCTGTTTACCATTCTTTCAAGCAATACAAGGCCGACCCGATAACAGAAAAGGCCGTTGTGATGGATTGGGACGAGAATAATTGTACGATTTCATTTCCGGAGCCAGTGTTGGAGGGTGACAAGGCAAAGAAAATTGTTGAGATGGTATGGAAGCGTTACCGTGATTTTACGGATGCTGAAATGGTAACTTTGACGCACCGAAAAGGTACGCCATGGTCTGTTTGTTATGTACCGGAACAAAATGTTCCTATTCCGGATGAAGTAACAGCCCTGTATTATGAAAAGCTTGTTGAAACGGTATTAAAGTCGCACAAGTCATGAAAGGAAAGTTTGAAGACCTTATGCGAATCCTTTCTGATGAAGGCAAGGACAAGGAGGAATCCGAAGAATCACAGGTGAATTTGTTTGAACAAAAATCCAATGAACTGACAATAGATTACCTGCGTGCACAGATGGACCGCCAAAGGGAGGAAATAGAGGGACTTAAACAAGACCGTGAGCAACGGAAAATATTCAGTTACGTGATATTTGGATTCATGTGCATATATATGTTGATTTCTCTCGCTCTTGTGTTCTTGGACGGATACGGGATAATATTCTTGTCAGACAAGGTACTTATAACCTTACTTACCACATCGTTGGCCAATGTGATAGGGATATTCAATTTTGTTGCAAAATATTTGTTTCATCCTAAAAAATGAAAATAGTCCCTTGCATCAGGGGAATAGTAGTCAAGCCATACGAAACCATTTCGTTAACCAAGCGGCAATCCCACATAAACAAGTCGGGGTTGCCGCTTTTTCGTTGCCACAAAAGGAATGGAGAGATGAATAGATTTTTTAAAGTGTTCTGGCCTTGGCTGATGGTGCCGGTGTTCTGGCTCGTGGTCGGCCTGTTATTGTTTGCCATGTGTGGATGTGCACGGGTACAATATGTTCCGGTGGAAACGGTCAGGGTGGACAGCGTGTATGGTGTACGTTGGTTTTCGGATAGTACTTTCCTCAAAGATTCTATTTACATAGAGTTGAGGGCGGAGAGGGACACAGTGTATAGGACAGAATATAGGTATCGGACACATTGGAGAGACCGCGTGGTGCATGACACATTGGAGACGGTCAGGGTGGACAGTGTATCAGTACCGGTTCCGGTGGAACGTAAGCTTTCGCGGTGGGAGGAAACCAAGCTGCATTACGGAGGCTTTGCGCTTCTGGCTGTGGTTGTTTGTATCCTTATCGGATTCGGAAGGTTTGTGTACAAGCTAAAAAAGTAACGTTTGCTCCTTCGGGGACGGGAGTATAAAAAAGCCCCCAACGTTCCTTGCATTACCACATGACAAGACGCGAAAATAGCTCGCGCGTTGAGGGCTTTATGTCTTCATCGCGAGCTATTGTTGTATATAAACGCCTTGTCATGTGGTTTGACAAAGGTATGAATAAAAATTGAATATTGTATGTGTAAGGCAGATATTTTTAATGAGATTATTCAGGTTGTCAGCAGGGAAACGGAGATTGCACCCAAAGTCATATTGTCGGGAAGCAAGGAAGCGGAGGTCGTCGATGCGCGTTACTTGCTTGTGTATTTCCTTTTTAAGGAGGGCTTCTACCCTTCCCAGATTGCATCATTGGTCGGCAAGACGAAACGGGCGGTAAACTATATGCTGTCTAATTTTTCTTCGCGTGTGAGGTGTGGGAAAATGATGGGAATATATCGGGAAAGAATCGGGAATGAGTTGGGAAAGAATTGATTTTTTTATTTGCCATGTATCCATATTTTTGCTGTACGGTTGACATTGACCGGATTAAATGAGTTAATTATGGATACAGAGAAGAAAGAAATCGTAGAAAAGAAAGTTTACGAGGACGGTAAGAAGGAGTATGCTTCTAAGAGTATGGCTGGAACAGCGTTGGGGTTCGGTATTGCCGGAACAGCGTTGGGTTTGTGGGGTGCATCCCGTAGAAGCGGATTGGGAATCGGTGGCGGCATGCCTGAAAACGTGAATATCAACACCGTCAGTGATGCCATTGCAGGACGATCCGGTGCGGCTCCTACAGCCTTTCAGGCGTGGGAAAAGGAGTGTGAGGATGCCATCGCATTAACCAACACCATTTGGGGGTTAAAAGTGAACACCATGGAACAGATGTACGCCCACCGGGATACGGACGTGGCTGAAAAGTTCGGCCTGTGGAAATCTCAAGTGGAAGGAGACTTTGGAAATTATAAGGCTTCCCGTGACTTGTATGACCACATGAGCGAAAAACTGAATACGGCTGCATTCGGACTGTACAAGGGACAGAGAGACTTGTATGACACGCTCAACGAGCGTTACTCGGAGAAGTTCTGTGAATTGGATAAGAAAGTGTATGGCATGGAAATCGCCAACCTTTATCAAAACAAGATTATCCAAATGGGATTGGAAGGCGTTTTGAAAGAAAGCATGTGTTATACCGACCGTAAGACTTGTCGTGCCATTTATGGTGTGGTAGGTTTGCCGAGCACACCGACAACCACGGTATTGGAGGGTGCAAACCCTTTCGGATGCAATTGCGCACGTCAACAGGGCACAGCGCCGACGGCGTAAAACCGGCACGCAGAAAGAAGCGTTAGTGGTAAAGCCCCTTCGGGGGCGATACCACTTTCTACTAAAAACCACTAACAAAGATATTATCATGGGAATATTTGAAAATGACCCGTTATTAGGAAACCGGCCGAGTTTGGAACAACTTGAACGGCAGAATGAAATGTATGCACAGAAATTGCAAGAGTTAAGGAATATGCCTGTACACTCCGTTTCACAACAACAAGGAACATCCACACCGTTATGGGATGAGATAGACAAGATTGTATCTTCTCTTAACGAGCAAGAAAAAACGGTATTGGTGAATAACAAAGAATATTATGAAAACAGTGTGGCTATTCAGGAAATGGTAAACGCAGAAATCCTTATTCTTGTCAAGGGACGGATAGAAGCTTCACCGGAAGGAAAAGCTATCTTGGAACAACAACTTTCATTTGTGAAGAAGATGTCAAGGGCAGCCAAGGAAGAAACAGCTAAAAGGGATGCACTGTTTCGGGAATATATGACGGAACACAGTGACATGACCTGGCAGGAGTTCATCGATATGAAAAACGGGAAACCTAAAAAGAAATAATCATGGAAACATCGGATGTTATAAAATTGAAAGAGGGAATAAAAGAAGCCCTAAAAAATTGGACTGGGAGTAAGATTGATGCTCTATTTCCCAAGAAACCACAAACAAGGGTCATACTAAAGCGTGGACTTTACAATTACCTTGAGAAAGAAGATTTAAAAATAAACGGCATGGTGGAGCGTATCATGCTTTTCGTGGGTGATGAAAATGGAGTGATTAACACAGACACTGCCATTGACATGCTTATTGACTTATTCAAGGAAATGGATGTGCAGGAATATAAAATAGGGATTATTCCCATTACCGTAGGTAAGGGTGAATTTGTGCTGAATCTTCCTCATAATCCACTGTTAGACATGCTTGTCGGTGAATTGGGAAAAGTGACAATAAAAGCGGAAGACATACTCGAAATGAAAAAAATGTTTGTTGAGGCATAATATCTCAATATGCAAGAAGAAAATTATATAAATGAACTGATTGACAGAACCGACAATATTCCGTATATGGATTATTGCCGGTTGCTGTCGGTACTGTATTGGAATTTGTGAGGACCAATACTATTGTTCATTTTATCAATCCATAAATTTTCAGCCATGACAGAATCTTATTGTAGATGAACTCCACATCATTACGGAAGTTCATATAGTTGTACTGATAAAGAAAGACCAAATCCGCACAATTATTAGAAATTGTGCTTTTAGCCTGAATGCCTAATACATTGGATAACTCGTTACGCAACCCGGAAGCCATCTTATCGCCTGCCAAAGAGGATGGAGAGTAAAGATATAATATAATGAAGATGAACTTTTTCCGTTGCATTACTGTACTTATACCTTCATCGGAGTTTTTACAAATGATATTAGTGAACGTTTTATAAATTAGGGGAATAAGCTTCTTATCTGATAGTATCGGTTTTATTAAGATGTTTTCTTCTTTGGACAAATCCGATTTTACGCTTCTGATTTTCCTAATGCGTTTGATTTTATCAAAATCCAGTTCCATGACACGATTATTTAATTAGAAATCCGTATATTTGTACCTAAATAATCGTTGGGGGCCTGCTTGGTCGTGCGGGCTGGCTCCCTTTTTTTATTTTCCATTTGTCTCCCGTCCCCACCGCATTGCATTGTAGAGTGAGGTGGCATAGAGTTTCACTTCCCAATTTTTGGTAAGATATTCGTTACCAAGGGCTGCAAGACTGGCTTTGTACCAGAGGTATTCATTTCTTTCAAGTTTCATATATTCCTTTATTTGTCCGGTTCAATAAATTCGACATCGTAGAGTTCACAAAGTTGCTCGAATGTAGCTTCCTCTAAATCATGGTCGAAGATGTGGAAACACCCAAAGTTGTAGTCGAAGTTCTGACCGTCACAGAATGTTTGCTTTTTCGCGAGCGCACATTCTTTGCTTTCCAAAGAGAAGCATACGATTTCGTATCCTTTATCAAGGAGTTGTTTAAGCCGGGGATAGTCCTGACTAGTGGTGTAGAATATCATCATAGACTGAATTATGTAAAAATAACAAGAGAGCATCATCTTTCGTTGATGCTCTCTATATTAAAAGAATTCCTTAGTTGTTCTTTCTATTTAATTCTGTCGACTACAATATGCGCTATTTCTACAAATTCATCCAAACAGTCCTTTACATATTGATAATGAGCACCTATAACGCCATCATTACTGGTAAGCTCAAATACCGGTTTCTTCGCTTCTTGAGCTAAAGGAATTAGACTATGATAATTTCTAAAATCCGCAATTTTATAATCGACTCCACCAATAACCAAATCTAAGGGGGACAACCTTTCCGAAATTAACGGCTCTATAAGGTATTGTTGAATATATGCAGGAATCTGGTTACTCCAATTCTGATACGCTTTTGTCTTGCGCTGCCTATATACATTGAATTGATGTAAAATATATCCTGAAAATTTAGGCTCGCCTTTAGGGATGTCGAAATTATTCACTCGCGCTCTTTGCTTAGCAAAATTATAATCGTCAATCCACTGTGCAAATACTCTTCCTATATTTTGAGTGCCTCTTAAAGAAAACAAATCAGGAATCATAGGTATAATAAAGTTATCGCAACTCAATATAACAGAACGATTCAATGATCCTAAGTTAGGACCTAAATCGACGAGGATATAATCTATCTGATTTGATTCTCCGAACTCTTTTACCATCCTCAACAATGAGGATGTTACACGGAAACCTCTTTCTTGCGCTGCCAATATTTGCGTCCACGCATTAGACAATTCTCCTTCAAAGTCCGACAATAACAAATCTCCTATAAAAATCCAAATTCCTCTTCCGGGAACATGATAAGGAGTAACAGTCTTTACATCTCCAGCACCAGTAACGATTGGCTCAATAGCTTTATATAAACTATTGCCTTGTTCTCCCCAAGCCTCTTCGATAATGTTTTCCGAACAGATATGAGCAGTCAAGTTACATTGGGGATCTAAATCGACAAAAAGTACCCTTTTCCCAATTTGTTCTAAAGCGTACCCTAAATGGAAAGTAAAGGTCGTTTTCCCAACACCGCCTTTATTATTGAAAAAAGCTATTGTTTTCATAAATGACAAATTTAAAATCGCACCAAATATACAAAAATATTTGAGTAAGCGATTTGATTATACACTATTTAATTCTTTCAATTCTTCTCTTCGTCAATCATCTTTTTTATCTTGGCTGCATCTTCGTATTTCTCCTGTTGGATACAGAGAGCCAAAATATGATATAGCATATCGAGATGTGTGGTGTCGTGTCTCGACTTGACCCAGCGCATGAAGTTAATTGTCTCGTCCAGCCTCTTTCCCATCCGATTAATTATGCGACAGACAAACCATACGAGGAAGCATAAAGCCAAGCTGTTCACTACGAAGAACAGGGCTTGCAGGATAAAATTCAGGGATGTTCATTTTAAAACCCGCCTTCCTTATATTTGGTTATACATTCATCCAATTGCTTTTTGGCGTCTTCCACAATCTTTTGATATTGCCTGATTTCTTCAATTTCATTTTCTGATAATTTAGGACAACCTTTGAGCCATGAATGGTAGTTACAACCGTTTATTCCGAAGAAGGAACATTCTGTGTTATAGTCATACCATTTCAGCAGTTCCCCTTCTGGAGCATCCTCTTTGAGGTCGGTGACTATCACGTCCATGTTGAAGTAATAGTCGCCACAACACACTATTTCGCCCACGCATCCGGCTACCCAACTTTGCTTCGCATCCTCATAGTCGAAGCCGTGCTTTTCGCAGAAGGCTTCGAGCAGGGTGTTGCAGGAATCGTAGTAATTGTTCAATAATTGGTTATTCTTCATCGCTTCCTCCTTCCAGTAGTTCGGGGTTGTCGTGGATGTTACCATTTTTTTCCATTAAATAATCACACAACCATTCGCCCAAAGGTCTTATACCCAAAATCGCTTCATATTTGAATCGTATGCACCATGCGCCAACCTTATTATTCCATCCGACAACGCAAACAAATTCTTTATTGTTGTGATAAAATTTGAGTATATCATCTTCGTAAATCTCCTTCCCGTTCTTGTCATAAAATAAGGAGAACTGCCCGACGGTTTCTGGATTAACTTGTATTGAGGATAGGTCAATAGAATTTATGTCGTTTATGTAATCTTCGTCGGCGAGGTAGCCATACACCCATTCGTCATTGTCGATTCTTTTTCCTCTGAATTTGATTATCCGTTTCATTTCTGTCCTCCTTTCTTTTTTAGTTCTGCCACCAAAGCGTCGGCATATATCACAGATTTTTCTATAACCTTTTTTTCTGCATTGGAAACACCTTCATAACACGTAATTAAAGACTTCATCGCAGCTATGGCCGCCTGTATGCGGACTTGATTCCAGTCGATGGTGTCTTCGCCATTGGTTTGTAAAAATTCAAGTTCCGACTGGGAATAGTAAATTCCACTGCAATCATCGCTTATATATACTCGTTCGATACCGTTTTTACTAATCACGCGTTCTCCCGTTTCGTGGACATTCACTATATGCCCGTTTGATTTTATTCTTGCTTTCATATCCATTTTACTAATTCAAACTCATATACCCACACATAAGGATTGCTTTCCCATGTGCCTTTGCCGCTTATCTTGTCTATCAAAGCAGCGTAGGCTTCACGGGGTGTATCAAATAATTCCCCTGTTGAACACCAAGAAAAACCTTCTTGCTCATAGTAATTAATCCCCTCTGCCATACAATCAACATCAGATATATCCTGCAATCTCTGTATTCTTACTTTGGTTATGCGGATGCGGTGAAGCATATAATCTGCCCTGACAAACATCTTGTTGTTCCAACCTGCAAGTTTTGTTGGTTCAACACCTTCAAACTCCAGACAATCGTCCCATAAAGCTCCATAAGACATGTCTTTATAGCTTCGTGCAATGGCAACGATTTCATTAACTAAGTATACCGGTTGAACATACATCGGTACAAAATCATAGTCTTCCTCATCATAAATGCGAACCTCAACACCTAAACGATAGTCTTTTGCCCCTGTGATTTTAGGTTCTCCAACAATCTGTCTTTGTATGTTTTTAGGGATAGTTATTATCCTCCTTGTCTGCGTCTTTCTTCCTTCCAATACGGCTCGTGTCAAGTCGTATTTATCTGAAAACATAATCTTTTTCATGCTCAATACTTTTTGTTCCCGTGTTTATACGGGCGGAGTTCGTTATACTTCATTTTCTGTTCGATGTGCCACTCAATGTCGATACCTTTTTCTTGGCAATACCTTATTATGGAAGCCAATACAGCACAGATTTTCGTTTCTACCGTATGTTGCTCTTCTGTTATTATTCCGGTAAGAACATAGCATATTTCCGAAAACATAACGTTCTGTTTCAAACTTACCAAATCGTCAACAAAATCGTATGCAGCAGACAAATCATATTGCCTCAGTCCTGCCAAATCCAACAAGCGTATCACGGCATCGGAAAGTTCGTCCTCCACGGAATCTTTGATGTATTCGTCAAAAGCGACCTTGTAAGCATGATCCGGGTCTGTTGTGAAACGACATATAAAATCTTCAAATGGTGTCCTGAATGCGTGCATTCTTTTCCTGTCAGCTTCTACGGCTTCCATTAGCTCTGAGATTACCAAGCAGAGGAAGTGTTCATTACTATATTCTTCCTCGTGCCAGCCGTGTTTGCAGGCCGTCTTGTAGGCACGGTCTCTCAGTTCGTTCAAGTTCATGGGTCAATCCTCCTTGTTTTCGTTTTTGATATTAATGAAACTATTATGGCTAAATGGAAAGGGAATACAAATAATGAGTATTACCGTACCGATCCAATGAAAAAAGTCCTGAAATATAAATTCCAATATGTCTAACATTTATTATTCCTCCGTATTAGGTAGTAAATCTTCGATGTATGCCCAACGTACATAATATTTCATCATATATTCCCAATGTGCAGGTGTCTCATCAATAAAGTGAATCGTTCCTGACTTATGTTTCAATAAAATGGGAAGTATTTTAAAATTAGGCTTCTCTTCCATGTTGTGCCACACGGAATTTATGCGCCATTTGGCACCACTGACAAAAGCCTGTTTAACGTCTCTAACTTCTGCATAATCGCTGTCCTCAGCTTGGGCGGTATATGTTGCCACTACTTTTTCAATCTGTTCTTTTGTCATATTAATCGCCTTTCTCCTTAATCCGTTCCAAAACATCCCTATTAGCTTCTAATATTTCATCAAAAGAAGGAATAGGTTGTATTTTCAGATTATTCCACCTTTCCACTAACTCATCTATGCTTTCATATAGTTGAGTACCGAGAATTTCATAAGGATGTGTAGCGATTGGGCATATTTCTTCATTAGGTTGCTCTTCTTTTATTTCGTGCCTTAAAGCAAAATATAATCCACTATAAGGTCTAGTCAGGTAATCTTCATCATGTATATTTCCTTCGCTGTCACATATAAATATACTTGGTGCTTCGCCACAAAACGGACATGGTTTTAATCTTTCGTCTTTCATATTTTTCATTGTTTTATCCTTTCATGCGTCCTAAAAAACACAGTTCAAATACATCTTGGTACCAGTCTATAACAGAAAATTCCAACATGGCATTTTCATCCGCAAGGTCGTTTATTCTCAATAGCGGATAATGTACTCCGTAGGGGTCTATATAATATTCTTGTGAAATATCATCCATAATACGTTTATTATCTTGTTTGCCAAAATAGAAATTAAGGCTTTTCAAAATGTGTTCTGTCACGTAATCCGGACTCCACATAGCTATTTCTTGTCTTCTTAATGCGTACTTCATTATTCAAATCAGTTTAAGTGCTTCGAGTATTCCTGCGTTGAGGGCTTCTTCGTAGATTTTATACATAGTTGAACGTCTGTCCGCCAACCCTATCAAATCGTGACGTGGGATTGTCAGGATGTCATAGCCATAACAGTTATTGCAATAGTAACTTATTTCCACGTGCAAGCATTTTTCTTCCCTCAGCCATTTCTGCGCTTCGTACAAGGTGGGTGTTGGATGTTTTAGCACATTTGTGTTTATATAAGAATTGCACTCAAACAAACCATCTCTTGTATAAAAAGCCATACAATCTTCATCAAACCCTTTTTCCTTCAGCAGCTTCGCCACTTCAAGACTAACGTAATCTTCTTTGTTCATAAATATTCTCTACATTTAAATCCTTTTCTCGGTTCAAAATCTTTAAATTCACAAGTTCTAAATATCCACTTTTTATTCACCCATCCTGCTAAGTCCTTTTGCCATTGAGGGAGGACCTGCCGTGGGTTGTTTAAATCTCTATACGGTTGGGCGTGTGGTAGGTACCTACGTCCTTTATTTCTCCAATGATTCACCCGATTAAATGATTCTTTAAAATCGTCAAGAAGGATGCAATAAAAGAAATATTCACCCTTGTAACCGTACTTTTCTATTAAAGCCGTGGCGCGTTCACATTCAACTATCTGCTTTGGTGTATCGCAGCCGAATCTTATACGTTTTATCCATTTGACCTTAGCTAATAGTTTTGCAATATCATCCGTAACTAATCGTGCGTCTAATCCTTGATTAAAATCTACATGTAAATTCAAACGGATAATCTTTTCTATCTGACCTAATCCGTAATCGGAAGCAAGTATATTATTGTCCATGAGAATAATATTTTTTCGCCCTTCTATGGCTATTTCCTCGATGTCCATATAAGGCCGTATGTTTCCCTCTTTTTTGGGTACGACACACCATTTGCATTTATTGGGGCAACCACGTGTAAGAAAACCGTAGGCTGTTTTATGGTCTATGGAGGAGTATAAGCTGTAATCAGGTTGCATTCGGTCGATTTGTTCCAGCAGAAGCTTCTGTATATCATATCCTGTTCCGCCTTTCTCTATGCAATCCGCATTGTTTATGTATTGATGGTAACCTTCCGTAAATGAAAATACTTTCGCCATATACAATTTATCATAGTGTTCAAACGGGTTATACCATTCCACCCTATTGCCTTGCTTTTTGTGCCATGCACTTATCTTCATAAGAGCAAGGTTTGGATAATTGCTATCTACAGCCAATAAACCTATATTCATAAATCAAACAGTTCTTTTTGTACATATACATCGCCGTTTTTCAGTTCTATTTCGCCCAAACACTCTTCCCTAAAGCGTTTTTCCTGCGCATTGAAATATTCTTTATCTATTTCAGTTCCCCAAAAATCAAAACCCATTTTATAGGCGGCTATCCGGCTGCTTCCGCTACCCAAATGGGTATCGAGTATCTTATCACCGGGACGCGCAAACTGACGAAATAAATAGGAATATAATGATATCGGTTTTTGTGTAGGATGAAACTTTCCTCTGTCTATATCACCACCTCTATTGGAAATGGTTATATGTTTTGCAGGCTTATCAAAGGAAGTCCAAGCAAATTCACATTGAGAAAAGTTTTCCCATACCTGTTGTTTGTCCCAACACACAAAACACCGGGTCGGTGGTAATGGAAAATAATTACCACCCCATATTATCTGATTCCTGCTGACCCGAAAAAGTTCATCAAAATATTCTTGATTTGGACGGATATCCCATTTCTGAATATTTCCACGATTTAGACTTCTATCTTTTAGTTTACCTCTTCCGTGTGTACTTTTCTTGTCCAGTCCGTATGGTGGATCTACTACAGCCAACTCAAAGAACTTGTCAGGAATAGATTTCATGTATTCCATGCAGTCCGTGTTATATACTTCACTTATTGGCATAATTCTATTGCTTTAAATATCTCATAGGCTACCTGCGGAACTATTGCGTTTCCGTAGGCTTTCACGGATTCTTGCCTCCATTTAGAAAAGGTAATACCGTCCAATCTACCGGAAATCCCATCATCTCCGCTACAAATCGGGGGTTGAGTTGGGAAGTTTTCCCATATAGATGTGCTATATTGTGGTTTAAATTGCTCATCCGGCTTATCCCGTCTTTCCGGTCCTTGGTCGTTCCTGTATTTTTGTCGCTTGCTGTTGGAGTAGGAAGAATCCCATTTACCGCCATGTCGTTTAGTTCCACTGTGTACCCTTTCTCTATTTTCCGATTCATCCTTACACTGCCCATACGTGAACCGTTCCTGTAATCTCTTGCCGTCGGGGTCGGTAACATCCCGTGAAAATCCATCCAATCCGTTAAACCGTTCGGGCGCGTCTCTCCATTTTTCCGACTGTGGAAAGTATTCCCGCCCGCAGCTTTCAGCTCTTTCACCCTCTTCTCGTGCCTTATGTCGATCGCCATCGGAGTAGGTAGTAATCCCATCTTTGCAGCCATAGCAATAGTCGGCCTTTCTTTCGCATTCGGAGATAAGCTTTTGTTTATTCGTCCAGTTCCTGCATCTATCGCGGTTGGGGTTGGAAGCAGGCCGAACGCTGCCCCCGATGATAGATTGTTCAACTTCGTTCCAGTCCTGTCTTTCAGCCTCGCGGCCTGCTTCATGGGGTGTTCTACTATTTCTACAGCTCTTGGGGTGGGTAACAAGTCTTGCAATAAACCAAATTCTATCCCTTCTGTGCGGCGCTCCGACGGCACAAGCCGGAATAAGTAACGGTTGGACGGCGTATCCTTCACGTTCAAGGTCTCTACAAATGGTTTCGATAACATATTCTTGTCGGTGCAATACTCTTTTTCGGTAATCCTCTCCGAATAGAGAGGCCTGACCTCCCACTTCAACCTCCGCGCCGGGCTGTACCATCGTGAGGATTCCAGCAACATTCTCACCAACGACCCAAGTGGGTCGGATTTCCCGTATAGCTCGGAGCATTTGAGGCCAGAGGTAACGGTTATCATCCGCTCCTTTTCTTTGTCCGGCCAAGCTGAAGGGCTGGCAAGGAAACCCTCCGGAAAGTACATCGATTCTCCCTCTCCATTTGGAAAAATCCGTCCTTGTGATGTCTGTATAGTGCTCTGCATCTGGAAAATGGTAATTTAAGATTTTGGTACAAAATTCATTTATCTCGCAATGGAAGGCATTATGCCATCCCATCCATTCGGCGGCAAGGTCAAAACCGCCTATGCCGCTGAACAAACTTCCGTGGGTAAACATTTAACATCTATTGTTTTTTCTGTAAAACTATATCGCTTTCCGTATCTTTTTCCTGCGGTTAGCCCACACGGCCGAATACGACATCCCCATCTCATAAGCTTGTTCCATGACAGTCATGTTACGGAATTTTGGGGAATGGTATTCTTTGGCTTCCGGATATTTCTGTGTCAGGCCGTAAGCGGATGCCTTCTGGTAGATGGAACTGAGTGAATGCCGGGACAAATACACGGCAATATCGTGTGTGGGCATGAAGCCGTAGTTCTTTTCCAAGAAATGAAGTTCGGCCGGCGTCCAATGGTTTATGTGTTTTGTTTTCATCGTTTTTTGAATCTAATCTGAATGAATCCTCTTTTTTCCGTTTCTCTCAACAGATCCATATCCTCATCCCGTATTTCGACCTGAGTTTCCTTGTTGACGGTCATGCCCCAAGGGATGCCGAAACGCTTCCTGATGCGGGCGCGTATGGATTCGTCTTTCGTTACCCAATAAATAGTCAGTTTCATGGTGGAGTGAGTTGTCTGAGGGCTTCTTTGTCGCCATCGGCGGCACGCTGTTTGATTGCAATGTATTCAGGATAAGTCACGCCTTCAGTTTTTTCTGCCGGATAACGTTCCCTGAACCTATCCGCATATTTCATAGTTTCAGTTTCAGCAGCTATTGTACGATGTTCATCATATTTTTTAAGCCAGTTGATAATGACTTCACCATCCATGCGACCGTATATTTCTCCGAACTTCCCCATTTTCGCCATCTTGAAAAACAGTTTGAAATCGTATTGCGTGTAATAAGGATAGATTTCAAGTATGAGGTTGATGGTATCGGCTACTTGTACTGCATCCATCGAGCCGTTGACGGAATAGAAGCGCAGGAAACTGTTCATCCACTTGACCATGATGGCTTGTAACTTTATTGTTCCAATCTCACGGGCTATTTCCACCACAGGTAACTGTGGAGCATTGAAGACATCACGAATATTCATGGGATTAATGCTGTCCCAATATTGCATCGGCGAGGTTTTCAAGAGACTGGCGGCTTGCTGCTTTGTCTTGGGAAGTTCGTCCACAGGTATAAGTCCCTGTGGGTTGTACTGAATAATTCGGTTTTCCATTGATTTTTTCTCTTTTTTCCCACGTGGCGAGCCGCTTGCCGACTTCCCATGTGGTTTGTTGTTCAAATCTCATCTTAGTCTCAGACTTATTCATTTCCGACCAATAGTCGAAAAAGTCACGTACCATGTCACGACCGTACCTTTCCACGTAGGGGACAAGGGATTTATAAAAGGCATCCTTACGGGAGAGCGTAGCGGCTTTAGCCGCGGCAAGTTTTCTTGCCTGTTCGGCTTTCTTTGCCTCTACGTCAGTAGAGGTTTCTTTAGTTTTCTTTCTCTTTACTTTTACTTTACTTTGTGTACTCCTGTCGTCAATAACCTCGTTTTTGTATGCAATAACCTCGTTTTTGCATTCAGAAACCAAGTAATCGACTACATATTCAATTTCTTCACGCCTCGTTACTGCACTTTTGAATCGGTTTTGAATACCATTTGAAGTGAGGATTTTATATTTATCAAACATCTCCTTATTGAAGAATCCTACTTGTATCGCTTTCTTTACCACTTCCTCCACTGCACCCTCGGTGGTACCAATAGTATCAGCCACCACAAAAGGCAAATTCTCGTCCCACGTGATATAATACCCTTTATCTCTGTAGATATTACACAGCAGGCAGATTAGTATAGAAGTCGAAGCCGGACCACAAGCCCTCGATATTCTCCGTATCTTTACATCTGAAAAAAAATCCGTATCAAAAGAAAAGTATTCAAGACCTTGTTTAGTCGGTCTTGCCATGATTTATCCTCCAAAGATGAAATTCCTCCATAGTCATATTGCTTTTCTGTATGTTGCACTTCTCGCATAATACTTGAAGATTGTCCATTTGCGTAAAACCTCCCCTTGATACAGGAAATATATGGTCTACACATAATTTCTCTGTGCTTCCACAAACAGCGCATATCTTTCCATCCCTATCGAAAACCTTCCTCTTAATACTATCATTAAGCATCATGGCTTCTTCTCGAATGGCTTCACTCATTCTTGCGCTTATGCCATGTCTTTCACGAAATAAATACATATCCCTGCCACTCAAAGGCATACGTTTTACCAACGTGCCATCAAGCGCGTAAATGGTCTTGTGCCTGTTTGCGAAAGATTTCATTCTTTTATATGATGGGGAAGGACTATCCATCACATCACCATCATCAGAATAGAATGACCTAACTACCTTACCGTTCACGATAAGGTTCAATAATGACAACTCTTTAGTTGTCAGTTTACTTAGTCCTCTTTTCATAAATTCTTTCCTTTTAAAATCTCACATTGGTTAATTGCCTGTAACCGGAATATACAGCCCACTTTCCGTTGCCGCCGTCCACAAGGCGCAAATCCTTGACTTCCCCGAAACGCTTAATGTTTCCGCATAAATCAACAATCCAACCTGCTTTCTTACTTGGATGGGGACGGATGGCGCGTCCGACTATCTGATACCACAGTGCCAAAGACATTGTGGGGCGTGCCATAACAATTGTATCAAGTTCTGGATAGTCAAATCCGGTGGTCAATACGCCCACATTGGCCACGACAGGTATTTCGCCGGCCTTGAACGCTTCGAGAACCCTTTCACGTTCTTTTTTCGGTGTTTCGCCAGAAACGATGGCCGTGCCCGGAATACTCCATGTGAGCCGTTCGGCCTCTTTCAGGAAACGGGTGAATACCAATATGCCTTTGCGCCTCACTCCACTCTTCGGGTTCATAAGCCTTTGGACAATATGGACAAGATAACCGTAAAAGTCTATCCGTTCATATTCTCTGATTACCGATTTATCGGTATAGTCGGTGCCATTGGTGTTCACTTTCAGGTTGAGTTCGTTCCATCCGATAGGATTCATGGCGTAGTAGTCCAGTTTCGCCAGATAGCCCATATCGAGCAAAGTAGAAATCTGTACCTGATAAATGACTTCCGAAAAGATACATGGACGTGTACGGGTGATGAACTTTAACATAGAGCCGAAATCACGGCTTGAAGAAAGTCTATATGGTGTAGCGGTCAAACCAAGTACTTTGCATTTCAGAATCGAAAGGAATGATTTGTACATCCCTTCTTTGGGATTCACCAAATGGCATTCATCTATGATTATATTCTGAAAGTGCTGAAAAAGTTCAGGATGATTAATCACGCTGCCTATGGTGGCAAAGGTTATTCTTGAAATCTCCTTCCTTCCGAACGATGCTGAATAGATAGAGCAATCGAGTACGCCATACGAACATAGCTTCAGGTAGTTTTGTTCCAAAATCTCTTTCGAGGGCTGGAACACCAGCGTATGTCCGTTGAGCCTTGCCGCTATGTCGGCTATCACAAGCGATTTTCCCGCGCCGGTGGGCAGCACCATGATGGCGTTGTTCTTCTTCGCCTTGTTGTTGAAGAAGGAAACGGCAGCATCACTGGCCTGCTGCTGGTAATCACGTAATACATAACTCATATTCCTTTCTCCTTACTTAGTTTATCCCCCAAAGCCTTGTAATACTTCGTGAGTTCGATTAATTCAAAATCAGCATACTTGCGCATTTTATTCTTCATGGATTCCAGTATAAGGACGCGCTTTTCGCCATATTTGGTAATAAGTCCTTGACGGTATCCCTGCATGTTACCCTCCATGAAACGGTTACACTTCCGGCATTGGGCGTTGCAGTTCATTTCGTCAAACCGTGTACTCATGTGCTGCCGATTGATATAATGGCCACAGTCGGCTTGGGCGTATGGCTTTATCTGACCGCACGAGATGCAACGGAAATAGCCGTTCGGCATACAATCACGAAGCCGGATATAACGGCTGAAAACCTTGTCGAGTTTGGCTACCAAATCCGGCTTCTTCTTTATTGTTACCCCCGCTTTATCAAACAGAGGTAAAGGCTTGTCTTTCTTCTTAGCCTTTCGTTTTATGTAATATGGCATTATTTAAATCCCCATTCTTTCATGTAGTCAATGTTTTCAGGAAAACCCTCCACGGTTTTAGGACTTAGGAAAACCCTCTCACTTTGCAGTCCCCTGCCGCCCCATTCGGTTGGTGGGCATCGGTCATATTCGTCTTTATTGGATTCGCTTACGCTGAAATGTGGTTGGAATCCATAACCTTGTACGCCTTCTCCTAAAAGATGACCGAATTTCCGTAATGCCCATTCAAAAGCAATATCTTTATATAGGTAATGTTCTGAGAACACTGCCACATATATTTTATGATAAAAACTTCCTGTTTCAGTCAAATCCGGGTGACATCTGATACAGAAGTATTTAATGCGAGAAAGTATTTCTTTGACAAACTTCTCGTGTTTCTCACAGTCCTCTTTCGTGAGGAACTCTTTGCCATCGTCTGCGATGTAGACTGTTTTGGTTACTTCTTTCGTTTCCATATTTTTCTATTATTGGTTTACGCCTCATATAATACATATATCAATCCTTATAATCATTCATACTACCCCAGCCACCAAATATATCTTCATCACTCTCACAATTAAGTCGGGCACGTTCTATTTCCTTATTCATGGAATGTGCTAAACCAGTCAAATCTCCTAACGAAAGACTACCTAATGATGAACATTCTTGTTTCCTAATACTGTGTGTTATGGGTATTCTATATTTTTCAATACTATTGCATATTGAATTATTCTCTTCAGACATTTTGCATGTTGTATATTCACCATTGAATGTAAACAGTGTCTTTAACTTTTCAAATGCCTCTCTATCCCTTATGTGCTTGTACATAATTTCAACTGGGAAAGTCATTTGTAAGCGTTCTTTCTTAATCATTATAGCTATCGCATCATATAGAGCCTGTTCTTCATCGGTCAGCTTAAACCAATCGATATTCTCAAAGCACCACATGATATAACCTATATGGGTAAGTATGATATACTTTATCTCCTGTCCTTTATACTTTCCAAATGTCAATTTCCGCTCTTCTTGCATAATGATTCTATTATTGGTTTACATAATTCAACAACCCGCTTGCAATCCTCCACATCGAACATGCCGATGTGGCAGGCTTCACGGGGGATATTCAGTTTCATTGAAAGCCACAGATAAGCCTTGTTCCTGTTCGACGTGTTCGGGATGTGCTTCTTCCAGATCTTGTTTATAAGATTGGTTTTGGCTATCTGGTCAAAATAGAAGTGGGCTTCTTTCTTGGCTTCTCTAAGCTCGGCATTCGCCAAGCGTCCTAATGCTTGATCCGTGCCTTTGTGGACACCAACGTATGCCTTGCAATCACAGCAGAGGTAAATCATGCCATAGGAACGTCCGTATATAACGGAACTGTCTACGTATTCGGTAGGCTTGCCGCAATAAGGGCAAATCTTTCCTGTCAGGATTTCGTTCATTTTTCCATCAAAGCATCTATAACATCTCCTATATCTTCGCAATCAGTAACATCTTTAAAAGAAATGTAGCGGTTATCACAACCATAGCCATCACCTGAAGGGCTGTCACCTATAAAGGGGATTATTTCTTCAAGATTATCCTCTTTAATTGCTTTTATCACAGTGTTTAATCGTTCAACAACTTCATCCTTCAATGATTCCTTGTAGCGTTTACGGATTATTCCCCTTATTTCTTTATCTTTTATTCCTGACTCTCTCAAACAGAGGAATATTTCGTTTCTAAAATCATAGTCAAAAATCTTTTCCATATAAATTATATTAGTTTTGTGATACCGGCAGGATTCGAACCTGCATGAGCTTTCTGCTTTGAGTAACCCTTCCGGCTGGGTAAAGCTCCAGTACTCGTCGTGCGTCTACCAATTCCGCCACGGTACCGTTTGCCCGTCCTATCCTCACAGACCGGAAGGGCTTTGTTTTAACTAATACCTAATCCTAACCAAATAAGTATAACTATAGCGGAGGCCTTGCCGGAATCGAACCGGCTTCTTTACCGTATGGTAATATCCTTCCATGTGGACGAACGGGCTCGGGGAATACTCGTACTATCCGGATTGGTGGTTTTCGAATTTATCTTCCAAAAACCTCCTTGAACTTTTTGTCCAATGCCATCAATATCCTCATTCTTATAGCAGGATCCTCATTTTGGTCTATGGAATAAATACGTGAAAGCAACATCTTACGGGAACCACAAAAACACCCACAAGTATAGAATGGATCGACATTGGGATAGTTGTGTTTATACCAGATGTGGTTTGTACCTTTGATTGCCACGTATGTTTCGGAAACTATAAATTCATCTTCTATTGGTTTATATCCAGGCGTGTTCGGGTTTCCTGCGGCACTTCTGCGGACATCACAATCGCTATCCTTGGCAAGTTCTACCAACGTGCCGACAGGCGTGTTCGGGTTTCCTGCGGC